>Ga0209050_1002149_pt1 | contig 17945 bp, 17 predicted proteins | sample Araplavi_mTSA_r2_FD_184276 | JGI IMG/M metagenome (GOLD analysis project Ga0209050, IMG submission 184276) | Arabidopsis root microbial communities from North Carolina, USA - plate scrape MF_Cvi_mTSA_r2 (SPAdes) (version 2) | ecosystem: Host-associated > Plants > Roots > Endosphere | place: USA... | reverse complement strand
TGTTGGGCTTGAAGTTTCCGGCGATCTCGTTGGCATAGCGCAACACGATGCGGTGTAGTAGCTCCTCGGCAATGGGTTGGGCTTCTTCGGGGGTCTTCCCCGTCAAGGCCACCAGTTCTTCTTTTATGCCGGCCCAGAAACGGGGTTCGTCGGCCGCGTCGGCGCGCCAGCGGTTGCGCTTCATGCGCTGCTGTTCGCGGTAAACGGTAGCCTCCAGTTCGTCGATGAGCTGTTTGGTGGTCGGGCGATTCTTCTTGATTTGGGCAAAGGTCTTTTGCGCCACCTCCTCGATAAACTCCTTGCGGTTTTTACTGAGTTGGTAAACCGGCCAATCGGGTATGCCCTCCAGGATGGGTTTATATCGCTTGTTCTTATTTTTCTTCTCTACAACTTCCATGAGCGGTGCAAAATAAAACAATTTCCTCTACTGCTGCACAAATGCGCTGATTTTAAGCACGTTGCATGGCTTGTCGCAAGCTTTCGCTCATGCCGGCAAAGCGCTGCATAGCCTCCTCCAGGAAAGCCTCGTCTACGATCCGGTAAACCTCGGCCTCGCTGGTCACATCATACTCATTCACCTTGAAGGTCTGCTCCAGCAAGCCTTGCTCCAGCTTGATGAGGTACCGGTTGTTCCAGGCAAAGATGGTGATCTTGCACTCCGGGTGCGGAATTTCTCCTACAACACGCATGTATTGACGGTTTAGCCAACAAATGTAGTGAAGGGAAAATGAAAAAAACGTTTACTTTTTGGAAGATACTTCCTGATGTTGCACCAACTCCTGTTGGATGGTCTGTAGCTCGCGGGAGAGATTTTTGTAAACCGGGCTGTTGTGGAGGCGATCAAACTCCATTTGTCTGACAAGTCGCTTGATTTCCATTTCGCGCTTAACGAGCGAGGCTTTGGCGTTTGAATCAAATTTCATTCTAGCTGAAAAAGTGAGGTTAGGTTTGGTAAACGCTAAGATATCAGATAAAGTCTAACGCCGGATAGGCATCCGGCAGAATTTTTTTTGGTGACACTTCAAGCCATCTGTCAAGTATCGTGGCGTAAACACTCCGGAAATCAAGCTGATGGATAAGGTCACCGTTGTCGAGCTTTAATAGATCCGGTGTGTTGTTGAGAAAACCTTTTTGCTTCAAAGGCTTCGTCACCACAAAAAGATTGTTAGCCGTACCGTGGTCCGTGCCGCCGCTGGCGTTCTGGGCTACACGCCGTCCAAACTCTGAAAACGTCATGATCAACACATCCTGCATGCGATCGTGCTTGTCCAGATCATCCACGAAAGCAGTGATGCCCTCGGAATAGAGTTGTAACAACCGTTCATGCTGCGCCCGCTGGTTCACATGCGTATCAAAGCCTGCCATCGAAACATAGTATACCCGTGTAGGTACGCGTGCATGGATGAGTTGCGCCACCGTTTTTAACTTTTTACTGAAATCGCTTTGCGGATAATCCGCTCCCGCCGCGGGAGTCCCTGCCTTTCGATAAAGAAAGTCGGCCGACGAAACCGTCTCGGCGATGGTTTTGTAGAGATAGTGTAGCGATGGATCGTTCACCTCGTCGGCAGTATTGTGCTGCGCCACATCGTGAAAGAACGAATTGTGGACGGCCTTGTGAAGCCGGCGAGGATCTTTCATCGCCAACCCTTTGATGTGGTCTCCCTTCAAAGCGAGGCTCAGCGTGTCGTCCAGTTCAATGGCCCGATCGGCCACCGAGCAGCCGGGGCAGTTGGCGTCGAGGTAACGACCGATCCAACCGGTTTGCAAATAATTCTCCGGGCTGGCCGTTTGCCAGATGTCCATCGAACGGAAATGCGAACGGTCGGGGTTGGGGTAGCCCACATTGTTGAACACGCCGAGATATCCCTGGTCAAACAATCCTTGCAGCGGGGCCAACGCCGGATGAAATCCCAGTTCATCCGAAACCTTCAAAACCTGATCGGCCGCGATGGCCAGCGAAGGACGGTGTTGATAATACAGATCGTTGCGGTAGGGAACGATCGTGTTCAAACCGTCATTGCCACCGGAAAGTTGGACGACCACCAGGATCTTGTCAGTTGTTTCCGCGAAAGCGTTGGGATTTTCAAAAGCTTTCAGGAACGTCGGCACCAGCAGCGAGCCCGTGGCGCCGAGCAAGGATTGTTTGAGAAAATTTCTTCTGGAGGTCATGATCAATTCAGTTGATATTCGGGTAAAGACATAAAAGCCGTAAAGGCCTGCTTCATCCACTCGTCGTCGCGTGTGCTGCGGGAGGCTTGGGTGGCGACCAGTTTACGGTTCGCTGCCGTGGTGGGCGTGGCCAGCAAATGGTCCTCCAGCGCCGCCAGCGTTTCGGCGGTCGAAGCTTTGGTGAACTGTTGGGCCAGCGACGCCCAATCGACCGCACAATTGAGGTTTCGGGTGGCCGCTTTGTTTGTGGCGTTGTTGGCATCGCCATCGTCTTTGGCCACATATTCGGTCGCAAGATCTTTGAAGATGAGCGCGGGCACGGTCATGCGGAACGTGAGACTGGAACTATCGATCCATGCGGTGCCCGTAGGCCACCCACCGACATTAGGCGGCTGAAAAAGGACTTGGCTCAATGCCCGCTGAATGAACAACGCGGCCCGCGGGTCCTCGAACCGGCCACCGGTCTGTGTCAACATCCCGGCCAGCAACTCCACGGGCGACTTGATGCGATTGCCCACAAAACGCGGTTCATAAAACCAGGACGACGAGAACACGGTCGTCATCAGCTTGTGAAGGTCGTAGCCCGACCGAAAAAAATCCTTCGCCAGCGACGCTGCGATGTCCGGGTCGGGCGGTCCCTCGTGCACAAAGTAGCGCCAGATCTTTTCGGTGATGAACTGCGCCGTTTGGCGATCTTCCAGGATAAGGTGAAGGATGTCGTCGCCGGAAAAATGGCCGGTCTTTCCCATGAAGGTTTTCGGTCCCTCGTCGTGAACCCGCGGCCGGAACACAAACGTACCGGACGTGGGGTTGAAGGCCCAGCCGGTGAAGGCGCGTGCCCCGTTCCGGATGTCCGCTTCGGTATAGTGGCCTCTTCCCAACGTGAAGAGCTCCAACACCTCGCGGGCAAAATTTTCGTTGGGGCTGTTCTTTTTGTTTTGCTGGTTGTTGAGAAACTGCAGCATGGCGGGATCTTTTGACACGGCGGTGAGCAAGCTGCCAAATGAACCCAGCGCTTCACGGCGCACCGTGTTGTTCAATTGCTGCGAAAGAAAGGCCGACCGAACCCGGCAGGCAAAGTGGTCGTGCCAGAACAGGGTCATTTTCTCACGCCAAAGGGTGTCGGGTAGTATCATTTGCGAGACCCACGTTGTATTCAGTTGCGTGAGCTCGTCCAGAAATTTGCCCCGCCGGGCTTTTGCATCTCTCGGGGTGCGTTGCCCCGGCATGGGGATCGGGCCGCCAACCGCCGGAATAACATCGATCGGGCGGTTGTGGGATGCGCTTTTGATCCAGGTTGGAGTATTAACGGGGGTTTTTAAACCCGGCGCCCGTCCAAACGCGGCACGGTTTAAAAAATGCTTGGTTTTTGGATCATCATTCATATGCGTTTAGATGTCCCGATGGGGGAGAAGTTTAACCCACCAAAAAAAGAATTTACCCGTTTAAGGACTAATTCCGGAGCTTATGCGTTACCTTATATGTTAATTTTATAGATCAACAACAACGTCATATATTGTAACCCTGATCGACACCAGGGTGTTTTGATTACCAAAAAAGATCGTTTGATACAGGCATGAACTTTACCGCTTTAGTCCGAAAATTTTGCAGGGTTGGCGCCATCGCGGCGATACTGATGATGGTATGCCTTGTCAAAAGCCACGCCACCCACCTTCGCGCCGGCGAAATCACAGCCGTTCGTGAAAACTGTAACAGCTTAACATTCGTCATCACCGTCACCGTATACACCAACACTAAGAATACCACGGTCCTTTTCGGCGGCGACCAGGACGTTCTCAACTTCGGCGACGGCAATACCACCCTGGTTCCCGAAACCCCCAACACCATCCGGTTGGACCTGGACTCGGATGGCAGCGTAGCCACAGCATCCTATACCATACGACATACATATTCTGGCATCGGTCAATACACCATCAGTTATCGCGAACCCAACCGCAACGAAGGCGTGCTCAACATGGATGCCTCCGTGAACACCACATTCTATCTCGAAACCGTCGTCAACATTGATCCTTTCCTGGGTTGTAACAACACGCCCAGATTGTTGATACCGCCCATCGACCACGCCTGCCCGGGCGTGACCTGGACACACAACCCCGGCGCCTACGATCCGGACGGTGACAGCCTTTCGTTCTCCATGCAGGTCCCGTACAGCGACCGGAACACGCAGGTGATCAACTACAAGGATCCGAACAACTCAAAATTCTACACCAACTTCGGCCAGGCTAACGAAGCCGGTACCGGCCCGCCGACGTTTGCCATCGATCCCGTGAGCGGTACCATCACCTGGGACGCACCCGGCGCGATCGGCGAATACAACATCGCCTTCCACATCATCGAATGGCGGAAGCGGAATGGCCAGTGGTTCCAAATGGGCTACGTGCGCCGCGACATGCAGATATTGGTCGACGACTGTAAGAACCAACGCCCCGACGTCATTGTACCGAAAGACACTTGCGTGGTCGCCGGCACCGAACTAAAAGCCACCATTTTTGGCACCGACCCCGACAAGGACCCCGTCAAGATCGAAGCCTTCTCTGAAATTTTTAACTATCCGGCAGCGCAATCACCCGCCACCTATACGCCGGTCCCCGGCGTGAACGACTTTGTTCCTTCCGATCCGCCGGCCGAAACGAAGTTCGATTGGCAAACACAGTGCCTGCACGTAAAAGATCAACCCTACCAGGTGGTCTTCAAAATAACCGATAAACCTAAGAACGGACCGCGCCTGGTAACCTTCAAAACATGGCTCATCAAAGTAGTCGGCCCGGCGCCCGAATGGGTGAACGCCAGCCTCGTTGACCGGCGGACGAGCCTGGAATGGGATCCTTACTTCTGTCAGAACGCGCAGTCCATGCAAATCTGGAGAAAGGTCGACGGCTCGCCATTTGAACCCGACAACTGCCAGACCGGCATGCCCGCCTACCTGGGCTATGAGCTCATCGATGTGGTGGGCATTAAAGACGAGGCCGGCAATCCGATCACGAAATACACCGATTCAAACAAAGGGAAAGGATTAGCGCCCGGTGCAAAATATTGCTACCGCCTGGTGGCCGTGTTCCCGTTGCCGCGCGGTGGAGAGAGCTATGTCTCCAAAGATATTTGCGTAGGCCCCGTTCCATCCGACGTTCCCACCATTACCCACGTGTCGGTGGAGAAAACAGATATCACCGCGGGCCAGATCCGTGTGAGTTGGAAAAAACCGCTGGAGCCGAAAGTGCAATTTGTACAACCCTTCCACTACGACATTTGGCGCGCCGTAGGGTTTGCCCGTGGTCAGGATTCAACGAAGATAACACCGACAGCAAACTTCTCGGATACGACCTTCCTGGACCAAGGCATCAACACAGAAGAAAATGTCTACAACTACAGCATCGCCTGCTATGACGCCACCGGCGCCTTTGTGGGCAACTCGGCAACCGCTTCTTCTGTGCGACTGGATGCCAAATCGCAAGTAAAAAAGATCGAGCTGAACTGGAGCGCGTTTGTGCCCTGGTCAAATCAAATACAATCCGTACCGAACAAGCACCTGGTCTATCGCGGACCGGAAGGCGCGACTGAAGCCGACCTCGTCCTCATCGACAGTGTTGACGTCAGCAGTTCCGGTTTTATCTACCTCGACGAAGGACAGTGGAATGGAACGCCCCTGGACGACAATACCACCTACTGTTATCGCATCATGACCCGCGGCGGATATGGCAATCCGAAAATACCCCAGCCGCTAAACAACTTCTCGCAGATCATGTGCGCCCAACCCGGCGATACGATACCGCCTTGTAAACTGGAGCCGCCCATCCGCAGCACCGCCGACTTTAAAGACTGTGAGGACTACTTCACAAAGTTCTGCGACCGGGATACCTATAGCAACGTGCTCTACTGGAACCGCGCCAAAGATCCGTCATGCCGCAACGATGTGCGGTCGTACAATATCTATTACACAAACAAAAAAGGCGGAGAATATGCCCTGCTGGCAAATACCACCGACACTACCTACACCGACACCAACCTGCGATCGTTCGCGCGATGTTATAAGATTGCAGCCGTTGATCGATCCGGCAACGAAGGTGAGCTGAGCGAGGAAATGTGTATCGACAATTGCCCGCACTATGAACTGCCCAACGTCTTCACCCCGAATGGCGACAAATTCAACGAGCTTTTCAGCGCCTACAGCCTGCGCGGATACGAATGTGGAGAGGAAGGCAACTGCCCCATTCCCATCGAGATCATGTTGAAATGCGCCCGCTTTGTCGAACAGGTGGAATTCAAAGTGTTCAACCGCTGGGGAGAAGAGGTGTATCACTACGACACCACGGTCGGCGATCAGAAAGGATCGATCTATATCGACTGGAATGGAAGGGATAACAACGGCAGTGAGCTTTCCACGGGGGTATATTACTTTGTAGCCAAAGTGAAATTCATCACCGTCGATCCAGGCGATCAAGTGCAAAATTTCAAGGGATGGGTGCACCTGATCCGGTAAGCACGCTCCCTGATTTCCTCGTACTCTTCGATGGCATTTGCAACCTGTGCAATGGCGCGGTGTTGTTCATCATTAAGCGGGACAAAGCGGGGAAGATCCGTTTTGCCTCCCTGCAATCCGACGTTGGCAGAGATCAGTTAGTTCGGAACGGCCTGGATCCAGACGCGCTTCACAGTGTCATTGTTGTGGAAAACGGAAAACTATTTCAAAAGAGCGACGCCGTGCTTCGCATAGCGGCCCGGATAGATGGCCCGTGGCGGTGGCTGCGAATCTTCCAAATCATTCCACGCTTTCTCCGCGATATACTTTACGACCTGGTGGCACGGTTTCGCTACAAGATCTTTGGGAAAAAGGATGCCTGCATGATCCCTACCCCGGAATTGAAAAAACGTTTTGTAGCCTGGTAACAACCGGGGTTCTCGTGGGCGATCCCGCACGGGAAACGGAACATTTCAACTTTTTGCTACTTTTGCCCCCGTAATCAGACGCAGACCACCATGAAAGCATATGTATTTCCCGGGCAAGGCGCCCAGTTTACGGGTATGGGAAAAGACCTGTATGATGCCAGTCCCAAAGCGAAAGCGCTCTTCGACGAAGCCAACGACATCCTTGGGTTCAAGCTCACCGACGTCATGTTCAACGGCACGGCCGATGAACAAAAGCAAACCAAGGTGACCCAACCTGCCATTTTCCTGCACTCCGTGGCCGTGGCATTGGTGAACGACACGTTCGCCCCCGACATGGTGGCGGGCCATTCGCTGGGCGAGTTTTCCGCATTGGTGGCCAACAAAACACTTTCGTTCGCCGACGGCGTAAAGCTGGTCTCCAAACGCGCCCTGGCCATGCAACACGCCTGTGAAATAAATCCTTCCACCATGGCCGCGATCATCGGCCTGGACGACAAAATAGTGGAGGATATTTGCGCCTCCATCGACGAGATCGTGGTGGCGGCCAACTACAATTGTCCCGGCCAGCTCGTTATTTCAGGAACGATCAATGGCATCAACATCGCCTGTGAAAAATTGAAAGCCGCCGGTGCCAAGCGCGCGTTGCCGCTGCAGGTAGGCGGTGCGTTTCACTCGCCCCTCATGGAACCCGCTCGTGCCGAATTGGCCGCCGCCATCGAAAGCACGCCGTTTGGCAAACCCATTTGCCCCGTATACCAAAACGTGAATGCACTTCCGTCCACCGATGTAAACGTCATCAAGCAGAACCTCATCGCGCAACTCACCAGCCCCGTACGGTGGACGCAATCGGTACAAAATATGGTGAAGGACGGTGCAAAAACATTTATCGAATGCGGCCCCGGCAAAGTGTTGCAGGGCTTGGTAAAGAAAATTGCACCCGAAGTCGAAGTGATGAGCCTCTAAGAAAAAAAATCACGAAGGAAAAAATCATTCTTCAACCTTATCGACAGCGAGCTGATCAGGACATTGTTCCAGCAGCTCGCTGTTTGTTTGGTGCAACAGCGGGTGAATAAATTCCGGCGCAATTTCGCAAAGGGGAACCAGCGTGAACCGGCGGTTTTGTAGCTGCGGATGGGGAATGATCAATTCCGCGGATTGAATGATGCGATGGCCATAGTACAAGATATCAATATCGATTAGCCGTTCACCCCATTTCTCCTTGCGCTCGCGACCCAGCAGCGCCTCGATGGCCAGCACCTGGGCCAACACTTCTTCCGGGCTGGAAAACGTTTCCACTTCAATCACCTGGTTGAAAAACTCGGGTTGATCGGTCTTCCCCCAGGCCGCGGTGCGATAGTGCGACGAGGTGCGCACGATCTTTCCCACGCGTTCGCCGATGTGGTGAATCGCGGCGGCCAGGTTGTCACCCCGGTGGCCCAGGTTGGTGCCCAACAAAAGAAAAACAGTGTTGTTCATGCTTGTAAACATACTTTTTTATTCGAAGCAGTATTATGTACTTTTGAAAACTTAAATCGTCCCGTATGAATTTCTTTAAGAGCTTTATATCGTCGTGTCTGGGAGCCCTCGTGGCGATGATACTTTTTGTGGTGCTGCTGATCATTTTTATATCCGCGCTATCTTCCGTCGACGAAACGCCGTTGGAGTTTAGCGACAACTCGGTGTTGAAGCTGGACATGGATGCTCCCATCGTGGAAACAGAAAAAGAAGAACCGTTTTCGGGAATTCCGTTCCTGGGCGGATCCACGCCGCGTCCGGTGGGACTGGCCCAACTCCGGCAGGCCATCGAACACGCCAAAGACGACGAGAAGATCAAAGGCATTTACATCACCATCACGCAGCCCATGGCCGGCTATACGGAGATCGAAGAAATCCGGGAGGCCTTGCTCGATTTCAGAAAGGGAGGAAAATGGGTGATCGTATTTAGCGAAGGCCTGTCCGAGTCGGCCTACTACCTGGCCTCGGCAGCCGACAAGATCTACCTCCATCCCGAAGGCGACGTAGAGTTCAACGGCCTTGCCGTAGACATCACCTTCTTCAAACGCCTTTTCGACAAACTGGAGGTGAAGCCCGAAGTGTTCCGCGTCGGCGAGTTCAAGAGCGCCGTAGAACCCTTCATCTTGGAAAAAATGAGCGACGCCAATCGCTTGCAGCTCACCGAGATGATCAACTCCATCTACGACGAAGTGGTGACGCGCGTGTCCGAATCGCGCAGCATCCCCAAAGCCAACCTGAAAGAGATCTCCGATAAAATGTTGGTGCGCAATGCCCAGCAGGCCGTAGAATACAAGCTCATCGACTCGTTGGCCTACGACGACCAGGTGCAACACACCATCCGGCAGCGTCTCGGGCTAGGCGACAAAGACAAGATATCCTTTATCAAATACAGCAAATACAAAAAGACGTTCTCCACCTACAGCGAATCCAAGAACGAGATCGCCGTCATCGTCGCCGAAGGGACGATCCTTACCGGCAGAGCCAACCCTGGACAGGACGTGATCGGCTCCGAGTCGTTCAACGAGCAGATGCGCAAGGCCCGCGAGAACGATAAGATAAAAGCCGTCGTACTGCGGATCAACTCACCGGGTGGCAGCTCGCTGGCTTCCGACGCCATGTGGCGCGAGATCACGCTCACCACCAAAGTGAAACCCGTCATTGCTTCCATGTCCGACTACGCCGCGTCAGGAGGCTACTACATGGCCATGGGATGCGACACCATCGTCGCCCAACCCCACACGATAACGGGATCCATAGGGGTATTCAGCGTGTTGTATGATGCCAGCGGACTGCTCAACAACAAGCTCGGTATCACCTCCGAAGAATTAAAGACCGGTGAGGTGGGACAACTGGTCACCATCGACCGCCCCCTCACGGAAACGGAGAAAAGCATCTGGCAAAAACGCACGGAAGAAGTGTATGAGACCTTTACGACAAAGGCTGCCGAGGGAAGAAAGATGTCGGTTGAGAACATCAAGAAGGTGGCCTCCGGGCGCGTATGGACCGGCACGCAGGCAAAAGAGCGCGGCCTGGTCGATATCCTTGGAAACTTTCAAGACGCGGTGAAGATCGCTGCCGCTGCCGCCCACGTGACCGACGACTACAAGGTGCGCTTCTACCCCCAATACAAACCTTCTTTCCTGGAACAAATGATCGCGCAGTATGAAGACGATGCCGAGACCGGCGCCCTCAAGGAACAGTTGGGCGCGCAATACTATTTGTACCAGCAATGGCTTCACATCAAATCCTACCAGGGAACGCAAGCCCGCATGCCCTTTGAAATGAGAATTCAATAAAAAATACGAATAGAACGTAAACGAATATTAACCAGAACAGACCTCGATAAAACATGACAACGATTCGCAATAACTGGACGCGGGAAGAGATCGCCGATATTTACAACAAACCTGTACTGAGTCTTATTTACGAAGCGGCCACCGTACATCGCCAATACCACGACGCAGGCGAAGTTCAGGTCTGCACCCTGCTTTCGGTGAAAACCGGGGGCTGTCCAGAAGACTGCGCCTATTGCCCGCAAGCCGCCCGCTACCACACCCAAGTGAAAGTGGAGAAACTGATGGAAGTGGGTGAGGTGCTCCAAAAGGCCGTCGAGGCCAAGGAGGCCGGCAGCACCCGGTTTTGCATGGGCGCGGCGTGGCGCGAGGTACGCGACAATCGCGACTTCGACAAAGTACTTGAAATGGTGAAAGGCGTGAGCACGATGGGTATGGAAGTGTGCTGCACGCTGGGCATGCTCAGCCCCGAACAGGCCCAGAAGCTGAAGGATGCCGGCCTGTATGCCTACAACCACAACCTCGATACCAGCGAAGAGTTCTACAGCGATATCATTACCACCCGCACCTACGACGACCGCCTCGACACCCTGGAGAGCGTGAGGAAGGCCAAGATCTCGGTTTGTTCCGGAGGCATCATTGGCATGGGCGAATTGGAGGAGGACCGCATTGGCATGTTGCACGTGTTGGCCACCTTGCCCGAGCACCCGGAGTCTGTGCCGGTAAACGCATTGGTGCCTGTGGAAGGCACCCCGTTAGAAGATCAACCGAAAGTATCGGTGTGGGAAATGCTGCGGATGATCGCCACAGCCCGCATCATTATGCCCAAAGCCATGGTGCGACTTTCGGCCGGCCGGGTTCGCATGAACCTGGAAGAGCAGGCCCTCTGCTTTTTGGCCGGCGCCAACAGCATCTTTGCTGGCGACAAACTGTTGACCACTCCCAATCCCGGCTATATAAAAGACCAGGAAATGTTCCAACAATTACAGCTCAAACCCCGCCAGGCGTTTAAGAAAGAAGCTGAAAGATTGAACATTTTATGATGTAAGGTTTTCAGGGATTTTATCAAAAACCGACCTTAAAGTGTTACTTTATGTGACACGCATTACACTGCTAAGCCATTGAAAGATCAGTGGTGGGAAAATTCTTTTGTCGTTTTAACGGGTCCAACACACCATTAACCGGCCAAAAGGCAACCCAAGGGGTACTTGGGGGGTGAGTGGGGTGGGGGTTTCGGGTGAAAGGGTCCCATTGCTACTCAGATAAGGTTAACGATCAACTTGAACTAAATCCCGGGGTTACCAAGGAAATGAAGGTTTCTACTTTGACCTTTCATTTCGTTTTTGGCCTGAAAACAGGGATTTGAAAAATATCCCTGGGTAAAGGGACACCCGGTAGGGCTATTTCCATCGCGATATTCAGTTGGGTCTGGATGTTCACGAAGGCGTCGTTTAGGGCCCGGGTTATAAAACAACAGGCATCCCCACCGTGGTGGTGAAGATGCCTGTCACTTTTCGGAGACTAGAATTTGTCTTCCGAAACCAACCCGCCAGTAGGCTCATTGTGAGACACTTTGGCTGAATTGTTAGTGGAGGATACCGCCTTCATCGTGCGGGTGTTGGTAACAAACGTAAAAGAGAGTGTTACAACAGCGGCTCCGGCGATCAGGAATATAACTTTTGATTTCATAATTTTTCGTGGTTAGGGGTTCTTATCTACTTTATGATTCGAAAGGGCTATTAGGCTTGTTTAGGGTCAGAAGGGAGTCCGCCAGATTCTTGTTTGGGCTTCACTTCTTCTTCGGTGCAAGAGGTGATGGCCATAGAAGTAACGAAGGCGAAAAGCAGGGTGTAGATAATCTTTTTCATGGTTTTAAGATTTTAAGGTTTAGATAAATGTTGTTAAAGGATTGGTTTAAATTTTTGGTTTTGTCAACCAACTTGTTGACAATCATGGCGAATCAATAACGATCCAGCCGGCTCCTACCATCACTTCGGGTCAGAGAACAGGCCACCTCCCACGGTGATGTCTTTGGTGGGTTTGACCTCCTCTTTGGCACATGCTGTGAACAGTCCTGCAGAAACAATGCAAAGCGTTACGATGTATATGAGCTTTTTCATGGCTGGGGGTGTTAAAGTTTTTTTTTCTAAATAAGTTTTTAGCGCTAAATTGATGACTCAAAGTTGGCATACAGAAAAGATCTATTTCACGCAATAAAATTTTGGACAGCACTCGTGTATTATAACTTTTTCAATGAAGTAAAACTCACGCTCATAATATTCTTTGGAAGTGCTTTCATATTTGTCGCGCAGGCCCAAGATAGACGAGTGGTAGATTCTCTTCTAAGCGAGCTGCAAACCGCTCCCGACGAACAGCGGATACTGAAGATAAAGGCGCAACTCGCCGATGAACTCTTCGACATCGACAACCAGATGTGTTTGCGATATGCCGACGAAGCGTATCAAATGGCTACCAAGTTGGGCGACAGCACACGCCTGGTCCGGATGGCCCGCATGAAGGGCCAAATGCTGAGAAGACTCGACAGGCTGCAGGAGTCGATCGACATCCTCACCGAAGTGCTCCCCATCGCCCGACGCAACAACCTCCGCGAGGACTACAAAAAAATACTGAACGCCCTGGCGATAGTACATACTTTTCAAGCCGACTACGACAAAGCGCTTGAGTATCACTTCCAATCGCTCGTGGTGCGACAGGAGGAAGGCAACAAGGCCGAGATCAGCATCACGCTAAACAACATCGGCCTGGTGTATTTTAAACTGAGGAACTACGAGGCGGCACTGAAGTACTACGAGGAGTGTCTGGCACTGAAAAAAGAGAATGGGATCACCTATGACCTGGACGCGCTCTACATCAACATGGGGCTGTGCTACGGGAAGTTGCACCGCTACATCGAAGCCCGCGAAAGCGTAGAGCAAGCGTTCGTCACCTGCGACGGCAAATGCTCCGACATCATTCGCATCTCGGGCGAATACGGTCTGGGCATTTCCTATTTCTGGCTCCGTAACCTGCCCGAAGCCGACAAACACCTCAACATCTCCCTGGCCATTGCCCGCCGCGTTGGCGACAAGCTGTACCAGGGCGAAAACCTGACCGTGATGGCGGAGATCGCCGCCGACCTGAACGACAACGCCACCGCCGAAAAATTGCTGACGGAGGCCGAGGGCATCATCACCGAGTTGGGGTACAACGAATTGCTGATGAACATCTACCTGCAGTTCTCGCATCTCTATACCAAAACCGAAAACTTCGAGCAGGCCTCGAAATATCAGTCGCGCTACATCCACCTCAAAGACAGCCTCGTCAGCGAAGAGCTGGTGAAAAGCATAGCCAAGATCCAAACCAATTTTGCCGAGCGCGAAAACATTGCCACCATCGCGTCCAAAGAGGAGGCCATCAAACAGCAACGGGACCTCAATGCGGCCGTAGTGGTCATTGCCGTGCTGGCCGGGTTGCTCATTCTCGTGCTTCAATTCGGTAACCGGAATATTAAGCGTGTAAACGCTAAATTGTCGGAAGCCAAAGAAGTCATCCAAAAACAAAACGCCGAGCTCGAGATCAAGAACCGGCAGCTGGACAACGAGGTCGATAAAAAGACCCTCGACCTGGCCCGTGTAAACCAGTCGTTGAAGCAAGTGAACGACGAGCTGGATAACTTCATCTACAAGACCTCGCACGATATCCGCGGCCCGCTGGCGAGCCTCAAGGGCATGTGCAACGTGGCCCTGATGGACGTGAAAGATCCCGTAGCCCTCGACTACCTCAAGAAGCTCGACGCCACCGCCGAGCGCCTCAACTCTATCCTCACACGCCTGGTCATCATCAACCAGATCAACAACTCCAAGATCACCACCGAGAAGATCGACTTCAACGTCATCGTAAACGATGTACTGATGCTGGAAAAGAAAAAGGGGTTGCCCCAGGAATTGCAGATCAACACGTTCATCGATCCCGACCTGCAGATCGAGTCGGACAAGGAACTGGTGCGGATCGTGCTGGAGAACCTCATCGACAACGCCATCAAGTTCTACAACGACTCGGAGCGCATCCAGTCGTTCATCCACATCCACATTGGAAAAGGCGAGAACGGCTCGGTGCGGGCGCGTGTGATCGACAACGGCATCGGCATCAGCGAATCCAGCCCCGGCAAGCTGTTCCAGATGTTCTCACGGGCCTCCGAGCGATCGGAGACTGGTGGCATCGGGCTTTATATCACCAAGACGGCCACCGAAAAGATCGGGGGCAAGGTTGGGTTGCTCACTACCCCGGAGGGGTACACCGAGTTTTATGTCATTTTCCCGCCCGTGCCTTCCTCGGCCTGGGACCGCGCCATCCCGCATATGGCCTGACAACGGAATTTTTTTTGGTCCATTTCTCTTATCATCTTTGCAGGCTGCCAGGAGCAGCACATTCAGTTTTATGAAAGCATTTAAACGCACCACCGTTACCGCGGCTTTGCCCTATGCCAACGGCCCTAAACACATTGGCCACCTCGCCGGAGCCTATATCCCGGCGGATGTCTATGTTCGTTACCTCCGGTCGCTGGGCAGGGATGTCGTTTTCGTTTGCGGCAGCGACGAGCACGGCACCGCCATTCCCAACCAGGCCGTAAAAGAGAACACCACACCCCGGGCCATCATCGACAAATATCACGTCCAGATGCGCGACTGCTTCCAGAAGCTCGGCATCGCCTTCGACATCTATCACCGGACCAGCGAAGCCCTGCACCATCAGACGTCGCAGGAGATCTTCCTCGCGCTGTACAACAAAGGACTGCTCAACGAAGAGGTGTCCGAACAATACTACGATGACGAAGCCAAGCTCTTCCTCGCCGACCGCTACATCATTGGCACGTGCCCCAAATGCGGCAACCCCAATGCCTACGGCGACCAGTGTGAGAAGTGCGGGTCATCGCTTAGCCCGCGCGACCTCATCAACCCGCGGTCTACCATCACGGGCAACACCCCCGTGCTGCGCGAGACTAAACACTGGTACTTACCCCTCGAACAATACGAAGGCTGGCTAAAGGAGTGGATCCTGAAAGGCCACGCCGACGATTGGAAGACCAACGTCTACGGCCAGTGCAAGTCCTGGATCGACGCCGGCCTCCAACCCCGCGCCATGACGCGCGATCTGGACTGGGGGATCAAGGTGCCGCTGCCAGACGCCGAGGGAAAGGTGCTCTACGTTTGGTTCGATGCCCCCATCGGCTACATCTCGGCCACCCGCGCATTCTTCGAGGAGATGAGCTCGGGCAAATTGGTCTATGCACAACCCCAACGCAAATTCGGAACCGTAGCGGCCGACGATTGGAAAAAATATTGGCAAGACGACGAGACCAAGCTGGTGCACTTCATCGGCAAGGACAACATTGTTTTCCACTGCATCATCTTCCCCATCATGTTGCATGCCCACGGCGAGTTTATCGTGCCCGACAATGTGCCGGCCAACGAGTTCATGAACCTGGAAGGCGACAAGATGTCGACCAGCCGGGGATGGTCCATCGAAATGCATGAGTACCTGGAAGATTTTCCGGACAAGCCGGATGTGCTTCGCTACAGCTTGTTGACGAACTTGCCGGAAACAAAGGACAGCGAATTTACCTGGAAGGATTTCCAGACGCGCAACAACAGTGAACTCGTGAACATTTTTGGGAACTTTGTGAACCGCGCATTGGTGCTGACACAAAAGAATTTCAACAATCAAGTGCCTATAAAAGGTGCCTTGCAACCCATCGACGAGGCGGTGATCGCGGCGTTGCGCGAGCAACCTGGGCGCATAGCCGAGGCGTTGGAGCAATACCGTTTCCGCGAAGCCACGGCCGCTTTGATGGACCTGGCCCGCTTGGGAAACAAATACCTGGCCGACACCGAGCCCTGGAAGCTGGTGAAGCAGGAAGGTAACTTGGAACGTGTGGGCACCATTTTGCACATCGCGCTGCAGATCGTGGCCAACCTCGCCATCGCGGCAGAGCCTTTCCTGCCTTTCAGTGCGGCGCGCATCAACGAGATGCTGAACCTGAAGACCAGCACCTGGACCGATGCAGGCTCCGACACCTTGTTGGCGGAGGGCCATGAATTGGGCGTGTCGTCGTTGCTGTTTGAAAAAATAGAGGACGATGTCATTGCACGGCAACTGGAAAAGCTGCACGCCAAAAAGGCCAGCATGGACCCGGCAAAGCACGCCGTGACACCGCTAAAGAACGAGGTCACCTTCGACGATTTCGCCAAGCTCGACATCCGCGTTGGCCGCGTGCTGACCGCCGAGAAAATGCCGAAGTCCGACAAGCTGCTAAAACTCACGGTCGACACCGGGGTGGATAAGCGCACCGTACTGAGTGGGATCGCCAAGCACTATTCGCCCGAAGAAATGGTAGGCAAACAGGTAACCCTCATCGCTAACCTGGCGCCACGCAAGATGATGGGCATCGAATCGCAAGGCATGATCCTGATGGCCGAAGACGGCGACGGCAAATTGCGCTTGCTCCAACCCAACGAGGTGGTGATGCCCGGCGCGGTGGTCAGTTAGAGCATCTAACCAAGTCAGACGATTCCGTCAGGTTGGCTACTGACTACTGGCTACTGGCTACTTTTGACTCGCCTAAAGTTATTTCACGAGAGGGGTTAAATGCCCCTCTTCGTATTTCTCAAGCTTCTCTTCCCACGTGATGTCGCCGCGTTTGCGTGCATGCACCTTCAAGGCCACCACGACCTCATCGGCCCCGGCTTCAAAGCAGGCTTCCTGCGCCCGACGAACCACGTCCATGATGGTATCGTAATCGCCTTGCATAACCGTTTCCATGGCCCCTACGCGATAGTTCACGCCCGACGCATCAATGACCTCGATAGCCTTGTCGATGATGGGGTAGTGGGGGATTTGAGCGATGGGGACGACCTGGATCGCCACGTGTACCTGATGTTTCATGATGCTATTTTTTTTGATTGATCAATCGTTGTATTGGCTCATCGTCCGCTCCACGCCCTGGGTGCAGAACGACAGCACCATTTCGTTGGCCTTGATCATCAGATCAGGCAATTGTTTGAATTCGTCTTTGGAGAAATTGCTGAGCACATAGTCGGCTTGCTGTCCCTTGCCAAACGCATTGCCCACGCCAAAGCGCAGGCGGGCATAATCTTGGCCGCTCAGCACCAGTTCGATATTCTTCAGCCCGTTGTGACCGGCCGAGCTTCCTTTGGGGCGCAGGCGCAGGCTGCCGAAGGGCAGCGCGATGTCGTCCATGATCACCAGCAGATTTTCTTTGGGGATCTTCAGTTCCTGCAACCAATAGGCTACTGCTTTTCCACTCAGGTTCATGTAGGTGGTGGGTTTGATCAGGTGGATCGACTTTCCCTTGAACCGAAAGTCGGCGGTTTCAGCGTGGCGCTGCAACGTAAATTCGACCTTGTGTTGATCGGCCAGTTGGTCCAGCACCAGGAAACCGATGTTGTGGCGGGTAAGCTCATATTCCGCACCGATGTTCCCCAATCCGGCAACGAGGTATTTCATACGTTAAAAGAAAAAATTATGGTCACGGCAATAAACAAA
>Ga0209050_1002144_pt1 | contig 17974 bp, 10 predicted proteins | sample Araplavi_mTSA_r2_FD_184276 | JGI IMG/M metagenome (GOLD analysis project Ga0209050, IMG submission 184276) | Arabidopsis root microbial communities from North Carolina, USA - plate scrape MF_Cvi_mTSA_r2 (SPAdes) (version 2) | ecosystem: Host-associated > Plants > Roots > Endosphere | place: USA... | reverse complement strand
AGATCGTTGTCTTCCAATATCCACGACGCTTCCGCGCGCTTGAATTTCTTGCGGCGATACGCTTCGATGATGGTGCCATAAAAACAAGCTTCAATACCCAGCTTGCGGTACCCCTCCATCACCCCCAGGGCAATGACACGAATGCCGTTGATCTTCTTCAAACCAAACAAGAGTTTGAACAATCCGAACGGCAACAACCGTCCACGCCGGATGTTGATGAGCAACTGGTTGATGTCGGGAATGGCCAGCGCAAAGCCGATCGCTTTTCCATCCTTTTCGGCCACCAGGCAGAAGTCGGTGTCCAGGATCATTTTCATGTCTTTGGCCAGGTAGTCGAATTCCTTTTCCGTCATGGGCACAAAGCCGAGGTTGCGGTCCCAGGCCGAGTTGTAGACCTCGCGGATGCGGGCCACTTCCTGTTCGAAGTTCTTTTTCACAACGGGCCGTATCGTGATGCCTTTTGATTGGAGCCGATCCAGCAGCGCCTTCTTTACGCGCACCGATTTGTCGTCGTAGCCGTCTTCGCCAAAGCGATAGGCAATGAGATCCACCTTCTTGCGAAAGCCGATCTGGTTCAACAGGGACTCGTAATATTCCTTGTTGTAGGTCATCATGGCAAACGGCGGTGTGTCGAAGCCGGCAATGAGCAAGCCGCAGGTTTCGTTTGTCGAAAAGTTGGCCGGCCCGATAATGGTCTTGGCACCCTTCTCGCGAAGCCATTGTTCGGCTTGTTGGAACAACAGAGCGTTGATCTCGCCGTCGTTCACGGCATCGAAAAATCCAAAGAATCCGTCTTCGGTTTTATTGAATGTGTTGTGGTTCTTGTTGAGAATCGCCGCGATGCGTCCCACCACTTTGTCTTTGTCGTATGCCAGAAAAAGCTGTACCGGAGAGTGCTCGTGAAATGGATGCTTGCCGGGTGTCAGCAGATCGCGCTGGGCGATGAACAACTCGGGCACGTAGCAAGGATCATCCTTATAGAGATCATGCGGGAAATCGATAAATGCTTCAAGTTGGGCTTTGGTGGCGACGGGCTCTACACGCTTCATTAAATGCGTTCTTTAATTTTCAGGACTCCTACTTGCTTAAAGGTATGAGCAAGTTTCTCTACCGCTTCTTCGATCTGGCTGAAGGTGTGTGTAGCCATCAACGAGAAGCGAAGCAGCGACGCATGCGAAGGCACGGCGGGCGAAACCACCGGGTTTACGAACACGCCTTGCTGTTGCAGCATGCTGGTGACAATAAAGGTTTTCTCATTGTCACGCACATAGATGGGGATGATGGGACTTTCCGTGTCGCCGATATCGAAGCCTTCTTCTTTGAGAAGGTGCATGGCATAGCGGGTGTTGTTCCACAATTGCTCCATGTGCTCCGGCTCGCTCTCCAGGATGTCGAGGGCCGCCAACACGCTGGCCGCAGACGATGGCGTCATGCTGGCGCTGAAAATGAGCGAACGGGCCTGGTGTTTCAGATAATCGATCGTGTCGCGGTCGGAGGCCACGAAGCCGCCGAGGGATGCAAGCGATTTGCTGAACGTGCCCGTGATGATATCAACTTTGTCGTCGAGTTTGAAGTGTGACGCGGTGCCGGCACCTTTGTCGCCGATCACGCCGAGGCTATGCGCATCGTCCACCACTACCGTGGCGCCGTACCGCTCGGCCAACGCGACAATTTCAGGAAGCTTGGCCAAGTCGCCTTCCATGCTGAAGATGCCGTCGACCACGATGAGTTTAATGGCTTCTTCGGGCAACATGCTGAGACGACGGGCCAGGTCGTTCATGTCGTTGTGGCCATATTTGATCACGCGCGAAAACGACAGGCGTGTGCCGTCGTAGATCGAAGCATGATCGTATTCATCCAGGATCAAATAGTCGTTGCGCCCCGTCAGGCTCGACATCACGCCCAGGTTCACTTGAAAGCCGGTGCTGAAAATGAGTGCAGCGGGCTTGCCCGTGAATGCGGCGATGCGGTCTTCCAACTCGATGTGAATGTCGAGCGTGCCATTGAGAAAGCGGGAGCCGGCGCATCCGGTGCCATACTTTTCGATTGCCTTTTGGGCAGCCTCTTTGATGCGTGGATGATTGGTCAATCCCAAATAGGAATTGGAACCAAACATGAGCACGCGTTTGCCCTCAATGATCACCTCGGTGTCCTGCGCGGACGAGATGGGTCGAAAGTAAGGATAGATGCCCCTTTCACGGGCTTCGTTCGCCGCAGTGAAGGTGGCGATCCTGGCTTGTAAGAGTTTGTTCATGCGAATAGAAATCAATTGTTAACTGAACCTAATGGAGCCGATTTCCGTTTCGACTACTTGGTAAGTCGAACGAAATCGTGGTTTATTCTAAAGAATGTTTCGAACGATTTCGTTTTACGGTCCAAAAGTAGAACAAGTTTTTAATTTTGATCTAACGAAAAGGTAAAAAAAATATAATATCCACGCTAAAAAGGGGGTTTTCAAACACTTGTTTAAATCCTGCCCTTTATTGTCCAAAGCCCTTTGGACAACCGTTCAAGCGTGCCCTTTTTCCATGCCTTTTATCCCAAAATGGAGTGTTTCAATCGGGTGAAATTTCCCGTGAACCTGAGTAAGCATTTGTTACAAGGCGTCCATCCCCCGGCCAAGAATTTTTTATACCGGACAGAATTATTTTGACCCGGCGCCTGCCGCCCAGACTTTCCGTCGATTGCCGGCGCTGTCTTTCAGCCAGACTTCCTGTACCCCGGAAAAAATCGGGATCGCGCGGGTGGATTGCGACAGGTAGCCCGAACCATAGTACAGCTCTCTTTTTTCCACTTTTCCACCGTCCCAGATCAGTTCGGCCCCCACGTCGGTCCGGCCCGGTGTGATCCATTGGAAGCGCGGGGAATAGACGGACGGTGACTGCTCCCATGCTTGCAAACTATCGCGGTTCGCTGTGGCGACGTACAGCGGGATGTTGTTTGCCCGCCTCAGCAGGCCAAGACTTTTGGCGTCGGTGTCAACAACAAAGTTGCTCTCCCGGATGGGGAGCGCCCGGAAGTTTCCTTTTCCATCTCCCAGCAAGCATACACCCGTACCAGCATCGTAATAGCCGGAAAGGGGATCGGCCGCATAGGAATTGCCGATGCCCAGGATGTCGGGGTGATGGTCGCCATTCAGGTCGGCGAGTTGCACGCCATTCAAGGGGGCGAACTGAGCCTCCACGGGCAAGGCCGTCAATTTAAATTTGCCGCTGCCGAGGTTCTCGACATAGGATGACGACAGGGTTGTTGCGCGATAGACCAACGCTCCTTCCAGTTGCTCCGGGGTAAGAATCTGCTGTATGGAAGACCCTCCATAGATCGCATAGCGAACGAGTTTGCGTTTCAAACTCACGATCTGATCGGTCAGTGTTTCTCTGGGGTGCGTTAAGTATTCCTTCCCCTGGACGTAGCGCGTGACCAGCGGGTCGAACGAGCCGTTGCCATCAAAATCTTTTGCATAGACGCTGACGGGTTCCTGGGGTGAAGCCTGGAACAGCGAGTTGAGACCGAGGTTACCGCAGATGTAGTCAATGTCGCCGTCGCCATCCATATCATCTCCTGTGATGCTCGTCCACCAACCGGGGGCCTCTTCGAATGCTTTTGAGAAAGTTTTGCCCTGGTTGTTTTTGTAGAACGAAACCGGCATCCACTCCCCCACCACGGCCAGGTCGGTCCAGCCGTCATTGTCGAAGTCGGTCCATAGCGCGCCCGTGATCATGCCCACGCGCTCCAGCAACGGCGCGATCGACTTTGTTACGTCTGTAAAATCTCCTTTCCCGTCGTTTTGCAACAGAAGGCTTTGCGGGGCCTCCGGGTAACGTCCGGGCACGATCCTTCCGCCAACAAAAAGATCGAGGTCGCCATCTTTGTCAAAATCGGATGCGACTACGGCGCTTCCGCTGGCGTTTTCCCTTGGAAGGGCGGTAGTGTCCGCCAGGAGTTTCTTGCCGTTGTTGCGATAGAAACGATCCTGGTAGGCATCCGGCAACGCGCCGAACTCCGAGCTGCCGCTGACGCAATACAGGTCCAGGTCGTTGTCGCCATCGGCATCGAACAAAAGCATGCTCATGTCTTCTTGTGGCTTTGCACCCAACGAATCTTTTTTGAATGTTCCGTTCTTTTGTTGAATGAAGATCGTGGTGCCGCGACGGGCCGCGCCGCACAACAGCACGTCATCGAGACCGTCCTGGTTGATATCGCCAATGGTGAGGCCCGGACCGGCCTGCGAATATTTTTGGGGTAAGGTGGCGGTGGCTTTGTAGTCGATATACTCGTCTTCCGCGTGTTTGTAGGCCAGGCCCGTGGAGGCGGTGACCGCTTCAAAAAAGAACGACGAGGGCTGTTCGCCGGCAGACAACTTCAAGGCATTTTTGAGAGAATCCGACATGGCGGCAAGCGGTGGATAGATTGTCCATCCTCCTTTCTCCGGTTCAGCGGCATCGGTATACGCCAGCGTCAGCACTTGATTCGCTTTGACATTTTCGATGGTCTGCACGTGTCCATCCGGCCAGCGGATATGAAGTTCTTCAATTTGTGAGAGGCTGTCCAATCCGAAGTGAACAAAAGGCTCCACCGAAGATTGAAAGCCGCGCTGCATTTCAAGCTCACGGTATTGTTTTTTGTTGCCTTGACGAATCTCGATCTGCGCCCCCAATCCGTTCCGGTTTCCCGCCGGGCCTTTCAAGGCGATGCGCAAATAATTGCTTTTTCCTGGATCAAGCTCGCGGGCATTGTTTTTATACACCGACGCCTCGTCATTGATGTTGTTGATCACCATATCGAGATCGCCGTCGTTGTCAAAGTCCGCATAGGCCGCGCCGTTGCCATAGGCTTCCTGTGTCAATCCCCACGCTTTCGACTTGTTGGTGAAGCGGAGGTCGCCGTTGTTTCTGAAAATAAGATCGGGCTTTTTCACACCCTCAATTTTGTTCACGGCCTCCAGGGTTTTTTTCAACCGCGTGGCATCGGTGCCGAACATGCTGGATTCTTTGCTGTAGGTAACGAAGTCGAGGTTGGTGATGTCTTTGCGATAGCCGTTGGTGATGAGCACGTCCTGCCAGCCGTCGTTGTCCACGTCGGCGATGAGACCGCTCCAGCTCCAGTCGGTGGCATAGAGGCCCGACAGATAGCCGATGTCGCTAAACGTGCCGTTGCCGTTGTTGAGCTGCAAAACGTTCCGCACGTACTGCGGTTGGTATTTCATCTGGATATTTTTTTGGAACCGGTCGTAGCCGATGCCTCCGAACATGGTCTTTTGCCGCATGTTGTCCTCGGGAAACATGTCCACCACCAGGATGTCGTTGAAGCCATCGTTGTTGATGTCGCCGATGTCGGCGCCCATGCCGTTGTATTCCGTGTGTTTCATGCGCTCCTTCTCGTTGCCAAACGTGCCATCTCCTTTGTTGATGTACACGTGGTCATTGGAAAGAAAATCGTTGGCCGCATACACGTCGGGTTTACCATCGCGATTGATGTCGTTCACCACGATGCCGAGGCCCCATCCTTCCGTGCGGATCCCCGCGGCGGCAGACACATCTTCAAAATGTGGCAGGCCGGTGGCGGGACCGTTGTTGCGGAAGAGCTTGTCTACGCTCTTCCCGGTGCCGTCGGCGCGCTGTCCGATGGGTGAATTCCGCGTATAGTTTTCCAGCGCGTTGGTGAGCAGGTACATGTCGAGATCGCCATCGAGGTCATAGTCCAGGAACGCGGCTTGCGTGGAGTAGCTGCGATCGGCCAGGCCCACCGCGGCGGCCACTTCCTCGAACACGGGAACGCCACGGCTGTCAACACCTTTGTTGTGAAAGAGCAAGTTGGGCGACGACTCGTTGTCGTGGGGGTTTACGGTGCATACATAGAGGTCCATCCAACCGTCCTGGTCGATGTCGACTACTGAAATGCCGGTGCACCAATATTTTGTGGTCACGTTCGATGGCGTTGTAACATCGTCGAAGCGAAAGTTGCCTTTGTTGAGATAGAGTTTGCTGGTCACCATGTTCCCTGCAAAGAATATGTCCGTCAGGCCGTCGTTGTTAAAATCGCCCACGCCCACGCCGCCCCCATTGTACATGTATTCGAACGACAGAACGTTGAGCGTGTCGCTCTCCGTCAGCAAGTTGTTGAACGTGACGCCGGTGGTGCCGGAGGGTAAAAGCTCGAAGTGTGTGGGTTGGGTATGACACCCTGCTGCGAGAAAAAGAACAAGGGCGAATAGCGGGAGGGTATTTTTGGACATAGGTTCTGGTGAATTCATCTGAAAAATAAAAAAACAGGGCGATGAAACATCGCCCTGTCTTCAGTTTAATTCAGACGGTTGATCAATACCCAGGGTTCTGCTCGCTTTGCGGGATATCTTTGTTGGTATTGATCTCGTCCTGCGGTATGGGCAGCAGCTCAAATTTGTTTGCTTCGAAATAGGAAATGGGCTCGGTGGCCAGCTTGCCGTTCTTCCTCCAACGGAGAATGTCAAAGTTGCGTACTTCCTCGCCGGCCAGTTCCACCTGGCGTTCGTGGATGATGGCGCGGGTGATCTCTTCTTTGGAGTTGCAGGGGAAATCTGCTGTAGGATAGTTGGGCATGCTCACGCTGGCGCGGTCGCGGATCATGTTCATGTAGGTCAGCGCCGCAGCGCCCGTGCCCACTTCGTTCTCGCATTCCGCCAACATCAGCAACACGTCGGCGTAGCGGTACATGCGGTAATTGATGCCGATTTTGTCGTAGTATCCACCCGGATCCAGCTTATACATGACCGAGTACTTCCGCCAGCTGATCTTTTGACTCACACCGTGGAAATTGCTGGAGTTGCCCTGCACTTTGTCGGCCGTCAGCGTTAACGGGGCGGCCGGGTCGCCATACTTATCGCCGATGAAAAAGAAGTTGTCCTTTAGCCGGGGATCGTTCGCTTCGTATTCATTGAGTATCTTGTCGGAGGGGATCAGGTTGCGCCATCCCACGGCGGAGTACTCTTGCGAGCGAATCCACGATTCGTTTACGGTTGTTCCGTTGCCGTCGGCATCCCAGTTGAAATTACCGCTCGACGTATAGGAAAGCTCGAAGATCGATTCCTGGTTGTATTCCGTTTCTTCTTTGAAGTTATCAAAGTAGTTATCCACCAGCGCATAGCCCATACCTTTCACCGCTTCGAGTTGCGTTTTGGCGTTGGTGTAGTCGCCCATGAAGATGTAGACTTTTCCCAACAAGGTTAGCGCGGCTCCGCGGGAGGCACGTCCCAAGTCGTTGCCTGAATAAGAAACTGGTAAGTCGGCTTGCAGACTGTTCAATTCGGAGATCACGAAGTTAAAAACTTCGCCTTGCGGGGTGCGGGCCTTCACGTCGTCGAACCCTTTTGCGTACGTATCATACAGCGGAACGTCTCCCCAGAAGGCGGCCAGTTGAAAATAGCTCCATGCTCTCAGGAACCGGGCCTCGCCTACAATTCTGGCTTTCACGCCGGCGTCGCCGGTGGCATCCGGTGCATTTTCAATGATGGCATTGACACGATGGATCAACCGGTAAAACCCGTTCCAGACGGACGTCAAAACCGAATTGGTGGAGCCCAGTGAACCGATCAGGATCTGGTTCCGCGCGGTTTCCAACTGACCGCCACCGCTGGCAACGTCATCGGAACGCAGGTCGTGAAGGAAAAAGTACTCGCGCCCGCCGAGGTTCGTTCCTTGCAAAATGGCATAGGACCCCGTTAGCGCGGAGTTCAGTTCGTCGACGGTCTTATAATAGTTCTCCGTCGTCACGTTGGTCGTGCTTTGCCTGTCCAGAACGTTTTCACCGCAGGAGTTGGCGATCAGGCTCGTTACTATTGTAAAAAATATGATTTTCGTTTTCATGGTTTTCATTTTTTGTTGCTACGCCTTAAAACCCAACTTGAAGACCGGCCATGAAGGTTCTGGGCGAAGGAAACTGGCCATAGTCAATGCCATTGATCAGCGTGTTGCCCGTACTGTTCTGGTATCGGTTACCGATTTCCGGATCATAACCCGTATACTTCGTCACGGTGAACAGGTTTTGCGAGGAGACATAGATCCGGAGCTTTTTAAGCGTGCCCTTGGTGAAATCTTGTATACCGGCCGATGGGATGGAATAGCCGATGCTGATATTCTTTAACCGGAAGTAAGAACCATCTTCGATAAACCGGTCCGATGTGCGTGAGTTTTGATTGGGATCGCCGTTCACAGCACGCGGCACATTGGTGTTGGTGTTGTCGGGCGTCCAGGCGTTCATCACTTCTTTCTCGGCGCCAAACAATCGCAGCATACCCTGACCGAGCACCTTCGTGCCGTTGTAGATCTTGTTGCCTTGCACACCCTGGAAGAAGAGGGTCATGTCGAAGTTCTTGTAGTTGGCGGTAAAATTCAAACCGTAGTTGAACTTCGGAAGATAGCTGCCGAGGCTCACCTGGTCGGAGGCGTCAATCACGCCATCGCCGTTGATATCCTTGAAGCGAATGTCGCCCGGTGCCGCGTTGGCCTGATACTTCGTGGACGCGTTGCCGTCGATGGCATTGGCCGCATCGATCTCGGCCTGATTTTGAAAAATCCCGTCGGTCTTATAGCCATAAAATTCCTGGATCGAGCTACCGGCGATCGTGCGCGTGATCTGGAAGCCGCCGAAGTCGTCGTTCTTGCCGCTGTATAACACCGCGTTCGGTGCATTCAGTTGTTTTACCGTATTGCGAATGATACCGATGTTGGCGCTGACGTTGAAGGTAATCGGGCCAGTTGACTTTGCATAGCCCGCCACAAATTCATATCCCCAGTTCTTCATCGACGCTACGTTCTGTTTTGTGGCCGATGTATACCCCAGCGAGTTGGCCGGTATAACATCCAATAACAAATCGCTCACATTTCTCACAAAATATTCAGCGGTGAACGTCACCCGGTTTTCAAACAACCCCAGGTCGATACCGAAGTTTGTCATCTTTGTTTTCTCCCAGGTCAGGTTCAGGTTTTGGATCTTGTCGAAATAGGCTGCTCCGGCGGCGGAGGCGTTATTGAAATCGTAGGATGTGTTGGTGTTGATGAACGATTGATAGTCATACGCCCCTACGTTGGCAATGGAGCCCAGTGAACCATAGCTGGCGCGCAACTTCAATTCGGAGATCGTGGGCACCTGTTTCATGAAGTTCTCTTCGTTCATGCGCCAGCCCACGGACAACCCAGGGAAATTACCCCACTTGTGATCGGGGGCGAATCCGGAGAAACCGTCCCTGCGAATGGAAGCGCTCAACAAATATTTTCCTTTGTATTCGTAGTTCACGCGAGCCAGGTAAGACAACAACGTCGTTTCCGCTTTGTCGCCGCTCAGGGTGGGGTTAGACGAACCCAGCATCTGGTCGATGTCGTTGCGGGCCTGTTGCGCGCTGGCATTGAGGTTTGATCCCGTATAGTTTTGCTTCTCGGCTACGGCAATCACGTTGAGTGCATGCGATCCAAACGTCTTGTCATAGGTAAGCTGATTCGACAGATAGGGCGAAAAGCTTGTATTCCGGTTGTCTACCAGGTTATGCTGGTTCCGCGACACGAAGCCGTCGTTGTACATCGGAAGATCTTCCAGGTGACGGCGCACGGCGTAGTTCACGCCGGCTGTGAATTTGTATTTCAAGCCATCGAAGATCTTGGCTTCGAGGTAGCCACTCCCGATGATGTTCATCACATTGTCCTTGTTGGAATCCATGCTGGCAATGCGTACGGGGTTTTCAGGATCCGATCCGTCATTTCCACTGGGTGCCCGGAAGCCGCCGAGCAGAGTGGGGTCATGGATGGGAATGTACGGAACCGAGTGAATGATGTGCTGAAGAATGGTCCGTCCACCGCTTTCCGCCTGGTTCCGGGTGCTGGAATACGAGATGTTGAAGTTTTCACCAAACGTGAAACGGCTGCTGATCTTATTTTCATAATTCAACCGGTAGCTGTACCGGTCGAAGTTGGTGCCCAGCATAATACCCTCCTGGTTGAACTTGCTCACCGAGGTGTACAACTTGGATTTTTCCGAACCTACCGACAACGCCACTTGTGTTTGAGATATGGGCGCGGTCCGGAACATCGCACCTTGCCAGTCGCTGTTGGTTTGTGCGTAGGTTTGGGTTGATCCGGCGTAGATCGGGTCATTCATCGCCGAGAACCGGGGAGGCAAAGCGTTGCCTGCATTCGTCAACAGGGCAGTACCATATTTCAAGTAATCATCGGTACCGAGTAAATCCAATTGTTTCCATGCCTTTTGAACACCATAGTAGGTATCAACATCCACATGCACCTTGCTGTCGCGCGAGCCGCTCTTGGTGGTGATGATGATCACACCGTTTGCCGCTCTCGATCCGTAGATGGCGGACGCCGCCGCATCTTTCAACACTTCCACCGACTCAATATCTTTTGTATCAATATTGTTGAGGTTTCCTGCGGCAGGAAAACCGTCGATCACATACAGCGGTTGGGATGCGCCGGTGATCGAGCCGATGCCGCGGATGCGTACGGTAGGCGTTGTTCCAGGACTACCGTTGCTGGTCACCTGCACACCCGGCACGCGACCCTGAATGGCCGACTCCACGCTCACCACCGGCAACGCCGATACTTCTTTGGAACCGACCGTTGCGACGGCGCCGGTTACCGAAGAGCGCTTCTGCGTACCGTATCCCACGACCACCACTTCGCTGAGTTGCTCGATGTCGGGTGTCAGTTTCACATCGATGGTGGTGCGGCTGCCTACGGGCACTTCTTCGGATGTATAGCCGATGAAACTCACGACCAGCACGGCATTTTCGTCGGGCACGCTGATGGAGAATTTACCATCCGCATCGGTGGTGGTGCCTTTCGTGGTGCCTTTCACCAGCACGTTCGCGCCGGGGATGGGACCGTTGTTTTCGTCGGTGATGGTACCTTGCACGACGATCTCGACAACTCTATTCTTGGTGTCTTCGGCGTATAACACCTCTGCAGACGCCGGGGAAGGACTGAGATCGGCCGAGCTGTCTTTTTCAGAAGCCCCTGCGCTGCGCGGATCACGTGAAGTTTTGGGCGCGGTCTTTGGCAGGATGGAATATGTGCGGTCGTTGATCTTTTTGAATCGCAGGCCTACGGGCTCCAGCAAATTGGTGAGTGTATTTTCGATCTTTCCTTTAATAGCGATCTTGGCGGAAACTTCTTTCCCTTCCAGGACGGCAGATTCATATAAGAACGACACGTTAAAATGATCCTGCACCTCTTCGAGTGCTTCACGTAACGAACGCACCTCGGCACGTCGCGGCGTGGTGCGGTTCATTTGGAGGGCGTTGGCAAAAAGCTGGTCCTGGGCCAACAACAGCGCCGGGAAACTTAACATCGCCACGCATAAGCAATTCCTCCATACGGTGTAATAATTACTGTACTGTTTTATCATACGGGTTTGCGGTTAGTTTATTTTGAAGAAACGTATACACTCGTGCCCTCGCGGGTAACGTTCAGGTTGAACGTCTCGGCGATGGCATATAAAATATCATTGATGCTGGCGGAAGAAATTTCGCCCGACAGTTCGCGGTCTTGCAGCGTGGCGTCGTCAAACACAACGTCCAGCCCATACGTGTCTTTTAAGAGAACGGCCAGGTCACGCAGTGTGGTCCGGTCGAAATACAGTGTGTATTGCAGCCACGATGTATATTGTTTTTGCTTTACGGTGCGCTTGGAAAGATGGCGGTCAGTGCCCAGGGTGGCCAGTTCTCCCGGTGCGAGAAAAACTGACTTGGCCTTCGCGTGGGTGTTTTGCATGTCCAACTTCACTTTCCCCTCGGTGAGCATGACTTCTGATTTCTTTTCGCGGCTCTTCACGTTGAACTTTGTGCCGAGCACCTCAACATTGAGCTGGTCGGAGGCGTGCACCACAAATTTCTGGTGGCTCGCCGTGTGTTGCACGGCAAAAAATCCTTCGCCGTCGATCCATACTTCGCGCGTATGTTCATTGTCCCACGCGTTGCGGTAACGGAGCACTGAATTGCCGTTGAGCGTAACCGTCGATTTGTCGGGGAGTGTGACGGCAATGCGTTCGCCATAGCCGGTGTGCACTTCTGTGAACCGATTGGCATTCCAATATAGTACGGCCGAAACGGCGAACAGCAAAGCAAACGCAGCCGCGGCGCGCAACGCCCACGGGCGCCAGGCCACCCCTTTGCGGGGCAATGTGCGCCGGCCGATCTCTTCCTGTGTGGCCGCGAACATTTTCTTTTTTAGCGTCTCGCGTTCCACATCCGACAAGCTGTCGAGATAGGATGTGTCGCGCATCGCTTCCTGCCAAATCTGCTCCAACAGATATTTGTCTTCGGCCGAAGCTTGGCCCGCTCGAAGACGCCGGATCAGATCCGCCAATACATATTTATTCATCGCGCTTTTTTCAGGCTTGGTATATATGTAAGAAGGTTGTGCCCCTCCCCGACCCTAAATCGATTGTAATTTTTTTTAAAACGATTGCATTTTTGCTACCTTTCTCCGCCCAACCTAAATCCCAGGCATGCTTAAGATCAGCTCAAACGGTATGACGGAAACGGAATTTGAAGAGATCTATGATCTCTTCTGGCACAAGCTGTACGGCCTGGCCTATAATTATTTTCGCGACAAAACCACAGCACAGGAGCTGGTGCAAGATGTGTTCGTAAACTTTTGGATGAAGCGTGAAAGCATGGGGCACGTCGAGGATCTCGGAGCGTACTTGTTCCGCTCCATGAAAAACCGCATCTACGATCACTTCGACAAAATTGCGAGCCAGGAGAAATTGGTGCGCCACGCCCAGCAGACCTTTTCAGATGAAGTCCACAACACGGAGGAAACCGTGGCCTATGACGAAACGCTGGAGTTGCTAAACCACGAGATCGACAAACTTCCGGATACCACTAAGACCATTTTCCGCCTCAGCCGCTTCGATCGCTATACCAACGATGAAATTGCCTCCCATCTCCACGTCTCGGGTAAAGCCGTCGAATATCACATCAGCCAGGCGCTGAAGAAACTTCGCCTGCGACTCGCCCATCTTATATTCTTTATTATTGTCCTGGTGCTGTTCGGCACCGGTGGCTGACCTCCGCTTTTCAACCGGGGCACAGTTCCCACCCACACGGTTGGAATTTTACGAAATGGCCGTGCTCTTCGCCGCTATTGTCTCTATCTCCAATTTCCACTTCGTTTCCAAAAGCTGACAGCAAATCACCGTTAATGCCGGTTTGTTACCGCCCAAATATTTCATACGCAACCGGACATTGGCTTCGTCGAATGAAGGATCGCTTAAGTAGGTCCGCAGCGACACAATGTTGGTGTAGTCCATGCCGGCCGACCGCAGAATGGTGCCGATATGTTTCCAGATAAGTTCACCTTGCTCCTCAAACGATTCGGGCATGCTTTGGCCGTCGGTTTGATAGCCGTTGAGGCCGCTGATGATCAACAGTTTTGAATCGCCGCTGATTTCCACCGCATGGCTATAGTTGCGATAGGGTGGGAAAACGCCTTCGGTGTTGAGTGGGGTAATCGCCATAATATTGAGTCGAATAGATGCCTTTTAAAATTCTGTTTAAAAATGAATGGATTAGACCTGTCAGCATCGAACAGGATAGTTGTAGATATTATTCCACAGCGGGCTTTGAAAAAAGATCGCGCCAGCGCTTAACCCTGGCGTTGGTGACCAGCGGTCGTGCCCAAATGCCAATGCTAAAAATATATCCCAACGTGATGCACAACACCAACATGGCCAGCCGAAGTCCAACGCTTTCGGCAAGGCCTCCGATGATCAGCGGCATCACCGCACCGCCCACGATGCCCGTACACAGTATACCCGATAATGTGCCGTGATGTTTGGGGAGCGAATTCATGCCCAACGAAAAGACGATAGACCACATGATGGACAGAAAAAATCCGGTGAGTGGCAATGCGATCAATGCCATGCCCACATCACCAAACAATCCCGCCAGAAGGCTGAACATTGCCCCTAACGCAAAGACGATGAGTATATGACGACTGTCGAAAAGCTTCAGCAGCAGCAAACCGACAAAACACCCAAAGGTGATGAGACCCCAAAAATAGGCAATGCTGGTGGCGCCGACGGTGGCGGGGTCCACCCCGTGATAGAGTTGCAAGAATTTAGACATCCAGTTTGCGATGCCTTGTTCGGTACCGACATAGCAAAAAATACCCACAAAGAAGCGCAGCACTGTTTTATCGCCCAACAGTTCACGAAGGGTTTCGCCCGTGTCGATGCGATCTTCCGCCGTCAATTCCACTTTCGGAAAGGTGATCACGGCGATCACGACGATCATGACTAAACAGCTGACCGCAAACACCCAATATAAAGAGACCCATTTCAACTCCGGTGTAACCAGGCCATTGAAGAGTGCGGCTATGCCGTGTGCATGATCGGTGTGAATATTTCCGACGAGATAACTATAGAGCAAGGGGCTGAGAAACGACGCCGCTCCAAAAAAGAAATTAGCCAGCACCGAATTGAAGGCGAAATGCTCCTCCCCTCCCGCTTGCCGTAGCAAGGGATTGATCACCACTTGCAACATCGCCATGCCGATGCCGATCGAGAACAACGAAAGCAACGCGATCGCAAAGCGCGGAAAAATAGCAAACACCAGCGCTGCCACGGTTGCCAGGGCAAAGGCGATCAGGATCACCGTTTTTCCCGAATACTTTTCGATCAACACACCCGAAGGAATAGACATCACACCATAGGCCACAAAAAAAGAGAACGGCAGGAACCCCGCCAGTCCAATGCTCAATTGAAAGCTGTCGATGATGTCCGGCACCAGCGGGCCGAGAATGTTGGTGAGAAATGAAATGACCGAGAAGATAAGAAAGACGAGTAGGACAATGACGGTGTTGCGTTTCATATGCTTTGCTTCAAGATAGCGCCGGTCGTCAGTCACGACGGACGGCGTGTTGTATTTTTTTTATCGCTGCGGCGAACTGTTCCATGTCTTCTTTTGATCCGAGCATGGCATGTTGCAGGATCCACACGGCTTCTTCATAGCAAGCGCGTTCGGCCACCGGGCAGTGCACGCGGGTATAGTCCACCGTGTCCGGAAGGGCATAGCACATGAAGTTCTTGTTTTGAAATACCGGCTGTTCATAAATCGGTTTCGGATAGCCCATGAATGCGGGAACCCCTTCGGCCGCCAGCATTTCGGCAAATTCCTTTTTTGACACTCCCCCGAATTTCGATTTGTCGTACCGGAAAATAAATAAGTGATGGGTGTGCACCGTTTCGCCATGTCCCCGGGTGAGCGGGGCGATGCCCTCGATGGACGCCAGCAGGTTGCTCAAGTATTTTCCGTTGGCATCGCGTACCTGCGTTTGTTCCTCCAGCCGCGCCAGCTGCTGTGAAAGCAGGGCCGCCTGGAATTGTGTGATGCGATAGTTGCAACCCAGGTAATGATGCTCATACCATTGACCGCCCTTGACCCGGCCCACGTTGCGCAACGAGTTCATCATGTTATAAAGCGCCTCGTCGTCGGTCACCACCAATCCACCTTCGCCGGCGTTGAGGTTTTTTGATGACTGGAAACTAAAACAGCCGGCGTGACCGATGGACCCCAGTTTCTTTCCTTTATACACGCCGCCATGCGCATGGGCTGCATCTTCAATGACGGTGAGGTGATGCTTTTTTGCGATGGCCATGATGCGGTCCATGTCGCATGCCTGCCCCGCAAAGTGCACGGGGATGATGGCCTTTGTGCGTGGAGTGATGGCGGCTTCGATCTGGGCAGGGTCGAGGTTATACGTGTCGGGCTCGATGTCGACAAAAACCGGAACACAGTTCGCCTCCACCACGATCGTTGCCGTGGCAATAAAAGTATACGGCGGCACGATGACTTCGTCGCCCGGCTTCACACCCGACGCGATGAGCGCCAGCCGCAACGCTACGGAACCATTGGCACACGCAATGGCATAGCGGCTGCCACAAAAGGAAGCAAATTCGTTTTCAAACTTTTCCACCAGTCCGCCGCAGTCCGGGTTGCCCCATTGCCCGCTTTGCGCAACCTGCGTGATGGCGGCAACATCGCTTTCATCAAATACCGGCCAGGAAAAATTCCGGGTCACGGTTTTGGGCCCTCCGCGAAGGGCAAGTATTTCTTTCATTATTATAGATCCGTTCCAGGAAAGATACATATTTCTTTTACAACCCCCTTGACGGAAATCACGGGGAAAGCCTGTAACCTGCTCCCCCTTTTCGAGTAAATTCTTAAAACTCTTTTTTTTCTGAACGGCATTGCTTTTATTTACTTAACAAAACATAAGCAAATGGGCAAAGAATATCTCGGCGAGTTCGAAGAATTGATCCTGACCATGGTGGGGGTGTTGCAGGAAGAGGCGTATGGGGCGGTGATTGCCGAGGAGATCGAAAAGCGCCTGAAACGTGACGTGAACCTTAGCGCCGTACACGTGACCCTGTACCGGCTGGAAGACAAAGGTCTTGTGAAATCCAAAGTAGGCGGGGCTACCAACGAACGCGGCGGCCGGCGCAAACGGATCTATACCATCACCAGCGCGGGCCTGGCCCTGCTGCGCAATATAAAGGAGACCCGCATGGATCTCTGGAAGCTCATTCCTCAATTAAAAATGTCGTGACCCCTAGACCCCCTTCCCCACCCCCTGCCTGGGCGCTTCGCTTCCTGCGAGCGATCTGTCCCGATCATCTGGCCGAAGAGATTGAAGGCGACCTGATCCAGAAGTTCGAATCGGACGTTGGGCGGTACGGGCTGTCGCGAGCAAGGCGACGATTTGAGTGGAACGCGATCCGGTTTTTCAGACCGGGCATCGTGCTTAGAAAAAAATTAACCTATCAACTTATCAACACCATTATGCTGCGCAACTATCTCCTCATCGCGTTTCGAAATGTGACCAAAAATAAGGTCTTTTCGCTCATCAACATTTTTGGGCTGGGTACGGGGCTGGCGGTTTGTTTGCTGATCTTTCAGTTTGTGTCGCATGAATTGAGTTTCGATAGCTTCTTCGACAATGCCGATCGCATCTATCGCGTCACCAACGATCGTTTTCAAAACGGCAAGCTCATCCAGCATGGCACGATCACGTACCCTACCATCGGTCCCACGATGGCCAAGGACTATCCGGAGATCGAGCGGTATACGCGTCTCATGCCGGGCGGCGAAATGAACGTGAAGATCGATGACAAGATATTCCGCGGCGAAAATTGCCATTTTGTGGACGAGCACTTCTTGTCGGTCTTTCGTTTTCCCCTGTTGGCCGGAGAACGCACGTCGGCTTTAAAAGAACCCTATGCCCTGGTGCTGACCGAAAGTGTGGCGAAAAAATATTATGGTGTTACCGACGGTGACTACACCCGCATCCTGGGCAAAACATTGTATTGGGGGCTTGACCAGCAGCCGTATAAAGTTGCCGGCGTGTGCACCGACAACCCTGACAATTCACACATCACGTTCGACGTGCTGGTGTCGTACGCCACACTCATCCGTCCTGAAGAGCACGGCGCCGACGACAGCTGGACGTGGTCGGATTTTCGCCACTACATCGTGCTGAAACCCGGTGTAGATTACAAAACGTTCGAAAGTAAGTTTCCCGCTTTCAGCGACCGTTATTTTAAAGGCGACAAGGTATCGGGCAGTGTCGAGAAATTTTACTTGCAGCCCTTGAAAAGGGCGCATTTATACTCCGACTATGAATACGACATCGCGCGTACGGCCAGTGGCAAGGCGGTGTGGGCCATGTTGATCGTCGCCATTTTTATTTTAGTCATCGCGTGGATCAACTACATCAATCTCACCACCTCCCGGGCGCTGGACCGCGCGAAGGAAGTGGGCCTGCGCAAAGTGATGGGCGCGTTAAAAACACAATTGGTACGTCAGTTCATTTTTGAATCCATCCTCATCAGTCTGATCGCTTTTCTGGTAGCGATAGTCATCACCTGGATTTCGCAGTCTTCGTTCAACGACATTGTTGGCAGCCCGTTGTCGATGATGAAAGTATTGGGC
>Ga0209050_1002143_pt1 | contig 17976 bp, 18 predicted proteins | sample Araplavi_mTSA_r2_FD_184276 | JGI IMG/M metagenome (GOLD analysis project Ga0209050, IMG submission 184276) | Arabidopsis root microbial communities from North Carolina, USA - plate scrape MF_Cvi_mTSA_r2 (SPAdes) (version 2) | ecosystem: Host-associated > Plants > Roots > Endosphere | place: USA... | reverse complement strand
CATTTCAACGAGCTCGATCGCAAGGGCCTGATGATGTACGGCCAAATGACCGCGGGCAGCTGGATCTATATCGGCAGCCAGGGCATCGTTCAGGGCACTTACGAGACCTTTGCCGAGATGGGGCGCCAGCATTTCGGCGGCCGCCTCGCGGGCCGCTGGATCCTCACCGCCGGCCTCGGCGGGATGGGCGGCGCGCAGCCGCTCGCCGCGACGATGGCGGGTGCTTCGTGCATCGCAGTCGAATGCCAGCCCTCGCGGATCGAGATGCGGTTGCGCACCGGCTATCTCGATGCGCAGGCGAACAGTATCGAAGAAGCGCTGGCGATCGTCGAACAGGCACATGCCGAGGACCGCGCCATCTCGGTCGGGCTGCTCGGCAACGCCGCGGAGGCGTATCCCGAGATGGTCCGCCGCGGTATCCGCCCCGACGCAGTGACCGATCAGACCTCGGCGCACGATCCGCGCAACGGCTATCTGCCGCTCGGCTGGTCGCTCGACCAATGGGAGCGCGCGCGCAGCGACGATCCCGAAGGCCTCGACAAGGCCGCCCGCGCATCGATGGCGATCCAGGTCCGCGCGATGCTCGACTTCCACGCAATGGGCGTGCCCACGGTCGATTACGGCAACAACATCCGCCAGATGGCCTTCGAGGAAGGCCTGGCCGACGCGTTCGACTTCCCCGGCTTCGTTCCTGCCTATATCCGCCCGCTCTTCTGCCGCGGCGTCGGTCCGTTCCGCTGGGTGGCGCTGTCGGGCGATCCGGAGGACATCTGGAAGACCGACGCCAAGGTCAAGGAACTGCTCCCCGACAACGCGCACCTCCACAACTGGCTCGACATGGCGCGCGAGCGGATCCACTTCCAGGGCTTGCCCGCGCGGATCTGCTGGGTGGGCCTCGGCGACCGCCACCGCCTCGGCCTCGCCTTCAACGAAATGGTCGCCTCGGGCGAGCTGAAGGCCCCGATCGTCATCGGCCGCGACCATCTCGACAGCGGCTCGGTCGCTTCGCCCAACCGCGAGACCGAGAAGATGCGCGACGGGTCCGATGCCGTCTCGGACTGGCCTTTGCTCAACGCTTTGCTCAACACCGCCAGCGGCGCGACCTGGGTGTCGCTCCATCATGGCGGCGGCGTCGGCATGGGGTTCTCGCAGCATTCGGGCATGGTGATCGTCTGCGACGGCACTGCGGACGCCGCCCGCCGGATCGAGCGCGTGCTGTGGAACGATCCCGCCACGGGCGTCATGCGCCATGCGGATGCAGGCTACGAGATCGCGATCGACTGCGCGCGCGAGCAAGGTCTGGACCTGCCCGGCATCCTCGGCTGATTTTGGGAAACCTCAGGGGCGGCTGGTGGAGCTGAAACCACTGGATCGTGCAAAATCAATCACTTAGCAGTGGCCCGCTGTGACAGGCTCGGCACATTCCCTTCCGTTAGTTACATCATTCCGTTTGGGGGGATGTTCACCATCCGTCTCGCGGTTCCCCTCCTCTTCTCCATCCGTGCCAAGCGGCTGGCTGTAGGCGTCGAGGATCGAGGCACCCCGATGGATGTGGCCGTTCATCAGGTGGATGTAACGCGACGCCGTGACCTTGATGTCGCTATGCCCGAGCCAGTCTCGGAGAGAGACCAAGTCCATGCCGCCCTCGGCCAGCCGGGTGGCGCAAGTGTGCCGGAAGGTGTGCAGGGTCACGTCGTCGAAGTCGTAGCCGCGCTCCTTCATGTCGGCCCGGATGTTCTGGAGCAGATAGAGCGGCCCGCTCGATCCGTGCGGCCACGGGAACCACTTGCCCCCGGCTGCGCGCTCGTTCAGCTCCGGGATCAGCGCGAGGACCCGGCTCGTGCAAGGCACGTCACGGGGCTTGTCGTTCTTGGTCGTGCCACGCTGCAGCCCGAGCCACGTCCCTTCGTGCAGCTTGCCCCGGTGATCGAACCAGCGCTTACGCTTCACCGAGGACGGCCCGCAGCCGAGCCCTTCGCCCAGGCGGAACGCGGTGTCGAGCAGCAGGACGCAGAGCTTCTCGAACTGCCACCACGGGCGCAGCGGCTCCGCGTTCCGGCGCTTCTCGATGCACTCGAACATGACGGCCTCCTCGTCGAGCGTGACGACGCGGTCCTTGATGTTTTTGACGGTGATCGAAGGGAACTTGGGGCGGTTGAGGATGATCCCGAGGTCCTCCGCCCGGCGGCAGGCTGCCGACAGGGAGCCGAGTAGCTTGCGGATCGAGCCCTCGGCGTAGCCCAGCTCGTCACGCATGCGGGTCTCAAGGTCCAGCACGTCCTTCGACGTGAGCTGGCTAAGCTGCTTGCCGTCGAGCAGGCCCGACAGGATGCGGACGTTGGACTGATGCGTCGCGGTCGCCTTGCACGCACCCCACACTTTCACGTCGGAGAGGCACTTGGTCAGCCAGTAGGCGACCGATGGTCCCGTTTCAGTCTCCTTGGTGCTAACGGAACCATTGCTGCTGGAAACGCGGCCCTTGGCTGCCACGACCCCTCCCTGCGAGGGATGCTTCGGGTGCAGGCCGGTGAGCCAGTCGCGCCGCTGCGCCTCGGCAGCCTTGCGGTCGCGGGTGTCGCAGCTCACGCGCTGCCGCTTCATGGTGCCGCCGTCGCCGGGGACCATCACGTCGAGGTAGAAAATGCCGTTCGGCTTCTGACCGATCTTGGCCATGTCAGTTTCCTTTGGTCATCTCGCGGACCTGTGCGGCCTCGCGCTCTGCAATGTCGATTGCCTCGGCAGCCGGGCTATCCGGCTTCGCCCACTGGCGGCTGTATTCCTTCGCGATCCGCACGAGGGTCTCGACGACCTCAAGCGGGAGCGTGACGGCAGCGGTGGTCGCGGGCTCAGTCATTGCGCATCGCCTTCAGGACCTCTGCGAGGACTCGGCGGCCCTTCGGGGTGACCCGGAGGAACTTCTGCCGAGTGTCGACAGGGTCAGGCTCCTGCCTCAACCAGCCAAGGCCGTTCGGGTATGCCCGCGAGGGCTCCAGAAGGACCCGGTAGGTCGTGTGCAGCGAGCGGTTGATTTCCTCCCCGAGCGTATCACGAATTTCGCTGAAGGTGGGGTCCTTTCCGGCCATGTCGGCGGAGGCAGTGATGACAAAGAACAACACCTGTGCGAGCGTCATCCTCTCCGGGGCCATTTCCCCGAGGACCATCATAGCTGCCGAGAAGCGCGCGAAGTCGCCTATGTGCAGCTTCAGCTCGTCCTTCCGGTCCATCCTTCTTGCCCCCGTCGTGTGTCGCTCGCTCTGGGCGGTTAGCATAGGTGTCTCCCTGATTGGAGGTGATTTGGTTGATATCGTTCACTGCTAGTTCCGTTTCTCGCTTGGTGATGTCAACGTAATTGTTGCGCATACGGCACTGTCCTCTGCTTGCGCCGCCCTGAATTGGGCCATCGGTGCGTGTTGCCGAGGTTGCCCGTGGGAAGGAGAAACGGCCCCCCGCTCTCTCCCCAAAAGCACCTCACGCTACGGTGAGAGGAAACGGAACTGTCCTTTGAAATCCAACATTGCAATACCTTTCTGTTCTCGATCCGTTCCGCAAGAGCGCAAGCGATCCAGCGGATATGTGACAGCGGTTGCAGTTGTGAGGGAGGCCCCCGATCCGCGCTCGCCGGGGGGTGGAAACCTGCCGAACAGACAGGTCGGTGGCTTTTAGCTTTCGCCTGGACATGACACACCGCCCCCGGCTTCGAGAAGCCAGAGCGCAGCGCGCCGCTAAGCGAGACTGCTAGTCGCCGGAGGGCCCGGTCAAAGGCCGCCCCGGTCTATGTTCGGTCAGGGTTTCCACACCCAGAGGCGACGATATTGCTTCATCCCCCCATAAGCCAGCGCGATTAAGAGGCCCGACGTTAAACATTTGTGAACGCTAGTGTTTAGCGTTTAATGTAGGTCAATTCGGAGCCGAAAGGAGCCGGAACGGCACCCAGTCGTCGAAGTCCTCGTCTGCCTGCATCACGCGCCCATTTTCGAGCCTGATCGGGCCAGTGATGCTCCGGATCGTCCACTGCTCCTGATAGGTCCCGTCGTGGAGCCAGTAGCCGCACCCGAGGACGTCGAAGGACGTTTGCGCGCCGCTCCCGGCGAACGTCAGGGGATCGAAGCGGGCGATGTAGCTGTAAGCGACGCCCTCGCAGTCCTCGCAGTCGCAGCCTTGACCGCGATCCACGATGATGCCGGTTGCCTTGTCGACGGTCAGCACGCCGTGCGAGCCCCCGACGAAGGCAAGATGGGTGATGTGGCTCATTGTGCGTTCTCCAGTGCCCGCAGGATCGCGGGCCAAGCGTTGCGGATGTCTCGGGTGATGGTGCGGGCGGCGACGACGAAGGTGACCGCGAACATGGCCCGCACGGCGAAGGTGATGAGGATCGGGGTCATGCGTAGAGCGCCCCGTCGTCGCCGAGGTAGAGGTCGACGTTGCCAAAGGCGTGCGCAGCGTCCGTCAGGACGGTAGCGGCAGGCTCGGGCCAATCGCCGTCCCAGAAGCCCGCGCCGTGGCCGCAGCGGGTCAGCCAGAAGTCATGGCCCGCCTGCTGGGCCGTGCCCGACTCTTCGATCATCTCGCCGTGGGCGAGGTAGAAGGCGGAGCAGTCGGCGGCCATCTGCTCGGTGAGCTGCGGGGACAGCGGCGCGGCGTGCCAAGCGTCACCCTCAGGGCCATCCGGCACCGACGACCAAATGGCCGCTTCGAGGTACGCGGCGGAGAAGTCTGCGATGCTCATGGCTTACAGCTCCAGCCCGAGGTCGCGGGCCACTTCCCCGGCGAACCACTCGACCGCGAACCGCAGGCCGAGAAGCGACAGCTCCGCCGGGCCTTTGTCGCCCTCCTCGCGGTACTGATCGAACGTGTAGGGACCGCGCAGCAGCGCCAGTGCGATGGCGTCCGCGCTCTCGCCGTTGTAGCGGTGATAAGGCTCGCCAGCCGCGTCGGCATATTCAGCCAGGGCGGTGCCGATGTCCCGGCGATAGCGGTGCGCCATCTCCAGCATCGGCGCGGTGTAAATCAGGTCCGTCCACCACCCGGTATCGGTGCCGCGCATCGCGTCGATGAAGGCGCTCTTGGTCCCTTCAAGGGTGCGGCGCTTGGCCGGGTGGGAATACTCGCGGGCCGCGTTCAGGATCGTGCGGCGGACGTAGCTCTTGAGGCGGTTCATTGTCTCTCATCCTTTGGCGTGCTAGGGAGAGAGACCCCCGAGGCCCTTGCGGACCCCGGAGGCTTTGGCGCTAGGTCACTAGACCGAGCAGGGCGGCAATCACTTTGGCGAGGGCTGCCGCCCAATCCGCCCACTGAGACCAGTGAACAGATGCCCGACGCGGCTCCTTCGAGCTGCGCCGTGAGGTTCGCGTCTCTCTTGTCACGAGTTCCTCTAGGTTGCCGGGAGACGTCCCGGCGCGAACCCGGCTCGGTGCCGGGATCGTGATGCTAACGGAAGTATCCGTCGCGGTTGCTGGAGCGGCCAACTGCAAACCCGGCTGACCGCTCTAGGAACCGGCGGGCCTTGCAAAGCCCGCTGTTCCCTTTGCGGCCCCTCGGGCTTCACTCCCCGCCGTCCGCTGTGTCTGAGGGTCATGCGGCCCCACCGACGTCTCGCGACGTTGGCTTGCCTCCCTAATCCCGACTCCACAGCCCGCCCTTTCAACCTTCAGGGGTTCCGAACCGTGTCGCCGCCTGTCCCTCTATGCTTGGCCGGGTCAGGGTGGCCGTACCGTGCCGCGTCTCCGCTGCCGGTGAATGGTTTCTAGGCGTGGCCCGCTTGTTCCGTCAACAACAAAATGAGGCTAATCGAACTATCTCCGGTAGAAACGGCAGATTTCTGCGGGTTTGAGCCTGATAAAAAATTGCAGGGCGGCGCTGGGCGACTCACGTTGTTCCGCGTATGTTCTCGGCGTGACACCGCTGCAACGCAACACCGTATTCCATGCCCTCTGTGTCCTAGAGGATGCGTTCGAGGCCTCCCGGCACGGCAGGGTCGCCCCGTCCCCCGGCTTGCGGCTGGCGTTGGCGTACCTCTTCTCGATCACCGGCAGGCGCTCCACGGGAGGCAAGATGGACGTCTATGCGGAGTTCTGGCGCGCCGCGACTATGGAGGACGGCGGCCCAAATCTCGCGTCGCAATTCGGCCGTCGGCAGACGCTGAACGCCTGCTTCAACTGGATCGCCCGAGAGGCGGGCATGGAACGCGACGTGTCCTTGATGCATCGCCTTAACTCGGCCCGCCAGCGGTATCAGACGATGGTCGCAGAAGCCCCTAGGAGCCCCGACAAGGGCGATCCCGGCACGGCCCTTCCCGAGATACCAAAAGAGGCGCAAAGGAGTCGTGAGGGGCCGCGTAGGGCCTCTAATGGGCAGGACGAAAAATGCAGGGCATAGCAGACACACGCGCCCAGCGATGCAGGGCCCGCCAGCCCCCTAGGCCCCCTCTCGGCTCCCCCTAGGCCCGTGGCACGGTTCGCTTAGTCCTGCGCAGGGGAGCCAACCCTAGGTTTTCTGCGGGTTTGCGCTCACCGTGCCAACATATCGTGCCATAGGGCCCGCATAGGGCAGGGCTCGGCAGGGCTCCAAAGGGCAGAGCGCAGGGCCCCTGAAGGGCTCTGTCGGGGGACCACCCCCTACGGGGGGCTGCCGCTGCTGCTCGCTGCGTTATCCCGCTTCGGATTTTTGCAGCAAAACCAACGGCCTTGAATTAGTCAGGACTCTTGGGGTGGGGTATACTTAAGGTATACCTATAGGCCCCTTCTCGACCCCGCAGGGGCTCTCCGATCAGGGTTGACCTCCGGGCACCCTCTGGGCATCTCAGGGCCCATGACGATCCTCCTGGCGGCCCTTATGGCCCTCCCCTCCTCCGATCCCATCATGGATGCCGACAAGGTGTACGAGCAGTGCCTCACCCGACAGGTGAAGGCGTACGCCAAGGCGACCGAAGAGGTGTCTCCGGTCCTCGACGCAGCCTTCTCCGACTGCCGGGAGCAGCGCTCGGCGCTCCTCAAGGTCTGGCTCGGGGACAAGCCGGTGAGCTGGCAGGGGCGGCAAAACGTGGAGGAGTCTCTGGACCTCATGGACAAGGACCGCCGTAAGCGTCTCACAGCGGTCCTCTTGAAGTCCAGGCTCGCGGCCCGTTAACGCCTCCTCGGCCTCCCCACCCCTCGCCTTGCAGCGATGCCGGTGGGAGCTTTGGTGAAGGACGACCCCACGATCTGCGAGAAGAAGCGACGCTCGAACTCGGCATCGACCTTCCGCTTGCGATCCTCCTCCGCCTTCTTCGCGTCGGCGTTGAGGTATTCGACCCAGTGGGTCACCGCCATCGCGAGGACGTCGGCCATGTCGTCGTGCTTCAGCGCGCCCTTGGCGGCGCTCATATGGGTGATCTGATAGAGCCCGGAGTGAACCACGGGCTGCTTCAGGTCGGCCCGAAGGACGTCCGTGTCGATGACCAGCCGGTGCTGACGCATGACGGGCTCCAGGGCTCCGACGATCCGCGCCTCCTTCTGACCCTTCGCCCGGATGCCCTCGATCCGGCAGGGCCGGAGGGCGTTGACGTAGGGCTCCAGCAGCTTGCCGAACATGCCGTCGCCGAAGTTGTCCTCGGGGACGATGATGTTGACCTCATGGTCCTTGGCGAGCTGCGCCAGGGCGGCGAGGGTCTGAGGACCATAGCCGTCTTGGAAGCCGCCCCAGGCCACCACGAAGATGTACCCGCAGAGGAACTTGGTGATGCAGTAGGTCGTCCGGTCGCGACCACGACCCGAGGGGTCGATGTGCATCGCGGCCCCGGTGAAGGGGAGGAACTCGGGCGAGCAGTGCATCGGGCGGAACAGGCGGTCGCCGTCGAACCCGACGTTCTCCATGTCCTTGTGCGCCAGCTCCGGAGAGCTGCCCCACACGAGGCGTGCCGGGGCGACCTTGCCGTCGATGTCGGTCACGATCAGGTCGCGGGTCTTCAGCGGGAACCGCTCGGCGTCCGACAGGGCGGTGTCGAGCTGGTACTGGAGCAGGAAGCCCGCCTGCCGGTACTCGGTCTCGCGCTCGATCAGGTCGAGGTCGGTGAACCGCTTGGGGTCCGTAGGGGCACCGCCGACGGTCGACGCTAGGGACCGGCACAGCTCCGCATCGGTCTCGATGTCCGCGCGCAGCATGGGAGCCAGATGGTCCCCATAGTTCGCGAGCTTGGACAGCAGCGGATACCGGGCGGGCCAGATGCGGACCTCGTAGCCCTTCTCGGGGAGCTTGCGGTAGATCGACTGCTCCGACTGCGGGGTCCCCAGGTAGAGGATTTCGCCGCCGGGCTTGAGGATCGCCGCGCCCTCCTGAGTCTTGGCTTCGAGCTTCTCCCGCATGGTCTCCGTCTCGGAGTTCTTCGGGACCTCGACGTCGTCGAAGAGGACGATGTCGGCGCGCGAGCCGGTGAGCTGGCCGGTGATGCCCACGGCTTTGACCGAGGGCGACTTGTCGGCCTTTGCGGGGCCGACGTCGAAGATCAGGGCGGAGGTGCGCTGACCAGGGCGGGGCCGAAGCTCGGCCCACAGGTCGTCGCCAGCCTCATGCTCGATGATCTGCTTGATGAACTGGGCGATTTCGGTCGCGAACGCTTCGTTCGCCGACACGATCATGATCTTGAGGTCGGGGTTCTTCCAGAGCCGCCAGACCACATAGGCCGCCGTGAGGAAGGTCTTGCCGACCCCTCGGAAGGCCTGGATGAACCGCCTGCGGCCCCCGCCTTGCAGGAACCGGGCGATGTCGAGCTGTACGCGGGTCGGCGGCGGCAGAAGCAGCAGCCGAGTCCAGACGTACCAGAGGAACTTGAGGAAGTCCCCCTGGAGAATGTCCTTCGAGGTCATCAGTGGCGGAGGGCCGCCTCCTGATCGAGGTCGAGGTCAGTCAGCACGCCAGCCAGGGCGTCGACCTTGGGGCTCGACTTAGGGGCGTCGATGCCGTTGTCCTTGAGGAACTTCATGGCCTTGTCGAAGAGCTGCGGGTTGATCGGGACGGGGTTGCCGTCCTCGTCCTTGGCGTTGGCCGCGCGCTCCAGCTCCTGGCGGAGACCGTCGGCGACCATGCCGTGCAGCATGTCCATGAGGTCGGAGCCTGCGCGGCTCATGTCACTTCTCCTGTCGGGCCTTGACCGTCGCGAGGGTCTCGCGGGTCTCGTCGAGCTTGTCGGAGAGCTTGCTCATGCTCTCATCGAGCTTCTCGATGCGGTTGATGCGGACGTCGTGCTGGGCCAGCTCGACGCGGTTCTGGACGATGGCTGCGCCACCGCCCAAGGTGACTGCGGTCACCACGGGGAACACGAGGTGTTCCTTGATGAGGTCCTTGATGGACACGAACTCAGGTCTCGCCGCGCGCGCGGAGCGCGAGCAGCAGGAGCCCCACGGCCCCGATCAGGGCCGCGAAGGTGAGGATGTAGGTCACGAATGATCCTTGAGGGTTAGAAGTCGGAAAGCGCGATGAGCGTGATGGTGAAGTTGGCGGTGACGCCGTTTGCGGTGCCGGTCACAGCGAACTGGACGGTGCGAGCCAAGGGCTTACTGGCCGAGCCGCTCGTGAGCGTGAAGGACACGGCGGTCGCGGAGCCGCCGTTGGCTACCGAGGCAGTGACGCCGCTAGGCAAGGAGAAGGTCCAGGTCGTGGCCAGCGAGCAGGCCAGTGTATACTGGACCTGATAGTAGCCTTCGGCCTCATAGGAGCCCGCAGGGGGCGTGAAGGTGACCGCGCTATAGGCGCGGACCCACGTCCCCCCGTTGTTGACCCAGACTTCCTGTACCGGCTTCCAAGTGCCGCCGTCATTCACCCAGGGGGTCGCGGATTTCCACGTCCCCCCGTCGTTGACGTGGAGTGTCACTTAGACCTTAAACCAGAGGTCCCCTGAAGAGCCGCCCGAGGGGGCGGCGGTGCTGATGGTGCGGCGGTGCCCAGGCTGCTGCGCGACGTTGTTGGCGAGATGGTCGATCCCCGCTTTTCGCAAGTAGCCATCGTTCCCGTTGCAGACAAATACCTGACTGACAGTCGAGTTCTCGTTGTTGGGAGACCCTTGGTGGAAATAGACTGCGTTCAGGTAGCCAGCGCCGGTTCGCACGGGGATCGTGCTGCTGCCAGCGCCTTCGGCCACGGCATAGCCTCCGAGAGTGGTGGCATTGCCTGCGCTGTCCGCGTAGCCAACCCGGCACTCCGCATGGAAGGTCTCCTCGGCATAGCCGCGCAGATACCAGTGCGTGCCGGTCCAGTGGTGCTGGAGGCTATAGGCGGAAGCATCGTCTCGCCGGTACAAGCGGCTAGGGCGGATGGGCTGCGCCGTGTTGCCCTTGAGGAAAAGCTCAGTGCCCACGAACAGGCTGTTGGTCACGCGGACATGGCCGTCCGTGTTGCCCACGCTCATAAGCTCTTGGGCCCCCGCTGCGTCAGGGTGGTCGCCGTAGAACCGCGTCCCGCCGTAGCTAACGCTGCCGCCGATCTTGATGCCGGTGTAATACCCGATGATCAGGTCCGGGTAAGGGTGCGCCCAGGGGCCCGCCTGCTGGTAGCCCCATGTGTAAAGCTCGGGGACCGCTCCGCTGTCGGTTCCGACGCCGTAGGGTCGCAGGCCCTTGCGCGGCGTGAACGTGCCCAGGACGTCGAGACTGCTCTGCGCGTAAGCCGCGCCATAGAAGTTGACGCCGCCGGTCGTGACCTGGACCTTCCAGTTTCCCGCGCCGTCCAGCAAGCCGAAGCCGCTGGTGTCGTGCCAGAGGTAGCCCCGACTGTCGCCGTTGGCCGCCTGTACGTGCATCCCCTGCGGGCTGCGCAGCTTGACGATAGCGCCCTCGGACCTGATCTGGACACCGTAGTAGCCCGTCAGGTGGACCACCTGACTGGCACCAAACCCCATGCCGTACCAAGGAACGCCAGACTCGGCGTAGTCGGTATTGATGAAGTTGAAGCCGCCCGTGGCGGTCATGCGGGTCGCCGACAGAAAGCCGTTCACCGACGTCTCGGAGTCCAACCGGATGGTGCTGCCCTTGATGTTGAGCGGACCATAGGCGGCGGAGCTGCGATTATAGCCGTAGATATAGCCTGTCCCGCTGGACACGCCCATTTCCACGCCCATGCCCTCAATGTTGCCGCGCTCGCTGCTGTACCAGCCGGTGGCGCGAATTTGCCCGGCGATGCGGATGTCGGCGCCGGAGGAGTACTGTACTGCGTTGGTCGCGTTGAAGTTGCCCTCGTGCCAGACCTTGCGCGGCGATCCCCACGTCGTGTTGTTGCCGGTGCGGAAGTAGAGGTCCTCGCTCTCGGTCGTCGAAGACGGGCCGATGAGCTGCCAGGACCGATAACCGCTAGTCCAGCCCTTGACGTTGAGCAGCGAGCGCCAGTCGGACAGGCCGGGGATTTGGTTCGTGAACTCAGCGGTGACCGATTGGTACATGCTGTCGTTCGGCGTGCGGTAGCCGCTCCGCGTGTCCTCGATAGCGATGAAGACGTGCTGGTGGTTCGCTGGCGCGTACGACCCAGCGGGCTGCTTCGCGTCGAGCGCAGACTGCAGGCCCGTCACGTCGCCGATGGAGTGGGTGTGCGCGGACGGCGTAAAGGTCGTCGGCTTGCCGCCAAGGTTCGCCCAGGTGAAGCCCGCAGAGGTCACGTAGCTGCCCACTGGCTGCTTCCCGTCGAGCGCCGTTTGGAGCCCGATGATGTCCGCGAGGCCGTGCGTGTGAACCAGCGCTGCCTTGCTCGCGATCTGGTTGGTGATCGTCGTGGCGAAGTTGGGGTCGTTGCCGAGCGCCGCCGCTAGCTCGTCGAGCGCGTTCATGGTCTCAGGCGACTGGCCGACGATCCGCGCGACTTCGGTCGAGAGGTCGGCCTTGGTGGCGAGCGTCGCCGGGTTGATCGAGGCAGCGAACTGCTCGGCCTGATCGCGGGCGGTCACCGCCTCCGAACGGGCGACCAGCGTGTCGCTCTTGGCGACCACAGCGTCGTCGCGGGCGTCCACGGCCTCGTCGCGGGCGAGCTGGGTGGTCTCACGGTCGCTGGCGACAGCCGTGCGGGTTGCCTGAAGGTTGGCCGCATGGGCCGCCGCGTCGTCGCGGTAGAGCTTCGCAAGGTCTCGCGCGTCGACCGCCTCGGCCTTCGCGGCCTCGGCCACGACACGGGCCTGCTCGGCGGTGAGCTTGAAACTGTTGCTCTCGTCTCGGGCCTGCTCCGCGAGGAGCTGCGCGGCGCGCGCGAGGGAGGCTGGGCCGTCAACCTCGCTGGCCAGCTTGGCCGGGCATTCGATCAGGAAGGACTGACCGCCGGAGTTCGAGAGTGGGTAGCGACCGTCGCCGTTGGGGCCTCCGGTCACGGTGCCCGCCAACCAATCGCGGAACTCCGCCTCGCGGGCGTTCCAGTTGGCAAGCAAGCTGGTGATCTGCGCTGCGAGCTGCGCGTTGGTCGGCTGGGTCATAGGGGTCCTTTAGGCGGCCTGGGGCTCGCCCTGGGGAGCGGCAGCCTGCTGCTGGTCATGGTACTGGAGGATCGCGCCGATCTGGCCGAGGGCCGTCTCGATCTGCTTGATTTCGTCCTGCTTGAGCGCCTTCTGCGCCAGGAGCTGGAGCTGCTGGGTCTTGAGCTGTTCGATGTCCAATGAAGGTGTCCTGAAGGTTAGAGGCCGGTGACGTCCACGAAGAGGACGTCCTCGATAGGGATGGAATAGAAGGTGCTGTTCGCCGGGACAGTGGGCGAAGTGTTCACATCCTGCTGGATGATCTGGTCGTTGAACGACACCTCGACCAGCGAGGGGTTCGTGGGGCTGTTCCACTTCACGCCGTAGAGCTTGCCGTCGGCGACCCCGTTCCAGAGGCGCGCGATGACTTGGCCTTTATCGTTCTCGACCACCTCCTGCGTGCCGTCCCAGGTGTACCGCTCGTGCCCCGCAAGGGTCTGAACGAGGGACGCATAGGAGCGCCCGGCAGGGAGCTGGGTGGACGCTCCCACGCCCGTGAGGGCTGCGGGGGCGATCATAGGTCGCATGTCCGAGTGGAAGGTGAGCTGGCCGCTCTCGTTGTATAGGGCAAGGCCTGGGCCCCAACCTGAGCCAGGGGCGGCCAGCTCAGTCGCTGGCAGGAACCTGTACCACGTCACGGTCGACCCCGGCGGGGCCATCGTATGATAGACGTGATACCACACACCCGTCGTGGGGTGCTGCACGTTGGCATATCGAGCGTAGCCGTATCCCGGCATGTAGAGCGCGAACAGCTCGTTGCTGTTGCGGTCCATCGGGATCAGGGCGGAGCTGGGTGAGCTGTTGCTCCAGTGGGGCGTGAAGCCCGTCGTCGAGACGGTCGTCACGGTCCCCTTGGAGTGGAACACCAGCGTCGCGGCGGTCGCGTCGAATTGCAACATGCCGTCCGGGCGGAACACCCGGAAGACGCCGTCGGTCATTTTAATCCATAGATGAAGCGGGCCACCGGGTAGGCCAGTCCGCCGTAGTTGGGGGGCCAGGACCAAGTCACCTGGGTCCCGTTGAAGCGGACGGTGGGCGAATAGCCGATGAAGCTGTTCACCTCCAACGTCACCACCCGCGCGAAGGGGCGGCCAAGGAGCAGCCGGGTGTCCGTGAGGCTCCCGGTCTGCGCTTGATTGGAGCCGCCGATGGTGACGATCCCGAGGACGCAGGCGACGTTGCTCCCGGCGTCGACGATGAGCGAGCCGTCAGGCCCGAAGGTCTGCAAGCCCGCCATCAGAAGCCGATCTGCACGCGCTTTACGCCGTTGTTGTCGAACACCCGCGTGCCGTTGCCGTCCCGCTCAACGCGACCGCCCTGCCCGTTGTACGAGACGAGGAAGCCGATGTTGGCCGTGAGGGCCGAGAGCGAGGTGACCGACAGCCGGTCGGCGCTGATCGAGCCGGGGCTGATCCGCTGGCCGTTGATGTAGACGTTCCCGTTCGACACCTCGAAAGGCACCGTAGGGTTACCGCCGTTCGGATCGACGATGGCGAAGCGGTTCGCGACGATGACGAAGCTGCCGGTCTTGCCGTCGTTGTTCTGGACGAAGCCGGTCACGTAGCCGTTGACGTCGAGCGACACGCCGTAGCGCGCCTTCACGCCGTTGACGGCTTCCGACAGGGTCGAGACCGTCGACTGAAGCGGGCCGACCTGGGAGCTGACGACTTGGATACTCTGCGAGAGCGCGCTGTCCGCATTGGTGCGGGCGGTCTGCTCGTTGACGATGGCCGAGGAGTTCGCGCCGATGGCCGTGTCGATGCCCGACAGGCGGGTGCCGAGAGCGGTGCCATTGGCCAGCTTCACCGTGTCCTCGTTCAGGACGAAGGCGTTGCCCGCCGAGTTCTTCGCGCCGAGGAGTGTGAAGAGGTTCGTGAACACGCCATCGGCGTTGGTGCGAGCGGTGGCCTCGGTTTGGATCGACGCCGCCATCTCACCCCGCAGGGTGGTGGCGAGGGTCGTGCGAGCGGTGGCCTCCGCCGAGATGGCGTTGGCGCGCGCCTGCTGCTCCGTCTGGATCGCGGCGCTGACCTTGGTGTCCGTCTCGCCCCGCAGGGTGGCTGCGAGGTTGTTCCGGGCGTTCGCCTCGGCTTCGTCGCCAGAGACGCGCGCGTTCCTCTCGGACGTGATCGCAGCGCTGACCTTGGTGTCCGTCTCGCCCCGCAGCGTGGCCGCCAGGGTCTCCCGCGCGGTCGCCTCGGCGCTGTCGCCAGCGATCCGGGCCTGACGCTCGGTCTCAATGGCCGCGCCCTGCTGGGCCACGGTCGCTCCCAAGGTCTGCCGGGCGGTCGCCTCGGCGCTGTCCGCATTTGCTCGAGTTGTGGCTTCCGTCTGGATCGCGGCTGTCGCGCCGTCGGTCGCCGCCTTGATGGCGGTTAGGCGCTGGGCGAGGCTCTCCGTCGGGCTCACCTTGACGTTGTCGAGATTGAGCAGGAAGGCGCTGCTGGTGCCGCTCTTGGCACCGATCAAGGCGACCAGGGCGGCGAGAGCGGTGTCTCCGCTGACGCGGGCGTCCTGCTCCTGCTGGATGATGGTCGCGAGGCCGGTGCCGTCCTCAAGGTTCGCGAGCCCATCCACAATGCCCTGAAGGCCCGTGAGCTGCTGCGCGAGGTCCGTGAGCTGGCCGACGATGGCGTCCGTGTTGGTCGCCTGCTCGACGAGCTTATCGCCCTGCTCGGTGATGATGGTGGCCTGCTGAGCGAGCGCTGCCGCCGTCAGGTCGATGTCAGCGATGCGCTGACGGAAATTGTTCAGGACCTCCTCTTCGAGGACGAGATTGGCAATCTCCTCCACGGCGGCCTGGGGGTCCGTTTCGGGCTTCCCGAAGAAGCCGCCGATCACCCGCCCGTAGAGGGCGTCGATCTCTTGGGCCTTGTAGAGTAGCTGCAGGACGGCGAGGTTGAGGTCCTCTTGGGTGAGGATCGCACCGTCCTGAAAGCGTACGAGCTGTTGGTCGATGGGCGTGGTGCGCTGAACGACCACGCTCTCGCCTCCGGCCAGAGGGGTGTCGATGCGCAGTCGCGCGTCGTTCACCCACTCCAGCACGAAGGTCGAGCTTCCGTTGACCAGCACCTCGACGTGGCGCTGTTCGATGTAGGGAAACGGAACGTCAAAGTCCGTCTGCCCCGCAGTCGCCACGTAAGCGACGGCTGGGATGGTCAAGGGTCTCCTTACGGTAGTCGGGTTGGTTCAGGCAGTCCTGCCGCAAGGGCGTCTCCCACGGCGGCGCGCTTGGCGTCGTCGCGGCTGAGCCCTTCCTCCATGTAGTCCGCGAGGGACTTGTTGGCCGTCCGGTCGGACAGGTAGGCGACGTTGCGCTCCTCGAAGATCAAGCGGGCGCTCTCGTTGAAGCCCGAGAGGACCTCGGAGACCGCGTCGTGCTTTTGGTCCCGCGAGCGCAGGGCCTTGAACGCCGGGTCCGCGAACAGGTCGGCCAGCGCTTCGCGCATGGTCAGCCCGTCCGAGTTGGTCGCTTCGTGACCCCGGATGCGGCGCAGCTCCGACAGCTCCTCGGAGTTGAGCTTGAAGCCCGCCGGGTCTGCCTTCTGGAGCTGGGTGATGTCGATCCCAAGGTCGGCCAGTTGGGCCTTCACAGGATCGAGCTGGTCGCCCACGAGGTCCGCGTTGATGCCCATGAACCGACCGTCCACGGGGTCACCCATCGCGTCGATGCGCGCCGGAAGCCCGAGGCCGAGGCCGGGGACCGTCCGGAGCATCTTGTCGATCCAAGTGACCGACTCCGGCGCGGTGCCGTGGATCGTGTCTTGGACCTGACGCACCGTGCCCGAGAAGGGCGTGAGGTTCGTCACAGCGCCCTCGAACATCTTCGCGTAGGCTCCGACCATGCCGTCACCGTCGTCCGCGAAGGCTCCCTTCATCATGTCCCGAAGGCCGGTGAGGTAGCTCTTCTCCAGCACGGACTCCCGCACGGAGAGCCACGCGATGTTGAACGCGGTGTGGAGCGCCTCTTCGGCCTCGTAGCCATCGTCCTTGTCCTTGCGGTAGGAGTGAATGGCCTGGCCTATGAAGCCGCCCAGGGCGAGGGTCAGCGCGAACGGGTCGAGACGACCCAGCTCGATGTGCCCGCCGCCCGGTAGATTGAGCCGATCAGGCGGAGCGCCCTTGAGGTTCTCGGAGTTCTGCCAGCCACCATTGGTCATCGTGATCGCACCGGACGCGGCGGCGATTGCCCCCACGCCCATGACGAACGCGCCGATTTCCATGCGGGCCTTTTCGATTTCCGCCTCGACCCCGCCCTTGGCGAGGATCTTCTGCACCTCCTCGGCCTTCCCGGCCCAGGGCGTGTAGGAGACCAGCCCGCGCTCGAAGATGCGGGTCGGCGTGCGGATGTATCGGAACAGGAGGCCCTCAACGGTCCCGAGAGAGACCGCCTTGTCGACCCTGGTGGCCAGCGAGGCGACCTGACGCCCGAGTTCGGTCTGCGGCCCGTCCGTGAACAGGACGGCGCTGGCTTCCTTGTCGGTGTTGTCGCGCAGGCGAAGCAGGAAGTGGTCAGCATCGCTGAGCGCCTCGTGCCTCATCAGCTTCTCTTCGACCTCCTCAAGGATTTGCGAGGTCGGCATCTCGGCGAGCGCCTTGGAACGCTTCGTCGCGAACTCGGCCATCTCCGCCTCGGGCAGCCCAGTCTCCAGCGCCTCGCGCATGGCCTGTCGTGCAGCCAGGGCGTAGGTCTCCTTGACGCGGACGAAGTTCGACCCCCAATCGTCGAGCGCGCCCGAGACGATCCGCGCGGTGGCGGTGCCCAGAGCATCGACGGTGTTGAGGGTGGCCGCTCCGGCCCGCTGAAGGTTGCCGACAAGGTTGGCGAACGCGCCGCCCTCGGCCTGGGTGGCGGCGATGCGCTCGTTGAACGCCTTGATGTCGGTAACCGCCGCGCGCCCGGCGCGGTCGAACTCGCGGATCGGCGGAGCCTCGAAGCCGTTGGCCATCAGGGCCTGCTTTGAGGTGGTCGCCTTGAGAGCCATTTTACTCTCCGCCGACGACACGCCTGCGATCTTCTCGACGCTGTCCCACCACTCCCACTGGATGCGGTTGAGCATGGCCTTCAGGCCACGTCGGTGCGCCTCCCAGTAGACCCGGTTGCCCGCCGCGATCTCGAAGCGGAGGATCGCCGCCTCGTTCGCCTTCCCGGCCCGCTCCAGCCCGGCAGCCGCCCAGCGCTTCGCCCATCCATTGCGGAAGGCGTCGTGCATGACAAAGCCGACGGTGTTGAAGAGGCCCGAGGCGGGCGTCAGGGAGTTGGACTTCAGGTAGAGCCCGAGCGAGTTCATCGCCCGGCGGTAGTTCGAGAGGTTCTTGGCGTGCGCAGGATTGAGGAGGACCTCCTCGATTTGGTCGAGTGCGTCCGTGCCCCGCACGCGGCCCAGCAGCTCCGCGAGGTCGCTGTCGCCCAGCTCCTTGAGAGCCGTGTCGACGCGCGCCTTGATGGCAGCCGGGTCCTCGATCTGAGCGACGCCGTCCTTCATCTCCGTGAAGGCCAGCTTCTTGGCACGCGAGAG
>Ga0209050_1002138_pt1 | contig 17990 bp, 13 predicted proteins | sample Araplavi_mTSA_r2_FD_184276 | JGI IMG/M metagenome (GOLD analysis project Ga0209050, IMG submission 184276) | Arabidopsis root microbial communities from North Carolina, USA - plate scrape MF_Cvi_mTSA_r2 (SPAdes) (version 2) | ecosystem: Host-associated > Plants > Roots > Endosphere | place: USA... | reverse complement strand
GTCGTCGACAAGGCCGGCCAGGTGATCTGCGTCTCGCGCGAGAACGGCTCGGTCTACTGGATCCAGGACCTCAACAACACCGAGGCCCTGAGCAAGAAGCAGAAGAAGAAGCGCGCCAAGCACCCGATCCTGTGGTCGACGCCGATCCTGGCCAATGGCCGTCTGATCACCGTGTCCAGCGCCGGCGAGGCCGTGGCCCTGAATGCCAAGACCGGCGCCAAGGAAAAGACCCTCAAGATCGGCGCGCCGGTCCTGCTGAATCCGATCGCGGTCGGCGACACCCTCTACCTCGTCACCGACGAGGCCGATCTGGTGGCCATCCGCTAATTTCCGGCTCCTTCTGGGAGCTGGAAAGACAACCGAATGCCTTCGGGCCCGGGACGGTGAAAGCCGGCCCGGGCCTTCGCTTTTGCGAGAAGGCGCAAAATCGACTACTGGACGCCTATGCCTTTGAAACTCGCCATCGTCGGCCGGCCCAATGTGGGCAAGTCCACGCTGTTCAACCGTCTGGCCGGCAAGAAGCTGGCCATCGTCGACGACCAGCCCGGCGTCACCCGTGACCGCCGCTACGCCGACGGCCGCCTGGGCGACCTCGACCTGCAACTGATCGACACCGCCGGCTTCGAGGACGTCGCCGACGAGAGCCTGGAAGCGCGCATGCGCGCCCAGACCGAGCTGGCGATCGAGGAAGCCGATCTCTCGCTGTTCATCTACGACGCCCGCGAAGGCGTGACGCCGCTGGACGAGGTGTTCGCCACCCTGCTGCGCCGTCGTGGCAAGCCGGTGATCATCGCCGCCAACAAGGCCGAGGGCAAAGCCGGCCAGTCGGGCATCGGCGAGGCCTACAAGCTGGGCTTGGGCGAGCCGATCCCGATCTCGGGCGAGCATGGCGAGGGCATGGCCGAGCTGTACGCCGCCATGCTGGAGGCCGTCCCCGAGGAGCTCTACTCCGGCGAAGAGGACGACGAGGACAAGCCGATCCGCCTGGCCATCGTCGGTCGTCCGAACGCCGGCAAGTCGACCCTGATCAATCGCCTGATCGGCGAGCAACGCCTGCTGACCGGTCCGGAAGCGGGCATCACCCGCGACTCCATATCGGTCGACTGGGTGTGGGGCGACAAGAAGGTCAGGCTCGTGGACACCGCCGGCCTGCGCAAGAAGGCCAAGGTCCAGGAGAAGCTGGAGAAGCTCTCCACCCAGGACACCATCCGCGCCATCACCTTCGCCGAGGTCGTGGTGCTGGTCATGGACGCCACCCACCCGTTCGAGATTCAGGACCTGCAGATCGCCGACCTGACCGAGCGGGAAGGGCGGGCCCTGGTGTTCTGTCTGGCCAAGTGGGACCTGATCGAGGACCAGGCCGCCACCCTGGCCGCCTTCCGCGAGCACGCCGAGCGCATGCTGCCCCAGGTGCGCGGCGCGCCGGTGGTGGCCCTGTCGGGCGAGACCGGCAGCGGCGTCAACAAGCTGATGCCGGCCGTGCTGAAGATCCACAAGGACTGGTCGACCAAGGTCAAGACCCGCGACCTGAACGACTGGCTGCAGATGGCCATGCAGCGCCACCCGCCGCCCGCCGTCAGCGGCCGCCGCGTCAAACCCAAGTACATGGCCCAGACCAAGGCCCGCCCGCCGACCTTCGTGCTGTTCTCCAGCCGCGCCGACCAGATGCCCGACCACTATCGGCGCTATCTGATCAACAGCCTGCGTGAGAGCTTCGACCTGCCGGGCGTGCCGCTGCGCATCACCATCAAGTCGGGCGCCAACCCCTATGCCGAGGGCGAGGCCAAGGGCCACAGCGGTCGGGGCAAGCGCGAGTTCGAACGCCGCGAGCGCGAGGAGGAACGCATCCGCGCCTCGCGCAATACGGTCAAGAAGTCCAAGCGCCTGGCCGATGAAGCCGCCGCCAAGGCCGCGATCGAGGCGGGCCTGCCCGATCCGCGCGAGGCCAAGCCGGTCAAGAAGAAGGCTCCCGCCGCGCCGAAGGCCGCCGCCGCTGCCGTCGAGGGCGCCGCGCCGGCCGAACCGGGCAAGGCGGCCGTCAAGTCGGTCAAGAAGCTGGGCCCCAAGATCCAGAAGAAGGTCTCGACCACGCCCAGCTACAAGGTCGGCGTCAAGTCGGCCGGCGGCAAGGCGGCGGGACCCAAGCGCCCAACGGCGGGCTCGCGCACCGTGCGCGGCAATACGGGTCCGGGCAGCAAGAAGCGCTGAGCCTAAACTTCGCCATACGCGTTTAGCTTGCTGAAGCTGAACCGGGAGGGATGGCGATGCGGGGGATGGGATTGGCGCTGGTGCTGGCGGCGGCGCCGGCCATGGCGCTGGCGGCCGACTACAGGCCGGTGGTCTGCAAGAGCGCGGTGACCTATGCCGGTCCGCCGCTGCACGCGCCCCTGACGCCACCGCTGTTGCCCGAGGTCCCCAAGACCGGGCTGGATCCACAGACCGTCGCGCGGCTGGAGGCGGGGTTCCTGCAGGCCAGGGCCGCGACCAAGGCGCCGGCCATGACCGCCGCCGTCCTGGTCCCCGGCAAGGGCGCCTGGACGCGCACCGACAGCGGCGACCAGCCGCCGATGCTGTTCTGGGCCAGTGCGGGCAAGACCCTGATCGCCGTCGTGGTTCTGCAACTTGCGGAGGCCGGCAAGCTGAAGCTGGACGATCCGATCGGCAAATACGTGTCCGGCGTGCCCAACGGCGACGTCGTGATGATCCGCGACCTCCTGGCCCATACCGGCGGCCTCTTCAGCGCCAACGAGGACCTCAAGGCCCGCGCCGAGCATCGCGCCCACACCCTGGACGAGGATGTGAATATCGTCGCGCGCCACGGGGCCTTTTCGTGTCCGGGCGAACGCTGGCGCTACTCCAACACCGGCTACGCCCTGCTGGGCAAGGTGATCGAGACGGTCGATGGGCAACCCTGGCAGACCTCGGTCGAGGCGCGGATCCTCAAGCCGCTGGGGCTGAAGTCGCTTCGGATGCTGGCCGACGGCGACAAGGCCGAGGACGTGGCCAAGCTGGTCTCGGCCAAGGAAGCGCCGATCGAGCCCGCCTGGGCCGGCCCTGCGGGGCCTGCCGCGGGCTCGGCGGGCGACATGGCCGCGGTGTGGGCGGCGCTGCTGGGCGGTCAGCTGCTGAAGACCGAGAGCGTCGCGGCGATGTTCGGGCGGCTCTATCCGATGTTCGACGCCGGCAGCTTCTACGGCCTGGGTGTCATGGCCGTGGAGGTCCCCAGACAGGACGGCTCGAAGGCGCTGTGGCTGGGCCACCTGGGGGGAACGCCCGGCGCCAGCGCGGTTGTGGCCTATTCGGTCGAGGATGGCGCGATCGTGGCCGCCGCCCTGACCGGCGACGGCTCGGCGGCGGCCACGGCGAACCTGCTGCTGAGGCAGGTCCGCCCGGTTCCCTAGAATTCTTCCCAGTCGGTCGCCGGGGCGGCGGCCGTCGCCGCCCCGCCAGGGCGGGCGAAGCTCTGGATGCGGGCGCGTTGCTCGGCGACCGGATTGCGAGCCGGCTCGGCGCGCGCCGGCGCCGGGCGGCGGGTCTGGACGCGGGCGCCGGTCTGGAAGCGCGAGACTTGGCGGGCGAGATCCTGGGCGTCGCCGCGCAGTGAGGCCGACGAGGTGTTGGCCTCCTCGACCATGGCCGCGTTCTGCTGCGTGACCTGGTCCATCTGGTTCACCGCGGCATTGACCTGGTTCAGGCCCGTGGCCTGCTCCTGCGAGCTTTCGGCGATCTCGCGGATGAGGCTGTTGATCTCGCCGACCTTGCTGACGATGCCTGCCAGGGCCTGACCGGTGTCGCCGACCAGGCGCACGCCGCGCTCGACCTGCGAGGACGAGTTGGCGATCAGGGTCTTGATCTCCTTGGCCGCCTCGGCCGAGCGCTGGGCCAGCGCCCGGACTTCCTGGGCGACGACGGCGAAGCCGCGGCCGGCCTCCCCCGCGCGGGCGGCTTCGACACCGGCGTTCAGGGCCAGGAGGTTGGTCTGGAAGGCGATCTCGTCGATGACGCCGATGATCTGGGTGATCTGGCCTGACGACTTCTCGATTTCGCCCATGGCCGAGACGGCCTCGGCGACGACGGCGCCCGAGCGGTCGGCGTCGGTGCTGGCGGCGGACGCCGCGGCCGAGGCCTGCTGGGCGCCCTCGGCGCTGCGCTTGACGGTGGCGGTGATCTGGTCGAGCGCGGCGGCGGTCTCTTCCAGGCGGGCGGCCTGCTGCTCTGTGCGCTTGGACAGGTCGTTGGAGGCGCTGGCGATCTCGTTGGCGCCGCTCTCCATGCCGTTGGCGGCCTCGGCGATGGCGGTCATGGCCTCGCGCAGGCTGTCGATTGCGGCGTTGAAGTCGTCGCGCAGCTGAGCGTACCGGCCTTCGAAGCGGGTCTCGATGCGGGCGGTCAGGTCGCCCCGCGCCAAGCGGCCCAGGTTGTCGGCCAGAACCGAGACGATGTGCTCCTGTTCCTGGCGGACGGCCTCACGCTCGGCCTCGGTGTTGCGGCGCTCGATCTCGACGGCGGTGACGTCGGCGGCGAACTTGATGACCTTGAAGGGACGACCCTGCTTGTCCAGCACGGGGTTGTAGGAGGCCTGGATCCAGACCTCCTTGCCATTCTTGCCCAGGCGCTTGAACTTGTCGGCCACGTACTGGCCGGCGTTCAGCTTGGCCCAGAACTCGCGATAGGCGGGCGAGGCGGCCTCGGCGGCGTCGACGAAGATGCTGTGTTTGCGGCCCTGGATCTCGGACAGACTGTAGTCCATCGCGCGCAGGAAATTCTCGTTGGCGGTCAGGACCGTGCCGTCCAGGCTGAACTCGATCACCGCCTGGGAGCGCTGGATCGCGGCGACGATGCCTTCGAGGTCGGAAATCTTGCCCGTGTCGCCAGTGTCACGGCCGCGAGAGAACAGCGCCATATGCGGAACCCCAAGGCACGGCGTCATTGCCGTGCGAAAGGGTGTCGCGGGAGAGGGTTAATGAGGTGCTAATTTGACGCCCCTTTGCAGAACCTTGTTCCGCCAATCAGCGCCAGGGTAGTATTCTTAACTTTTGAACAATTCTGACGTTTATTTCCGTAACAATTCAAGCGACGTACGCAAGCCGCCTCAAGCGTCGACGCTGGGTGATTCCTGGCCGCGATCCTTGAAACGAACGACGCCCTTGGGCGGTTGGCGGTCAGGGCGGACCAGGTCGACGACGAACGGGACGATGGTTTGCGGCTCGGGCACGGTCTTGGGATCCTCGCCCGGAAAGGCGCCGGCCCGCATGCGGGTGCGCATGGCGCCAGGATCGACGCACAGGGCGCGGATTGGGGTGTTCTCGGTCTCGTCAGCGTAGACGTCGACGATCGCCTCGAGGGCGGCCTTGGTCGCCGCGTAGGCGCCCCAGAAGGCCGGGCGGGTCTTGGCCACGCTGCTGGAGAAGAACACGGCCCGGCCGGCGTCCGAGGCGCGCAGCAGCGGGTCCATGGCGCGGATCAGGCGCCAGTTGGCGGTCAGGTTGGTGGACAGGATCATGTCCCAGCCCTTGGGCTCCAGGTGGCTGACCGGCGTCAGCGGACCCAGCAGGCCGGCCGCGCCGACCACGATGTCCAGCTTGCCCCAGCGCTGATGGATCGCCGCGCCCAGGTGGTCCAGGCCGTCGGGTTCGCGAAGATCCAGCGGCACCAAGGTCGCGCGTTCGCCGGTGGCGCCGAGGATCGCGTCGTCCAGGGCCTCCAGCGCGCCTTGGGTGCGGCCCAGGGCGATGACGTGGGCGCCGGCCTTGGCCAGGCCCAGGGCGACGGCCTCGCCAATGCCGCGCGTGGCGCCCGTGACGAGGGCGATGCGGCCGGCCAGCGGCTGTTGGGAGTCGGAAGTCATGGGCGGGTTCTAGATCAGGGAAGGGCGGACGGAAACCGGCGGGAAGCCCTTAAGCTTCCTGCGCGGCGGCCTTCTTGGCGTAGTGCTGGGCGATCACCGAGCAGGCCATCAGCTGGATCTGGTGGAAGACCATCAACGGCAGCACCAGGATCCCAGCGGTCGGACCCGGGAACAGGATGTTGGCCATCGGCACGCCGGTCGCCAGGCTTTTCTTGGAGCCGCAGAAGGTGATGGCCTTCTCGTCCTCGGGCGAGAAGCCCAGGGCCCGCGCGCCATAGGTCGTGACCGCCAGGACCAGCGCCAGCAGCACGCCGCAGACGACCAGCAGGATCAGCAGCTGCAGCGGCGAGATGCGATGCCATATGCCGCCGACCACGGCCTCGCTGAAGGCGGCGTAGACGACCAGCAGGATCGAGCCGCGATCGACATAGCCGATCAGCTGCTTGTGCTTTTCGATCCACTGGCTGATCAGCGGCCGGGCCAGCTGGCCGGCGATGAAGGGCAGCAACAACTGGATGACGATGTCCTGCACCGACTTCCAGCCGCCCGAGGCTCCGCCCTGGGTGTGCATCAGCAGGCTGACCAGCACTGGCGTGATGAAGATGCCGAAGAGGTTGGAGGCGCTGGCCGCCACCACGGCGGCGGCGACGTTGCCGCGCGCGATCGAGGTGAAGGCGATCGAGGACTGCACCGTCGAGGGCAGGCAGCACAGGAACAGGATGCCAGCCGCCAGGGTCGGGGTCAGCACGCCAAGCTTGCTGATGATCAGGCCCAGCACCGGGAACATCACGAACGTGAAGGCCAGGATCAGCAGGTGCAGGCGCCAATGGGTGACGCCGGCGACCACGGACTCCCGGGAGAGCTTGGCGCCATGCAGGAAGAAGAGCAGGGCGATGGCCAGCTTGACGATGAGGTTCAGGCCATGGGCGGCCTCGCCGCGTACGGGCAGGATCGAGGCCAGCACGACCATGCCGAACAGGGCGATGACGTAGGGCTCGAGCTTCAGCTTATCGAGCAGGCTTTTGAAACTCATGGACAAATCCTCGTCCCTGCCAAGCTCGACAGGGACGAGGGGTATGTCACGCGCTGACCAGCAGCGAAAGCTGCTTGTCGTTGGTCTCGTTGCGACCCTCGGCGATTTCGCGGTCCGTCAGGCGGGTCGGATAGTCGCCGGTGAAGTAGTGGTCGGTGAACTGCGGGGCGGCCGGGTCGCGCGGACCGGCCTCCAGGGCGTCATACAGGCCCTCGACCGACAGGAAACCCAGGCTGTCCACTTCCAGGAACTTGGCCATCTCTTCCAGCGACTTGTTGGCCGCCAGCAGTTGCTCACGCTCGGGCATGTCGATGCCGTAGAAGTCGGGCCACTTGATCGGCGGGCTGGCCGAGCGGAGGTGGACCTCCTTGGCGCCGGCCTCGCGGACCATGCGGACGATCTTAAGCGAGGTGGTGCCGCGCACGATCGAGTCGTCGATCAGCACGACGCGCTTGCCGGCCAGGATGGCGCGGTTGGGGCTGTGCTTCATGCGCACGCCCAGCTCGCGGACGCCCTGGGTCGGCTGGATGAAGGTGCGGCCCACATAGTGGTTGCGGATGATGCCCATCTCGAACGGCAGGCCGCTCTCTTGGGCGAAGCCCAGGGCGGCGGGGACGCCCGAGTCCGGCACCGGCACCACGACGTCGGCCTCGATGCCGGTTTCCTTGGCGAGGTTGCGACCCATGCGCTTGCGCACGCCATAGACCGAGCGGCCGTTCACGACGCTGTCGGGGCGGGCAAAGTAGACGTACTCGAACACGCAGGGGCGTGCGGCCTGGGTCTGGAACGGCTTGGTCGAGGTGATGCCGGTGTCCTCGATCACCACCATCTCGCCGTGCTCGATGTCGCGCACGAAGCGGGCGCCGATCATGTCGAGGGCGCAGGTTTCCGAGGCCAGGACCGGCTTGCCGTCCAGATCGCCGAGAACCAGGGGACGAATGCCCAGCGGATCGCGCAGGCCGATCATCTTCTTGTTGGTGATGGCGACCAGGGCGTAGCCGCCTTCGATCTGGCCGACCGCGTCGACGAAGCGGTCGACGATGCGGGCCTTCCGCGAACGGGCGATCAGGTGAAGGATCACCTCCGAGTCCGAGGTCGACTGGAAGATCGCGCCTTCCTGCACCAGGCGCTCGCGCAGGGTCAGGAAGTTGGTCAGGTTGCCGTTGTGGGCGATGGCGACGCCGCCGGTCTCGAGATCGGCGAACATCGGCTGGACGTTGCGGATGCCCGCGCCGCCGGCGGTCGAATAGCGAGTGTGGCCGATGGCCATGCTTCCCGGCAGGCGCTGGACGAGGTCGGCGCCGGTGAAGGCGTCGCCGACATGGCCCATGTGGCGTTCGGTGTGGAAGCGGTTGCCGTCGAAGGCGGCGATGCCGCAGGCTTCTTGGCCGCGGTGCTGCAGGGCGTGCAGGCCCAGGGCGGCGATGGCCGACGCGTCGCGTGCGCCGAAGACGCCGAACACGCCGCATTCCAGGCGCAGCGTATCATCCTCGGGATCCCGCCACGGCGAGGAAGAGTAGCGGTCGGTCGACTGGCCCAGGAAGGTCATCGCGATTTCTCCACCAGGTCGTCCATGCGCCGACGCTGGTTCTCATCATAGCCTTTTCCGGACGACTTCTCGCCGGACGTATTGTCGCCGCCCTCATGAACGGCGTCCTTGATCGCTGGCGCCAGCTTGCCGGCCAGCGCCTTGCCCTTGGGCGCGAAGACCTTGAGCACTTGGCCGCTGGCTTCGGAGATGGGGTAGAACATCGAATCTTCCACCCAGTGCGGCATCCGGTCCGGCGGCGTCGCCAGGTGCAGCAGCAGATTGAAGACGCCCAGGATCACGCAGGCGCGGATCACGCCGAAGGTCGCGCCGACCCCGCGATCCAGGGCGCCGGCCGAACTGTCCTGCAGGCGCTTGGTCAGGTTGCCGCCGACCAGGCGGAAGATCAGGAAGAAGATCACGAACACCACCAGCACGGCTGCCGCCGTGGCGGCCCAGTCGGGGTCCATGAGCTTGCGGAAGATCGGGCCCGAGATGCGCAGGCCGAACAGGGCGATGGCGGCGGCGAAGATGAACGACAGAGCCGAGGTCAGCTCGCGCGAGGCGCCGCGCAGCCAGCCGGTGACGCCGGACACCAGCAGCAGCAGGCCGGCGATGATGTCGAAGGGCGTCACGTCAGGCTCGTCCAGATCTCGTCGCCGATGCGGCGCACGGCGTCGGCGACACGGGCGACTCCCGCGACAGGCAAGGCTCCGCCACCTTCAGGCAGGCCGGAGAGCGGTCCCAGCGCCCGGCCAAATCCCAGTTTCGCGGCTTCCTTCAAACGCGACTCCATCCGACTGACGGGCCTGACTTCGCCCGACAGGCTGAGTTCACCGAACACAACGCAGTCCTGGGGCAGGGCCACATCGAGGGCGGAGGAGGCCAGGGCCGCCGCCGCCGCGAGATCCGCCGCCGGCTCCGTGATCCGGAGCCCGCCAGCGACGTTCAGATAGACGTCCTTGTCGCCAAAACCAAGGCCGCATCGGGATTCAAGGATGGCCAGGACCATGGCCATGCGACCCGAATCCCATCCGACCACGGCGCGCCTGGGCGTTCCGTACGCGGAGGGCGCGACCAGGGCCTGGAACTCCACCAGGACGGGTCGTGAACCCTCGATGCCGGCGAACACCGCCGCGCCGGCCGCGCGCTCGCCGCCCTCGTTCAGGAACAGGGCCGAAGGGTTCTTGACCTCGCGCAGGCCGATATCGCCCATCTCGAAGACGCCGATCTCGTCGGTGGCGCCGAAGCGGTTCTTGGCGCCGCGGAGAATGCGGAACGGATAGCCGCGCTCGCCCTCGAAGCTCAGCACGGCGTCGACCAGATGCTCGACCACGCGCGGGCCGGCGATCTGGCCGTCCTTGGTGACGTGGCCGACCAGCAGGATGGCCACGCCCTTCTTCTTGGCCAGACGCACCAGCTCGGTGGCGCAGGCGCGAACCTGGGTGACGGTGCCGGGACCCGCTTCGTGCGCGTCGCTCCACATCGTCTGGATCGAGTCGATGACCACCAGATCGAAGTTGTCGCGCTTCAGCCCGTCCAGGATATCGCGCAGCGAGCTTTCGGCCGCCAGGCTGACATTGGCCTTCGCCAGGCCCATGCGCTCGGCGCGACCGCGGATCTGCTCGACGGCTTCCTCGCCGGAGATGTAGGCGCACGAGACGCCGCGCAGGGCGGCGCTGGCGCAGACCTGGAGCAGCAGGGTGGACTTGCCCACGCCCGGGTCGCCGCCGATCAGGATCGCCGAGCCCGGCACCACGCCGCCGCCGCAGACGCGGTCGAACTCGTCGACGCCGGTCAGCAGGCGCGGGGGCGGGGCGGTCTCGCTTTCCAGGCCGGTGAACTGCAGGCCGCGCACGCGCGTGGCCTTGGTGGCCGCCAGAGCGCCCGGCGGCTTGGCCCCGACCTCCTCGACCAGCGTATTCCAGCTTTGGCAGGCGGGGCACTGTCCGGACCACTTGGTCTGGACCGCGCCGCAGGACTGGCAGGCGTAGACGGCGCCGTCGCGGGCCATGGGGTCTCCTGATTCTCGGATGACGGGAGACTACAGGCTGACGAGCCGCTGCGCCAAAGCCGGACGCAGCCAAGGTGTCCGACACGCGTTAGGGTGGCAAAGGCGCTGTGGAGGAGTGCGGGGCTGATGGCTGGGAGCCGGGCGTGGCGTTGCGGCGTGGCGATCGCCGTCATGATGGTCGTAGCCGGATGCGGAAAACCAGGAGAGCGGCGCGCCGCCGGCCCCGTCGAGGTCGACGGTAAGCCGGTCGACCTGCGCCAGCTCGAGAAGGAATCCGAGCGGGCCGAGAAGGCGGCGTTGAAAGGCACGCGGGCCTTGGCGCCGGCGGGGCTGAAGGACCTGCTGCCGGCCAGCGTCGGCGGCTTCGCGCGCGGCCCGGTGACCAGCGGTGTCGGGCCTGAGCCCGGCATGGCCAAGGCCAGTGCGCGCTATGGGAAGGGAACCTCGGCCTTCGTGCTGGAGGCCACAGATTTCGGCGCCATCGGCAGCATCGGCGCCTCGGACGAGGCCCAGGGCTCGAGCAGCACGCGGCGGACGGCGACCGGCTACGAGACGGTCACCACGGCGGGCGGTCGGCTGGTTACCGAGGCCTGGGACACCGACTCCAAATCGGGCCGCTACAGCATCGTGGCGGCCGACCGGTTCGCGGTCTCTGCCGAGGGCTCGGCCGACACGGTCGACGTGCTGAAGGCGGCGGTCGAGACCGTCAACGCCGCCCGGCTGCGGGCTCTGGCCGGTTAGGCGCCGAGCACCACGCGACGGGCGCGGGGCGCGACGCGGGTCAGCAGCTCGTAGGCCGAGGTGCCGGCGGCGCGGGCGGCCTCGTCGATCGGCAGGTTCGGACCGAACAGCTCGACCATGGCGCCGGGGCGGGCGGCGTCGCAGTCGGTGATGTCGATGGCCAGCAAATCCATGGAGACGCGGCCCAGCAGACGGCGGCGCTGGCCGTCGAACCAGGCCTGGCCATTGGGATGGCTGGCGCGCAGCACGCCGTCGGCATAGCCGGCCGCGACGATGGCGACGCGGGTGGTGTCGGACGCGGTCCAGCCAGCCCCGTAGCCGACGCTTTCGCCGCGCGGCACGACCCGAACCTGCAGGATCGGCGCCTCGACCGTGGCGACAGCGCGGATCTCGGGATGCGGCGCGCCCTCGGGCCCGCCGCCATAGAGGCTGACGCCCGGCCGTGCCTGGTCGAAACGATACGCGTCTCCCAGGAACAGGCCGGCCGAGTTGGAAAGGCTGCGCTTGGCGTCCGGGAGCAGTGAGACGGCGTCCTGGAAGCGCGCCAGCTGGCTCGCGTTCAGCGGGTGGGCCGGCTCGTCGGCGCAGGCGAGGTGGCTGATGACGAGATCCAGATCCAGGCGCTTCAGGCGGTCGGTCGCCCCGACCAGCACCTTTAGCTCTTCAGGACGCAGGCCCAGGCGGTTCATGCCGGTGTCGACATGCAACGCCGCCTTCAACCGACCCGCGCGGGCCTGAGCGTTCCAGGCCTCGATCTGCGGCAGACTGTTGAGCACGGGGACGAGGTTGGCGCCCTCCAACGCATCGCCGGAGCCGGGCGTGGCGCCGTCCAGGACGTAGAGTGTGGCGTCGCGGTCGCCCAGGGCCTGGCGCAGGGCCACACCTTCGGACAGGCGGGCGACATAGAAGCTCCGCGCGCCCTCGGCCCACAAGCGATCGGCGACCAGGGCCGCGCCCAGGCCGTAACCGTCGGCCTTCACCGCCGGCGCCAGCTCGGCGTCGCCCGCGCGCTTGCGCAGGACCTGGTAGTTGGCGGCCAGGGCGTCGAGGTCGAGGGTCAGGCGGGCTTCGGTCACGGAGCAGGGCGTAGCGGACGCGGCCCCGCCATTCAACGGTCTAACCGTGGTGGGTGGCCATGAACTTCGCCACCAGGCTTTCCGCGCCCGAGGCGATGATCTGCACGCCGATGCACAGCAGCAGGAAGGCGACCAGCCGCGACAGCACGCGGGCGCCCGATGGGCCCAGCAGGCGCATGACCCGGCCCGAGGCGCTGTAGAACAGCCAGACCATGATCGCCACCAGCGCCGCGGCCAGGCCCGCGCCGAGGAAGAACGGCGCCACCGCGTGACCCTCGGTCGGGCGTTGCGAGGACAGGGCGATGGCCACCGAGATCGAGCCGGGCCCCGTCGTGAACGGCATGGTCAGCGGAAAGAACGCCACGTCTTCGTGGGTCTGGGCCGGTTCGGTCTGGCTAGTCTTGCGCTCCTCGTTCTCCTGCGGGTCCATCAGGAGGCCCCAGGCGCGGATCGCCACCACCAGGCCGCCGGCCACCCGCAGGGCGCCCAGGCTGACGCCGAAGAAGTTCAGGATGTAGCCGCCCAGCAGCAGCGAACCCAGCAGCACGAGGAAGGCGTAGAAGCCGATCTGCCGCGCCAGCTTGCGCCGCTCCTCGCGCGGGCGCCCGCCCATCGCCTGGTCGAAGATCAGCGAGGCCCCGACCGGATTGACGATCGAGAACAGCGCCGGAAACGCCAGCAGGAAGGCGCCGACCAGGCTGGAGGTGGGCAGGGGGCTGAAGTCCATGCGACTCGTCGAGCTGGAGGGCGAGGCGGCGACCGTGACCCGATGGATCGCCCCTCGTCAAACCACCTATTCGTCCGAAGGAATGTTGCGGGCCTGGGCGAAGTAGTGGTCCTTGGCCAGGTTGCCGAAGCGGGTGGTGTCGCTGTTGAACGACAGGCGCACGGTGCCGATGGGACCGTGACGCTGCTTGGCGATGATCACCTCGGCCAGGCCGTGCAGGCGGTCCATGTCTTCCTGCCAGGTCAGATGCTCGGGCGTGCCCTCGCGCGGCTCGGCGCGGCCCACATAGTAGGCCTCGCGGTACACGAACCACACCATGTCGGCGTCCTGTTCGATCGAGCCCGATTCCCGAAGGTCGGAGAGCTGCGGACGTTTGTCGTCGCGCTGTTCGACCTGACGCGACAGCTGCGAGAGCGCGATGACCGGGCAGGCCAGTTCCTTGGCCAGGGCCTTCAGACCCATGGTGATCTGCGAGACTTCCTGCACGCGGCTGGCGTTGGACGACAGGTCCGAGCCAGTGACCAGCTGCAGGTAGTCGACCACGATCAGATCCAGGCCGTGCTGGCGCTTCAGGCGACGGGCTCGGGCGGTCAGCTTGGCGATCGAGATGCCGCCGGTGGCGTCGATGAACAGCGGCGCTTCCTGCAGTTCCATGGCCGCGTCCCGCACGCGCCCGAACTCGCTGGCGTCGATCTCGCCCTTGCGCAGCTTGTCGCCCGACACGCCGGAGGCGTCGGCCAGCATACGCAGGGCCAGCTGTTCGGCGCTCATTTCCAGCGAGTAGAAGGCCACGACGCCGCCCTGGACGGTCTTCTTTGTGCCGTCGGGCTGGATCTCGTAGGCGTATTTCTTGGCGATGTTGAAGGCGATGTTGGTCGCCAGAGCGGTCTTACCCATCGACGGACGGCCGGCGAGCACGATCAAGTCGGAGGGGTGCAGGCCACCGATCTTCTGGTCGAGGTCGATCAGGTCGGTGGAGACGCCCGACATGCCGCCTTCGCGGCTATAGGCCTCTGCGGTCATCTCGACCGCGCCGCGCAGGGCGTCGCCGAACGAGACGAAACCCGACGACGCCGTGCCGCTTTCGGCCAGGCTGTAAAGCTGTTGTTCGGCCGCCTCGATCTGGTCGCGGGCGGTCTTCTTTTCCCCGTCCTTGACCTCGGCGGTCCCCTGCGCGGCCGTGGCGATGTCACCGCCGATGCGGATCAGTTCGCGGCGCAGGGAGAGGTCGAAGATCACCCGGGCGTAGTCGCCGGCATTGGCGGCAGGCGGAGCGCGGTCCACGAGGTCCGCCAGGTAGCGCAGGCCGCCCAGCTCCTCGAACGCCGCGTCAGCCTTGAACTCGTCGGCCAGCAGGATCGGCTCGGCCAGCTGACCCTTGCGGACGTGGGTCTCGATCGACTGGAACAGTCGCTGGTGGAAGGGCTCGTAGAAGCAGCGGGCCTGCAGGCTGTCGGTCAGGCGCTCGTAGGCGGCGTTGTCGTACAGCAGGATGCCCAGCAGCGCCTGCTCGGCTTCCATGTTGTGCGGGGCCACGTTGATCGTGGGCTCGGGAAGGCCGGGGAGAACGAGGTCGAGCGCGGGTACGAGGGACATCAGGAGAAATTAACGCGACGAGAGTTTGGACGCGCGGATGACTTGGTCCGACGGTCCAGATGAACGGGGATGTTCTGTGTATGTTTTGAACCTGCGCACGTCAGAAACGGACGCGCGCACGGAGCCCGTGCATTTGCACTTTTGGGACCGAAAAGGGCGCGGAGATCGCTCTCCGCGCCCAATCGTTTGCGGGCCGCAAGGCCTGTGGATAACTACCAGTTCACCGCCACGCGGCCGTAGACGAAGCGGCCGTTGAAGCCGAACGGCGAGAAGCTGGAGAACGGGTTGCCGCCGCTGGTGTTCAGGTTCGGCGGCACCTGGTCGGGGTACTGGTCGAACAGGTTGTCCGCACCGACCGACACCGTGGTGTGGTCGCCGAAGCGATAACGGGCCTCCAGGTCGACGATGCCCTGCGTGCCGGTATGCCAGTCGCCGCTGCCGTCGGCGGCGGTGCCGGGCGCCAGGACGTCGTCATAAAGCGTGGTGCGCAGGGTGGCGCCCCACGGACCCTTGCTCCAGTCGCCTTGCAGCGAGACCTTCCATTCGGGCGTGCCTTCCTCGAAGCGCAGCGTCGCCTGGCGGGCGAACAGTGTCACCGGAGTCGGCAGCACGGTGGTGGTCGGCGTGCGGCGGACGTCGAAGTTGTTGATGTTGCCGGCGGCGGTCAGGTCGAAGGTTCCGGCCTGGTCGTCGACGATCCGGTAACGGGCCACCACATCGATGCCCTTGGTCTTGGTGTCGACGCCGTTGGTGAAGTAGCGGGCCGCAGAAGCTCCATAGGGCGCCAGCAGGTCGAAGATCACCCGGGCATTGGTGCCCGCCGCGGCCGTCGCGCTGCCTGTCAGGGTCTCGGTCAGGACGATGCGGTTGTCGACGTCGATCTGATAGGCGTCGACCGTCAGTTCGAACGGACCCTTGTGGAAGACCGCGCCCAGCGAGAAGTTCTTGGACTTCTCGGGCTCCAGCGGCTTGCCGCCCAGGGCCTTGCCGACCGCGCTCACCGACGGATAGGTGCCGGTCTCGAACGGCACGGCCGTCGTCACGCCGCCGACCGTCTGGTTGATGTACAGGATCGAGGTCGAGGTGAAGTACTGCTGCTGCAGGCTCGGAGCCCGGAAGCCGGTCGAGACCGCGCCGCGCAGGGCGAAGGCGTCGGTGAAGTCGTAGCGGGCCGACAGCTTGCCGCTCGTGTTGGTGCCGAAGTCCGAATAGTCCTCGTAACGCACGGCGGCCGAGGCGGTCAGCTTCTCGGTCAGCTTGCCTTCCAGGTCCAGATAGACGCCGACGGCGTCACGATCGACGTCGATGGCGTTGCTGGGCGTGAAGCCGGTGAAGCCGCGCGAGCCGAACGACAGGGTGGGGGACACCGTGCCGCGCGCGTAAGAGGCCACTTCGCCGGCGTTGATCTGGTAGGTCTCGCGGCGGGCCTCGACGCCCCAGGCCACGTTCAGCGGACCGGCCAGGCCGACGTCGAACTCGCGGCTGGCGTCCAGGCCGAACACGAGTTGGTCGTAGGTCAGGCCGCCGGCCTTGAAGCTGGTCGGCGAGGTCGGGCCGTACGACGGGTTGAGGGTGTTCTTGACCCCGAAGTCGAGGTCGTTCTTGCCGCAGACCAGGTTGGCGTCCAGTTTCCAGCCGGCCAGTTCGCCCTTCAGGCCGACTGCGGCGGTCACGTCCTCGGTGTTGGTCGTGATCAGCGGCAGGTAGCCGTTGGGATAGACGCTGGGAATGTTCTGGCCGGCGTCGGTCGGCAGGCGATAGGTGGCCGAGGCCTCGGCGTCGCGCTGCTGATAACCGTACCAACCGTAGAGTTCCCAGTTGTCACCGATCGGCTTGCCGGCGTTGGCGTAGAAGCTGACCTGCTCGACCTCGGGATCGCCGAAGCGCGAGGTGACGCGCTGGGGCGTGACGCGCGTGTCGGTGTCGCTGCGGTTGGTGTAGTCGCGGTCCAGATACTCGGCCGACAGCGTCAGGAAGCCGTCCGAACCCAGCTTCAGGCCTTGCCAGCCCGAGACCGTCGTGGTCAGGCCGTCGCGGCGCTTCTGCTTCTGGCCGGTCTGCAGGCCGTCGAAGCTGGTGATGTACTTGCCGGTCGAGACCGTGACGCCGCCGCCGTGGTCGGCTTCGCGCAGGCGCAGGTTGACGACGCCGGCGATGGCGTCCGAGCCGTACTGGGCCGAGGCGCCGTCACGCAGTACTTCGATGCGCTCCAGGGCGACGGACGGGATGGCGTTCAGGTCGGCGGCCGCCGAACCGCGGCCCACCGAGCCGTTCAGATTGACCAGGGCCGTGGCGTGGCGGCGCGTGCCGTTGACCAGCACCAGGGTCTGGTCTGGGCCTTGGCCGCGCAGCACGGCCGGACGGACCGAGTCGGTGCCGTCGGTGTTGGACGGACGCGGGAAGGTGATCGACGGCACCGTGGCGGCCAGGGCGGCGGCCAGTTCGGTGCTGCCGCGCTGTTGCAGCGTCTTGGCGGTGACGACGTCGACCGGCGCCAAGGTGTCGAGGCGCGAGCGGCCCGCGGTGCGGGTGCCGGTGACGACGATTTCCTCGACATTGGTGGCGTCGTCCGCGGGCGCCGCGGTCTGGGCCTGGGCGGTGGCGGCGAAGGCCGTCAGCGAGGCGGCCGCCAGCAGGAAGCTTTTGTAGCGCATTGAGATATCCCCTCTCATTTTGTCGGGGATGCCGGCCATTCGGCCTCACGCCCCCGAAGGGGTTTCAACCCCTATTGCGAACATGGGATTTGACACTTCTGCGAACAAGCTAAGCATTTCTGGAGCAAAGTGCAGAAAAAAACGGCGCGGATTGCTCCGCGCCGTTTCTCGATAAAACCTCTGATCCCGGAGGGGATTAGGCTTCGTAGTGGTCGCCTTCGAACGAGCCGGCGCCGCCTTCCGCCATGTCTTGGGCGGCTTCGGCTTCGGCCGCGCGATCTTCCTCGAACTGCGAGTTGATCACGTTCTCGCCGCGCGCTTGGCGCTCGGCTTCGTCTTGGCTGCGCGCGATGTTGAGGGTGACCGTGACGGTCACTTCAGCGTGCAGCTTCACCTTCACTTCGTGGACGCCCAGCGTCTTGATCGGCTTGTCCAGCACGATCATCGAGCGGTCGACCTTGCCGCCTTCAGCCTTGATGGCGTCGGCGACGTCGCGGCCCGCGACCGAACCGTACAGCTGGCCGCTTTCGCCAGCCTGACGGATCAGGACGTATTGCGTGCCGTCCAGCGATTCACCGGCCTTGCCGGCGCTTTCGCGGTTCTTCTGGTTGCGGGCTTCGATCTCAGCGCGCTGAGCTTCGAAGGTGGCCAGGTTCGCCTTGGTGGCGCGCAGGGCCTTGCCGCGGGGCAGCAGGTAGTTACGGGCGAAGCCGTCCTTGACGGTGACTTCGTCGCCGAGGACGCCGGTGCCTTCAACGCGTTCGAGCAGAATG
>Ga0209050_1002135_pt1 | contig 18008 bp, 16 predicted proteins | sample Araplavi_mTSA_r2_FD_184276 | JGI IMG/M metagenome (GOLD analysis project Ga0209050, IMG submission 184276) | Arabidopsis root microbial communities from North Carolina, USA - plate scrape MF_Cvi_mTSA_r2 (SPAdes) (version 2) | ecosystem: Host-associated > Plants > Roots > Endosphere | place: USA... | reverse complement strand
GTGACGTTGCTGCACGCGCTTCGTGCACGTGGCGTCAAGAAGGGCGTGGCTTCGCTGTGCATCGGGGGTGGCGAGGCTACCGCTGTCGCCATCGAGCTGCTATAAGACGTTAAGAACGCATTACTCAAAAAAAACCGGCCAAGCCGCTTGACACGCGTCACCGGCTTGTCATCATGTTATTGACGCGCAATTGCGCGTTGCCTAACTAACGACGAGGATAAAAATCATGACCTTCAACAAGGCGCTGATCGCCCTGGCAATGGTTGCCGCTCTGGCCGCCTGCTCCAACCAGAAGCAGGCTGACGAAGCCGCTGCTGACGCCGCCGCTGCTTCGACCGAAGCCGCTGCTGCCGCCACCGACGCCGCTGCTACCGGCGACGCCGCTGCTGCCGACGCCGCTCAGGCCGCTGCCGACACCGCTGCCCAGGCTGCTGACGCTGCCGCCGCTTCGGCCGACGCCACCGCCGCCGCTGCTGCTCCGGCTGCTGCCGACGCCGCTGCCGACGCTGCTGGCCAGGCTGCCGACGCTGCCACGCAGGCCGCTGACGCTGCCTCGCAGGCCGCCGACGCTGCCAAGGAAGAAGGCAAGAAGTAATCACCTCGGGCAAGCAATTGCCCAGGTAGTTACCTCTTCGAAGAAGCCGCCGGATTTCCGGCGGCTTTTTCATTTGTGGCGATCCCGAACGGCGATGCCAATCGGCAGATCGCCATCGCTGCAGCTCATGCTTTCAAAGTGACGCCCGTCGCGCACCGTGCTCCATCGCTGCGCGACTTCCTCCGATGCAGGCCGGGCGCGAGCGAACGGCCGTCGCCCCGCAACAGCGTCCGGTTTCCCCTGGATTCATCTCCGGCCACGTCCGCCGCCCGAACGATGACTTTTCCTTCGCGCGCCCGCTGGCATCGTGCGCCCCGGCTGGGAGCCCAAACCCCGTCAACGGAGAAACCCATGAACACCAAGCTTTACGTCGCCATTGCCATGACCGCCGCCGCGCTGTCGCTGTCGGCCTGCCACAAGGCCGATACGCAGAGCGAAGCCGCCGAAGCCGCAGCCGCGGCCAACAACGCGGCCGACGCCACCGCCAACGCCGCGAAGGAATCGGCCGAAGCGGCGGCCGCTGCCACCAACGAAGCCGCCGACCGCGCCAGCGTCGCGATGGACAACGCTGCCGACAAGTCGCGCGAAGTTGCCAACGATGCCGCCGCCGGTGCGGCGGCCGCGACGGCCGACGCCGCGCAGGCCACGGCCGATGCGGCGAGCAAGGTCGCCGACAAGGCCGAGGACACCGCGAAGAAGGCCGATCAGGAAGCCGCCGAACGCAAGTAAGGCGCAGCGGTACGATGCATGGGAAAGGCCCGCCTCGCGCGGGCCTTTTCCTTGTGCGAACGACGCCCGGCGATTGGCCGAAACCCGCGCTTTATGGTCTGATGCCGCATCTTCCGCACGCCGCTGCATCGATGCCCGCTCTGACTTCCACCATCGATCCCCGCTCGCAGGATTTCCAGGACAACGTCGCCTACCACCGCGCACTGGTCGACGAACTGGATGCCCGCCTCGCCCGCGCGGCCGGCGGTGGCGGCGAGAAGGCACGCGCCAGGCATACCGAACGCGGCAAGCTGCTGGCGCGCGACCGCATCGCCGCGCTGCTCGATGCGGGCTCGCCTTTCCTGGAAATCGCACCGCTCGCCGCCGAAGGCATGTACGACGACGCGGCGCCCGCGGCCGGCATGGTCTGCGGCATCGGCCGCGTGATGGGACAGGAAGTGGTCATCGTCGCCAACGACGCGACGGTCAAGGGCGGCACCTACTTCCCGATGACGGTGAAGAAGCATCTGCGCGCGCAGGAGATCGCGCGCGAGAACCGCCTGCCCTGCGTGTACCTGGTCGATTCCGGCGGCGCGTTCCTGCCGCTGCAGGATGAGGTCTTCCCCGACAAGGAACACTTCGGCCGCATCTTCTACAACCAGGCGCGGCTGAGCGCTGAGAACATCCCGCAGGTCGCCGTCGTCATGGGTTCGTGCACGGCCGGCGGCGCGTACGTGCCGGCGATGTGCGATGAATCGATCATCGTCAAGGAACAGGGCACGATCTTCCTCGGCGGCCCGCCGCTGGTGAAGGCTGCCACCGGCGAAGTCGTCGACGCCGAAGCGCTCGGCGGCGCGGACGTGCACACCAGCGTGTCCGGCGTCGCGGACCATTTCGCCGAGGACGACCGCCACGCGCTGCAGATCGCGCGCGACATCGTGGGCACGTTCAACCGTCGCAAGACGCTGCCGGTCGCGGTGCGCGAGTCGCGCGAACCGCTGTTCCCGACCAGCGAGCTGTACGGCATCGTGCCCAAGGACACGCGCCGCCCGTTCGACATCCGCGAAGTGATCGCGCGCGTGGTCGACGGCAGTGAATTCCAGGAGTTCAAGGCGCGCTACGGCAAGACGCTGGTCACCGGCTTCGCGCACGTGCACGGCTATCCGGTCGGCATCGTTGCCAACAACGGCATCCTGTTCGCCGAGAGCGCGCTCAAGGGCGCGCACTTCATCGAACTGTGCAACCAGCGCGGCATCCCGCTGGTGTTTTTGCAGAACATCACCGGCTTCATGGTCGGCCGCAAGTACGAGAACGCCGGCATCGCGAAGGACGGCGCGAAGATGGTGACGGCCGTGGCGTGCTCGCACGTTCCCAAGTTCACCGTCGTCATCGGCGGCAGCTTCGGCGCCGGCAACTACGCGATGTGCGGCCGCGCCTACGGCGCGCGCATGCTGTGGATGTGGCCGAACGCGCGCATCAGCGTGATGGGCGGCGAACAGGCCGCCAGCGTGCTGGCGACGGTGAAGCGCGACGGCATCGAGGCGGCCGGCAAGACGTGGTCGGCCGAAGAGGAAGACGCCTTCAAGGCGCCGATCCGCGAGCAGTACGAATCGCAGGGCAATCCCTACTACGCCACCGCGCGGATGTGGGACGACGGCATCATCGATCCGGCCGACACGCGTCGCGTGCTCGGGTTGGCGCTGTCGGCGAGCTTCAACGCGCCGATCGAAAGCGCACCGGGCGATGGCAGCACGCGATTTGGCGTCTTCCGCATGTAACGCGACTGCGGCGCAGAACACACTGGAACGTGGTGCAGGCAACTGGGGAGTTGCAGCAAGATGATCGTGGGAATCGATTTGGGGACGACCCATTCGCTGGTCGGCGCGTATGGCGAATCCGGCAGCCGGTTGTTCCGCAATGCGCTGGGCGAGGTGCTGACGCCCTCGGTGGTGAGCCTGGACGACTCCGGCGTGCTGGTCGGCCAGGCCGCGCGCGAGCGGCTGGTGAGCCATCCGCAGCGCACCGTGTCCAACTTCAAGCGCTGGATGGGTTCCTCGCGCGAAACGCGCCTGGGCGATCGCAACTTCCGTCCTGAAGAACTCTCGGCGATGGTGCTGCGTTCGCTGATCGCCGACGCGGAAGCCGAACTGGGCGAACGCGTGACCGAAGCGGTCATCAGCGTGCCGGCGTATTTCTCCGACGCACAGCGCAAGGCCACGCGCACGGCCGGCGAACTGGCAGGCATCAAGGTCGAACGGCTGATCAACGAGCCGACCGCGGCCGCCCTCGCCTACGGTTTGCAGGAGCGCGAAGGCGAAGGCCGCTTCCTCGTGTTCGACCTGGGCGGCGGCACGTTCGACGTGTCGATCCTGGAAGTGTTCGAAGGCGTGGTCGAAGTGCATGCCAGTGCCGGCGACAACTTCCTCGGCGGCGAGGATTTCCTCGACGTGCTGGTCGAAGCGTTCTGCGCCGACCACACGCTGCGCTCGCGCGAGCTGCCGTCGCACGAACTGGCGCAGGTCCGTCGCCGCCTCGAGCAGGTCAAACGCGAGCTGAGCCAGGGCGCCCAGGCCTCCGCACAGGTGCAGCTCGACGGTCGCATCCTGGAATGGACCGTCGACGAAGCCCGCTTCACGAAATTGTGCGAACCGCTGGTGCAGCGCATGCGCGCGCCGCTGGAGCGCGCGATGCGCGATGCGCGCCTGCAACCGACGCAGCTGGACGAAGTGGTGCTGGTCGGTGGCGCCAGCCGCATGCCGCAGGTCGCGCGGCTGGTATCGCGCATGTTCGGGCGGTTGCCGCTGCGCCACGTCAATCCCGACCAGACGATCGCGCTGGGCGCGGCCGTCGCGGCGGGGCTGAAGTCGCGGGACGAACGCCTGGAGGAAGTGATCCTCACCGATGTGTGCCCGTACACGTTGGGCACGCAGGTATCGCGCCGCGACAACGAAGGCCAGGTGCGCGCGGGTTTCTTCCACCCGATCATCCAGCGCAACAGCACGGTGCCGATCAGCCGCGAGGACCAGTTCTTCCCGGTGCACGAAACGCAGGAAAAGCTGCTGATCGACATCTACCAGGGCGAGAGCCCGATGGTGGCCAACAACATCAAGCTGGGCGAGATCGACATCCCGCTGCAGCGCGGCCGCAACGCGGGCGAGAACGGCGTCACCGTGCGCTTCACCTACGACGTCAACGGACTGCTGCAGGTGGAAGTGAAGGAGCATTCCACCGGCAAGGTGCACGAACTGGTGTTGCAGCAGAATCCGGGCCTGCTCGACGCGGAAGAGGTCCGCCGGCGACTTGCGGCGCTCGCGCAGTTGAAGATCCATCCGCGCGACCAGCATGAAAACCTGTCGGTACTGGCGCGTGCCGAGCGGCTGTACGAGGAATACATCGACCAGCGCGCGATGCTGCAGGAATGGATCGGCCGTTTCCGTGGCGTGCTCGAATCGCAGGATACCGAGCTGGTCACCGACCATCGCCGTCAGTTGCACGACGCCCTCGACGCCGTGGAGGCGAACGCCTGATGTGGGCGCTCGACGCACTCGGCCTCGCCCGCGACGCCGACGAGCGCGACGTCAAGCGTGCCTATGCGAAGCAGCTGAAGGTCACGCGTCCGGACGAGGATCCCGAAGGCTTCCAGCGCCTGCACGATGCGTATCGCTACGCGCTGGAGCATGTGCGCGAGCGGGCGTGGCGGGGAGACGACGAGGAAGAGGTTTCGACGGAAACGCCAGCCGAGGCCGAAGAGCTTGCGCCGATCGACCAGATCGCGTCGGCCGACGTTCTGCCTGGGCCCGAGGCCTCTGCCGATTCCGTCGCAACCGCCATCGCACTGGACACCGCGCTTGCGTCCACCGATACGGAAGAGGAAGACGACGCCCTCGACCTGCCCGCCTTCCTCGACCAGTGCATCGCCCACCTTTCGCAGGACGATCCAGCGTCGCTGCGCCATTGGCTCGAATCGCAGCCGGCGCTGTGGTCGCTGCAGATGAAACCGCACATCGGACGCTGGCTGCTGCAGGCGCTCGACGAGCGCGGCTCGCCGGTGTCGTCGGACAACTTCGAGGTGATGCTGAAGTTCTTCGACATGGACCACGTGCTCAGCGGCGTGGACGCGTGGTTCCTGCAAAGCCTTGGTTACCGGCTGCGTTTGCGCCACGAGCTGCAACCCGGTCACGAGCGCGAACTCGGGCGCCGCATCGCCGCCGGCACGCCAGTACACGAGCGATTCGACCTGGTGCGTCGCGCGATGAAGCAACTGCGCAGGCCGTTCGCGTGGCCCGGTGCGCTGTGGTTCGCGCTGCCCTACGGCCGTGCGCCGCAGATGCGTCGCCTTGTCTGGAACCTGGACGGCGGGCGCATCGATCATCTGGGCGATGCCATCGACGTCCGGCAGGCGCAGTTCTGGCTCGACGCCGGCGATACGTCGCGAATGTCCACGCCGCGTCGCGCGGTGGCGGCGGCGCGGTGCGTGGCGCTGATCTGGGTCGTGGGCCTCATCGCGCTTGCGGTGCGCTGGCTGGTGGCCGATATCGCGCCCGACCAGCGCGGCACCGAAGCGATGCAGGCGGCGATACTGCTGGTCGGCGGTCCGGGCGTGGCGTACGCGCTGTGGGAATTCTGGATCGCGATTCGCGGGTACCTGCACTGGCAATGCGCGCCGGAAGGCGAAGTGGTCCGCTGGCCCCTGCTGCGCTTCTTCTGGGTGCCGCTGCTCGTCGGTCTTGCTGTACTCGAACAGCAGCTGGGATACACCGTCGCCGCGAGCTGGCTCGGGATACTGGCCTGCGTGACCGGCACGCTTCGTCTATGCAGGCGCGCCAACATCACTTTCAGCTTCGGCGGCTGGCGATTGCTGTTCCTGATTCCCTTCGCGAAGGGCGTTTTCGGATTGGGCGCGCTCGCGCTGATCTATCCCTATTTCAGCGCGGGACTGGGCGCCACGTTCTGGTTGATCGATGCACTGCGTCACACGCGCGTTCTGTGGGAGGCGATGCGCATGCGCTTCAGACGGCCTGTCGCGGATTCAGGCACGTGATCGAACCATGAACAAGCGAACACGGCCGGCGATTGGGTGAGGCGAGTCACACGCAAGGCGGAATTACGGGCGTAGCCTCGGGTGGGTTGCACCCCGTTCTCTGCACCCCCGTGCATTGCCCCGCCCCTGCCAATCGAGGAAGTGCGTCATGGCGATCTTCAATTCCCCACAGCCCTCCTTCAATTCCCCACAGCCCTCCACGCCCAAGCGCGACAACGGCCCCGCCGCTCCCAATGCTCCGTCCGAATCCGCGCTGCCGAAGGAACCGGCACGCGACGAGTTCTCCTTCGGCGCACCCAAACCCGCCGCAGCGCCCTCGCCTGCTCCCTCTCCGACATCCACTCCGCGTCCCGCCGAACGCGAAGGCAAGGAATCCGTGATCGCCGCCGACCTGTCCATCGAAGGCAAGATCAATGGCGCCGGCCGACCTGTCCATCGAAGGCAAGATCAATGGCGCCGGCCACATCCGCATCGCGGGCCGCTTCAAGGGCGACGTGCACGTGGAAGGCGACCTCACCGTCGAAGTCGGCGCGAAGGTCAACGGCGGCGTTCGCGCACGCAAGGTCGTGATCGCGGGCGAGCTGGAAGGCAACGTCGAATCGGCCCAGCGCGTCGAACTGCTGGAAGGCGGCGTGGTGGTCGGCGACATCAAGGCCGGCGTGGTCAGCATCGCCCCGGGTTCGCGCATGCGCGGCCAGGTCGACTTCGGCTTCGACGATCGCGATGCCAAGGCTTCGGGCAAGCAGGACGGCAAGGCCGACAAGGGCAGCGACAAGGCTGACAAGTCCGAAGCGAAATCCGAGGCGTCCGCCACGTCATGAGCGTCGCACGCCCCGGTACGCCCGGCGCGACGCGGACGTGCCCGCACTGCAAGACGACGATCCTGGAAAGCGCGAACGTCTGTCCTTCGTGCCGGCATCACCTCCGCTTCGATCCGGATGCCGCGCAGTCCGCGCAGCTGCGGTCGGTGCCGCTGCGCGTGGAAGGCACGATCAAGCCGCCGCCGGGCGACAACGCGCTGGAGTACTCGGTGGTGCTCACGATCCGCAACGCCGATGGCGAGGAAATCGATCGCCAGGTGATGGGCGTGGGCGCGCTGTTCAACGGCGAGGAGCGGTCGTTCACGCTCGAAGTGGAAGCCGTTGAAGTGCGGGGCTATCGGGCTCGTCGGAAGCATTAGCGCTTCTGCACTTCGCACTCACGCCAACCCCTCTCCTGCATGCGGGAGAGGGGCTTGGTATCCAGGGATTCTGTCGTTTGCAGCCCGGGTGCGCTTCGCTTACCCGGGCTACACAAGCCCTACGTGTCGGTGGGTGTCTCTGGTTTCAATGACGCCGTGGCGTCGACGGCCCGCAGCTGTTGCAGCCGCCGCAGCTGCCGTCGTTCGCGATCGCAGGCGGCGCGATCCGGCGCCCCAGGGTCTGCAGCCACGCGGCGCGACCTTCGCGCACCAGCGGCACGGCGATCGCGATGCGCAGACGGCGCACCGCATTCGGGAACTGTCTGCGCGCGACGAACCATGCGCTGGCGATCACCGCCACGGCGATGATCGCGTACTGCACGAGCAGGCCGGCCTCCATGATCAGCCCGCACCCAGCGCCACGGCGATGTGGTACGTCGCGAACGACGCCAGGTACGCCAGTCCGAACAGGTAACCCGTGGCGATCGCCACCTGCTTCCACGAGTTGGTTTCGCGCTTGATCGTCGCCAGCGTCGAGATGCATTGCGGCGCATAGATGAACCACACCAGCAGCGATAGCGCGGTGGCCAGCGACCACGAACTGGTGATGATCGGCGACAGCGCCTGCGCGGCGGCTTCATCGCTCGCGGCCGACAGCGCGTACACCGTCGCCAGCGAGGACACCGCGACTTCGCGCGCGGCCAGGCCCGGGATCAGTGCGATGCAGATCTGCCAGTTGAAGCCGATCGGCGCGAACACCGCCGTCAGCGCGTGGCCGATGCGGCCGGCGAAGCTGTAGTCGATGGCCGGACCGGTCGCGCCCACGGGCGCCGCCGGGAACGACAACAGGAACCACAGCAGGATCGTCAGCGCCAGGATGATGCCGCCGACGCGGCGCAGGAAGATCCACGCGCGCTCCCACAGGCCGATCAGCAGGTCGCGCGGGTGCGGGATGCGGTAGGACGGCAGCTCCAGCAGCAGCGCGTGTTCGCTCTTGTCGCGGCGCCACTTCTTCATGATCCACGTCACGATGAGCGCGCTGAGAATACCCGCGACGTACAGCGAGAACAGCACCAGGCCCTGCAGGTTGAGCCATCCGCCCGCCACCTGTCGCTGCGGAATGAAGGCGGCGATCAACAGGCCGTAGACGGGAAGCCGCGCCGAACACGTCATCAGCGGCGCGACGAGAATCGTGGCGAGGCGATCGCGTGGGTCCTGGATCGAGCGCGTCGCCATGATGCCGGGCACCGCGCACGCGAAGCTCGACAACAGCGGAATGAACGAACGCCCCGACAGGCCCGCCTGCGACATCAGGCGATCGAGCAGGAACGCCGCACGCGGCAGGTAACCCGATTCCTCCAGCGCGAGGATGAAGGCGAACAGGATCAGGATCTGCGGCAGGAACACGACCACGCTGCCCAGTCCCTTGATGATGCCGTCCACCAGGAGGCTGCGCAGCGGGCCGTCCGGCATCGCTCCGTGTACCAGTTCGCCCAGCGCCGCCGTGCCCGCGTCGATGAGATCGGCCGCCGGCGTCGCCCAGGCGAAGACGGCCTGGAAGATCAGGAACATCACCACGAACAGCGAGAGCAATCCGATCACCGGATGCAGCAGCCAGCGATCGAGCGTGTCGTCCACCTCGGCGGTGCGACGGGGCATCGTCACCGCGAGCGACAGCAGGCGGCGCGTTTCGGCGTGCAGGGCGTCGGGGTCGTGGACCAGTTCCGCGGGCAGGTGCGCGCTGGGTTCGTGCAGCTTGCCGGACACACGGTCCAGCATCGCGACGAGTTCGCGCGCGCCGCCGTTGCGCACGGCGACGGTCGGCACGACCGGCACGCCGAGTTCGCGTTCCAGTGCGGCCAGGTCGACTTCGATGCCGCGACGCTTGGCGGCGTCCATCATGTTGACGGCCAGCACCATCGGGCGGCCGAGTTCGCGCACTTCCAGCGCGAAGCGCAGGTGCAGGCGCAGGTTGGTCGCATCGACCACGCACACCAGCACGTCCGGCGCCGGTTCGCCCGGATAGAAGCCGCGGCAGACGTCGCGCGCGACCGCTTCGTCCAGGCTCGCCGCATGCAGGCTGTACGCGCCTGGCAGGTCGAGCACCGCATAGCTGCGGCCCGAAGGTGCGTGGAAGCGGCCTTCCTTGCGCTCGACGGTGACGCCGGCGTAGTTGGCGACCTTCTGCCGGCTGCCGGTGAGCTGGTTGAACAGCGCCGTCTTGCCGCAGTTGGGGTTGCCGATCAGCGCGACGCGAACGCTCTTCGCGGTGGCGCTCTGCACGGCGATGCCGGGCACGGTCGGTTCGGCGGCGCTCATGCGACCACTCCGTCGGCGGCCTGCATGTCGTCACGCGACACGCGCACGCGCGCGGCCTCGCTGCGGCGCAATGCGAAACGCGTGAAGCCGACCTGCACCAGCAGCGGTTCCTTCGCGACCGGGCCGGTGGCCATCACTTCGACGCGTTCGCCGCGCACGAAGCCCAGTTCACGCAGGCGGCGCGCGATCGCGTCGTTGGGCATCTGGTCCTCGACGGTGTCTACGGTGGCAGCGGTGCGGCGTGGCAGTTCGGACAGCTTCAAGGTTCACCTGTGGGCCGGTCCGGCGCGGGCGGCGCGCCGAGGCGACGAGATGGGAATCGTTCTCAATTGTAGCACCCGGCTGAGCCCGCAACCGGATGCAGCACGGCGGCCTTGGGGCAGCGGCTATCATTCGCCAGACTCCAACAAGCATTCCGGCCGATGACCAATCCGCTGTTGAACCTGCGCGAAGGGCCCGTCGCCCGGCTGCGCCTGAATCGTCCGGAGCTGCACAACGCCTTCGACGCCATGCTGATCGCGGCCCTGACCGGGGCCCTGGAGGCCGTGGCCGACGACGATAGTGTCCGGGTCGTCGTGCTGGAAGGCGAAGGTCTCTCGTTCTCGGCCGGCGCGGACCTCAACTGGATGCGCGGCATGGCCGCCGCCAGCGAGGAGGCCAACCGCACCGATTCCCTCGCCCTCGCCCGCCTGATGCGGACCCTCGACGAACTCCCCCGCCCGACCATCGCCCGCGTCCAGGGCGCGGCCTTCGGCGGCGGCGTCGGGCTGGTGGCCTGCTGCGACATCGCCATCGCCTCCGCCGACGCCAAGTTCGGCCTGACCGAAAGCAAGCTCGGCCTGCTGCCGGCGGTGATCTCGCCGTATGTGCTCGACGCGATCGGCCCGCGCCAGGCGCGCCGGTGGTTCGCCACGGCGGAGATCTTCGATGCCGCCACGGCGCTCCAGATCGGCCTGCTGCACCAGGTCGTCGCGAACGACGCGCTCGACGACGCGGTCCAGCGCCAGGTCGACCTGCTGCTGAAAGCCGGCCCGCACGCCAGCGCGCAGGCGAAGTCGCTGGTGCGGCGGGTGGCGTTCGAACGCGACCGCGACCGCCTGGACCACGACAACGCCGCCCTCATCGCCCGCCTGCGCGTCTCCGACGAAGGCCAGGAAGGACTGGGCGCGTTCCTGGACAAGCGCAAGCCGCGCTGGTGCGACTGACCCATCGACGGGAGGATCCAACCATGCTCGACCACGCAGGCATCACCGTTTCCGACTACGCCCATTCGCGCGCCTTCTACGAACGCGTGCTCGGCGTGCTCGACTACGGCATCGTCATGGACGTGACCAAGGAGCAGACCGGCGGTTACGAAGGCTGCGGCTTCGGAGACAGGAAGCCCGATTTCTGGATCGGCACCGGCCCCACGCCCACTACCGGCGTGCACGTCGCGTTCGTCGCGGCCTCGCGCGCGGCGGTCGACGAGTTCCACGCCATCGCCCTGCAGCACGGCGCGCGCGACAACGGCGCGCCCGGCCTGCGACCGCACTACCACCCGAACTACTACGGCGCCTTCGTGATCGACTTCGACGGCAACAACATCGAAGCCGTGTGCCACCGTCCCGAGTGACCTCATGCCCCAGCAGCGCCTGTTCGACAAAGTCCTGATCGCCAACCGCGGCGAGATCGCCTGCCGCGTCATCCGCACCTGCCGGCGCCTCGGCATCCGCACGGTGGCCGTGTATTCGGAAGCCGACGCCGACGCGCAGCACGTGCGCCAGGCCGACGAGGCATGGCCCATCGGCGGTCCGCGCCCGCAGGACAGTTACCTGCGCGGCGAGGCGATCATCGAAGTCGCGCTGAAGTCCGGCGCGCAGGCGGTGCATCCGGGCTACGGCTTCCTCAGCGAGAACGCCGATTTCGCCGACGCCGTGGAAGCCGCCGGCCTTGCCTTCATCGGCCCCAAGGCCGCCTCGATGCGCAAGATGGGCAGCAAGGCGGGCGCGAAGGAGCTGATGCACGCCGCGGGCGTGCCGGTCGTTCCGGGTTACACGGGCGAGGACCAGTCGCCCGATCGCCTCCAGCGCGAAGCCGATGCCATCGGCTATCCGCTGATGATCAAGGCCGCCCACGGCGGCGGCGGCAAGGGCATGCGCATCGTGCGCGACAGCGGCGAGTTCGCGTCGAACCTGCAAAGCTGCCAGCGCGAAGCGGCCAACGCGTTCGGTCGCGATCGCGTGCTGCTGGAGCGCTACGTCGAAAAGCCGCACCACATCGAGATCCAGGTCTTCGCCGACACGCACGGCCACGCGATCCACCTCAACGAACGCGAATGCTCCGCGCAACGCCGCTACCAGAAGGTGCTGGAGGAGTCGCCCTCGCCGTTCCTGACGCCGCAGCTGCGCCGCGCGATGGGCGACGCCGCGGTGCTCGCCGCGCGCTCGATCGACTACGTCAACGCGGGTACGGTGGAATTCATCGTCGGCCAGGACGGCGGTTTCTACTTCATGGAGATCAACACGCGCCTGCAGGTGGAGCATCCCGTCACCGAAATGGTGACCGGGCTGGACCTGGTGGAATGGCAGCTACGCGTCGCCGCGGGCGAAGCGCTGCCGCTGGCGCAGGACGCCATCGCGCAGGACGGCCACGCGATCGAAGTGCGCCTGTACGCGGAAGATCCGGACGCCGGCTTCCTTCCCGGCTCGGGCAAGCTCGAACGCCTGCGCCTGCCGCGCGTGAGTGAAGGCGTACGCATCGATTCGGGCGTGGTCGAAGGCGACACCGTCACGATCTTCTACGACCCGATGATCGCCAAGCTCATCGTCCACGCCGCCGACCGCCCCGCCGCGCTGGCGCGGCTGCGTGGGGCGCTGGCGGCGTGCGACATCGCCGGGCCGAAGTCGAACATCGAATTCCTCGAACGCCTCGCGCGGCATCCGGCCGTCGTGAACGGGACGATCCATACCGGCTATCTCGACCGCCATCTCGACGAATTCCTCACGTCCGCCGACGAAGATGACACCGAGCGCCTGCTCGCCGGTGCCACGGCGCTGCTGCTCGCGCAGGAACAGGACACGCGGCGCCGCGCTGCGGCCTCCACCGATCCGAGCTCGCCGTGGGCCATCGCGGACGGCTGGCGGCTCGGCCACGGCGGCCATCGCAGCCTGGCGTTCCTGCAGGGCGAGAATCGCATCGAGCTGCAGGCGCAGGGTGCCGGGGGCGAGTACCGGATCGAAACGGGCAGCCGGCCGCATGCGGTCGAAGGCGCCCGCATCGACGCCGACGGCACGCTCAGCCTGCGCATTGGCGGACATGGACGCCGATTTACGTTTGAACTCGATACGCTGGCCGAAGATCGCCAGCGGCTGGTGGTGCACGACGGCGAGCGCCGCCTGCGACTGCTGGGGGTGCCGATGTATCGTCACGAGCGCAGCGGCGGCGGCAACGCAGGCCATAACGTGCTCGCCCCGATGCCGGGCCGCGTGGTGCTGGTGAAGACAGTGGAAGGCGACGCCGTGGAAGCAGGACAGGAGCTGATGGTGATCGAAGCGATGAAGATGGAGCTGAGCCTGAAGGCGCCGCGCGCGGGCACCGTCGCGCAGGTGCGTGCGGCGGCCGGCGACTTCGTCGAGGCCGACGCCGTCCTCGTCGCGCTGGCTCAGGACGAATGAGCGGCGCCGCCATGAAGTCCTCCGTCCGCATCGTCGAAGTCGGCCCGCGCGACGGGCTGCAGAACGAAAAGACCACCATTGCCACCGCCGACAAGATCGAACTGATCGACCGGCTGTCCGATACCGGCCTTCGCAGCATCGAGGCCACCAGTTTCGTCAGTCCGAAGTGGGTGCCGCAGCTGGCCGACGCGGCGGAGGTCTTCACCGGCATCCACCGCAGGGACGGCGTGCGTTATCCGGTGCTGGTGCCGAACGAACAGGGTTACGAACGCGCCCGCGCCGTGGGCGTGGAGGAAATCGCGGTGTTCACCGCGGCGTCCGAAGCGTTCAACAAGAAGAACATCAACGCGTCCATCGACGAATCGCTGGAGCGCTTCGCACCGGTGATGGAGCGCGCGCGCGCCGACGGCGTCGCCGTGCGCGGCTATGTGTCCACCGTGCTCGGCTGCCCCTACCAGGGCGAAGTGCCGCTCACCGATGTCGTGCGCGTCGCGCGTGCGCTGTTCGAGATGGGCTGCTACGAGGTCTCGCTGGGCGACACCATCGGCGTCGGTACGCCGGGCAAGGCGCGCGCGATGCTGCTCGCGGTTTCCTCTGAAGTGCCGGTCAATGCATTGGCCGTGCATTTCCACGACACCTATGGCCAGGCGCTGGCGAACGTGCTGGCGTGCCTGGAGGAAGGCGTCGCCGTGGTCGATTCGGCCGTAAGCGGCACCGGCGGTTGTCCGTATGCGAAGGGCGCCAGCGGCAACGTGGCGACCGAGGACGTGGTTTACATGCTGCACGGCCTCGGCATCGAGACCGGCATCGACCTCGCGAAACTCGCCGACACCGGCCGCTGGCTCGCCTCGAAACTGGGGCGCGAGACCGGAAGCAAGGTCGGCAAGGCACTCGCCAACACCTGACCGGCCGACCACATGAAGCAACGCACGCCCGCGCAGGAAACCGCCCCGCCCACACCGGCGGACGCGAAAACCACGCTGGCGGCGTTGCACGACGCCGCGCACGACCGCGCCCTTCCCGCCGCGACGCGCGAACTGCTGTTGCAGGCGCACCAGGCACTGACGCATTCGCTGCGCGAGTGCGAGGCCGAACGCGAACGCTATCGCACGCTCTTCGATGCCGTGCCCGATCCGGTGAGCATCATCGCGTGGGACGGCATCGTGCTCGACCTCAACAAGGCCGGCATGAACGCTTATCGCCGGCCGCGCGAGGAAATCGTCGGACAGCCGATCGAGACGCTCAATCCCGACCTGCCGCAGGACCACATGGTCCCGGTGTGGGAAACGCTCAACCGCGGCGACACCTACGTGGTCGAAGTCACCAACATGCGTGGCGACGGCACGCGCTTCCCGGTCGAAGTACACACCGCTGGACTGACGTTCGATGGCCGCAAGGCGATGGTCGCCGTCGCGCGCGACCTGAGCAGCCGCCACACCGCCGAGCTTCGCTATCGCGAACTGATGGAAGCGATGGATCGCGGCATCGTCGTGCAGGACGCGGATCTGCAGATCACCTACGCCAACGTCGCGGCGATGAAGATCCTCGGCGTCGGCGAGGACGACCTGATGAACGACGCGATGCGCGGCGAGCAGTGGCTGGTCGTGGACGAACACGGACGCGAACTTCCGTCGGACCGCTATCCCTCGGCGCGCGCGTTGCAGAGCGGCCGCATCATCGAAAGCACCGTGGTCGGCCTGTATCACCGCACGCGCCAGCAGCTGATGTGGCTGACGGTGACGTGCGTGCCGCAGTTCCCCGCCGGCGGCGACAAACCGCAACAGGTGCTGTCGCTGTTCTCCGACGTCACGCGCCTGAAGCGCGACAGCACGCTCTTCGACCGCGCGCAGAGCATGGCGCACATCGGCGGCTGGGAATGGGACGTCACGCCCGACCGCCTGTACCTGACGGAAGAAGCGCAGCGCATCCTCGGCCATCGTCCGGCGCCGGACACCATCGAAGGCATGCTCGCCTGCCTGCGCGTCGACGACCGCGACCGGCTGCGCGCATCGCTGGGACAGGCGATTTCCTTCGGCCGCAACCTGGACCTGGAAGTGCAAGGCCATCGCGCCGACGGACGTTCGTTCTGGGTGCGCGTGATCGGCGAGGCCGAGGCCGGCGATCCGATCAACACGCGCCTGACCGGCACGCTGCAGGACATCACCGAGCGCAAGCACGACGAGGAAACCCTGCGCGTGCAGGCGCGCAGCGATCCGCTCACCGGGCTGCTCAATCGCGACGCCGTGCTGGCCGAACTGGAAAGCCGCCTCGACGATCCGCTGCGTTCGCAGCTGGCCGTGCTGTATGTCGACCTGGACCGCTTCAAGGTCGTCAACGACGTGCTGGGCCATGCAGCGGGCGATCGCCTGCTCGCCTCGGCGGCGCGGCGCATCCAGCGCGCGATCGGCAACGAGGGACTGATCGCGCGCTTCGGCGGCGATGAATTCCTGATCCTGTGCGACACCGGCAACGATCCGTCGCGCCCCGAAAGATTGGCGGACGCGATCCTGGAAATCTTCGGCGACAGCTTCCGCCTGGACGGCGAGGAATTCAGCATCACCGCGAGCATCGGCATCGCGCAGGCGCCGCTGGACGGCGTGCGTTCGCAGCAGCTGATCCAGAGCGCGGACGTGGCGATGTACGACAGCAAGCGGCGCGGCCGCAACGGCTGGCAGACCTTCACGCCGGAACTGGCCGAACAGCAGCTGCATCGCCTGCAGCTGGAAACGCACCTGCGCCGCGCGGTCAACAACGACGAGTTCCATCTGGTCTACCAGCCGCAGATCGACATGCGCAACGGCGATGTCGTCGCGGCCGAGGCGCTGATCCGCTGGCGCAACCATTCGCTGGGCGAGATCCGACCGGACAAGTTCATCGACCACGCCGAAACCACCGGCGACATCGTCGGCATCGGCGACTGGGTGCTCAACGAAGCCTGCCGCCAGATGCGCGAGTGGCAGGACGCCGGACTGAAGATCCCGCGCGTGGCGGTGAACGTGTCGTACCGGCAGTTCCTCGGCGAGGACCTGGCCAGCACCGTCGCCGCCGTGCTCGCCGAATACGGTTTGCCGGGCCATGCGCTGGAGCTGGAATTCACCGAGCGCGTGCTGATCGAGGACGCGCCCGACACGCTGCGCACGTTCGCCGCGCTGCGCCAGCTCGGCGTGATCCTGACCATCGACGATTTCGGCGAGGGCTACAGCGCGCTGAACTACCTGCGGCGACTGCCAATCCACGGACTCAAGCTCAGCCAGCTTTTCGTGCAGGGCGTGCCGGAGGTGCAGTCCGACGTGGCGATCTGCCAGGCCGTCACCGGCATCGCCCGCAGCCTCGGCCTGGCGCTGGTCGCCGAGGGCGTGGAGACGGCGCAGCACCGCGACTTCCTGCTTGGACTGGGCGTGCACGTGGGCCAGGGGTTCCTGTTCGCCCCCGGCATGACGCCGGAGGAGCTGCGGGAACGGTATCCGGCTCCGGGGATGGCGTAGCCCGGGTAGCGAAGCGCACCCGGGTCCCCGGCTACGGATGGCCGGAAAACGCTAAAATCCCGCCTTTCCGCGTCGAGGACCCAAGCCCATGCAACTCCAATCCGTCCGCGCCATCGTCACCGGCGGTGTTTCCGGCCTTGGCCTCGCCGTCGCCCAGCACCTGGTCGCCAACGGCGGCAAGGTCGCGCTGTTCGACGTGAACGACGAAAAGGGCACCGCTGCCGTCGCCGAACTGGGCGAGGCCAACGCCCGCTACTTCAAGACCGACGTCACCAGCGAAGCCGGCGTGGTCGAGAACGTGAAAGCCGCGCGCGAATTCCTCGGCGGCCTGAACGTCACCGTGAACTGCGCCGGCATCCTCGGCGCCGGCCGCGTGCTGGGCCGCGACGCCGCGATGCCGCTGTCGCAGTTCCAGTCCACCGTGATGGTCAACCTGGTCGGCAGCTTCAACGTCGCCAAGGCCGCCGCCGAACTGATGCAGCACAACGAAGCCGGCACCGACGGCGAGCGCGGCGTGATCGTCAATACCGCTTCCGTCGCGGCCTACGAAGGCCAGATCGGCCAGGCCGCGTATTCGGCCTCCAAGGGTGGCGTGGTCGCCATGACGCTGCCGATGGCGCGCGAACTGTCCCGTTTCGGCATCCGCGTGATGACCATCGCACCGGGCGTGTTCTGGACGCCGATGGTCGACGGCATGCCCGACTCGGTGCAGCAGTCGCTCGCCGCCTCCATCCCGTTCCCGTCGCGCCTGGGGCAGCCGAAGGAGTTCGCGGACCTGGTCGCGTACATCCTCGGCAACACCTACCTCAACGGCGAGACGATCCGCCTGGACGGCGCGACGCGTCTGGCGCCGAAGTAATCAACACAACACGCAATCGAAGATCGAATCCATGAAAGCCTACGACGTCAAGAAAGGTAACGTTGTCGAGTACAACAACGCGGTCTACCAGATCCGCGACATCGAACGCAGCTCGCCGCAGGGCCGCGGCGGCAACGTCAAGTTCCGCTTCACCATGTACTCCGTGCC
>Ga0209050_1002134_pt1 | contig 18010 bp, 14 predicted proteins | sample Araplavi_mTSA_r2_FD_184276 | JGI IMG/M metagenome (GOLD analysis project Ga0209050, IMG submission 184276) | Arabidopsis root microbial communities from North Carolina, USA - plate scrape MF_Cvi_mTSA_r2 (SPAdes) (version 2) | ecosystem: Host-associated > Plants > Roots > Endosphere | place: USA... | reverse complement strand
ATCGATGCGATCGCCCGGTATGAGCAGGCCTTGACGGGTCCAATTCCGCAACGGCATTCGATATCGGAAACGATAATCCGGTACGCCCTGGCGTTCGGGGTCATACTGACGCCATTCATGATGTGGCGCTTTCACCCGGACATCCAGTTTACGTGGAGCGACGGATGTTTCCTTGTCGCCGCCGTTTTTGCGATTTCCTCGGGGCGTCTGAACTTGAAGCCTTTCGCCGATATGTCGCCGTGGTGGCTTTTGTCCTTTTGTCTCATGCTGTTCGCGCTTGGAGCAAGCAGCCTAGTCAACGGCGATCCCATTCGCTTTGCCATCACCGGATCGCAATATGTATTTTCCTACCTGGCCCTGCCCTATTTTCTCTTTGTCGGCACACGCGGCGATGAGATCCGGCTCGCTAAATTTTTCGTGGCGGCAGTTGTCGCTATGGAGGCCGTCAGCGTCGGGCTTTTCTATCTTCATGTCGACGCCCCAGGGTCTCTCGAATGGATAAATCATAATTTCATCACCGGAGCGGGCCGGCTTGGGTCGTTTCTTGCCAGCGCGAACCGCAACGCAGCGCTCATTTCGCTCACGCTGCCGTTCATCCTCTACTTTGCGAAGGCGCGCCTGGTGCCGCTGTGGCTATGCCTAGTCGGTCTCGCAATTTTGACACTGGCGCTCGTTTTGACCGCGTCGGTAACGGGGTTCATCTCCAGCATCGCGGCCGCCCTCATCTTCGCCCTAGCTAGCTATGGATGGCGGGCGTGGAAACCGCTCGCGGCGGTTACCGGCATACTGATACTCGCGGTCGCAGCCGGCTTGCCGATACCCGTCACGTTCCAGGAACGGGTGCTCAGCGCTTTTGAAGCAGGCGACATCTCCGAAGCTGGGACCTATGGTGGACGGATGCAACTGATCGAGGAAGCTTGGCAGCTTTCGGACGATACGCATGTGCTCGGCATGGGCGCGGACCAGTTTCGCTCGGTCAGCGATGAAGGCGCGCCTGTTCACAACATCATCCTGTTGATCTGGACGGAAGGCGGAATGTTCGCTTTGCTGGGCTGGGCGCTCGCAATGGGAATTATGGCGCTGATCGCCATCCGCACGATCAAATTCGACAAGGCGGCGGCAGCATTGGCGCTTTCGGTCGTGCTAAGCTTTTTCATCATCTCGAACGCGTCGACGCATGTTTACGCGCGACTGTGGGTCGTACCGCTCCTCATCGCCCTCCACTTCGCGGTAATGGCCGTACAAAGCTGGCGGCAGCAAGCTGAGGAACTGCGATGAGGCATTCCGGAAACCAGCGACAAAGGTCGTTCAGGATTAACGTGCATCATCACGATGCCATTCCATTTCCAATGCGAGGCTAAAATTATGAAGCTGAGATCAACATTCGCGCTCCTGCTTTCAGTGGCATTGACGGCATGCGCCAGTCCAACGGGCAAGCTGACGTCACTGCCGGCCAGCCCTCCTCAAACGCTGGCGGGCTATCAACTCGGTGCTGGCGACAAGGTACGGCTGGTCGTGGGAGGATTCACCAATCTGAGCATCGATTACAGGGTTAGCGACGTCGGCACGATTTCGCTGCCGATGCTAGGTCCGATGACGGTTGCAGGAAAGACGACAGCGGATGTCGAAAAGGAGCTCTCCGCCCTTATGCGGCGCGAGCAATTGGCCATCGACGCGTCGGTTAACGTGCAGGTCGAAGAGTACAGACCCTTCTTCATCACCGGCGAAGTAAAGCGCGCCGGCGCCTACCCCTACGTGCCGGGAATGAATGTCCTGAATGCGATTACGATTGCAGGCGGAAGCACGTTTCGGGCGGATACCAAGGCCTATGAAATCCAACGCGCCGAAAACGGAAATATCGTCAGGGGCAAGGGTACCGACCTTACCCAAATCCTTCCGGGCGACACCATCGTCGTTCATGAAACGTGGTTCTGACAAAGGCATCCAAGTTGTTCTATCGGAATGTTCGCCGCGTCACGCGCAGATTGCTGCGCATCGCCGTCGCCGCTGCTGCCCTGATAGCGGGTTGCGGTACTACCGCGATGGCGCAGGATTCTCCCACGTCGCCATCAAAGCTGCCGCGTCCCGATTATGATTATGACGGTATTCCGATCGGCTCCATGATGCTGAAGGCCGATGTCAAGGCGCGCCTCGACTATGACAGCAATATCTTCCTTACCTCCGCTGATGAAGAAGATGATTTCCGCGTACACATCGATCCGTCGTTGAGCCTGACCAAGGAAATCGGTTCAGGATCGATTACAGCTGAAGGCCATATGGGTTTTCGGCGCCACCTCAATGTAGTCCGCGAAAACTCGACGACCTATGGTGCGTCGTTGAACTACGCGCTTTCCGGGATCAAGGCCCAGAATTTCGTCGCAACTGTGGCGGTCAACCGCAATATCGAACGACGCGCTGATCCCGAAACACGCGCTGGTCCGACCGATCGGCCCCGAAAAATCAACGCGTTTTTGGCCGAAGCGCTCTACTCGCGCGCAAGCGGCCGGATCCGGGTGTCGGTCGGTCTCGGTACCGAAAAATACAACCAGCTCGATCCGGCCGATGATGACCGCGATATGCAGGTCTACAGGGGCTCAGTAACCGTTGGATACAAGCTGGCGTCTTCGCTCGACCTATACACGCAGTTGTATATCAACCGCCGCGACTTTCGCCTGCCGCGCGATTTCGGCGGGGTCGACCGCGACCAGAACACTTATGGCGTAATCTTCGGTGTGCAGCGCGATATCGGCGACCGACTGCACGGCAAGGTGGGCGTCGGGATATTCCGGACCGACCCCGAGCAGGTCACGATCCTGCCCCCGCACACGGGCTTGCGGTTGGACGGTGAGGTCACATGGACGCCGCGCGATCGAACCTCTTTCAACTTCCGGATTTCGCGCGGCGACGTCGCGACGGTGCGATCGGGCGCTTCGACCCGCGTCGATACCGTTGCACGGTTGATCGTCGATCAGGAAATTCGTCACAATCTGCTCGCGCAGCTCTCGGTTGCCTATGTCTCGCTCCGCTATCTCGGTGAATCCCGCGGCAACCTGACCAATATCGGCAGCACCGCACGCCTGGAATATCTGATCGACCGGCGGACATCCTTCTTCACGACCGTCGAATATGAGCAGCGAACGGCGCGCGATCCGATCGATAAATATAAAGAAAAGGTCCTGACCTTCGGCATCGTGAGGCGGTTCTAATGCCCAAGCTTCGCCCCCTGCTGTTTATCTTGGCTGCCGGCGCAGCGACCGTCAGTTGTACGCCCGCCGCCACCGCCACGGACAAGGACCGCACGGGATTTATCGGCGCCGAAGGCTATGGTCGCCACGCGATCGGTGGTCTGAACGGACAAATCATCAAGGTCACGACGCTCGCTGATAGCGGCAGCGGCTCACTGCGCGAATGTATTGACGCGCAAGGGCCGCGCGTTTGCGTGTTCACGGTCGCGGGGCTGATCCGCTTCACTACCGAACGACCGATCATCCGCAATCCTTACCTCACTATTGCCGGTGAAACGGCGCCGGGTGGCGGTATTACATTGTCACACGCCGGAGGGGCCAGGGCCTTCACGCCGCTCGCGATCAAGAACACCCATGACATCATAATCCGTCATCTGCGTGTCCGGACCGATCTGCCCGGCGAAGAGCGCGGCGGAAATGACGGCATCAACATCGCCGACAGCCACGACATAATCATCGATCATGTGAGCGCATCGTGGAGCCTCGATGAAAATATCGGCGCATGGGGCCAGAACGACGCGATCACCATTTCGGGGTCGATTTTCGCCGAAGGTGTGCCCAAGCACGACAAATGCGCGCTCCTCGCCAGCGATCCGAAAGGCCCGCAAAACATCAGCTTCGTTCGCAACCTCTGTGCACACAACGGGGACCGCAATCCTGACGTCAATGTGCCGCCGGGGTCATGCGTCGATATCGTCAACAATGTATTTTACAACGCGCAATCGCAATTCACCGAAATATGGGAAAGCTACGGCGGGTCGCCGGTCAACGTCGTTGGCAATATATATCGGCGCGGCCCCGATACGAACCTTCGTGTGGCGGCTGCGATCGATCGATCGATCACGGGTTCGCGCGGCCAGGCCAAAATCTATCTGGCAGACAATCTGTCGCAGGGGGTTCCGCCCCTCTCGCCGACCGTGGGCGTGGCGGTCGTGGAAAAGCCCGTCTGCCAGATGCAAAGCAAGGCGATGCCCGCGGACAAGGCCTATGACCGCGTTCTGTTGGAGGCCGGAGTTTTCCCGCGCGACGAGGTCGACCGGAGAGTGGTGAACGAGGTCCGCACGTCGGGCGGCAAGATCGGCCGCCCCGTCGGCCCCATTCCCGCCATCGCCGCCGGCCGCGCGTATCGCGACGACGATGGCGACGGCATGTCCGATGCGTGGGAACGCGCCAACGCTGCGAATCCCAAAGCGTTAGATAGCTGGCTGGGCAAGGACGGCGATGGCTGGACCAATTTCGACCGCTTCCTGAACTTCGCACACCAGCAGCGCCTCGCGGGAAAAGAGATTGATTAAGCTGCAAAAAGCTACCCGGCCACCCGATGGTCATGCAGGTCATTGCTCCTATCAGCGCTCAGGCGAATATGGATTAATCACGATGATGCCGCCGATGCCACCCACCGAAGCTTGTCGTCGCCGGCCGATGGCGACATGCTGATTGCAGGGGGAATTTTTCGCGTGGCGCCACCAATCAGTCTCTTGTCGGCCCATACCAATGGCACGCGTTCGATTGACGGATTCGTGTAATGACGGCCGCCGTAGACACCTCCGGCAGCCGCAAGATCGTCGACGCGCCCCGGCCGGCCGAACGCCATTCGGAATTCAATGCCGCGACCCATGGGTTGCGCGGGATTGCGTCGCTGATGGTATTTTGGGCGCATCTGCTCGGCGGCACCGCCGAACATGTATATTCCCACGACGCGCGCTATGTGGACCTGATCCTGGGACCCTGGAATGTCGGCATCTGGGGCGTCGAGCTGTTCTTCACGATCAGCGGCTTCGTGATCCTGCCCAGCATCATGCGTTATTCATTGAAGGATTTCGGCGAGCGGCGCTTTTTCCGGCTCTACCCGCTATTCTTCACGCTGAGCGTCGTTTACGTCCTGCTCAACCTGTTTCTCAACGTCTACCCGGAATCCAACAATCTGCTGACGGTGGTGTCCGGATTCCTGTTCCTGAACCTGCTGACCGCCACCGAGCAACTGACCCCTAATGCGTGGAGCCTGACCTATGAGGTGATGTTCTATGCACTGGCGGCCTTCGGCTATCATTTTCTGGTTCGGAAACGCTCGCTTCTGCCGGCCGCGCTGGTCCTGCTCCTTTCTGCGCTCTTCATCTTCCGTTACCCGGTCGCTCTCTTCTTCGTCGGCGGGATGCTGATCCGCATCGCCTATGACGCAAAAATCAGCCCGCCGGTGTATATGGTGCGTGCGTGCGAAATTCTGCTGGCCGCGACCTGGATCTATCTTGCCGCCAATTACCGCACGCATTTTGACAGAGAGTTCATCACGACGCCCTACGCCTGGGGGTTGCTGATCAGCACCGTGCTCTATTTCTATTTCGCCGTGCATCCGCACAGCATCTCCACCGCAATTTCGCGCGTTCGGGCGATCGCCTATCTCGGGACGGTGAGCTACTCGCTCTACCTCGTGCATCCCTATACCTATCTCGCCTTCCGCAAGCTTTTCGTGCATTTCGGGCTGTTCACCGACAGTTGGTCGACGTCGATGCTGCTTTTCTTCGCGGTGACCACGCCTGTCACCTTGGTCGTGACCCACTATGTACACCGATATCTCGAGGTCGGTCCCTATCAGTGGTTTTTCCGCGAGCGGATATATCGCGCGAGCAAGGCGGACGCCGCGCCGGCCAAATCTGAAACAAGGGCCGACTGAAAGGTGCGGACGCCCATTGTGCGCTTCAAACGCCATGAGAAAACGGTCCTCATCGCAGGCGGCCTGTTCCTCGCGATTGCGCTGTTCGCGCGGATCATGTCTTATCCGCTGCGACACGATGAACAATTCTATCTGCCGGCGGGGCAATATCTGAACCTTTGGTCCTTGTATCAGGACATCAACTTCACCCATCTGCCCAATCTGCCGCTGCTGTTGAATGCGATTTTCGCGTTGCCGGGCGTCGAGAGCCACCTGCTGTTCGGCCGGCTGCTCGTTTTCGGGATCTGGGCCCTTGCATCCTATGCGCTTTACGCGACGGCGCGCTTCGCCGGCTGCGGCAAAGCGACGGCGGTACTGTTGTCCGCCATGCTGGTCCTCAACCCCCTGCTGCTCGGACCCGCAGGCATGCTGGTGACCAACAATTTCATTCCCGTGCCTTTCGCACTGCTCGGTCTGCTGCTGTTCCTCAAGGGCTGCAGCACATCCTCACCGTCGATCCGGCTCAACTTTCTGTCGGGAATCTGCCTGTCGCTCGCGATCGGGTTCAAGGCCAATTATGTCTTTCTGGTCCCGCCGATCGCGATCGCCGCACTACTGGTGCCGCCGAACCTCGGCTTCATGACGCGGATCGCGCGGGTTGCGTTACCTGTTGTGGCCGGAGCCATCCTCGCCGGCCTGCCGACGCTCTATTATTTCGCATCTGATCCAACGGGTTTCCTTGCACATGTGGTGTCGTTCCACCAGTCGGCGCATGTCGAGTTCTGGACCGCCAATGGTGCGGATGAAGGGCCTGTGGCCTTGTCATTCATCGGCAAGATGCTGCTCGCGCAAAGCGTCTGGCTGGCGGGCGGGACGCTGCTGATCCTGCTGCTCGCGCTGACGCTGGCGATCACGACCTTGGTACCAGCGAGAGACGCCGCGGAAGAGGAAGATGCCAAGCATTGGTGGCCCGTCATTCTGACGGCAGGCCTCGTCCTCGGCGCCGGCCTCGTCTCCTTTCTGCCGACACCGGCCTTTCCGCAATATTATGCCCCGCCGATCGCTTTCGGGCTGGTTCTGTGTGCGCTTCTGTACGGCCGTCTTAGCACGGCGGCCAGAACGCAGGTCGTGCCTGTGATGGCCGCGGCTTTCCTCCTAACGGCGGCGGGCGGGTTACCCATCCTCCTGCCCGATCTCCCCAAACTGGCGCGCCCGTCGAAATGGACGGGCAATTCGGTGGACCGGGCGGCGGATAATATCCGCTGGTTGATGGCCGAACAGCCCGGAAGCGGCCCCCTACTTACCCTCGCTCCGATTTATGCGGCGGAGGCCCATTTGCCGCTGTATCAAGAGCTGGCATTGGGCCCGTTCATCTATCGTGCGGTGGATTATATCCCGCCCGAGAAGCGTCAATTTTTCCGCCATGTCGCCTCGCCGCGAACGCTCGAAGATATTCTGGTGCAAACGCCCCCGAAAGCCGTGCTGGTGGGGTCGGAGGAACAGTTGGACCAGCCGCTCGAGGCGTGGGCCATTCGCAACGGCTATCGCCCTGTCCGGGTCGCGCTGGGCGACAAGCGCAAGAAATTCGGTACGCTCTACCTTGCGCCGATCCCGGCTACAGCACCGGGGCGTTGAGCTCGCAATAGGTTCGATAGGCCGCGAGCATCAATTCCGCGTCATTGCCGACGGGCTCCCAACCGAGCGTGGTTTTTGTGCGCGATACATCGAGGACATAGTCCTCGTCCGCGATTTCGAACTGTTCGGGCACCAACGGACTTAGCGCGACCCGATCGAGGATGCGCAATGCCGGCTTGATCAACGCGCTCGGGACAGGAACCACGATCGATTTGGAGCCGACGGTCTGGATCAGCTTGCGTAGCATGACCTTGCTCGCGTCGCCGGGCTTCGACCCCAGATTGAAGACGCCGCTGGCCGCCTCGGTCTGAATTCCGCGCAAGATCGCATCCGCACAGTCGAAAACCGAAACCATCTGATAGGTGTTCCGCCCCGACCCGACCATGGGGACTGGCATGTTTCCGCGGATTGCCGCGAACAGCTTCGCCATCAATCCGAAGCGGCCGGGTCCAAGGATCAGCCGCGGGCGAAAAATGACGGTGCGAAACGGCGGATCTTGCGAGGTCAGCATATCCTCCGCCGCGACCTTCGATGCGCCATAGGGACCGAATGGCGCGCGCGGGTGGTCGATGCCGACCGGCGACGCTTGCGGGCGGCCGTAAACCATGTCCGTGCTCACGAACAGGAATGAGGTCGCGCCCGATTTTTTCGCCAGTTCGATCACGTTGCGCGTGCCGCCCACATTGCCTTCGGTGAAGAAGCGCTGGCGGATCGATCGACGGACGGCGGTTCCATATTGGCGCCCCGCCAAATGCACGAAGTCGGCGCCCGCTGGCAGGGAGAGCCGGGCCAAGGCATCGGGATCGACAATATCGACGATGCTGGTCGTCAGCCTCTCATGCTCGGTCTTCGCCGGCACCAGATCGAGATTATTGACCGAATAGCCTTCGCCAAGCAGTCGCTCGACGAGAACCGAGCCCAGGAAACCGCTTCCGCCGGTAACGACAACCTTTCGCAAGCGTTCAGCTCCGCGCCAGAATGACGATGCCGATCGCGACCGTCAGAATGCCGATCAGTTTCTGCGCGCCCAGCGGTTCCGACATGAACAGATAGGAAATAATCGCAACAAAAACGAAGCCGAGGCCCAGAAACGGATAGGCAAGCGAGACGTCGGCCTTTGACAGGACATACATCCACATCAGCACGCTCAGGCCGTAGATGAAGAGCGCGAGGATGATCCCCGGATTGAGCGCGAGCGCGAGCGCCGACTTCATCGGCGACCCCGTGTCGAACAGCGTCGTTCCCTTGAGAGCGGCGCTGAGTGCAAGTTGCGCGACGGCGTTCATCAGAACGCTCAGGACAATCGCGCCCAGAGTCAGCGGATTCAAAGCCATATTGTTCAGAAACTCACAACAGAAAGGACGAAACCCGCCAGCAAGACCCCGGCGAGGCCAAGGCTTACCGGATCCTTGAGGGCGAAGATGACGGGATCATCGTCCAACTCGCCCCGATTGCTCAAGAGCCAAATCCGCATGAACCAGAACAGGAGGACGATCGGTGCGACGAACAGCGCTTCGGGCGCCGCGTAAACACCCCGCGCGCTGGCCTCCAGCGTGATGAACAACAGCATCACGATGATCGACGACATCGCCGCACCGAGCCCCAATGCGAGCGTCAAAGGTGAATCGGATCGCCGATAACCGCGGCCGGGGATCAGATCGCCCTTCTTTGGATCAGCCGTGATCAATTCGGTGTGACGTTTCGCCAGCGCAAGCGACAGGAAGAGCAGCATCGCAAAGGATGTCAGCCAGGGCGAATGCGGCAAAGCGAGCAAAAGAGAGCCCGCCAAAATCCTCGTCGTAAACAGCAAGGCAATAACGCCCACGTCGAGAAGCGGGACGGTTTTCAACTTGAAGGAATAGGACAACGTGATGACGAGATACCACAGCAAGGCGAGCCCGAAGTTGAAGGACAGCCACATCGCCCCGGCAACGCCCGCAAGGATCATTACTGCAGCGCCAATAAACGCGTTCGACACACCAATCTTGCCGCTGGCAATCGGTCGGTTGCATTTTGTCCGATGTTTGCGGTCGGCCTCCACGTCAAAAATATCGTTGATGATGTAGCTGCCGGAACCGGCGATGCCCCAGAACAGGAACGCCATCAGGGCAGCGGAAACCGCCGCCGGCTGTGCGTAAAGTTGACCGAGCAGCAATGGCACGAAGATCAGGACATTCTTGACCCATTGGTGCAGCCTAAACAGCCGCAGCCAGTCCTTGATCGCGCCGTTCCCGCCACCGAAGATATCGACGATCGGCACCCCATGCTGCTTCAGCTTATCCGCATGACGCTTGGCTCCGCCGACGAGGATCGCGCCAGACGACGCCATCCAAACCGGAATATCGACCGCGCTATCGCCCGCGTAGATGAAGCCGTCCGGAAAACGCTCTTTCAGATAAGATGCCTTTTCCGGCCCCTTCAGGTTTCGCGCTCCATCGCTACCGGTGACAGAGTCAAAAAGATCGGTGGCTTTGCCAACAGCGTCCGCATGATATTGGTCCGAAGCGGTCACCAGATGAAGCGAGTTTCCGGTTTTCTTCATCATGCTGAGGTGACTGACCAACTCGGCATGGAGCGGGGCGAGGCCCGTATCGCGGCCGGCCATCTTGGCCAGGCTTCGCTTCATGGCAGCCTTGCTTCCGGAGCCGAAAACCGCATTCGCGGTTTCTCTCAACGGATTTTGCCTAAGGCATACAAAGAAGTCCTCGTGCAAGGCATCGACATGGGACAGCGTGCCATCCAAATCCACGACAACGTTGCGGTGAATTATATCGCTCGACCCCGACATTGAACAATCCGAACCATATCAACACATCATTGTGCCAATACATGGTTCTATCGCACTACCGCTCTCTACAAGCCGGCAATGCTGGGCTATTTTGCTATCCGAAAGGATTACTCAAATCGTATCGGTCGACCATCGGCGGCGCGCAAAATATTATAAGAATCGCGCGCATCAACGCCGGCGATCTTTCGCCAATCAGGATGGCTTCGGCAATCGCGCGCTGGCGCGTCGTCCATCTGGCGGACGCGTTATCCTCCATCGCTTGGCCCCATCATGCCGGCGTCCGTGAAGATGAACGGGGCATCTCCGCGACGTCGACCGCCTCAACGATTATTCTTAATTGCCGTTGCGAAGACCATGGCGTCGCGCCAAGATATTGACGGAGGCAGCGCATATGACGGTATTGCCGCGCAATTTCATGCGCGCCGGGGGTGGCTTGAGAAGAATAGTCCGGCCAAGTTCATTTCATGATTGGGACAGATTTCATGTCGCAGCTGATCCCGATTGGCTGATCGCGGGAGGCCGGCTGATATCGGTGCTTTTCGCCGCCCTCGCTATCTATCTCGACCCGACCCGCCCTACCCGTTCGCTGAGTGCGGCGCATATTGTCCTGGCCACGTATCTGCTTTTTTCGATCGGCATGGCTATTCGCCTGATCCGCAAGCCAACAGCCAATATCAATCACCTCGTCGAGCACGGCCTGGATGTGGTGGCGTTAGCATTCCTCGTATATTTCACAGACGAGCTGGACAGCCCCTTTTTCTCGCTCGGTCCATTCATTCTGCTTTCAACGACCATGCGGTGGGGCATGCGTGGAGCGGTACTCGGCGCACTTGTGGTCGAGGTGATGATGATCGCGGTCGGCTGGCAGGATCTGACCGACGGCGACGCCGAACTCAATTTCCTGATCATGCGGTCGGCCTATTTCCTGGTCGCGGCGGCGATGCTCGGTTATTTCGGCGCCTGCCGCGCGCGCAGCAGTCACCGCTTCGCGCAACTGGCAGGCTGGTCGGCCGCGCCGGCAAATATCGATCGAGAGACCTGGCTGCACGACATGCTCGATCATGCCTCGAAACTGCTCGGTGCCGGGCGCCTGCTGCTGGTCTGGCAGGATCAGGAAAGAGCCGGCCGCTATGCCGTGATGTTCGGCCCTGAAGGTTTGCAGATGCGCGACGATCTCCCCCCTCGGCTCTGGCAGGCCCGCCAGATCGGCGACGCGTCGAAGGAGCTTGCATCGACGTTGGAGATCGCGGAAATCACCGCCTTTGCCGAGGCGACAGGCTGGCAGCAATTGACGATGCATCCGCGCGGACTGCGTTCCGCCCCGTTCGAAGGCGCGCGTAACGCAGGCCGCCTGTTCGCCCTCGACGTACCGGATCGGCAGGACGATTTCGCTTCCCTCATGCGGATCACGACGCTTCGCATCGGCGATGAGCTGGAACGCTTTGACCTGATGCGGGCGATGGAGGATCAGGCCCGCGATCAGGAACGCGTGCGTCTTGCCCGCGATCTGCACGACAGCGTTTTGCAGGATCTGACAGCCGCCTCCTTGAAACTCAAGGCCGCCGGTGCCGCGCTTCCGCAAAGGGAGCGCGAACCGTTGAACAGCGTCAGCACGATGCTGACGGCGCAGCAGCGGCGCATCCGGATTTTTGTCGAAAGCAGCCGTTCGGCGGGAACGTCGCCGAGGCGCCTGTCCACCTCGCTGTCGCAGGAAGTCGACATCCTGCGCGATCAATGGGGGTGCGAGATCGCGCTGACCGTCCATCCGGACGATATGGAAGTGCCCGCGGCGATCCGCCGTGAACTCAAGCAACTGTTATGCGAGGCGACAGCGAACGCGGTGCGCCACGGCGGTGCCACGCGGATCGATGTAAACCTGCTCGCCCTGTCCGGCATGATAAGGATGGACATTTCGGACAATGGCTGCGGCATGTCCCATGCCGAAGCCCTGCCCAGATCATTGCATTCGCGAATCAAGGATCTGGCGGGAAGCCTGTCCATCACCCGTCACGCCCCAGGATTAGCCATGACAATCGAAATGCCGATGCGATGAGACAACAAAGCGTCTTCCTGGTCGACGATCATCCGGTGCTGCTGCGCGGTCTTGCAGACCTGATCGACCTCGAAGCAGAGTTCAAAGTCGTCGGCAGCACGAGCGAGCCCAAAAAAGCGTTCGAGATGATCGACCGGCTGAAGCCCGATATCGCCGTTCTGGATGTGAACATGCCGGACGTGAGCGGATTGGCTCTGCTGCGCCGGATTCGAAGCGCCGACCTGCCCGTTCGCACGGTCTTCCTGACTGCGATGCTCACCGATTCCCATATCTCTGAAGCGCTTGCAAACGGCATATGGGGATTGTTACTGAAGGAGTCGGCACCCGACGCGCTGATCGATTGTCTGCGCCACGTTGCTGCGGGTCACGCCTGGCTACCCGATGAACTCGCGGCAAGGGCCGATCGCGGCCGGCATGACGAGGTGAAGCCCGGCCTCGATGCGCTCACCCCGCGTGAGATGGAGATCGCCGGTCACGCCTGCCGCGGCCTGTCGAACAAGCTGATCGCCAGGGAGTTGGGTGCCAGCGAAGGCACAGTGAAAATCCATCTTCATCACATCTTCCAGAAGCTGCAGATCGGGAACCGCACTGCGCTCGCGGCCATCTACTACCAGCCTGCCGACGACTCCGAAGGAACCGGCGCCGACACGGACGAGGCGCAAAGGGGCTAGGGCTGCTTCCCTAAGGGTGTATATCATTCCATGGATTCCTAGGGCGCTCTCAGCCGCGCTAAACTGGTCGCAACCGCACACAAGGGGGTGAGCGACCAGTATGTCCACGCAGCAAGTACGACAGGATTTCACGGCAGTTCCGGCAAGGACCGGGCCCGACCTGTTGACGCTCGAAGACGCTTTGGCGCTCGACATGGTCAGCGCCAATCGTTTCTACGCGCGTCACCTCAATCGGCATATGCTGGAAATCTACGCGATATTGGGATTGGACATGCTGGACGTGCGGTCCGCCCAAGGCACGACGCTCCATCTGGCGGACGGGCGCAAGGTGCTGGACTTCTCCACCGGCATGGGCGCGGTGGGGCTGGGACATAATCATCCCCGCATCATCGCGGCGGAACGGCTTTGCCATGATCGGCATGTCCTCGACATAACCAAGCTCTCGCCGCACAAGCTGCAGGCCGCGTTGGCGCATAACCTGTCGCAGATCCTGCCCGATCCGCTCGACACCAGCTTTTTCGCGACATCCGGTGCCGAAGCGAACGAGGCCGCGATGAAGCTGGCCGAACGCATCCAGACGCCCAAAGGCAAACGCAAATTCCTGTGCATGAAGGGCGCGTTTCACGGCAAGACCCACGGCGCCTTGGCGCTGACAACGGCGACCGAAGTTCACACGGGTTTCCTGCTTGGCGTCCCGAAGGAGAATGTGATCTACATTCCCTATGGCGACATCGACGCGCTGCATCGCGCGATCAAAGACGCGGGAATCGCCGGTCAAGGCAACGACATCATCGCGGCGATCATCGAACCGATCCGCGGGACCGCCTGCGAAGTGCCGCCGCCCGGCTATCTGACCCGCTTCGTCGAACTCTGCCGCGACAATGACATTGTCTCGATCTTCGACGAGGTGAAGGTTGGATGCGGACGGACGGGCCGCTTCTGCGCGTTCATGCACGAGGACGTCGTTCCGGATGTCGTCACGCTGGCAAAGACGCTGGGCGGCGGCAAGCGGGCGATCGGTGCGATGGTTACGTCGCAGGCGCTGTTCGAACGCGCCTATGGCAACCGCAACGATTGCAATCTGCACAGCTCGACCTTCAGCGGCATAGGCGAAACCTGCGCCGTCGCTATCGAGACGTTGAACACGCTCCACGACGACGGCCTGATCGATAATGCGGGCGCGATGGGTGACTATCTGGAGGCACGGCTAGAGGCGCTGCGCGTCAAATATCCCGATACGCTGATCGACATCCGCGGTCGCGGCCTGTTCCGCGCCATCCGGCTCAATTTCAAGGAAGATATGGCAGCGCGGCTCGTCGACGTATCGCGCAATCCGCTATTCATCACTTATCAGTCGGTGCTGATCGGCGCGGTCGCCCGCCAATTGTTCGAGCAGCACAATATTCTCGTTCATTTCCAGCCGGGTGCGCGCGATATCTTGCACTTCATGCCGCCCTTCATCGTGACGCGGGCGGAGATCGACCAGCTCGTCGACGGCCTGGATGCGATATTCGCAAGCGGGATCGCTAATTCCGCCCTGCGCTTCGTTGCCGGCAATGTGAAGCGCGTCATTTCCAGCGCGTGGAAAAAGAGCTGATGCTGATGTCGTCGGCCCGATCAGCCCCAACGGCGACCCAGCCCTATTCCCAATGGCTCGACCGGCTGGGGCCCATCGCCTTTAAGCTGCTGGCGGCGCTCCTGTTCCTGCTGCCTACCCGTCAGGGGATCGGCATATGGCCCGACAGCACGCGCTATATGAACATGGCGGCAACGCCCTGGGATGCACCGCTCTATCCGGCGCTGCTGCAATTGGTGTCGTGGAGCGGCATCGATATCGTCCGTGGTGCCTGGGCGATCGGCCTAGTCCTCGCAATGTTCAATCCTTGGCTGATCTGGCATATTCTGCGCCGGTCGTGCGGCCGTCCCACCTACGCAGCATTTGGCACCGCGCTGATCGTGATTTCGCCGCAGACCGTCTCGCTTCACGCGCTCGCGATGTCGGAACCGCTGTTCCTGACCCTGATCCTGGCGACGTTCGCGACGCTGATCCGCTACATCCGCGACGACGACAGCCGCTGGCTGATCGCGGCGGGCGTGTGCATCGGGCTCGCTTCGCTGACGCGCTTCACGGGCCCAGCAGTCGGCGCGGCAATCGCCCTGTTCCTGCTGATCGACCCGCGCCACGGCTTCGCGCGCCGCGTCCGCAATATCGGACATATCCTGCTTCCGTCCGCGCTAATTTTCTTCGGCTGGGTCGTCCTCAGCCAGGAACTCAACGGGCGCTCGACGGGCCGGCCGCTCGAATGGCTCGGCAATATGGGAACGAGGGAATGGGTCGCGAGTTTCAATGCGCTGACCATCTGGATCTTGCCCAACGGCGTGCCCTTCGCGATCCGCGCGACGCTTTTTATTACCGCACTGGCGGCCAGCCTATGGCTCCTCGTGCGGCTCTGGCAACAGATGTTCGCCGCGCGGTCAAAGGGTCGCGATGCGCCCCTGCTGTTGGGTGTGCCGCTGGCCTTTTTCTTCTTTACCTATCTGGCGTTCATGGTCTTGGCGACGGCGATCGAGACCAATCTCCACCTGAATGGCCGCTACGCCTATCCGATCTATTGCACCAGCATCATGGCGGCGGTGATCGCGCTCGCGGCTGCCCGCAACGCGACCGGAACGGTGCGATTTACACACAATGCGCTTGTCGGGCTCGGCCTGTTGATGCTCGCCAGCCACGGTCTGCGCACCGCCGAGCGGACGCGCGAAGCCTATCGCGAGGGCGTCGGCTATGCGTCGCGGCAATGGACGACATCGCCGACGCTGGCGGCGGTTTCGCGCCTGCCCGAAGATGCGGTGCTGTTCAGCAACGGCGCCGACGTGATCGGCTACGCGCTGCGCCGTTCCGCTCGAAATATTCCGGCTCCGTTCGACCTGCGCACCGGACGCGACGAGGCGTCCTTTCCTTATGACATCCAGCTTGCGCAGGCCCGGGCCGCTTTGAACAAGGGCAACGCCTATATCGTGTTTTTCAAGGGTGTTGACTGGCGCTTCTACATGGCGCCCGAAGGCGAGTTGATCCGCCAACTGGACCTAGTCCGCGTCGCCCAATTTCCCGACGGAAATATCTACAGGGGCCGCGCACAAACCGAGGAGGGGAAGCCATGATGCACGAGGGGGCCACGCCGATGCCCGTCACCCGCGCGGCTCGCGGCACATGGCGCGATTATGTCGCGATCGCGCGGCTCGATCATATGACGAAGCACGTCTTCATCCTGCCGGGCATCATCCTGGCGCATGTGCTGCGCCCCCCGGCGATCGACACGGCGGCGCTGACGATCGTCATCGGCCTGTCGAGCGCCGTCGCCATCGCTTCGGCCAATTATGTCATCAACGAATGGCTGGACCGCGAATTCGACGCATTCCATCCGTTGAAATCGTCGCGAACCTCGGTGGTCCGCACCCTGTCGCCCGCCATCGTCTATGCCGAATATATGCTTCTGGTCGCGCTGGGCCTCGCGCTCGCGATGCAATTGGGAGCGCTGTTCGCTTACACCTCGGTCGCCTTCGTGCTTTCGGGTCTCTTCTATAATGTCGCTCCGATCCGGACGAAGGACCGCGTCTATCTCGACGTACTGAGCGAAAGCGTCAACAACCCGATCCGGCTGATGCTGGGCTGGGCGATGGTCGATACGACAACCATGCCGCCGAGCAGCCTGTTGTTCGCCTATTGGATGGGCGGCGCCTTTCTGATGGCCGCGAAGCGCCTCGCCGAATATCGCGATATCACTGCGGATGGCGGTGCGGATCTGCTGCCGCGCTACCGGCGCTCATTCCGCAGCTACACGGCTGAATATCTCGCCGTTTCCTGCCTGCTTTACGCGATGATGTCGGCCTTCTTCCTCGCCGTGTTCCTGATCAAATATCGGCAAGAGTATATTTTCGCCCTGCCCTTCATCGCTGTCCTATTCGCCAGCTATTTCTGGCTGGCGATGCTGCCTGGATCAGTGGCGGCGCGGCCCGAGCGACTGTTTCGCTCAAAGCGACTTATGCTCGCCTCCGCCAGCGTCGCCGTGGCGCTTTTGGTCCTGTCTCTTGTCGACATGCCGTTCCTCAACGAACTGTCCTCGCCGAGCTATGTCGACGAATGACGTCCGCGTCGTGGGGCGGCGCCGTTTCGCGACGATGACCTCGCATCATGCTCCCTGACTTTGCAGCGACTGTCCGGGCGCTGGCGGAGGCGATTGCCGAGCGCGAAGTCGGCGCGACGGGCTCGCCCGAAATCGCGGTGAGCTTTGTGTTGGCAACGTGGAGAGGCATGCCCGCATATCTGCGACCGCCCCTCCGGGCAGCAACGCTGTTTTTCGATGCCTGGCCCATCGTACGGCGAGGACGTCCGTTCCATCGGCTGCCGATCGCGTTGAGGATACGACAATTGGCAGCGTGGGAACGATCGCCGATCGGACCGGCCCGGATGCTGATGACCTTCTTTGTCAGCCTGATCCTTTTCGGCCTGTGGTCCGATGAGGCCCGGCATGGCTGATCGGCTGCGCACCGATGTGGCCGTCATCGGGTCAGGACCGGGCGGCGCCGTGACGGCAGCGCTCTGTGCTGAAGCCGGCTATGCGACGATCATGCTGGAGGAAGGGCCGGACCTGGCATTGGACACCAGCCCGCATTTCTCCGGCGACGAAATACTGACCAAATATCGCAGCGCGGGTGTCGGCATGGCATTCGGCAAGCCGTCGATAAGCTATGTCGAGGGTCGATGCGTCGGCGGCGGCAGCGAGGTCAATCGCGGCCTGTATCACCGCACCCCCGGCTATGTGCTCGATCAATGGAGCCGGACGCACCGCGTCGACCATCTGACCGAAGAGGCGCTGGCACCGCATTTCGAGGCTTGCGAACAAACCGCGCGCATATCGATGCTACCGGGCATGCCTCCCCAATTGTCGCAGCGATTGGAGCAGGGCGCCC
>Ga0209050_1002133_pt1 | contig 18010 bp, 12 predicted proteins | sample Araplavi_mTSA_r2_FD_184276 | JGI IMG/M metagenome (GOLD analysis project Ga0209050, IMG submission 184276) | Arabidopsis root microbial communities from North Carolina, USA - plate scrape MF_Cvi_mTSA_r2 (SPAdes) (version 2) | ecosystem: Host-associated > Plants > Roots > Endosphere | place: USA... | reverse complement strand
TTAACCCAAACTATGATTATGAAAAAACTCTACAAGAGGGTGAGTTTGTCATTGGCAGTCATGCTAATGCTGGCCTCAGTCGCCCTGGCACAAGAAAGGGTTGTGACAGGAACTGTAGCCGATGAAAGCGGGAATTTTATGCCCGGCGTAAACATTATCCTGAAAGGGACTGCAAAAGGAACGGTTTCAGACGCGGAAGGAAAATTCAGCTTGTCTGTTCCCGGCAACGATGCCGTTCTTTTGATCACGTTTGTGGGCTACGGAACTACGGAAGTTCAGGTAGGTACACAAACAAACGTGGAAGTAAATCTCCAACCTGACCTCACTTCCCTGGATGAAGTTGTCGTAACAGGTTACTCTTTCGACAAACGCCGCGAGTTGACCGGTTCGGTTTCCACGGTAAAAACGAAGGATTTGACCGTTACCCCCACGGGTAACGTTGAACAGCTGTTGCAAGGTCGTGTGGCCGGTGTAACGGTTATTTCCAACGGTCAACCTGGTACTACCAGCCAGGTGCGCGTTCGCGGTTTCGGCGGTTTTGGTGCTAACCAACCCCTTTACATTGTAGACGGTTTGCCCACACAGGATATCTCCTTCTTGAACCCGGACGACATTGAAACTACTACGGTACTGAAAGACGCCGGTTCCGCCTCTATATATGGAGCGCGTGCTGCCGCAGGTGTGATCGTGTACACCACCAAGAAAGGTAAGAAAGGCCAAAAGCTAAACGTTACCTTCGATAACATGTTCGGTTTCTCGCAACCCGGCAAAGGTTTGGACATGATGAATCCCACGGATTTCGCAAACTGGACCTGGAATGCTATCAAGAATACGGAAACGGCCAACGCTGCTGCAAAAGGAGTTGCTCCTGACTATGCGAAAGCAATCGCCGACTTCAAACACCCTCAGTTTGGTACTGGCGCTACTCCCGTGATTCCCGACTACATTCGCGTAGGCGATCAATCTGGCGTAGTAGGGACGGTTGATTTAGCTGAAGAAAAATTGAAATACAACGTAGATCCCCGCAACGGTTCGATCTACCAGGTTGTAAAAGCAAACAAGGAAGGCACAGATTGGTATAAAGCCATCATGCGCAACGCTCCTGTTATGAGACAAACCATCGGCGTGAGCGGTGGTGGTGAAGCGCACCGCTTTTACATTGGCATGAGCCAACAAAATCAAAAAGGTATTTTGAAGAACAACGATTTCAAGCGTTATGCCCTCCGTGCTAACTCTGAGTTTGATGTGCTTCCTAACTTGCGTTTAGGTGAAAACATGCAGTTCACGTACCTCTCCAAACTCGGTCTCTCCGGAGCCGGTGGCGGTCAAGGTATTTCTGCAGATGAAAATGATATTTTGTCGGCCTTCCGTATGCCTTCGATCATTCCGATATATGATGAATTCGGTGGCTACGCCGGTACGGCAGCCAAAGGCTTCAACAACCCTAGAAACCCGGTGGCTGCCCGCGATGGTCAAGCCAACAACACCGGCTATCAGGTACAAGGCTTCGGTAATATTTATTTGGAATGGGATATCATCCCCGGCCTGACTGCGCGTACCAGCATTGGTGGAGCGTACAACAGCTACAAGTACCACAACTATACCCGCTGGCAATATGAGAACTCCGAAAATAACTCGGCGTATCAGTTCAGCCAAGGCGATGGCGCTAGCTTCGGTTGGACCTTTACCAATACGGTCAACTACAAGAAGACATTCGGCGATCATGGCTTGGATGTACTCTTAGGTCAGGAAGCGTTGAATAACGGTGCAGGCTGGGACGATACACAATCCGGTTTGAACCCGTTCTCATGGGATCCGCTGTTCATCAACATGACGAACACCGATTCCCGTCAAGCCAATGGCGGTCAGTATAAGGGAACAAACTTCTCTTCATACTTCGGACAAGTGAAATACTCTTTCAAAGAAAAATACATCCTGACGGGTGTTATCCGTCGTGACGGTTCGTCTGTATTCGGTCCTAACAACCGCTACGGTACGTTCCCTGCAATTTCCGCAGCATGGCGTATTTCTTCCGAGCCTTTCATGCAGTCGGTTTCCTTCATCAGCGATTTGAAGATTCGCGGCGGTTACGGAGCCATGGGTAACTCCAACTCCATCATCGCTTCCAACCCCAACAACCAGCGCTTCCTTTATGGCGGTAACCTGGGATTGTCGTCCTATAACATTTCGGGTAGCAACAGCGGAACATCCACCGGCTACTACCGTACCAACATTGGTAACGCCGATACGAAATGGGAAACGGTGTTAACGACAAACGTCGGTATCGACGGCCAATTGTTTGGTGGCAAACTGGATGTGATCATCGACTTCTGGAAAAAAGACACCAAGGACCTTTTGTATCAATTGCCCCTGCCCGCCACGGTGGGTTACAGAGCCGCCGTTCCGTTTGTTAACGTAGCGAAAATGGTGAACAAGGGTATCGATATCTTCCTGGGTAACAAAGGCAATATCACCGATGGACTTGGCTATGAAATTGCCTTGAATGGTAGCTTCCTGCACAACGAGATCACGGAGATCGGTAGTGGTCAAACCTACATGACGACGGTTAACCCCGGCTTCAGAGGTATCAACCCCATCCGTAACCAACTCGGTCAATCCATCTCAGCCTTCTTTGGTTACCAAGTACAAGGCCTGTTCCATGATGCAGAAGAAGTTAGCGCTGCCGCTACGCAAGACGGTGCAGCACCTGGCCGCTTCCGCTACAAGGATATCAACAACGACGGCAAGATCAGCGATGCCGACAGAACCTTCCTCGGAAGCCCTGTGCCTAAATTCACCGGTGGTTTCAACTTCACGTTGCGTTATAAAAACTTCGACTTCGTAGCGTACCTGTACACGTCGCTTGGAAACAAGATCTTCAACCAATCGAAGTGGTTCACAGACTTCTACCCTTCATTCCAGGGTGCTGCGATCAGCGAACGCGTGAAAGATTCCTGGACGCCTACCAATACAGGGGGTACTATTCCCGTATTTGAGTCGGCTTCGAACTTCAGCACGAACACACAGTCTAGCTCTTTCTACGTAGAAAACGGTTCGTTCCTGCGCTTGCAGAACGTAACGATTGGATACAACCTGCCTACTGCAGTTCTGGAAAGAATCAAAATGACGAAACTTCGTTTGTTCATTTCGGGTAACAACCTGTTCACGATCACCGGCTACGATGGCTTAGACCCTGCTGTAGGTGGTGCTGCCGATACTAACTTTGGTATCGATGTTGGAAACTACCCTGTGACCAGAGGTTATACAGCCGGTTTGAACCTGGCGTTCTAAGTAAAATAAATAAGACAAATAGCTATGAAAAATACACTTAAAACAAGAGCATTTGGATCGGTTCTTTTAGCGCTGCTCTTGCTATATGCCTGCAAGGATAGCTTCCTGGATGTACCGGCAACGGGTACGCTGAGCGAAGATCTGCTCGCGACCCCGCAAGGTATTGAAGCTTCACTGATCGCGGTTTATTCGACTGTAAACGGCCGGGAAAACCGGATGGCCAGCCCCTCCAACTGGGTATGGGGTAGCATTAGAGGCGGTGAAAACAACAAGGGTACCGACCCTGGCGACTTCTCCGACATCAACCCCATTCAACGGTTTGAAGCACAAGCCACTCAGGGTGTGATCTCGGATAAATACAATGGGTTATATGAGGGTGTGGCTCGCGCCAACGCCACCATGCGGATCCTTGCAAAAACTGACGCTAACGGTTCCGCCGCTATCGAAGACAAAAAAGTATTGGTTGAAGCACAAGTACGCTTCCTCAGAGCACACTTTTACTTTGAGTTGAAGAGAGGCTTCGGCAACACACCCTATGTAGACGAGTCGGTTGACTATCAAAAAGGTATTGAACTGGTGAAAAACGACAAGGATCTGTATCCGATGATCGAAGCCGATATGCAGTTTGCGATCGACCACCTGCCCGAAACCTGGACTGAATTGGGCCGCGTCAACGTGTGGGCCGCGAAGACCTACATGGCAAAGATTCTGCTCTATCAAGGTAAGTTCGAAGCAGCTAAAACGCTGTTCGACGAAGTCATTGCCAGTGGCAAAACTACCAAAGGCGATAAATATGCGCTTGTACCCAAATTCAGCGACGTGTTCAGAGCATCGAACGATAACAACGCTGAGTCGGTTTGGGCATACCAATCCGCTGCCAACACCGGTAGCGTGAACAACGCTAATCCCGAGTTCGACTTGAACTGGCCCTACAACACGGGTGCTGATGGTCCCGGTAACTGCTGTTCCTTCTTCCAGCCTACGTTCGAAATGGGCAACTCTTTCCGTACCGAAAACGGTCTGCCGTTGAAGAATCACGCTTACAACACAGGTGCAAACCAATTGAAGACTGACATGGGTCTGGAATCTTCCGATCCGTTCACCACCGATCCCGGTCCCGTCGATCCTCGCTTGGATCACACCATCGGCCGTCGCTATGTGCAATACCTGGATTGGAGACCTTTCCCTGGCAAAGCCTGGATTCGTAACCAACCCAACGCCGGTCCTTATCAGACCAAAAAGTATGTGTACTATCAGTCAGACAAAGGTTCCCTGCAGGATAACAGCACATGGACACCAGGCTACACGGCCATCAACGTAAACATTATCCGCTTCTCGGATGTGTTGCTGATGGCTGCTGAATGCGAAGTAGAAGCCGCTGGCGGTTCGCTGGCGAAAGCTATGGACTATGTGAACATGGTACGTGCCCGTGCACAAAACCCTGCTGATTTCGTGAAAGGCGTTGTCACAGGATATGAGAAGAAGAAAGACGATGATGGAAACATGGTGGATGACTACCAGAAACCCATTATGGACTACACGCAAGATGCAACTGACTACGACATCGAACTGTACACAGCTGCAGACTTCGGTACCGCAGCAGATGCTCGCGAAGCTATCCGTTTCGAGCGCAAGCTTGAGTTGTCTGGTGAAGGTCACCGCTTCTTTGACCTGGTGCGTTGGAGCACCGGTGCTACACCGAACTACGTGATCGATGAAGTCACCGCATACCTTACCTACGAAGCACCCAAGTTGCCTTCTGGCGCGTTCACCGGAGCTAAGTTTACGACTAACCAGGACGAGCTTTTGCCTATACCTCAGGCACAGATCGATATCGTAACACCCGATATCCTGAAGCAGAACCCTGGATATTAATTGATTTAATTATCTGATTTTAAGTAAGGCCAATGTAAATTGGCCTTACTTTTTTATGTATACCCTATGAGAAAAAGACTTTTGCGAGGCTCGATCCTCTTCTCCCTTGCTTGCCTGATCCTGGCCCAGTGCACAACCAAAACCAACCCCAATACCCTTTTTCAATTGAAGTCGCCTGAGGATACCGGTATCGAATTTATCAATACCGTGGCGGAGTCTGACAGTTTCAACATTTTTACATACGAATACATCTACAACGGTGGGGGCGTGGGGATCGCGGATTTTAATAACGATGGCCTGCAGGATGTTTTTTTTAGCGGGAACCAGGTATCCAACCGGCTCTACCTAAACCAGGGCGGTTTTAAATTCAAGGACATTACGGACCATGCCAGCGTGAACGGCAAGAAGGGCCGCTGGAATCAGGGCGTGGCCGTGGTGGACATCAACAACGACGGATGGATGGACCTCTACGTATGCGCTACGGCAAATCCCGACGCGGAGATGCGAAAAAATATGCTTCTGGTCAATCAAGGCGCTGACAAGAATGGCGAGCCCACCTTCAAGGAAATGGCCGCCGACTACAAGATCGATTACAGCGGCCACAGCGTGATGGCTGCTTTCTTTGATTACGATCGCGATGGGGACCTCGATCTCTACGTGCTGGTGAATGAAAAGATCAATAACATGCCCACCAACTACCGGCCCAAGATCACCGACGGCTCATCGCCCAACAACGACAAACTTTACCGGAACGAAGGCAATGGCACCTTCACCGACGTGACACTGGAAGCCGGCATTTTGTGGGAAGGATTTGGCCTGGGCCTGGCCATCACGGATGTGAACAAAGACGGGTGGCCGGACATTTATGTGTCGAACGATTATTTGTCGAACGACATCCTTTACATCAATCAGCAAAACGGGAAATTCGCGAACGCTACCGCCGACTACATTGGCCACAGCAGCCAGTTTTCCATGGGCAATGATGCGGCCGACATCAACAACGACGGTTTGCCTGAGATCATCACGCTCGACATGTTGCCGGAGACGAACGACCGGAAAAAAACAACGATCGGCACCAAAAGCTATCAGAACTATCTGAACAACGAAAAGTTTAAATACGAATACCAATACGTGCGAAACATGCTGCAACTGAACAACGGTGCCGATAAGCGCATCAAGTTCAGCGAAGTGGGTGAGCTTTCCGGTGTCCATCAAACGGAGTGGAGCTGGTCGCCTTTATTTGCCGATTTCGACAACGATGGCAACAAAGACCTCATCATCACAAATGGTTTTCCCAAAGATATTACCGACAAGGATTTTGCCAACTACCGCGCCGACGTGGGCAACATCGCCAGCAACCGCAGCCTGATCGATTCCATTCCTATTGTACGCATTCCCAATTATGCCTTTAAGAACAATGGCGATCTCACGTTCAGTGACGTCACCAAAACGTGGGGGCTCGACAAACCTTCGTTCTCCAACGGCGCGGCCTTTGCAGATTTTGACAACGACGGTGACCTCGACTACATCGTGAACAGCATCAACGACAAGGCCATGCTGTACGAAAACACCTTGTATGCGGGAAAGGAGAAGAAAAGCAAAATGAATTTTCTTCGTGTCAAATTGAAGGGATCAGAAAAGAACCCGGCCGGCATCGGCGCGAAAGTGACACTTCACTATGGCGGCAAGATGCAATACAGTGAAGAGTCGGTTTACCGCGGCTTTCTGTCGTCCGTAGAGGAAACGTTGCATTTCGGGCTCGACTCAACGGCTTCGGTGGATTCCTTGATAGTAGAATGGCCCGACGGCGGCAATCAACTATTGCGCGATGTAAAAGCCAACCAGGTGTTGACCATTGCGTATGCGCCGGATAAAAAAGATGAAATAAAAACGACGGCCCCCGCCTTGGCCGAAACGCTGTTTCAAAAGGCCGATAAGAAGCTGAACATTTTGTTCAGACACCCCGAAGAAGATTTTATCGATTTCAACTTGCAACGAACCATTCCCCATAAATTTTCGCAGGCCGGTCCCGGTTTGTCCGTGGGCGATGTGAACGGCGACGGGCGCGAAGATTTTATTGTCGGCGGATCCACCCACATGAACGCACAAGTATATCTTCAGAAACCCGATGGCACCTTTGTGCCTACGGTGAAAAATGAAAAGGACGTGCGCAAGATTGAAGAGGATGAAGGTCTATTGTTATTTGATGCCGACAATGACCACGACCTGGATCTCTACATCGTGAGCGGCAGTTGGGAAGGTCAGGCCGATGTGAATGCCTATCAGGATCGATTGTACCTCAACAATGGAAAGGGTGTGTTCACGCAAAGTAAAGACGCATTGCCTGAAATAAAGACAAGCGGCTCGTGTGTGCGGGCTGCCGATTTTGATGGCGACGGTGATCTCGATCTTTTTGTAGGCGGTAGGGTAGTGCCCTCGCAGTACCCGACACCACCCCAAAGCTATGTGCTGCGCAACGATAAAGGCAAGTTCACCGACGCAACCAAAGAGGTGTGTGAAGCCCTGTCATTTGCGGGTATGATCACCGATGCGGTGTGGACCGATTTCGACAAAGACGGAAAAGAAGATTTGCTGGTGGTCGGTGAATTTATGGCGCCGACCTTCTTCAAAAACAATGGGAAAACATTATCAAAGCTAGACGCTTCCGGTGTTGAACAACACAAGGGCTGGTGGAACAGCATTGCTGCCGCCGATTTCGACAACGATGGAGATACCGACTATGTCGTGGGCAACCTGGGTGAAAACAACGCCTTCCACGTGACCAACGAAACGCCGCTGAAACTTTTTGCCAAAGACTTCGATGGCAACGGCAGTGTCGATCCCGTCCTGGCCTGTTACATGCGCGTGTCGATGGACAGCGAAGAGAAGAAATTGTATCCCGTGCATTTCTGGGATGAGCTGAACTCGCAGAGCCCTAAGTTTCGGAACAAATACTCACGCTATAAACAATACAGCAAAGCCACTGCCGACCAGTTGCTGACGGCCGATGATTTGAAAGAAGCCATGATCCTGGATGCAAACGATATGGCCACCAGCTATATCGAAAATAAAGGCAATGGGACCTTCGCGGTGCGCGCGCTGCCCACGCTTGTCCAGGTGGCTCCCGTTAACGGCCTCGTCGCCGACGACGTGAACGGCGACGGCAACACCGACGTGGTCATGGTTGGCAATGACTATGGCAACGAGGTGTTCATCGGTCGCTACGATGCCTTCACCGGCCTCGTCTTGCTGGGCGATGGCAAAGGCGGATTTCACACCTTGCCTTCGGCCGCGAGCGGATTTTATACACGCGGTGATGCTAAAGCACTGGTGAAACTTTATGGTGCAAAAGACACCGAAATATTTCTGGCCTCGCAGAACCGTGACAGCCTGGCGGTGTTCACGCGCAAACCCACGGTGCCGATGCACGTGGTAGCGGTTGAACCCAGTGAACGTTGGGCCGAACTCACCCTAGCGGATGGACGAAAGCAGCGCGTGGAATTTTATTATGGTGCGGGCTACCTGTCGCAATCTTCGCGCAAGTTGTCGGTGTCATCAAAAGTAAAGGAGGTGGTGATCTACGATGCTTCGGGGAAATCCAGAAAGGTGTCGCTGAGCGCGATTTAGTTAAAAAAAAATAGAAGAGCCTTTCCGCGTGAAGACCTGCGGAAAGGCTCTTTTATTTGATGGATGGAAGGAACTATGCGTTCTTTTTTGGCGCCGCTTTCTTTGCCGTTGATGCTTTTTTGGCCGCCGGTTTCTTTGCCGGTGGCATGGTGCCAAACAGGTCTCCTGCTGGCGCAACGTCCTCTACAAAAACGGGCACTGGGATTTGAGTGCCGCAGTGTTTGTTGAGTTGCTGGATCAGGTATTTGCTAAGCTCGGGCGAGTGCAGTTCTTCGTGCTGGTGCATAAAGAAATAAACCTTCTCGATCCCTTGCTCCAGCCAGGCCTTGATGCGTTGCACCCAGTCATCGATGCGCGTGTAGTCGGTGGGATGGAGGCCGTTGCCCACGAAGCGGATGAACGCTTCCGGGGTGGACAGGTGCATGTGTACGCAGTCTCTTCTGCCGGATGCATCGGTGATGATGGAGCCCGCATGGTTTCGCTCCAGCATATTGAATACAGCGGTGTTGGCCTCGGGTTCGCTGAACCATTGTGGGTGGCGCAGCTCCACAAAAAGATCGAGATCTTTGGGCAGCGATTGGATGAAGGCCTCTGTCGTGTCCAGTGTTTTGGGGGCCATCCCGGGATGAGGCATAAGAAACAGCGGTCCCAGTTTTTTTCCAAAACCGCTCACGCCTTCCAGGAACCGGTCGGTTTGTTCCTTCACATCCTTCAGTCTTTTGATGTGCGTGATCTGGTCGGTGAATTTGGGGCAGAACTTGAAGTCGTCGCCCACCTTGGCGGCCCAACCTTGGGTTTGGGAAAATGTGGGCATGCGATAGAAGGTGGCGTTCAGCTCGATGCAGTTGAAGTGTTTGGCATAGTGATTCAGGAAATCTGCCTCCTTGGTTTTGAGGGGATAGATTTTCCCCACCCAATCTTTGCGCCCCCATTTGGCGCAGCCCACAAAGATCTGGGGTGTGTGACCCAACGTTTTATTTTTTTTTAAGATCATGCCAGTACCCTCCGCATCGGGAGGCAGGCGGAAGTCCACCTGGCTGATGTCCTCGTTCTCTACTTTGCCAAAGTCCATGGGAATAAAGGTACAAAACGAACGGAGAATGAAAATGTTCGCGGCGGGTGTTGGTGTGTAAAGAATTTATTAAAAAGCTTCATGCCGGAAATGTCAGCGGGAGGGGATCCCTATTTTTTTCTTCCACCAATTTTTCAACCACAATCCTTTCCACATCCACAAGCCGGTGAGCACCACGCCCGGGAAGAGAATGAAGCGCACCACGATGACAGCCTCGGGCCGCTCCGCCACCGGTCCATAGATGTAGCCGATGATGGGAATGCTGGCGATGATGTGGACCCAGCGTAATATTTTTCGTTCTGTTGCATTCGTCATAACGATGATCTTGGATATAACAATTGATTTGATTTTGGATGTGTATTGAATCCGGTACAAGCCGGTCAACGGTTGTGAATGTATTGCTTCAGCGTGTTCACGTAGTCTTCGAAAGCCTTGATTCCTTTTTTGGTAATGCTGCAGGTGGTCAGGGGCTTCTTTCCTTTAAAAGACTTCTCCACGGCAATGTAGCCCGCTGCCGAAAGCTTATCGAGCTGCACGCTCAGGTTGCCGGCCGTGCTGTTGGTTTTTTCGCGGATGTAGGTAAATTCTGCCGAGGCGACACTCATGAGCAACGACATGATCGCCAGTCGCAGCTGGGCATGCAAAAGCGGATCGAGGTCCTTGAACATATGGGTCAGGCTTCTTTTTTACGCAGCAGCATGCCGGGAATGATATAGCCTACCGTCACCGCCACGGCACCCACCAGGAATTGCCAGGGGCTCCCCACCACAAAAGCAAGCAAGCCACAGATCCAGAAAAAGATCCCACCCACAATGAGCGGCCTGAATTTTATCATCACGCCCGAAAGCAGGGTAGGCAGCGCGCTGATGAGCAGGATAACGGGATTGAGCTGGTAGTTGATGGATTTCCCAAAGCCCACCAATGTGAAAATGACCACCCCAACGCAAAGCCACATCCACATATGGATACGGTCTAGGTGGGTAGCCACGCGTTGCTTCCGGCCGTGCCGGTAAGCCATATAGATCGTCACAAGCCACGCGGGAATGGCGATGGACCAAACGATGTAGGGACGGGAATAATGCGCCAGAAGCAAGGCAAACATGCCCAGGTTGGCCAGGGCGATCACAGACCCCCAAAGCAGAAAATAAACACTGTTGTTCCGGACGTTGCCTTTGGTGAGGCTGATCATTTCTGTGATGATGGCCAGGCTTTGCTGCGTGGTGAGAACTTTGTCATCGGGTTTCATAGCGTGGTTTCTTTTGTGTGGATGTATTCCGGCAAAGCAGCCTTGGCAGACAAGGACCTGGCTTCAGCGGGAATACATTTTCTTTATACGGTTATATTATAAACTAGTTTACATTATAAACCATAATTTTTCAACCAGCCCGGTCTCACCCGGTTGAACCATCCTGAAAATGCACGGGTTTTCACTATAAAGCGCTTCTTTCTACTTTTGGCGCGTTAACGACAAGCTATGTTCACAGGAATTATCGAAACCCTGGGCCAGGTGGCCGCCAGGGAGCAGGAAAATGCCAATACCCATTTTAAGATCGCCAGCCCGTTGAGCCATGAACTCCGGGTGGACCAAAGTGTTTCCCACGACGGCGTTTGCCTCACCGTGGTGAAGATAGACGAAGGCGCCTATTGGGTGACGGCTATCCACGAAACCCTCCAAAAGTCCAACCTGGGCCGTCTGAAAGCCGGCGACAAGGTGAACATCGAGCGCTGCATGCTCAACAACGGCCGCTTCGACGGTCATATCGTGCAGGGCCATGTGGATCAGACCGGCACCGTTAAGGCCATCGCCGAAGACGCCGGAAGCTGGCTTTTCGATTTTGAATACGATGCCTCCCAGGGGAACGTCACGGTCGAAAAGGGTTCTATTGCTGTGAACGGTGTGAGCCTGACTTGCTATAATAGCGAAGCGGGCAGGTTTAGGGTGGCCATCATTCCGTATACCCATGAACATACCAACTTTCACCAGCTCAAGGTGGGCGACACGGTGAACCTTGAATTTGATATTATCGGGAAGTATGTCAAGCGTTTATTAAAGAATTGATTTTGCTGCCGGGTATCGGCGGGGTTTATCTACCTTCATAGAAATAAACCCTCAAACGTTATGATCGAGCAACTCACTAAACTCGTGGAACAGCACGCCGGGGAAGCGATTGTGCAGAACAAGGCTGTGCCCGACCAGTTCAACAGCTCCGCCATCCAGGAGGTGGCACAGCAGATCTTTGGCGGCCTGCAAAACCAGGTAGGCCGGGGCAACTTTCAGGATGTGGCCGCGATGTTCAATGGATCATCCGGTTCGCTGGCGGGCAACCCGATGGTCGCGCAAATGATCAACAACATCGCCGGCAGCTTTGCTTCTAAATTCGGTGTGTCGCCCCAGGCGGCCCAAAGCATTGCGGGCAGTTTGATCCCCCAGGTGATGAATCAGTTCATCAACAAAACCAACGATCCAAACGACTCGGATTTCGACTTGCAAAACATGATGCGCTCGTTTAGCGGCAACAGCAATCTGGACATCGGCGAACTGCTGGGTAAGGTCACGGGTGGTTCGTCGTCGCAGGGTTCGGGTGACCTGGGCAGCATGCTGGGAAAAATATTCAATTGAAAGAACGGCCGGATTTCCGGCGACCTTCACCAGGAAGAACTCCTCACAATAGTGGCGGAGTTCTTTTTTTCTCTACGCGCGCCATCAGCGCGCTTTGAACGGCGTAGCCGCCCCATCCGCACGTAATTCCGATCACACCCCCCGCCAGGATATCTCCAGGATAGTGGACACCGAGGTAGAGACGCGTATAGGTCATGGCAAAGGCCCAGAGGTATAGCCAGGTGATCCACGGTTTGGTTGGACGGAACAGCAACGTAAAGAAGGTGGCCGTTCCCAAGGTGTTGGCCGCGTGGCTGGAGGCAAATCCATACATGCCTCCTTTGTATCCGTCTACCAAATGGATCAGTCCGCTAAGCGAAGGTTCTTGCGACGGCCGAAGACGGGCAAAGAAGGGCTTCATAAAACCGGAAGTGATTTGATCACACAGCAGGATGGTGATGGTAATGCCCAACAACGGGACCCAGCAATCTTTTTTATAGTCGCGGATCACCAGGTAAAGCAATAAAAGATAGAGCGGAAGCCACACAAAGGTTTCCGTGAAAAACAACATGACAGGGTCGAGCCACGGCGTGTGCAGTCCATTGAAGAATAAGAAGAGTTCCTTATCCCATTCGAGTAAACGATCAAGCATAGCTACGAATATAAGGTAGCTTTTTCATTTTCCTGCATCATCCAATCAAATGCAGCCTCCATGGAGGGGAAAGGCTGGAAGGAAATGTTGAATGGTTCGACCTGCGATTGAATGTTCTGAATGTAAGCGATCACCCGCTCGTCGTGAGCGTCGGGGCGGATGAAGGCAATGCGGCGGAGGCCGTTGCGGGAGGCTTCGGGGATGATGTTCTGGAACATCCAGACTTGGTCTTCCGGCGCGATCGGTCCCTGGTGGACCACGTCCGACATCCAGTTGGGGGTGTTGTAGACTTGCAGGAACTCGAGCGCTTTGGAAAATACCATCCGGTATTGTTCGCTGCTGATGGGACCGCGCCAGATCACGCCGGTGGAATTTACGGTGGCGTCGAAAAAGATCTTGGCATAGGGTTCGTCCAGCAGCATTTGCCGTTTCACATTCTCGGGCTTTCGGAGGTGGACGGTGAACTCTGTGAATTTGTTCAGTTCGCTTTGTACGTCGATGGTTCCGCCCAGCGCTTCGCATTGCAATTTCACCAGGTAGAGACCGAGGCCCTTGCCTTCGGTGTGGTGGTGGAAGCGACGGTAGAGCTTGAACATGTTTTCGCGGTGCGCCTTCAGATCGATACCCAGGCCGTTGTCTCTGACGCGGATCACAAAATAACGCGGCTCTTCAGCGGTGCTCACCTCGATGGCCGGCGCGCGATCCGGCGAACGATATTTGATAGCGTTGCTGATGAGGTTGTACAGAATGCTATGCACCATGGGCCTCACCGAATACAACACCGGGCAGTGGGCTACATCGATGCTGAGGTGGACGTTGTGTGCGGTGATCTCTTTCTCCAGGATTTTGTGAATGTGATTTAATTCAGCAGAGAGATTGATCTTTTGCCGGATCTGAAAAATGTCCTGGCGGATGTCGATGATCTTGCTGAGTTCGCGGATGATCTCGTCCAGGCGTAGGGTGGAGGACTTGATGTGGGCGAAGACCTCGGCAACGTCGCCGGGAATGCTTTCGGGTTTGATGAATTTCAACAGGCCCAACAAGCTGGCTACCGGGCCGCGCAGGTTGTGCGAGACGGTATAGGAAAACTGGCGCAGCTCGTTGTTGTGCTTCACCAATTCTGCATTGGTTTCCATGAGGTCTTTATTCTTCCGGATCAGTTCCGATTCCAGTTCCTGGTTTTTGTTGAATAGCCTGCCCCGTTGCTCTTCGATGAGCCGGTTGGCGTCGATGAGCCTTTCCTGATTCACTTGCAATGTCTCGCTCTGTGCGTGGATCTCGGCATTTTGAGCTTCAATCTCAACGTTGCGTTCCAGCAATTGCAGATTGACCTGGTTGAGGTCTACGATGAGTTCTTCGTTCTTTGCCTCATTTTTTTCCGAGAGCCATTTGAGGAATCCCAGGCTGGAGGTCATGATGAAATAGGTAATAACGATCACGACGTTGGTGAAGTGATAGTTCATCAGTTTCAACCGATCCTGCGCATAGGGCACCCCAAAGAAACTGTGTAACGGGTCGTGGGCCATGAGCACGGCAAATCCACCGAGGGCGGCGACGGAGAGCAGGGCCTTTTCCCGGAACGAGAACAACATCCACGGAATGACACAGCATCCCAACACCACAATGCGAAACGTAAAATAGTCCAACTCTTCCTGCTCTTCGTAGTAGACCCACTTCGAGTAGATGGACAGTGCCATCACGACCGTTGGGCTGAGGAGGCTGATCCAGAGCCGGCTGAAATTGATATAGCCTTGCCGGTTTAGGATGATCACCACCAGGGCCAAGGCGCCGATCACCGGAATCAGGTAGGTCACGATGTTGCCACCGTACCAGATGAAATAGAAGACCGTGGCAACGAGACTTAGGGAAAAGAGAATAAGGGCAATGGCATTGGAAAGAAGAACGCCGCGCTTGTCGGGTGGCGACTTGGCAAAACCGGCTCCGGAATAAATGAGGACGCGCAAAAAACTCATTGAGGGTCAACGTTCTTGTGACCGTCAAAGTTACGGAATTATAGAAGAAGTTCGGGGAATCGGAGTGTAGCCGGTTTGTTGACGATCCTGGGCAATGTCTTCTTCTCAAAATCCACGGTGGCCATCCCTTTCCTGCTTCCGATTTTATTGTACATTGTAGTATAATATTTATGGCAGTCAGGCTTTATGGAGAAATTTGATCTGGTGGTCATCGGGGCGGGTCCTTCCGGATACGCCGCCGCCATGCGTTCCCTCGATTTCAAGAAAAAAACATTACTCATTGAGAAAAACAAAGTGGGAGGAGCGGGCGTCACCAACGGTGCGCTCTCATCCAAAACCTGGTGGGAATTATCGCGCGAGACCGCCTCGTTCAGGAAGAACCTGAAACGCTTTAACCTGAAGGTGCCCAGCATCAATTACAAAGAGATCCAGGATGAGGTGGCCAGCGCCGTGGAGGAGCGCAAGGGCATGCTGGAGGAACACCTGCACATGATGAAGGACTCGCGCTATACCGATTTGCTGGGCTTCCGCAAAGGCAATGCCCGTCTCATCAGCGCCCATGAAATCGAGATCGATACAGGCGCTTACGAGAAAGAGATCGTTTGGGCCGAGCATATCATATTGGCTACCGGCAGCCGTCCACGGTATTTGCCCGAACTTCCCATCGACGAAAAGATCGTGATGACCAGTGAGGGCATCGAGAGCATGGAGGACTTTCCGGAGAGTATGGTGATCGTTGGAGCGGGGGTGATCGGTTGTGAATATGCTACGATCTTTTCGGGCTTTGGCAAAACGAAGGTTCACCTCATCGACAAAGGCGCCCGCATCCTGCCGTTCGAAGACGAAGACATCGTACGGGTGATCGAGCGCAACATGGAAAATAACGGCGTGCTCATCCACCGTAACTCGCGCCTGATCAATATGGAGATCAAACACGGCCGTGTAGAATACACGCTGGAATACGACGACGGCACAAAAGGGACGTTCAACGTAGCCAAAGCGTTGGTGGCCGTAGGCCGCACGCCCAACTACGAGGAGCTTTGGGACGACGGCGTGAACATCAGTATTTCCAAACGCGGCATCGAAGACAACGACACCCAGACCAACATCACCAACATCTATGCGGTGGGCGACATCACCGCCGACATTTCTTTGGTGAACGTGGGCGAACTCGAGGGGCGTTATGCCGTGGAGAAAATATTTGGCGATCCCAAACGCAAGCTCATCTACGAGAACATCAGCACCATCATGTTCCTGAACCCGGAAGTAGCCAGCGTGGGGGTGAACGAAACCCAGGCGCGCGAACGAGGATTGGACTATAAAGTGGCCACGCTGGATTATAGTTGCATTCCCCGTGCCATTGCCAAGCGCAACACGCAAGGCTTTATCAAGATGTTGGTCACCAACGACGAGCAGATGAAGATCCTGGGATTGAAGATCATTGGCAATCACGCGTCCAGTGCCATTCAGGCCGCGGCGCTCCTCATCAGTATGGACAAAGGGATCGAAGAACTTGCCGAGTGTGTTCATCCTCATCCCTCGATCACGGAGGGCATTCAGGAATGCGTTCGCATGCTGTTGGGAAAATCAATGTTCAAGCCCGAGGCGTTGAAAGGGAAAATATCTTGCCGCACCAGCACCGGCGGGGTGTACCAGGACATTCATTTTTAAGACCACTTGCGCGACGGCAACCGATTTACTTTTGCCGCTTCTTTAAAACGGTCAGCACGTCATCTAAAGAATGATTCTTTGCGGCCAGCAAAACCAGGTAGTGATACATGAGATCTGCAGCTTCGTTGAGGAAGAGTTCGGTATTGTTGTCCTTCGCCTCGATGATCAGTTCGACCGCCTCTTCGCCAACCTTTTGTGCAACTTTGTTAATGCCTTTTTGGATGAGCGAGGTGGTGTATGATGCCTGGGTGGGGTTGTTCTTTCGATCTTGGATGATCTGTTCCAATGCCGCAAGATCCCAGCGCTCATTTTTTTCATTGAAGCACGTATCCGCGCCCGTGTGACAAACCGGACCTTCAGGATTTACTTTGATGAGCAACGTGTCATTGTCGCAGTCGATCGCGATGTCGACCAGGTGGAGGAAGTTGCCGGAGGTTTCGCCTTTGGTCCAGAGGCGTTGTTTGCTGCGGCTGAAGAAGGTTACTTTTTTTTCCTGGAGGGTTTTTTGATAGGCTTCTTCGTTCATGAATCCCAGCATGAGCACACGCAGGGTTTTTACGTCTTGTATGACGCAGGGCACGAGGCCGTCTTGTTTGCTGAAGTTTATGGCGAGATCATTCATGGCGTTTCATTTTTTTGGTTATGCATTGGGGTGATCAGGGACGGATCACGATGTTCTTCTCGTCGAGGAACGATTTCAGTTCGGGAATTTTCACTTCCCCGAAGTGAAAGATGCTCGCCGCCAATGCCGCGTCTGCCTTGCCGAGGACGAAGGCGTCGATAAAATGTTCTTTGTTGCCGGCGCCGCCGGAGGCAATGACCGGTATTTGCAAGAGGGCGTTCAGTTTACTCAGCGGGTCGATAGCAAAACCGTTTTTAGTGCCATCGTGGTCCATGCTGGTGAAGAGGATCTCTCCGGCGCCCCGTTCTTGTCCTTCCTTGGCCCAGGAGAACAGCTTTTTGTCGGTGGGCATTTTGCCGCCGTGGGTATGTACCGTCCATTGGTTGTCGATCTTGCGGGCGTCGATGGCCAACACGATGCATTGCGCACCAAAGGCGCGCGACAAGTCATCGATCAGCTGCGGGTTTCGCACGGCGGCGGAGTTGATGCTCACCTTGTCGGCGCCTGCTTCTAACAACGGCGCCACATCCGCCACCGAACTGATGCCGCCGCCCACCGTGAACGGAATATTGATGTGGCGGGCAATGTCTTTTACCAGCGAAGCAAATGTTTTGCGCTCTTCATTGGT
>Ga0209050_1002130_pt1 | contig 18034 bp, 10 predicted proteins | sample Araplavi_mTSA_r2_FD_184276 | JGI IMG/M metagenome (GOLD analysis project Ga0209050, IMG submission 184276) | Arabidopsis root microbial communities from North Carolina, USA - plate scrape MF_Cvi_mTSA_r2 (SPAdes) (version 2) | ecosystem: Host-associated > Plants > Roots > Endosphere | place: USA... | reverse complement strand
CCGTATCGTCAAAACAGAGCTGTTGCTGGTAACGGGTGGGGTACACGTGCCACTGATCATGACCGTGTAGGTCGCTCCATCCGCGGTGACCAGGCTGGGAATGGTATAGGTTGAAGCGGTTGCTCCTCCTATGTTCACACCATTCTTTTTCCACTGATAAGTAAGTGCTGTACCCGTTGCTGTTACACTAAACGATGCGGGAACACCTTCGCACAACGCCTGACTGGCCACGGGCTGTGCCGTGATGGCCGGAGCCGTGTCGACGGTCAAAACCGCATTGCCACTGGTGACCGGACTGCCACAGATGCCATTGACGGTGACACTGTAGTTGGCCGCATCACTTGTCGCAACGCTGGCGATCGTATAGGTCGGATTGGTTGCTCCACTGATGGGTGAACCATTTTTATTCCATTGATACGTAGGGCTGGTCGTCACGCCAACGTTCACGCTGAAGGTCACCGGGCTGCCGACGCATACGGTTTGACTAGCGGGGTTCGCCAGTACCTCCGGCAACTCCCGTACAGTTAACACAGAACCATTGCTGGTCACGGGAGGCGTGCACGTGCCGCTTATCACTACGGTATACGTTGCTCCGTCGGCAGTAAGGATACTCGGGATGGTATAGGTTGCAGCGGTTGCCCCGCCTATGTTAATCCCATTCTTTCTCCATTGATACGTGAGCGCGGTTCCCGTTGCCGTCACACTAAACGAGGCCGGAACGCCTTCGCACAACGCCTGACTGGCCGCGGGTTGAGCCGTGATGGCGGGAGCCGTGTCGACCGTCAGGGCGGCATTGCCACTGGTAACCGGAGTGCCGCAGATGCCATTGACGGTCACACTGTAGTTGGCCGCATCACTTGTCGCCACGCTGGCGATCGTATACGTCGGATTGGTTGCTCCACTGATGGGCGAACCATTTTTATTCCATTGATAGGTGGGATTGGTCGTTGCGCCAACGTTCACGCTGAAGGTCACGGGACTGCCGGCACATACCGTTTGGCTAGCGGGATTGGCTAGCACCTCCGGCAACTCTCGTATGGTTAACACAGAACCATTGCTGGTCACGGGAGGCGTGCACGTGCCGCTTATTACTACGGTATACGTTGCTCCATCGGCAGTAACGATGCTCGGGATGGTATAGGTTGCGGCGGTTGCTCCTCCGATGTTGACCCCATTCTTTCTCCATTGGTACGTGAGCGCGGTTCCCGTTGCCGTCACACTAAACGAGGCCGGAACGCCTTCGCACAGGGCCTGACTGGCCGCGGGCTGAGCCGTGATGGCAGGAGCCGTGTCGACGGTCAGGGCGGCATTGCCGCTGGTGACCGGAGTGCCGCAGATGCCATTGACGGTCACACTGTAGTTGGCCGCATCACTTGCCGCAACGCTGGGTATAGTATACGTAGGGTTGGTTGCTCCACTGATGACTGAACCATTTTTATTCCATTGATAGGTGGGATTGGTCGTTGCGCCAACGTTCACGCTAAAGGTCACGGGGCTGCCGGCACATACGGTTTGGCTGGCCGGATTGGCCAGTATCTCCGGCAACTCTCGTATAGTTAACACAGAACCATTGCTGGTCACGGGAGGTGTGCACGTGCCGCTTATCACTACGGTGTACGTCGCACCGTCCGCGGTAACCAAGCTGGGGATGGTATAGGTTGCAGCGGTTGCTCCCCCTATGTTCACACCATTTTTTTTCCACTGATACGCAAGTGCTGTTCCCGTTGCTGTTACGCTAAACGAAGCCGGAACGCCTTCGCACAGTGCCTGGCTTGCTATGGGCTGTGCGGTGATGGCGGGAGCCGTGTCCACGGTCAAGAGTCCGTCACCGCTGGTAACGGGGGTACCGCAAATACCATTGACGGTTACGCTATAGTTGCCGGCATCGCCCGTGGCAACGCTGGCTATCGTATACGTCGGGTTGGTGGCGCCTCCGATAATCGAACCGTTTTTGTTCCATTGATAGGTCGGGTTGGTGGTTGCTCCAACGTTCACGCTGAATGTCACAGGGCTGCCAACACAAATCGTTTGACTGGCAGGATCGGCAAGCACTTCAGGTAATTCCCGTACGGTTAAAACAGAGCCGGTGCTGGTCACGGGAGGCGTACACGTTCCGGATACTTCTACGGTATACGTTGCTCCGTCCGCAGTAGCAATGCTGGGGATGGTGTACGTTGCTGCGGTTGCCCCCCCTATGCTCACGCCATTCTTTTTCCACTGATACGTCGGGGCTGTTCCGGACGCGGTCACCGTGAATGATGCAGGGACACCTTCACATAACGCCTGGCTTGCTACGGGCTGCCCGGTAATTGCCGGAGCCGTGTTCACGGTCAATGTGGCCGCGGCGCTGTTGATGGGGGGCGCACATGTTCCGCTTACGCGAACACTATAGCTACCGGCATCGGCCACTACGGCGGCCGGTATAGTATAGGTGGCACTGTTCGTTCCCACAGGAGTTGCCCCCTTGAACCATTGATAGCTCGGGTTCGTGGTAACACCCGGATTTACGGTGAACGTGGCTGAGCCTCCTGCACATACTATCGCATTTGCCGGAGGTGACGCTATTTCCGGAATCTCCTGAACCGTCAAGACGGAGGCCGAGCTGTTGATGCCCGGTGTGCAGCCGTTGCTGACCACGACCGTATACGTGCCGTTGTCGGCTGCGGCTACGCTGGTTATCGCGTAGGTGTTTGTGTTCGCGCCAGGGATGTCGACCCCGTTCTTACGCCATTGATAGGACAGACTGCTGCCGGTGGCGGTTACGCTGAAATTGGCATTCCCTCCTTCGCAGATCGTTTGTGAAGCTACCGGTTGCGCCGTGATGGCCGCGGGTTGCAAAACCGTGATGGTCGCAAAGCTATACACATCAGCCTGACAACCGGGGGCCGCGGTGTTGGTGGCATGGATCTTTATGTCGGTGGTAGCCGTCAGCGCGTTGCTCTCGATGATATTGGAGCCCGCTGTAAATGTATAGGTCGGACTCATCGGACTGTTGTCGGAAACACGCAACAGTTGGTAGATGACGTTGGCTTGTGCCGGGATAGTGAACTGCGCTTTTTGCCCGTTGCAAATGGTCGAGGTGATGGTGGTAGGAACCAACGTTGCTGGCGGTGCGGTGACCACCACCGACTGTTGACTCGTACACGACGGGATAAACGCCACATAGCTGGCGGATGTGGTCCAATTGGTATTGTTCCGGCCGGGCACGACCGTCGCGGCCGTTCCCCCTGAGTTTTCGATCCCTTGGGTCATCCCCGCGCCTCCATCAAATTGGATGTTCTGGCAATGTAACTCGATGATGTTTGTCGATTCGTGGAGTTGCACCTGCACAGTGACGGTCTGCGGTGCACCGGAATGCCGAACGCCGATAAAATTGACAATAAACCTGCGGCGCGGTGCCGACCCCACTACCGCGGTGGTAACGGTTCCGCCGGTGGAAATGTCGAGGTTGTCCCAGGCGGCGGCGATCAGGTTATTCGGGGCTGTTGCCGAAGGAATCGTCTGATTCAATCCTGAATTGGTCGGCGCTCCAAAAATGAGATAGCCATTGGCATTGATGGTCAGTGCACTGTACGTATTGCCGTAAAATGAAAAATTGAAGCCTATGGCAGTGCTGGGGCTGCTTTCGTCGCCGGGCAACGAAGGAAAGGAGACCGTCGAGCCTGCTGTAGGATCGGGGTTATAGTAGGTGCTTGTGGTATTTACGGTGTAAGAAGCGGTGGCACCGTTGGTCGTGTATAGCGTGTGGGTTCCCACACCAGCCGCTGAAGGGTTAAACGTTGAGCCGCTAACGCCCGCACCATAGTACGTCGTACCGCCTGTGAGGGTAAAAGCGGCGTCATTGCTGCAATACGCCGGGTTGAGGTTTGTAAAATTACACTGTGACCACGCAAAGAATGGCGTGAATAAGGCTATCCCTATTACTGTTAGAAAACGAAGCCCTGACTTGTAAAGTCTAACCATTTAGGTCTGGATAAAGGATATGACTTAATTTTTTTAAATCAAAAAATGTAACCACTTAATATACTTCTAGTTCCGTTAATTTTAAAAGCCGCCGGTCTTGGTGACAATGATCAACGCCATTTTCTTTTGGGTTTCCAGATCTATCGTTCCTAAAACAGCGATCCTTCCATCTTTTAAGGCCGCCACCGCACCTGCCGTATCGTCGCCGTCATCAGTACCAAAAGTGGTTGACCATACTTCGGAACCGTCAAGCCGAATGTGTACCAGGAAGATGTTCCGGTTGTTATTGTCCTGCGTCTCGTTGGCCAACAGGAAATAGCCTTCCTCCTGGATGGCGCTGGCAACCGCGACACCCTCCATTTTGCGGCCATAAGGAAGCTTTTGCGCTAGCTTCGCAACGCTGAGGTCATTGCTGTATTTTGCAATAAAAATGTCCCGGTTGGCACCGTCTTCGTTGGTGCCGATCATAAAGTAGCCGTCTTCCTGCGATGCGGGCACCCGGATGGCTCTCGCTGCCTTCTGTTTTTCACCCTTCTGCCCGGAAGTCAGGCGCAGGCTGGGCTGGCCGAACACATCGACAACCAATACCTCAAACTTGTCTTCAAAACCCACGGATTGGGTTACCGGTCTGTCGGAATAACCGAACAACGCGTACTTGGTCTCGCCTTGCAGAGGAACCTCGAATACCTTGACCGCAAATCCCTCGTGTTCGCCTCCCTGCCACGATAACGTGTCCACCGATGTCAACGATTGGCTTACCCGTAGCGAAATAATATCCGCTTGGTCGTCCGGCGAGGGCGGTGAGTTTCTAATGGGATCAGGCGCTGCATAGCCACAAACAATAAAGTCGTTGTCCGACGAGGGTGTAACCGATTTAACCGTTTGCCAAGCGTCTGTGGGCAGGATCAGGCTGTCGATGCCGTGGCCACTTTGATCAACAATGGTGAGCCGGATCTTGGATTCAGTGTCCGTTCCCACGTTGGAAACTACCACCAGTTTGCCTTGATGCGTACCCGATGTGATCAATTCCACGTCAACCGCTTTTTCATTGCGGCCACCCATTTGATGTTGCCAAAGTACGTTGCCCAACGAATCGGTCTTCACAATAAAAGGGATGCTGAGTTCCGTCAGTGACGACGAATTGCCCAGCAGGATCATCGAGCCGTCGCTGTTCACATAAATATCGACGCCTTCCTGATTGCCGTCTTCGCCGTAGTATTTGATGAAATGGTCTTGAAAAACAGGGTCCACCCTGTTGCCGGTGTCACACCCCAGCAACATGACTACAACTGCGACGATGGCCGTTTTAATTATTCGCATTGTCGTCTTTTTTAATTTTACGCAGCACGGATTTGGTGCGTGCATGCTTCAACTTCCGGGCCTTGTAAAATGGATGGATATAACCGATGGAGATCGACAGATTATCTAACCGGAAGTCATCATCCACATACGTCCACCGGTAGGTAATGTCATCGTAGCGCCGGTCGGAATTTACCATGTTCTTAAGGCCAAGCGCATATCGCACATCGACAAAAAAATAGTCGAGCTTGTATTTGTATTTCACACCGCCACCAACAAACACGGCCTGGTTGAAGGTCTGTCGTTTGTCTTTAAAGTTGAGCGTTGGGCTTTGTTTGTCGCTGGAAGCAATCTCTTCGGTTCCTCCCGTCAGGTCTTTCGTGTCGCGGTTAAAGATCTTGATGTTTGCATTGTCGGTCAGAAGCGTGCGGAAGGTAAATCCGACATAGCCGTAGGGACGAATGCGCCCGACGTTGTCGCTATATTTTACGGAGATCGGGATCGATATCCAGCTCTGGCGGTCCGTCATTTCCACGATGTCTTTGTTTTGCCCGAACAGGTTGTTTGTCGTATGCTTAAAAACCGTGGACGAAAAACTCACTCCCAACGAGCCGCTGATGCGTTCATCATAATGATAGTCAAATCCGGCGTCTGCGTGATATCCCACCTTCAGGGTATACTTCTCCTTGGTACCGGATTCGCCTCCAATGTTCACGTCATGTATGACGCGTACGGGCGATACGTTGGGACCCGCCGATGCCCAGAACGAAAAAACGGGACTGGCTGTAAATTTTCGGCTGAGGTAGACCAGGTCGATGGGATCCCGGCTTTGATCGGGAAGGAATTCGGGATTCGCCCGCAACACATTCAGATAGCTTTGTTCGGCACCCAACGGATCTTCCAGCAATAAATAGGTCTCTGACAATAGCAGATAGGCGCGTTGACGCCACTCCGCGTTTTGATTTCTCTCCAGGCAATCGCTCAGGAGTCCGGGGATCCCATAGAGGTGGCCTTCGTTAAATTCTTCCTGGGCACGATTCAGCGTCAACTCGCATTCGTCCTGGGCAAAGAGCGGCCCGGCGGAGAATGTGAGAAGAATCAGAAAACAGCCTATAATTTTTTTGCCAACCATCAATACTCCTTGATTAATAACCGCACGCAGGTATTTTCATAGGGGATTTCATCCACATTGCCTACGTACTTCTTCCACTCGTCTTGCGTCATGTTGCGTGTCAACTTGGGACAGATCTGCTCGGCCAGCAACGAGGGGTCTGTTGGCCACACGCGGATCTCGGACTCACTGCATGCTGCTATAAGATAGTCCGATCCTTTTGCAAATTCAATATCCCAGATAAATCCGTTGTTGTTGCCCATCACCACCGGCAGGTCTTCAGGATAATCCAGCACGTAGAGCTGCAAGCGCTTATCCAGCCCTGCACTCGCCAGCAATTTCTCATCCGGGCTAAAGGCCACGTCGTTCACGCCGGCGCGGTGACCGGTGAATTGCCGGGTTTCCTTGGTCTTGAAATCGTATATTTTCACGAGGCCACGTTTGTTCACCACATCGTCTACCCCATAGGCCAGGTAGCGGCCGCTGGGACTGAACTTCACCGTAAGCACGCGGTTCGGATTGTCGTCGGCAATGAGCGTTGTGGTCTTGTCGGCGAGGTTGAACAAGATCACCTGTCCGGACCACGACACGCCCGCCAATTGTTTGCCATCGCTGCTGAGGCTGATGGACTTGAGTTCGTATGGCAATGTGGCCAATACTTGTACGCTGCCGGTCTTCGGGTCGACTTGTGACAGGGTGTTACCGGCGCTGGAGATGATGAAGGCGGAGTTGTCGGGGAGGAATTGAATGCTGTTGGTGGCACCGCTCAGTTTTTTCACCACCATCGGCCGGCTGTTGCCATTCTTCAGGTTGTAGATCTGCACAAAGGCGGAGTCGCTGCCGTTGACCAGGTAGGCCTCGTCGTGGCTCAGCGCAATGACCTTGGAAGGATATGGATTGGCATAAGCCGTGGCGGCGTTCGTAAGCTTGTCAAAATTGCCTTTGTAGATCCGGCCGTCTGCCCCGGCGGCGTAGAACTCGTCGTTCTTGTCGGTCATGACCAGGGATTTCATGTGTACGCGCGGCGGTCCCTGGATCTTCATGGCGTTATACGTCAACCCGTTGATCTTGGTGAGGGCACTGTATAACCCGGTGTAGATGTAGGGTTCATACTTCTTGCCTTCATAGCGCCGGTGAAATAAAAATCCCTGCATGGCCATCAAGCCACTCAGGTCGTTATCGTCGTCTTCCACGGCTGCCTTAGACGCCAATTCCTGGGCTTTGGTGAGCATGAAAAGGCGGTTGGCCTCTTTGTAGTTTTCTTCCGCACGGACATATTCCGTTTGGGCGCGGTTTCGTTCCACGCGGGCAGAGTCGCGTTGAATGTTGGCCTCCACCAGGTTGCTCAAGGCTTCGTTGCGGGCCTCGCGCGCGGTGTTCAAGGCCACCTGCAGTTGTTCGGTGGTTTCGGTGATCTGATCAAAAGCCCGTTGCAGTTCTTCTTTTTGTTTCTGCACGATCGCAGCCTGTTCTTCGGCCTTGCGTTGGTTTTCCTGGGCGATCTTGGACTGCGTGACGGCCTCCTCCCGGTTCTTGTCGGCGCGAAGCTTATCGGCATCGGCCTGCAGTTTCTGGAGATAGGCAAACACGAAAAAGATGATGGCCACGATGAAGGCGATCCCCAGGATGATGGCCGTGGCACGCGTTCTTCTCAACACGCGGCGCTGCATCATTTCCTGGTTCTTCAATTCGGCCTCGTACGTGATGCGGCTGGTGTCGAGGAACACGATGGCCCGTTCGAAGGCTTCGTCGTAGCGTTGGCCCCATTCGCGGGTGGGGTTTTGTTTCTTTTGCCAGTTGAGCGCCAGTTGCAAATCGGGTGGACGCCACAACCCGGTTTTACCGATCTGGTACATCGCTGCCGCTTCCGACAAACGTTTATACATCGACGCCGACTCAAATTCGTCGTCTACCCAACCGGCCAGGCGGTTCCAGATGCGCATAAGGCTTTCGTGCGAAAGCTCGATCATGGAATCGGTGTTCAGCGGGATGTTGGCCGCGGGCATGAGAAATGAGCGGCCCGCCCTCCGGAAATGATCGACGATGTTGATCACTTCTTCTTCGCTGGCTTCGGCTAATTCAGCGACCAACCCAAGCCTGCAAGCCCTGCGCTTGCCGAGGTTGTTCTGGTTCTTTTCGGTGATATTTTTAAAGAGGACTTCAGCGATCTGCTTGTCTCTCGTGGAAAGCTCGTCATAGGCTTCGTTGGCGTGTTGGGCCAGGGCCTGGCTCACTTTCCCTACGGCGTTGTAGTGCCGGATGTCGATGGGCTCGCCGGGTTCGTGGTTGGATATCCAATAGTCCCACGTGCGCATGAGGGCATGCTGCAGGATCGGGAGTTGGTCCTGGTTGTTGCCTACGTCGTTGAGCAGGCGCTTCACCAGGCGGTTGGAGATGGCTCCGCCAGCCACGGTGACGGGGCCTTCGATGATGGAGCGCTTTTGTTCGCGCGTCAGCTGGGGCACCAGATAGTTGCTGCTGTTGATTTGCTGGGTCAATCCGGAGAACACCGAGCACTCGCCGATGAAATCCGAGCGCATGGAAAGCGCGATGTACAGCGGCACTTCATTTTGCTGGATGGCGGTCAGGATGAGGTTTACGTACAACTGGGCCTCATTCAGACCCTCCTCGCTGTTGTTCATTTCGCGGTAGCGAAAGATCTCTTCGAATTGGTCGACGAGGAAGAACACATTTTCTTCGCCTGAGCGTTGCACGTGGCGGGCGATTTCGATGAGGCCGTTCGCGCCGCTTCTCAGGATGGAGTTGATGATCGCTTTTTGGATTTGCGCATCCTGGGCATCCAGCCGCTTGGTCTTCACCATAAAATCCACAATGGAATCGGTGAGGCTGTTGATGGGCGATGGGCCCGGGCGGGTGGTGATCACGTTCCAGAACGACCCCGACTCGGTTACAAAGCCACCATAGAGCACGGGCACAAGTCCGCAGGCCATGAGCGAAGACTTACCGCTGCCGGAGTACCCCATGACGGTGACAAAGCGATTGCGGGCAATCTTGAGAAGGATATCGTCTATCTGGCCATCGCGGCCGAAGAACAGGTGAGAGTCGTCAATTGAAAATGCGCGGAGACCGGGAAAAGGGTTCTCCCCTCCCTCTTGAACGTTAATGATGACGTCCTTTGAATAACCAGAGTCGCTATGTAATGGCTCGTTCAGCATATGCACACCGGAGAAGCCAGACTAGATAACCGAGATAGAAAAGGTATACTGCGCACTTCAGGTTTAAGTTTAAAAAAATAGCTCCTTCGCTAGGCTGAACTATGCTACGGCCGAATTTAGGCGAAAATAACTAAAAAGAAAAGGGGCCAGAAGCCCCTTTACTACCTATCCGTAAGGTTTTTAAATTACTTTACCTTATTTACCAGTGCTTCGAAAGCTGCTGGATGGTTCATTGCCAGGTCGGCAATCACTTTGCGGTTGAGACCGATACCTGCCTTGTTGAGTTTGCCCATAAGTGCAGAGTAAGACAATCCGTGTACGCGAGCGCCGGCGTTGATACGGGCGATCCAGATACCGCGGAACTCTCTCTTCTTTTGTTTTCTATCGCGATACGCGTAGACTAAACCTTTTTCGACAGCGTTTTTGGCTACTGTCCATACATTTTTCTTACGGCCGAAGAAACCTTTGGCCAGCTTCAGGATGCGTTTGCGTTTTGCTCGTGAAGCTACATTGTTGACTGATCTTGGCATTTCATTGCATTTTTTGACGGATGGCGTTCCTTCATTTGTTCAGGACTCTTAGGCGCCAGCAATCGGGTTTAACATTTAACCACTAAAGCACGAGCATGGCTTTCACATTGTTCATATCTGCTTTGGAAACAAGGCCTTTAGCAGAAAGTCTGCGCTTCTGCTTGGTCTCCTTCTTGGTCAGGATATGATTTTTGAAAGCGTGCTTACGCTTAATTTTACCAGTGCCAGTAACTTTAAACCGTTTCTTGGCGCCTGATTTTGTTTTTAACTTAGGCATTATATATAAAAATTAGAAAACACTACTTTTTACCGGCTTTGGGCATGATGATCATCCCCATCCGTTTGCCTTCCAGCTTAGGCAGTTGCTCTACCTTGCCAAACTCTTCCAGTCCTTGCGCGAACTTCAGCAGCAGGATTTCGCCTCTCTCCTTGTACACGATCGAACGGCCGGGGAAGAATACCGTGGCTTTCACCTTGGCGCCTTCCTTGAGGAAGTTTTCGGCGTGCTTGAGCTTGAAGTTGAAATCGTGCTCGTCCGTGTTCGGGCCAAAGCGGATTTCCTTCAACACCACCTTCAGGGCTTTCGCCTTGATCTCCTTCTGTTTCTTTTTCTGCTCGTATTTAAACTTCGAATAGTCTACGATCTTACATACCGGGGGATCAGCATTTGGAGAAATCTCCACAAGGTCCAATCCCTGGTCCTGTGCCAATTTAATGGCCTGCTGGATGGGATAGACGTCTACTTTGATATCCTCTCCTACCACCCTCACACGCTGCGCGGTTATCCTTTCGTTGATCCGATAAGGCTCTTCCGGTCGCTGGGGCCCTCTTCTGAACGGTTTATTAAAACCGGGTCTGTTGTTATTAAAGATTGCGATACTATTAAAAATTTAAGTTTCAAAAAACAGGGTGCAAATATCGTTATAATTTTTGCTTTTCACAAAATCAAATCGGGGCAGAACACTCAATTCTGAAGCGATTTACGAATTCTTCCAGTGGAACGCTACCTTGGTCGCCCTGTCCGTGTTTCCGGACAGCCACCATTTGGTCGGAGGCTTCTTTCTCGCCCACAATGAGCATGAACGGGATCTTCTTCGTTTCCGCATCGCGGATCTTGCGGCCGATCTTCTCGTCGCGATCGTCCAGTAAGCCTCTGATATCCTGCTCTTTAAGCTTTTCGTAGACCAGCTTGGCGTAGTCGTTGAAGCGCTCGGAAATGGGCAATACGGCGATCTGATCCGGCGCCAACCACAGCGGGAAATTGCCCGCACAGTGCTCGATCAACACGGCCACAAACCGCTCCAACGACCCAAACGGGGCGCGGTGGATCATGACCGGGGTATGTTTCTGATTATCCGATCCTACATATTCCAACTCGAACCGAACCGGCAGATTGTAGTCCACCTGGATGGTCCCCAGCTGCCACTGGCGTCCGAGGGCGTCTTTTACCATGAAATCCAGTTTGGGGCCATAGAAGGCGGCTTCGCCCTTTACGGCGACCGTGGACAGTCCTCTTTCGTCGGCAGCTTCCTGAATGGCGGCCTCGGCCTTTTCCCAGGCGCTGTCTTCGCCGATGTATTTGGCCTTGTTGGCGGGGTCGCGCAAGGAAACCTGGGCGGTATAGTTCTCAAATCCCAGCGATTTGAAGACGTGCAACACCAGGTCGATCACCTTCACGAACTCCTCCTTCACCTGGTCGGGGCGGCAGAAGATATGCGCGTCGTCCTGGGTGAAGCCCCGCACGCGGGTGAGGCCGTGGAGCTCGCCACTTTGTTCGTAGCGGTACACCGTGCCGAACTCCGCCAGGCGGATGGGCAGGTCGCGGTATGAGCGCGGCTTGGTTCTATAGATCTCGCAGTGGTGCGGACAGTTCATGGGTTTCAGCAAGAACTCTTCTCCCTCGTCCGGGGTGTGGATGGGTTGGAAAGAGTCTTTGCCGTATTTCTCGTAGTGACCCGAAGTGACATACAGGGCCTTGCTTCCGATATGGGGCGTCACCACGGGGTCGTAGCCGGCTTTGATCTGGGCTTTGCGCATGAATTGTTCCAGGCGTTCGCGCAAGATGGTACCTTTGGGCAGCCACAACGGCAGGCCCATGCCTACCCGTTCGGAGAAGGCAAACAGTTCCAATTCCTTGCCCAATTTGCGGTGGTCGCGTTTCTTGGCTTCCTCGATCAGGTGCAGATACTCCTCGAGCTCTTTTTGCTTGGGGAACGTAATGCCGTAGATGCGGGTGAGCATCTTGTTGTTTTCGTTGTTGCGCCAGTAGGCTCCTGCCACACTAAGCAACTTCACGGCTTTGATGAAGCCTGTGTTGGGAATATGCGGGCCGATGCAAAGATCGGTGAACCCGCCTTGCTGATAGAACGTGATCTTGCCATCTTCCAGACCGTTGATGATCTCGATTTTGTAGGGATCGCCTTTCTCGGTAAAGTATTTGAGCGCGTCGGCCTTGGTCACCTCCTTGCGGACGTATTGGCTGTCGTGTTTGGCGAGCTCTTTCATTTTGGCTTCCACAGCAGCCAGGTCATCGTCGCCAAAAGGCTTGCCGTTCAGGTCGACGTCATAATAGAAGCCGTTCTCGATGGCGGGGCCTGTGCCGAATTTCACACCGGGGTACAGTGCTTCCAGGGCCTCGGCCAGCAAGTGCGCCGACGAGTGCCAGAAGGTGGTCTTGCCGGGCTTATCGTTCCAGGTCAGTATTTTGATGGAGGCATCCGTGGTGATCGGGCGGGACAGATCCCACACCTCTCCGTTTACTTCGATGGCTAATGAGACACGCGCCAGTCCTTCACTGATGCTGGACGCAATTTCGGAACCCTTAACGCCCTGAGGATATTCGCGGACGCTTCCGTCGGGAAGTGATATTTTTACATTCATGGACGTGAACTAAACTACAAAATTAATTCAGGTTGCAAATATGCAACATTAAAAGCTGGATTACGCAGGTTTTTGAGGAAAGCCGGATTTTATTTCAATGTGACGGGCCAGACTTTTTGGGGTTATGAAAATCTGATCACAGTTGGAATTGAAAACTGAAGAACACCCCGAACTTACGCACCGGAACATCGGGTTGCTGTTGGTGATCCAGGTAGTTGAGACGGTGAATGAAATCGATGCGCAAAAACCGGAAGATGTTCTCCACACCATAACCCAATTCTACATAAGGCCCCTTGTCGAAATAACCGACGGGCAAGGTGGGCTCGCCCGCGGGCGTGTAGGGCGCGATGAGCGCGCGGTTGCCCGGGCTAAGTCCACCGTAGATCACGTTGGCCGTTCCCTGGAGACGCCATTTTAATTTCCGCAACAGCGGAATCCGGTTCAAGAGCAAGCCCTCGAAATAGTGGCGGTATTGCAACGTGGCATAGCGGTCGCTCACGAATTCGCCATAGTTCATGAGGTTATAGGTCACACTGTTGTACAGCGGCGTCTGATTTCCCAGATGCAGGCCCAGTAGCGGGTACGGTATGTCCGTGAATATATACTCTCCCATGACGTCGAGATAGGCCGTGCCCAGGGGGCCGAAGCGAATGCGTTTGAAGAGGCTGAGGCGCAGTTTGTCGTAGTCGAAATCGCTGCTAAGCAGGCCTTTGAACCCTCGTGTGTAGCGCACGGTGATGATGGGCCAGCGCGTGGTGCCCAGGCTGAGGCGGTCGTTGTCGGATTGAATGAAGACCTCATCGCGGGCGTAGCGCGCCTCCAGGATCATTTCGGCCGATTCAAAATTCTGGCTTACCGTGGACGATGTTTGATCTTCCGGGTGGTCATAGTAGGCAAAGTTGTAGGTGGGGCGAAAGGTAAAATAGCGGAAACCCACCCGCTGGGAGAATCCCTTGAAAACCTCGCGTTTAAAATCCACGCGGCCCTCCTGGGTGTAATAGCCCCTGCGGAAATAGCCAAACCGTTGGGAGGCCAAGAGCAGGAAGTTGTCGCCGGCCGTTTCGCTGTCGATACCCACGCGGCCCAAGTCGCTGCGGGCGCGAACCGTGAGGGTTGTCCAATGCTGTCGCGAAAGAATGTTCTGTACCTGTGCCGTATACTTTATCCTTTGGTCGCGAAAGCCATAGCCCAGCTGCGCGCCCAGGACCCACTTCTTGCTGAAGTCGATGTTGGTGCGAAAGCCTGGTTGTATGCGCACCCCCTCAATGTTGTTTACGGCAAAGAGTGCGATGTAAGGACCGAGGTCGATCTTCCCCACTTTGTAATAGCCGTTGACGGCGATCTTGATCAGGTCGATGTAGGTGCGTACCACGGGGATGGTTTGCAGCGTGTCGATCATTTTATAGACGTTCTTCTCGGTGGGTGTGAGCGGTTCGTGACGAATGGAGTCCCAGTACACTTCCTCCTCGTTCATGCGCGCGTCCTCGGCCATGGTGATGGGCTGCTGATAGAAGTTCACCTCGTGGGGTTTGTTGACGACAAAATTTTTGTTGCTCGTATAGAACTTGGCCAGCATCCCGGCGCTGAAGCTGGTCACTTCACTCACGTCGATGAGCACGCGATTCTTTACCGGGAGCCATGCTCCCCCTTCTACCGGTGCGAGTTCCTGTTGGATTTTTATTTTCTCCACAAAATTCAAATTCGCCTGCCGCCCGACGGTGGCGTCGATTTGCTTTAGGGCATAGCCTTCCTTCGCAATCCAGATGGACCCGGTGAAGGCGAGGTCTTGCGGGCTTCGCGGTGTGAAGTCGAGGCGATAGCAAAATTGTTCGCCGACGTATAAACTATCCACCAGGTCATAGTCATAATACAATCTCCACCCATCAGCGATGGGCGACACAAAATCTTTGGTCACGATGTTGACCCAGTTTTGATAAAAGTTATACTCCTGGAACGAAGAGCCGATCAACTGTGTGACGGTCGTCCCGTCCTCCACGCCAACGCCATGTACTTTGGAGCGCAGAATATTTTCATACCGCAGCGAGGGATCGTCGCGGTAGTAGACTTTGGATACGCTTTCGGTGATGAGGATGGGCAAAATGGGTTTGCCATCTTCGCCGGCGATGCGTTCGATGCTGTCGAGCACCTGGGTGATCTTTTGGATCACTTTTCGCTTCTTGAATTTGTCGGTCAGGTTGTCGACGTCGATTTCGATCTTGGTGTAGGTGTCATACTCGTAGGCCACCATTTTGCGTTTGTCGTTCTTGCTTTTGTTCTTCACGACATTCCGCAGGATGGCGTATGCCGGATTTTCACCGGACAGGACAACCACTTCCTGGAGACTCTGCGCGTTTTCCACGATCTGAAAATTGACGATCTGTGTCTTTCCTTTTACAATTGCCTTTTTTCGTGGTGTGTAACCGATGTAGGACACCACGAGCGTATCGCCCGGATGGGTCGTGCGGATCGCGTAGTTGCCATCGAAGTCGGTAGTTGCGCCGGTGGAGGTCCCGGGGAAGATCAGGTTGGCGAACGGTATGGGATCGCCCGAATTAGCGTCGGTCACCTTGCCGCTGATGGTGGTCTCCTGTGCTTGTGATAGCCCGGGGAGCCCGCACATCAGTACGGCAAAAAGTATAAAAGGAACTGAAAGTACGTTTGCAACGTCTCTTCGCACGCTGGGGGGATTTATAATTTTCAATCAAAGGATTAACCCTGTTCAGGCCCATCCTGTTCTACTGCCGCACGGTGCTGACTTTAATCTGCTCTTTCTCCCCTAGAAAGCGGGGCGCTGTTTTGAGCACATACAGGTCCAGCACTGCTTTTGGCCGGGCCAGGTATTCGCGAAACCGCACTTTCATCGAGGAATCAAAGTCAGGTTCGTCGGCCACCATGGCCACCGCGTCGATGTTATAGTAACGGCTGATGAATAGAGCCCGATAACTGTGAAAAGGTTGCGTGATGATAATGATCCTGTTCTGACCAAATATTTTCTGGCAGCGCACAACGGAATCCAACGTGCGGAGACCGGCATAGTCGAGGGTGATGGCATATTGGGGCACCCCCATTTTGACCAGGGCTTTTTGCATGGCCATGGGTTCGTTATAGTAGCGCGAGCGGTTATCACCACTGAGAATGAAATGGTCGATCTTTCCCATGCGGTAGAGTTCCGCAGCTTTCTCCATGCGTTTTTGAAAAAAGGGGTTGGAACCCCCTCCCACGGTCTTGTGGCTGGTGCCCAACACCAGGGCCACGCGATGGTCGGGAAGCCGGGTGAGGTCGCTGAAAACTTTGGATGTCGTGCTGCTCACCACCCAAACGTTGGTGCCGATAATGAAAAGCAAGCCTACCCCAATGACGATCAACAAAATTTTCTTCAGCCTGCGCATAGCAAATAGACCCGTTCCAACAAAGCTACTCAATTGCCCGGAGAAACTCTTGTTCGATCAGGTCCGACTTCCGTACAATTTTCCGGTACCATTGCAGCCGTATAAGATCCTTTTCTTCCTCGCTGAGCCCAAACGGTGTGCCGGACTGGTGCAGCTTGCTAACGATTGAATTGAGACAAATGGCGACGCTCACCGAGATGTTAAAGCTTTCCGTGAAGCCATACATCGGTATACGGACCTTGGCATCGCACAGGGCCAGCGCTTGTTTGGACACGCCACGCAGTTCGTTACCGAACAATAACGCCACCTTATTTTGCGAGGCGTCGACCTGGTGGATGGAAAGGCCATCCTCGTCGGGGTCGGCAGCCATGATCTTGTAGCCCTCCGCCTTCAACTGCTGCACGCAGGCTACGGTGTTATCTTCCGTTTTGGAGGTGTGGTGAAGGATGTCAAGCCATTTGTGCGAGCCTTTCAGCACCTTGGGGTTAACACTGTATTTGCTGATGTTCTCTACGATGTGGATCTCCTGCAAGCCCATGCATTCGCAAGTGCGCACAACGGCGCTGGCATTTTGCGATTGAAAGATGTCTTCCAGGATCACCGTGACATGGCGTGTGCGCTGATCCAACACCTTTTCGACGCCTTGCAGTTTGTGTTCGGAAATGAATTGGGCCAGGTGGGCCGACACCAGTTTCTCTTCGCGGGTTAGCATACTCCAAACGTAAGGCGGTTGTTCCTGGATTCCATAAAAAAGCGATTGAACGATGCGATCGTGAAAATACCGGTCAGCCTAGACGCAGCGTCCGGCAAACCCGTCAACTGAATAAAGCGCCCGCGATGGTGGCCGTCATCATGGTCGCCAGGGTGGCGGCGATCATGGCGCGCAGACCCAACCGGGAGATGTCGGCCTGCCGTGAAGGCGCCATCCCTCCTGTTCCTCCGATCTGAATGGCGATGGAACTGAAGTTAGCGAAACCGCACAGCGCGTACGTTGAAATGAGTATCGATTTTTCGCTCAACACCCCCGCCGTTTTCATGACGCCCAGATCCGAATAGGCGACAAATTCGTTGATCACCATTTTCTGACCCAGCAAGCTTCCTACAGCCAGCGTATCGTTCCACTCGACACCAATGCAGAAGGCGAACACGCGGAATACCTGGCCGAGGATGTATTGCAATGAGAAGCCGTCGAATGTGCCGTTGGTGCTGGTCACCACAAATTCGTTGAGGCCGGTGTAGTGGCCGATCAGTCCCACCAAAATCCAGTTCAGGGCATAGATCACGGCGATAAAGGCCAGCAACATGGCGCCCACGTTCAAGGCCAGCTTCAATCCATCGGATGCACCGATGGCAATGGAGTCGATCAGGTTTACACCAACATGATCTTTGGTCAATTTCAATTCTTTGTCGATGGGCTCGGTTTCCGGCAGGAAGAGCTTGGCCATGACCACCGATGCGGGTGCGCTCATGATAGAGGCCGTGAGCAGGTAGGTGGCAAATTTGGTTTGCTCTGCCGGGTCGCTTCCTCCCAAAAAGGAAACGTATGCCCCGAACACACTCCCGGCAATGGTGGCCATGCCGCCGACCATGAGGCAGTGCAATTCCGATTGGGTCATGCCCGGAATGAAGGGTCGCACCAGCAAGGGTGCTTCCGTTTGTCCCATGAACACATCGCCGGCAACGGAG
>Ga0209050_1002129_pt1 | contig 18036 bp, 17 predicted proteins | sample Araplavi_mTSA_r2_FD_184276 | JGI IMG/M metagenome (GOLD analysis project Ga0209050, IMG submission 184276) | Arabidopsis root microbial communities from North Carolina, USA - plate scrape MF_Cvi_mTSA_r2 (SPAdes) (version 2) | ecosystem: Host-associated > Plants > Roots > Endosphere | place: USA... | reverse complement strand
TGCTGTTCGCAAACTCGGGCATGCTGGCGATCAACCCCTGGATCTACAAGCTGCATTCCGACCCGGTGAAGGCGTTTGCGCCCGTGTCGCTGTTTTCGGACCTGCCGTTCGTGCTGGTGGTGCCTGCCAGTCTGCCGGCCAAGAACGTCGCGGAGCTGGTGACGCTGACCAAGTCCCAGCCCGGCAAGCACACCTTTGCCAGCTCGGGCACGGGCGGCGCGCCCCACCTGTCCGGCGAGATCTTCCAGGAAGCCACCGGCGTGGATCTGGTGCACGTGCCCTACAAGGGCGGCGGCCCGGCGATGACCGATCTGATGGCCGGGCGCGTGGACATGCTGTTCGCGTCAGTCCTGGAGACCATGCCGTATGTCACGGCCGGCAAGCTGCGCGCGCTGGCCGTGACCGGCGCGACTCGCTCGCCCGCGATGCCGGACGTGCCCACCATCGACGAAGCCGGCGTCAAGAACGCGCAGAGCGGCTCGTGGACGGCGGTACTGGCGCCGGCCGGCACGCCGCAGGCAGTGATCGACAAGCTGTCCGAGGCGATCCGCGCCGTGGCGGCCGATCCCGCGGTCAAGGCCAAGCTCGAATCGCAGGGCGCCATCGCCCACGGATCGACACCCAAGGAGCTGCAGGATCTGGCCGCTAGCGAGCGCGAACGCTATGGGCAGATAATCAAGTCCCGCAACATCCAGACCAACTGATTCCGGTCCCGGCCCGCCTCGGCGGGCCTTTCCTTCTTACCTACATAAGCCGTATCCATGACTGCATCCCTTCCCGCCTCCGCCGCCGATCTGCTGATGGTCGGTCCCCTGCTGCCTGAACTGGTGGCCGACCTGGAATCGCGCTACCGCGTTCATCGCCTCTGGGAGGCCCAGGACAAGGCGGCGCTGCTGCGCGAACATGGCGCCGCCATCCGCGGCATTGCCACCAGCGGCCGCTTCGGCGCGACAAAGGAATTGATCGACGCCCTGCCCGCCCTGGAAGGCATCTTCAGTTTTGGCGTGGGGTACGACACCATCGACATCGCGGCGGCAAAGGCGCGCAACGTCGTGGTCACCAACACGCCGGGCGTGCTGGACGCCTGCGTGGCCGATACCGCGCTGGCCCTGATGCTGGCCGTCTCGCGCCGCATCGCCGAAGCCGACCGCTTTGTGCGCGCCGGCCGCTGGCCCACCGAAGGATTCGGCCTGGGTTCGCGCATGACCGGCAAACGCTGCGGCATCGTCGGCCTGGGCAACATCGGCCTGCAGATCGCCCGCCGCGCGCAGGCCTTCGACATGGAGATCCTGTACACCAACCGCAAACCGCGCCCAGACGCGCCCGAGGGCTACCGTTATTGCCCGGACATCGTCGAGCTCGCCGCGCAATGCGACTTCCTGGTGCTGGCCGTGCCGGGCGGCGGCGCGACGCGCCACATGGTGAACGCACAGGTGCTGGACGCCCTGGGTCCGGACGGCTGGCTGATCAATATTGCGCGCGGCACGGTGGTCGACGAAGCCGCACTGGTAGCGGCGCTGCAGAACAAACGCATTGCCGGCGCCGGCCTGGACGTGTTCGAACACGAACCGGCCACGCCCCCGGAACTGAACGCCATGGACAACGTGGTGATGCTGCCGCACATTGCCAGCGGCACCCACGAAACACGCCGCGCGATGGCGGACCTGATGCGCGCAAATCTGGATTCGTGGTTCCGCGAAGGCCAGGTGCATACGCGCGTGGTGTAACGCGCAACTGCTGACTTCTGAGGCTTGCGCGGCCTGCCGGGTTGACCGGCAGGCCATTTTTCAGGCGGCTTCCACCGCCGGCGGATCGATGGACCGTTGCGGGGCGGGCAAGGTGCGATCACAAAGTGCCCAACCCGATGCCGGGTTGCGCCGGTCGTGCAGATAATCCCAATTGGCGCCGCATTCGCCGCACGTGAATGCCTCGTGCGTGACGCCGCGTTGCGCCAGGGGCAACGACCGGACATGGCCCAGGCTGATCAGGTTTTTATGCCCCGGCGCCCCCGCCTGATCCACGGTGATGGCCGCGCATTGGCCGCACAGCATCGCTCCACTCCCTTTCATTTTGCTTTCACGGAATGGTACGGACGACGGAGCTTCAAAGGCTCAACAATTCTCACATTCTGTATTGCGGAGTTACCCGTTCCCACGAAGCGGGCGCCATTGCTGTAAACACCGACGCCTGCCTTTCATCCCGGCGGACTATACTGGATAAATAAACAGTATTTTCCGCCATGCCGTTCAAAAACCCCCTTTCCCACGCCGACCTGCGGTGCATCCGCGAGCGTCAGCCCTGGAACCCCGATGTGATCACCCTGCTTTGGGAGGTCAAGCGGCTGCGTTCGATCTTGCTGCGCGCCTATCAGCTATCCGGCGACTTCAAGCGCCCGGCCGGCATCACCGGCGAGCTCTACGACGATTTCATACGCGACCTGCACCGCGAACCCTGCGTGCTGGAGCGCGACGACATGAAAGACGCGCTGCTGGAACCTTCCAACCGGTTGCGCAAGGGGATGGCTCCCAGATAGCGCTGGAGCGCAGACGGGCGCGGGAGTATCGTCAAAGGCGCATCCTGGCCCAGAACGGAGATGTCCCATGTCTGACCATTCGCAAACAGAATTGGAATCCGGCGCGTCACAACAGGGCAACCTCGTGCAATTCCTGCTGTGGATTGCGGCGCGTCCTCGCACCTACGCAGAGACCATGGAAGCGTGGCGTACCCACTGCCCCAGGCTGTCGGCCTGGGAAGACGCCACGGCGAATGGCTTGATCGACATGACGCAGGAACAAAGCACCGTGAAGGGCGAAGCCGTCCTGGTGCTGACGGAAAAAGGCCGTGCGCTTCTGGCCTCCCATGCGCCGATTCAGGGTGCGCAAGCCGGACCCGACGGGTCCTAGCGTTTCTCCCCGGCCCACCCCATTTCCATCGCTGGAATCTCGCCTGCGCTGCGCTGAATCGTCCTTCAGCGTCTGCGCCCTCTCCTGGCGCGCCGGACACCGCTCCCCCCCGGACTTACCCTAAGTCCTTGAAATAACTCGCGGTAATTAAAAATGCGCGGTCATTCGCATCTAGGGAATTTACTTATGCCTTTTTAGTATTTGTAGGGTGCATACTCGAGCGGCCAGAATTCGTCCTTGGCATAAATCAAGACCAATGGAACTCCGTCAACTCGAGGCCTTTGCGGCCGTCATGTCCACCGGCAGCGTCACCGCGGCCGGACGGCTGCTGGGACGCTCGCAGCCGGCGATCAGCCGGTTGTTGCAGGAACTGGAGGCCGAGATCGGCTATCCCCTGTTCGCGCGCAGCGGTCCCCGCGTGACGCCGACCGAACAGGGGTTCCTGCTGTATGACGACGTTGAACGCGCACTGACCAGCCTGCAGCAGATCCGCGGCCGGGCCGATGAAATCGCGCGCGGCCAGGCGCAGCCGCTCCTGGTGACCGCCACGTCCGCCCTCGCCGCCGGTCTGGTGCCCGCTGCCCTCAAACGCATCGAAGACCGCCTCGGCGCCGCACGCGTGCAGTTGCGCAGCGCCTCGCCGGAACGCGTGGTGCACGCTGTGCTGTCGGGCGCCGCGCAACTGGGCGTGACCAGCCTGCCGCTGGAACACCGCGGCCTGACCGTGCACTGGATTGCCCAGGCGCCTTGCGTCGTCGCCCTGCCCGAAGACGATCCTGTGGCGCAGCATGCCGTGGTGCCGGTGTCGGCCCTTGCCGGCCGCCGTCTCATCACCATGGCCAATCCCTATCGCCTGCGCCGCCGTCTGGACGCGGCCCTCTCGCACAACGTACAGGCGCTGGGCACCATCGAAACCAATTCGTCCGTCAATGCCTTGGCCGCCGTCCGCGCCGGGCTTGGCGTGTCGGTGCTGGAGCCCGTGACTGCCTACGGCTCGCCGGTGGCGGGCGTGGCGATCCGGCCCATCGACCTGGACATCCCCTTCTTTTTTGGGGTCATCACCCCGCAGTCGCAAACGCTGACGCCGGCCTGCCAGGCCATGGCGGACGCACTGGCCGAAGCCGCCGCAGCCCTGCTGCCGGACTTTGTGCTGCACGACGCCTGCGAGCATTCGGCGCTGTTGCAGTCGATCTACGGCGATGACGCCCCTGTTATGGAAACACCCGCATCATGAATCTGCCCATTGCCATCCCGCCGCAAGGCCTGCCCGCCCTGGAGGCGCGCCTTCGGCAAGACCTGTCCTGGCTGGAACTGCCCGCCAAGAACTGGGTGACGCCCCGGCTGGTCGATGGCCAGCAGGTGCTGGACGTGGCCATCATCGGCGGCGGCATGGGCGGTCTTGCGGCGGCGGCGTCGTTGAAGCATCTGGGCATCGACGCGCCGATTTTCGATCAGGCGCCCGAAGGCTTCGAAGGCCCGTGGGCCACGACGGCCCGCATGGAGACGCTGCGCTCGCCCAAGCAACTGACCGGTCCCGCGCTCGGCCTGCCCGCGCTGACCTTCCGCGCCTGGTTCGAAGCGCAATTCGGTTTGGACGCGTGGGAAGCGCTGGACAAGATCCCGCGCCTGCAATGGATGGACTACCTGCGCTGGTACCGCCGCGTGCTGAACCTGGACGTGCGCAACGAACACCGCATCCTGTCCGTGCAGCCGCGCGCCGACAAGCTGGTGGAACTGGACATCCAGTCGCCCGCCGGGCGCAGCACCGTCCTGGCCCGCCGTGTCGTGCTGGCCACTGGCCGCGACGGCCTGGGCGGCGCCTATGTGCCTGACTTTGCAAAGAAACTGCCGCGCGACCGTTGGGCGCATTCGTCCGACGTGATGGACTACAACACGCTGGCCGGCAAGCGCGTCGGCGTCGTGGGCGCGGGCGCATCCGCCATGGACAGCGCGGCGACCGCGCTGGAAGCCGGCGCGGCCAGCGTCGACCTGCTGATCCGCCGCAACGACATCCCTCGCATCAACAAGGGCAAGGGCGCAGGCAACCCAGGCCTGACCCACGGTCACCTGACGCTACCCGACGAATGGAAGTGGAAGATCCGCCACTACATCAACGCCGCGCAGGTGCCGCCCCCGCGCGGCAGCACGCTGCGCGTGTCGCGCCACCCGAACGCCTTCTTCAACCTGGGCTGTGGCGTGCTGGACCTGGCGCTGATCGATGATGAGATCCACGTCACCACGCCCAAAGGCGTGTTCGTGCTGGACTTCCTGATCTTCTCCACGGGCTTTCGTATCGACTGGACCGTGCGCCCGGAATTCGCGCCGCTCGCGCCTCACGTGCGCGCCTGGGGCGACCGCTACACGCCGCCCGCCGGCGAGGAAGACCAGGAACTGCATGATTCGCCCGACCTGGGCGCCGTCTTCGAATTGCAGGAAAAAGTGCCCGGCGCCTGCCCCGGCCTGGATCGCGTCCACTGCTTCTCGTACCCCGCCGCGCTGACGCAAGGCACGATCTCGGGCGACATCCCCGCCATCAGCGAAGGCGCCAAGCGCCTGGCGCAAGGCATCGCAGGTCTGTTCTACCGCGAAGACGTGGCCACGCACTACGCCAACATGGAAGCGTTCTCCGAGCCCGAAGTGTTCGGCGATGAATGGACCCCAGCCCCGGCGCCGGCGACCGCTTCGCAGGCGGAGACCGCGCAATGACCGCATGGCTGCTACGCCGCGTGGCGCAAGCCGCCGTGGTCGTGTTCCTGATGACGCTCATCGTCTTCGTGGGGCTGCACGCCATCGGCAACCCCGTGGACATCCTGATCGGCCAGGACGTGGACCAGGTCGACCGCGCGCGCATCATCGCTGAACTGGGTCTGGACAAGCCCCTGTGGCAGCAGTACCTGGCCTTCCTGAACGGCGCGCTGCATGGCAACCTGGGCAACAGCTTCGTCTACAACATTCCGGCGATCGAACTGGTGATCCAGCGCCTGCCGGCCACGCTTGAACTGGCGATCACCGCCCTGTCGTTTGCCGTCATCGTCGGCCTGCCGCTGGGCCTGTTCGCCGGCCTGTACCCCGACAGCCGCGCGTCCAAGATGATCATGGCCGGCAGCATCGTCGGCTTCTCGCTGCCCACCTTCTGGGTGGCGCTGATGCTGATCATGGCGTTCAGCGTGTCGCTCGGCTGGCTGCCGGCCAGCGGCCGCGGCCAGACGGTGGAGTTCCTGGGCTTCCAGTGGTCGTGGCTGACGGCCGACGGCTGGCGCCACCTGATCCTGCCGGCGTTCAACCTGTCGCTCTTCAAGATCTCTTTGGTGATCCGCCTGACCCGCGCCGGCGTGCGCGACGTGATGCCGCTGGACTTCGTGAAGTTCGCGCGCGCCAAGGGCCTGTCGCCGTTCCGCGTGGTCTGTGTGCACGTGCTGCGCAACACCATGATTCCGCTGGTGACCGTGCTGGGCCTGGAACTCGGTTCGACCATCGCCTTTGCCGTCATCACCGAAAGCATCTTTGCCTGGCCCGGCGCCGGCAAGCTGATCCTGGACAGCCTGAACGCGCTGGACCGCCCCGTGATCGTGGCCTACCTGATCGTGGTGGTGTGCCTGTTCGTGACGCTGAACCTGATCGTCGACATTCTGTACAAAGTGCTGGACCCCCGGGTACGGCTGGAGGCCACGGCATGAGTTCCGTATCCAATACCGCGCAGGCGCCTGCCCTGCGCCGCGAGTCGCCGTGGCGCCGCAACCTGACCGAGTTCCTGTCGTCCAAGACGGCGGTGCTGGGCCTGGTGGTGGCCACGCTGCTGATCCTGGCTGCCGTGCTGGCGCCCTGGATCTCGCCGCAGAACCCGTATGACCTCTTGCAGATCGACGTACTGGACTCGCGCCTGCCGCCCGGCACCATGAACGGCCTGGAGACCTTTCATTACTGGCTGGGCACCGACGGCCAGGGCCGCGACCTGTTGTCCGGCATCCTGTACGGCCTGCGCATCAGCCTGATGGTGGGCGTGGGCTCGGCGCTGATCGCCGGCATCATCGGCACGCTGCTGGGTCTGTTGGCCGCCTACGCCGGCGGCAAGGTCGACGCCTTCATCATGCGTCTCGTGGACCTGATCCTGTCGTTCCCGTCGATCCTGGTGGCGATGATGATCCTGGCCTATCTGGGCAAGGGCGTGGGCAACGTGGTGCTGACGCTGGTGATCCTGGAATGGGCCTACTACGCCCGCACCGCGCGCGGCCAGGCCCTGGTCGAACGCCGCCGCGAATACGTCGAAGCCGCCCGCTGCCTGGACATTCCCAACTGCCGGATCATGTTGAAGCACATCCTGCCCAACTGCCTGCCGCCGCTGATCGTGATCGGCACGCTGCAGATCGCGCGCGCCATCACGCTGGAAGCCACGCTGAGCTTTCTGGGCCTGGGCGTGCCGGTGACCGAACCGTCGCTGGGCCTGCTGATTTCCAACGGCTTTCAATACATGCTGTCCGGCGAATACTGGATCAGCTTCTACCCCGGCATCGCGCTGCTCATCACCATCGTGGCGATCAATCTGGTGGGCGACCGCCTGCGCGACGTGCTGAACCCGAGGACCCACAAATGACCGACCGCACCGCCTCGGCTGGCGCGCCGGCCACGCTTGAAGTGCGTAACCTGCGCACGCAATTCCATACCCGCGCGGGCGTGCTGCCCGCCGTGGATGGCGTCTCTTTTAAGCTGGAACGCGGCAAGATCCTGGGCCTGGTCGGCGAATCCGGCTCGGGCAAGTCCGTGACGGGCTTCTCCATCATGGGTCTGGTCGATGCGCCGGGCCGCATCGCCGGCGGCGAGGTCCTGTTCCAGGGCCACGACCTGACCAAGCTGGCGCCGCGCGAGTTGCGCAAGCTGCAGGGCAACCGCATCGCGATGATCTTCCAGGATCCGATGATGACGCTGAACCCCGTGCTGCGGGTGGACGTGCAGATGATCGAGACCGTGCGCGCCCATAACAAGATGAGCAAAGCCGAGGCCCGCATCCTGGCGCGCGACACGCTGGGCATGATGGGCATTCCCAGCCCCGAGGAACGCCTGCTGGCCTACCCGCATCAACTGTCCGGCGGCATGCGCCAGCGCGTGGCCATTGCCATTGCCATGCTGCACCGCCCGGATCTCATCATTGCCGACGAACCCACCACCGCGCTGGACGTCACCATCCAGGCGCAGATCCTGTCCGAAGTGCAGAAGCTCGCACAGCAGCACGGCACCAGCCTCATCTGGATCACGCACGATCTTTCCGTGGTGGCCGGCCTGGCCGACGACGTGGCCGTCATGTACGCCGGCCGCATCGTCGAACACGGCAAGGTCGACGACGTGCTGGACCGTCCGCAGCACCCGTACACCGTGGGCCTGATCGACAGTCTGCCCAGCAACAACCAGCGCGGGCAGCGCCTGCGCCAGATTCCCGGCATGACGCCGAACCTGCTGCACCTGCCGACCGGCTGTGCGTTCGCGGCGCGCTGCGCGCGCGCCACTGCCGCCTGCGGCCAGCAACCCGGCATCACCCAAGCCTTACCCGACCACGACGTGCGCTGCTTCCATCCTTCCATCCAGATCCACCGCGAGGTGGCGGCATGAGCGCAACCGCCAACGCCCCCACCCCGCTGATCGACCTGCGCCAGGTCAGCAAGCGCTTCGGCGAACGCAAGATCGGCGCCGCCGGCCGCGCGATGCAATCGCTGGGCCTGTCCAAGCCGCCCGCCATCACGCGTGCCGTGGACCATGTCGATCTCATCGTGAACCCCGGCGAAGTCGTCGGCCTGGTCGGCGAATCCGGCTGCGGCAAGTCCACGCTGGGCCGCATCGCGGCCGGCCTGCTCACGCCGTCGGGCGGCGAGGTCCGCATCAACGGCGTGCGCCCGGCCGACATGAACGCGGCCGAAGCCCACGCCGCGCGCCTGAAGGTGCAGATGATCTTCCAGGACCCCTATGCCAGCCTCAACCCGCGCCTGCGCGTGGACGAGATCGTCGGCGAAGCGGCGCGCATTCATGGTCTGGTCGGCAACGGCGACTTCGACGACTACGTCAGCGCGCAACTCGAGCGCGCGGGCCTGGACCCCGCCCTGCGCCAGCGCTATCCGCACCAGTTCAGCGGCGGTCAGCGCCAACGCATCGGCATTGCCCGCGCGCTGGCCGTGCAGCCGTCCATGCTGGTCTGCGACGAGGCCGTGGCCGCGCTGGATGTGTCGATCCAGGCGCAGATCCTGAACCTGTTCATGGACCTGCGCGAAGAGCTGAACCTGACGTATCTCTTCATCAGCCATGACCTGGGCGTGGTCGAACACCTGTCCGACCGCGTCGTCATCATGTACCTGGGCCGCGTCGTGGAAACGGCGACGGTGGAAGAAGTCTTCCAGCGTCCCAACCACCCGTACACCCAGGCGCTGCTGGCCGAGATTCCCACCCTGAAGTCGCGCCACAAGACCTTTACCGCGATCAAGGGCGAGATCCCCAGCCCGCTCAACCCGCCTACCGGCTGCCATTTCCATCCGCGATGTCCGCACGCGATGCCGCGCTGCAAGACCGAGGTTCCCACATTGAAGGGAATCGCCATCAACCACCTGAGCGCCTGTCACCTGAACGACATGGCCTGACGATCAATGACTGCGGCACGACCGCCGCGGTCAATGGACCCACTCCGTTCCCCCTCTACCAAGGATCCCGGACAATGAAACGCCTGATTCTCTCGACCCTCACCGCCGCCATCCTGGGCGCCTCGGCCGCGGCCTCCGCCGACAACCTGTCGATCGGTTTTGCCGACCCGCTGTCGTCGCTGGACCCGCAGTTGAACAACCACGCCGGCGACCGCTCGGTGGCCCTGCACTTCTGGGACCTCCTGATCGAGAACAAGTGGAACAAGCTGCAGCCGGGCCTGGCCGTGAGCTGGAAGCCGCTGGACAACACCACCTGGGAATTCAAGCTGCGTGAAGGCGTCAAGTGGCAGGACGGCACGCCGTTCACGGCCGACGACCTGATCTACTCCTACACCCGCGCCCGCGGCGTGCCCGGCAGCGTCGCCACCTACGCCGGCTACCTGCGCACCATCGACACGATGACCGCCAAGGACCCGCTGACGCTCATCGTCAAGACCAAGGCCCCGAACCCCGACCTGCCCCTGAACCTGGCGTCCATCCACGTCGTCAGCAAGCACGTCGGCGAAAAGTCGTCGACCGAAGACTACAACTCGGGCAAGGCCATGGTCGGCACCGGCCCCTACAAGTTCGTCTCGTACACCCCCGGCGACCGTGTCCTGATGGAACGCAACGACGCCTACTGGGGCGACAAGCAGATCTGGGAAAAGGTCAACTACCGCTACATCAACAACGCCGCCGCCCGCACCGCCGCCCTCTTGGCCGGCGACGTGGACGTGATCGACAAGGTCTCGGTGTCCGACCTGGCCAAGCTGCAAAAGGCCTCGAACATCTCGGTCTACCCGTACGACGGCCTGCGCGTCATGCTGCTGCAACCCAGCTTCAACCCCGCGCCCAACCAGTACATCACCGACAACAACGGCAAGCCGCTGGACAAGAACCCGCTCCTGGACGTGCGCGTACGCCAGGCGCTGAACCTGGCCATCAATCGCAAGGCCATCGCCGACCGCATCCTGCAAGGCGCCGCCACCGAAGCCAACCAGTGGATGCCCAAGGGCACCTTCGGCTACAACCCCGAAATCAAGGACATCCCGAACGATGTCGCCCAAGCCAAGAAGCTGCTGGCTGAAGCGGGCTTCCCGGACGGCTTCAAGCTGACCATGCACGTCCCCAACGACCGCTATCCGCAAGGCCCGGAAACGGCCCAGGCGGTCGCGCAGTTTTGGACCCGCGTGGGCGTGAAGACGCAAGTGGAAGTCGTGCCGTGGGCTGTGTACTCGGGCCGCGCCAACAAGAACGAATTCGCCGTCAGCATGCTGGCGTGGGGCAACGGCACGGGTGAAGCCAGCTACGCGCTGGTCAACATCCTGGCCACGGTCGACGCCAAGAAGGGCCTGGGCGCGTCCAACTGGGGCCACTACAGCAACGCCAAGGTCGACACCGCGCTGGAGCAATCCACCTCGGAATTCGACGTGGCCAAGCGTGAAGCCATCCTGCGCGACTCGGTCAAGCTCGTGTCCGATGACGTCGGCATCATCCCGCTGTTCCACTACAAGAACATCTGGGCAACCAAGAAGGGCCTGAAGGTCACGCCGATGACCAGCGACCGCACGGCCGCCATGATGGTCACCAAGGTCTCGGACAAGTAAAGCCATGGCGCCGACCCTGACCATCACCCCCGCGGACGCCCTCATCGACGTCCCGCGCCAGATCCGCGTCGAACACGTGGCGCCCGGCGCGACCGTCGAGATCACCGCCCTCACCCGCCGCAACGGCGTGGTCTGGCAAGCCCAGGCCGCCTACACGGCGGGCGAGGACGGCGTGGTCGACCTGACCCGCGAAGCGCCCGTTTCCGGCGACTACACCGGCTTGTCCCCGATGGGGCTGACCTGGGCGCAGTCCCCCGAGGACGGCAAGAGCCGTGAATACTTCAACCACCCGGTGACCGACGCGTTGGTCACCGACGTGGTGGCTCGCGTGGAAGGCGCCGAAGCGCGCGCCAGCTTCACGCAACGTCTGGCGTCCGACGGCGTCACGCGCGTCGAGGTCCGCGAGGAAGGTCTGGTCGGCACCCTGTACCTGCCCGCCGGCAGCGCGCCGGGATCGCATCCCGCCGTCATGATCCTGAACGGGTCCGGCGGCGGCATCAATGAACCGCGCGCCGCCCTGTACGCCTCGCGCGGCTACGCCGCCTTTGCGCTGGCGTACTTCAAGGCGCCGGGCCTGTCGGACTACATTTCCAACACCCCGCTCGAATACTTCCAGACCGGACTGCGCTGGCTGCGCAAAAAGGTCCAGCCCAAGCACGACTTCGTCGCCATCAGCGGCCAGTCGCGCGGCGGCGAACTGGTGCTGCTGTTGGGCGCCACCTTCCCCAAGGAAGTGTCGGCGGTCGTGGCCTACGTACCCGGCGCTGTCGTGCACAGCGGCCAGAACGCCTGCGACCCCAAGATCGGCCGCGAAGGCCCGACGTGGCTGCTGGGCGGCAAGCCCATTCCCCACGTCTGGGAAAACAACCGTACCGCCACGTGGGCCCCGTTCGATGAAGGCCCCGCGCCGCATCGCCACGAAAAGGCCATCCTGACCGCGCTGCAAGACCCCGACGCCGTCGCCCGCGCCCGCATCCGCGTGGAAGACATCGAAGGCCCGGTCATGCTGCTGTCCGGCACCGACGACGGCTCGTGGCCGTCCAGCCTGTATTCGAAGATGGTGCAGGACAAGCTGGTCGAGGTGCAGCACCCGTACCCGGTCAAGTGGCTGGATTACGAGAACGGCGGCCACTCGATCCTGTTCCCCTACGTGCCCACCACGCAGCTTGTGTACGCCCACCCGGTGTCGGGCAAGATCAGCACCAGCGGCGGCAACCCCAAGGACAACGCCCGCGCCGATCAGGAATCCTGGGAAGGCGTGACGTCGTTCCTGGATGCGGCGGTGAAGGCCAAGGGTGCGGCGGCTGCGACTGCGGTCGACAAGCGCAACGCCGGCTGAAAGAAACTTTAGGAGAATTCGTCAATGGCACAACAACCCATCGTCTACGACATCAACAAAGACCTCGTCGACCAGCTCGTGGGCCTGACGCCCGGCAGCCAGACCTTTGACGTGCGCCACAAGCGCGACAAGGTCGCCGCCGCTACGCAAGGCAGCTACGACGCCCTGTTCGACCCAGCCCTGCCCGGCCTGTCGCTCGCCGACCGGCTGCTGGTCGCGCTGTATGCCACGCGCATCACGCCGTCGCCGCTGCTGGCTGCGCACTATCGCGCCCGCGCCGTGGAAGCTGGCGCCGCGGCAGCGGACATCGCCGTCGCCGAATCGGGCAAGCCGGCCGACGCCGCCAACCCGCAACTGGCCGCCGTGCTGGAATTCACGCGCAAGCTGATTGAAAAGCCTGTCGAAGGCGACGAGGCGGCGCTGAAGACGCTGCCGGCGGCGGGGGTTTCGACCCCCGCTGTCGTCACCTTGTCGCAGCTGATCGCCTTCCTGTCGTATCAGACGCGTCTGGTGGCGGGGTTGGTGGCGATGAAGGCCGCTGAAGGTCAAGGCGCCGGATCTGCTGCCGCGGAAGCGACTGCCGTCATCAACCCCGGCAACACCGAACCCGGCGACGTCATCAAGGCCCACGGTTTCACGAACGAAGTCCTGGAGTGGAAGGCCTGGCTCGACGTCGTGAATGTCGACACCGCCACGCCCGAACAGATCGCCGTCCTGGAAGAAAGCCACCCCAAGGCCAAGGTCTCGGACTACTACCTGTTCCTGGTCCACCAGCCGGAAATCCTGCGCCAACGCTCCACGGCCTTCAACGCCATCATGTACGCCCCGGGCGGCATGTCGCGCGCCGAACGCGAACTGGGCGCCACCGTCGTGTCGCGCGTCAACGGCTGCGTGTACTGCGCGTCGGTGCATGCGCAGCGGTTCGAGCAACTGGCCAAGCGCAATGACGTGATTGGGCAGGTGTTCGAGGATCCGATCACGGCTGGCACGACGAAGCGTGAACAGGCTGTTGGCAAGTTCTCGATTCAAATCACCGAAGCGCAGGCTGACGTGAACGCGGCCAGCATCCAGGCGCTGAAGGACGTTGGATTGAATGAAGGCGAGATCCTGGATCTGCTGCATTCGGACGCGATCTTTGCGTGGGCGAATCGGTTGATGCTGAATCTGGGTGAGCCTGTCCTCGTGACGGTCTGAGGCGCTGCTTTGACCTGCGTGTCTGGCGCCGGCGCTCAGGAAGAGCCGGAGTCAAACACGCAGAGGGGTAAAATGCCTCTTTCCGCACCTCTACGCGCCCCGCCCCAGCGGGGCGCTTTGCCTTTCCCCATGTCCGAAAAAACCCACGACATCCGCCCCGGCCAGTCGATCGAACTGCTCAAGGCTCTGCACATCCTGACCCGCGACGGCAAGATGAACCAGGACAGCCGCCGCAAGCTCAAGCAGGTCTACCACCTGTTCCAGTTCATCGAGCCGCTGCTCAAGGACGTCCAAGCGCAACGCGGCGCCGTCACACTGGCCGACCACGGCGCGGGCAAGTCGTATCTCGGTTTCATCCTGTACGACCTGTTCTTCAAGGATCAGCCCGAGGCGCTGAAGAACGGCTCGCACATCTTCGGCATCGAAACGCGGGAAGAACTGGTGAAGTCGTCGGAGGAACTGGCCAAGCGGCTGGGCTTTGGCGGCATGTCGTTTCTGAACCTCTCGGTTGCGGAATCCATCACCTCGAACAAGCTTCCCGCATCGATCGACGTGGTCACTGCCCTGCACGCCTGCAATACCGCCACCGACGACGCAATTCATTTTGCGTTGGAGAAGAAAGCCAAATACATCGTGGTCGTGCCGTGCTGCCAGGCAGAAGTGGCTTCGGTGCTGCGGAAAAACAAGGCAAAAGCGCTGGCCGATCCGCTGGCCGAGATCTGGCGGCATCCGCTGCACACGCGGGAGTTCGGTAGCCAGATTACGAATGTGCTGCGGTGCCTGCAGCTCGAAGCCCATGGGTATCAGGTCAGCGTGACTGAACTGGTGGGCTGGGAACACTCGATGAAGAATGAGCTGATCATTGCGCAACACAAGAATCTGCCGACTCGTAAGCCGGCTGAGCGGTTGACCGAGATGTTGGACAGGATCGGCCTCCAGGAACTGAAAGATCGATTTTTCTTGCCGCAAGCTGCGTAACACGCAAAAGGACCACCAGCGGCGATGAATTTTTCTCAATACCTTGATCGGGTTCGAGCGGTATGCGACGCGCACGGTCACGCGCTAACCCTCAACCCGGGCGCGGCGGAATCGGTCCTGGAAGCGGTAGAGGCGGAACTTGACTTCCTTATCGCTGCGGACGCCCGGCAAGCCTGGCTTTGTGCCAACGGGGCCGAGCGCGATGAGCCGGTGTTCATGCAGCCGGGCTATCTGACGGCTTATGATTTTCTGCCGTTGGAAAAGGCGATTGCGGCACGAGCGCGTATGGCGGATCGAGCATCGCGATATGTCGGATACGCTGAACCGGAGCCGCGAGATGCGCGCATCAGGGACGGCTGGTTTCACCAGGGCTGGCTGCCCTTCGCCAGTTTCGGCGGCGCAACACTGCTGCTGATGATCGACCACTCGCCCACCGAGGCTGGCACACCGGGGCAGATCATCGCCTTCACCCATGACCCGGACCAGATCACCTGGGTGGCGCCGAGCTTTGAGGCGCTATTGATGGGGTCGATTGCCGAGATCGAAGCCGATCCGGAGGAGTTTCTGGGGGAGTATTAAGCAGTATCTATGAGCCCCGACGAGACAGAGCGCGCGAAATGCTGATGATCCTTATTTTTCCCCTTGTATTCGTGGGCGTCCTGACGATCTGGCTGGCTTGTGTGGTGAAGGGACGCTCGGTCAAAAGAGCGCCGCCTGCGCTTACCGTTACTTTCTTGGCATTGGTACTTTGCTATGCCATGGGATTGATAGTGATATCACTTGACCCGTGGTTTGACGACAACGGCGTACCGGAATTCATCTCCTGGAAATATCGTTGGGCATGGGCGGCGTCGATCGCAGGCTGGCTCGCAATTGTTGTCCTGCCTGCGGTGCTCGGACTTCGGGCAGCCTTCCTTTCGCGAGCTCGGAAGCAGTTTCCGCTTGCATGAATGCCACCGGGTTCAAGATTGAGAGGATGCAAAAGAAAGGCCGTGACTTGCGCCACGGCCCCAGGCATCGGCTAACTGCGTCACCCTACCTATGCCCCAACTTTTAACGCCATTTAGCCGCCGCTGCTTTATCCAGATTACTCGCCGCAGACCATCATGAGATCTGAAGCTGCCGTTCTACAGCGAGCGCTCGCTAGGAACGGAATATGGATTTATCAGCGTTTCCACCTGCAGCACATCGCATGCTGCAGGCGTATGAAACCACCGCGGCAATCATTACGGAAATAAGACTACTTCGAATCTTTTGGGAAACTTGGCTGACTGGCCGTGATGAATGATCGGCTTCGGTAGTTAAAACGCCGAGCGCGTAATTCGGAATGAGAGCATTTTGAAATTCTGCCCAGCACCGCGCTGACCGGGCGCTGGGCATTCTATCGGGGCGAGGCGTCAGGTATTCGACGATCCCGGCCGCGTCGCGTTCAAGTACCCGCGCAGCTGCACCGCGGCGGGATCAGGACGCCTTCACCAATTCAGACAAGCCGCGGGCCGCATCAGTCTCCGGAGCTTCGACGCAACCGATCGGAAGACTGTTTATTCAACCGTTTGGCTTCGTCTTCCGCGTAATCTTCCTCGCCCGACTCGTACTGGCCTTCATAGCCGCAGCTGCTGCGAAGCAATCCGCACTCGCCCACGACCGAGCAGCCCGAACTCATGGCGGCAAGAAACAACACAACACCGTAGCGGCTTAACGTTTGAATCGACATATCGCTCCTTGGGAATGGGTCTGGCATTCGTCACACATAGGATGCCATTGTGCAGGGGCGAAGATGTGTCGGCAGGCGCGCTGCGGCGTTTCGAATTGTCTCTGGCTGTAGGCTGACGATTGTCCACGCCCCTGCGCAGTCATAGATGCCGATGGCTGCAGCCCATGACCTGACCCGTCAGTTCGCCGATCAAGCCCGCCAATCCTTCCGCACTCTCGCGATCCAGTCCTTCGCATTGCACCATCCGGAATCCCATCGCCAGGCTGTAATGCCAATCGAGTTCAAGGATGCGATAACTGCGTCCGCTTTCCTCGCATTGCCATTGGACGGCCGGGTTCTCGTAGGCTTCGCCGATGAAGTCGATGTGCGACTCGGCGGGCATCGGCATGGCGGGTTCGTTCGATCCCGGCACGCTCGGCGCGAAAAGATTTTCGCCGACCATGACGCGGGGATTCGGCCCATCGAAGGCCAGCAACATGAGCGGAAAGTGTCTGGGATCGGCGTCGTAATCCTCTTTGACAGCATCGCTCAGGTAGGGTCTGGCCGCCGGGCCGAGGCAGTATTGGACGCTGCGCCATGACGCGTCATCTCCGTCGAAACCGTCGTCGTTGTTGGCGCGGTAGGGAATGGTGTCGCCATGCGCCGGCAGGACATAACCCCCTTCCAGCAGCCGCGCTTCCAACGCGGGCCAATTGGGCGGCGGCAGATGGAAGTCGCGGGGGAAGATGAATTGATGGTGTTCAGACATGGGCGGAATCCGAAAGCCGTGAGGGTTTGGCGATGTCAGTTAATGACGAGCGCGTACTGAAACGGTGATGCCGGAGTATTACAGAAATAGGTGCCGGACCAAACCCGCCTGTATTCAGCCGCCCCGCAAAGGAGGACAATAATCGCCGGAACGAACGGAGCGAATCCATGCGCGCTTTCGTGCAAAAGCCCAAGGCGGCGGTTCACAAAGTGCCGGCCGCGAGCCGCAAACGGGACGCGGCGGATAAGCGTGCAGCGTCGCGCACGCCGCCAGATGAGGCTGCGCGCGATACGAAACTTCAGCGGTGGCGTCCGGTTCATGCGGTCTCCGCGATATCCGTGCATCCCCCTGGCACGCGCATTGCGATCAGCTATCCCGGCGACGCGTCAGAGCAGGAAGCGCATCGCATGTCCGAACACGTGATGCGCATGCCGCAGTCTCAAGACGATCAGGCGCACGGCGCCGTGCCGTCCACCTTGCAACCCACACCGGTTCCACCGCCTCCGCTTTTGCGGCCGGCTGACCCGCACAACGCCGCATCGCTCGATGACGTTCCCGGCCTGCGCGACGTGCTATCCATGCAAGGCCGTCCCCTCGACGCCCATACCCGCGCCTTCATGGAGTTTCGTTTCCAGCGCGACTTCAGCCACGTCCAGCTGCATTCCGATGCGCTGGCGACTGATTCTGCAAGGGCCGTTGAAGCCCGCGCCTATACAGTCGGCCATCACATCGTTCTGAACGCGGGTCAGTACGCGCCGGGCACGACCGCAGGCCGAGCGCTGCTGGCGCATGAGCTGGCGCACGTGGTTCAGCAATCGTCGATGAGCACGCACGACGCCCGTCTTCTTCAGCGCGACGCAAGCGGTCCGACCTATGGCAATCTGCCCAGGGATCTGC
>Ga0209050_1002127_pt1 | contig 18048 bp, 17 predicted proteins | sample Araplavi_mTSA_r2_FD_184276 | JGI IMG/M metagenome (GOLD analysis project Ga0209050, IMG submission 184276) | Arabidopsis root microbial communities from North Carolina, USA - plate scrape MF_Cvi_mTSA_r2 (SPAdes) (version 2) | ecosystem: Host-associated > Plants > Roots > Endosphere | place: USA... | reverse complement strand
CAGCTGCGCCTTCAACTCCGAAAACCGCGGCGTCGTCTTCACCGTGTAGTGCCGCGGGTACGGCAGGTCGATTGCGAGCTCGGTCTTGATGCGGCCCGGCCGCGCGCTGAACACCGCGCAGCGGTTGGCCATGAAGATCGCCTCGTCGATGTCGTGCGTGACGAACAGGACGGTCTTGCGGTGCTGCTCCCAGATCGACAGCAGCAGTTCCTGCATCAGCGCGCGCGTCTGGTGGTCGAGCGCGCCGAACGGCTCGTCGAGCAGCAGGATCTTCGGGTCGTTCGCCAGCGCGCGTGCCAGCGCCACACGCTGCTGCATGCCGCCCGACAGCTGTTTCGGAAAGTGCGACTCGAACCCGCTGAGCCCGACCTCGGCGATGAAGCGCTGCGCGATCTCGCGCTGCTGCGCGTCGGGCAGGCCCTTCTCGCGCAGCCCGAAGCAGATGTTCTGCCGCACCGTCAGCCATGGGAACAGCGTGTAGCTCTGGAACACCATGCCGCGGTCGGCGCCCGGGCCGCGCACCGGCGCGCCGTCGAGCAGCACCTGGCCGGTGCTCGGCTCATCGAGGCCGGCCACGATGCGCAGCAGCGTCGACTTGCCGCAGCCCGACGGCCCCAGCACCGTGATGAAGTCGTTGTCGGCGACGTCCAGGTCGGTCGGCTGCAGCGCGAGCGTCGGCGGGCCGCCGTGCACGCCGGCGAAGCTGCGGCCCACGCCGCGGATCGACAGCCGGCTCACAGCGAGGCCCACCGGAACAGCCGGCGGTTCAGGCGCTTGAACCCGAGGTCGGACACCAGGCCGATCACGCCGATGGTCAGGATGCCGAAGATGATCTGGTCGGTGGCCAGCAGCGCCTGGCTGTCGGTGATCATGTGGCCGATGCCGCTCGATGCGCCGATCAGCTCGGCGACGATCACGTAGGTCCAGGCCCAGCCGAGCACCAGCCGCAGCGTCTCGGCCACCTGCGGCGCGGCGGCCGGGATCAGCACGCGGCGCACGATGCCCCAGTCGCGCGCGCCCAGCGTGTAGGCTGCCTCCACCAGGTCGCGCCGTGTCTGGCCGACCGTCACCGCGATCATCAGCACCAGCTGGAAGAACGAGCCGAGGAAGATCACCGCGAGCTTCTGCGCCTCGCCGATGCCGGCCCACAAGATGAGCAGCGGGATGAAGGCCGAGGCCGGCAGGTAGCGCGCGAACGACACGAAGGGTTCGAAGAACGCCTCGACCGGCTTGTAGGCGCCCATCGCGACGCCCAGCGGCAGCGCGAGCAGCGCGGCGGCGACGAAGCCGCCGATCACGCGCCACATCGTCATGCCGATGTCGTGCGCGAAGCCCTGCTGCGTCAGCAGCTCCCAGCCCGAACGGACCATCGTCAGCGGGTCCGCCAGGAAGGTCTTCGAGACGAAGCCGCCGAGCGTCGCGACGGCCCAGCCGGCGAAGAACAGCACGAAGAACGCGACCCCGAGCGCGATGCGCCGCCCCGGCTCGACGGGCTGCAACGGCTTCATGACGACCCCTCGCCAGACGGGTACGTCCGGCGATCCCCCGAGGGGATACCGGCCGGCTTGGGAGCGGCCCGGCGCTCGGCCGGTGATCCTGGACGGATCACTGGATGAAGCGGGTGTCCGACAGCGCCTTCAGGTCGGGGATCTGCTTGATGCTGCCGATCTCCAGCAGCAGCTCGGCCGCCTCCTTGCTGAACGGCTGCAGCACGCTGGTGAAGAAGCGCTGGTTGGCCGCGCGGTCCTGCCAGCGCAGGTAGGCCTGCGACTTCTCGAAGGCCTCGCCGCTCTGCTTGACGTCGGCGCCCATGATCTCGAACGACTTCTTCGGCTCGTTGCGGATCATCTCCAGCGCGTCGAAGTAGCTGTCGGCCAGCGCCTTCGCGGCCTTCGGGTTCTCCTTCAGGAATTTCGGCGTGCAGCCGAAGGTGTCCATCACCATCGGGTAGTCCAGCGTGGTCGCGATGATCTTGCCGGCCTCCGGCTTCGCGCGCACCGTCGACAGGTAGGGCTCGTAGGTCATCGCTGCATCCAGGTCGCCGGCGTTCGCGACGAAGGCGTTGGCTGCGGCCTGCGGTTCGAGCGTGACGACCTTGACGTCCTTCACCGACAGGCCGTTCTTCTTCAGCATCCACGCGAGGCCGAAGTACGGCGCCGTGCCGGGCGCCGACGCGGCCACCGTCTTGCCTTTCAGGTCGGCGATCTTGGCGATGTTGTTGCGCACCACCATGCCGTCGGCGCCGAAGCTCTTGTCGAGCTGGAAGATCTGCGTCGCGGCCACGCCGTTGGCATTCCAGACCACCCAGGTCTCGACCGTGGTGGCCGCGCACTGCACGTCGCCGGAGGCGATCGCGAGGTGGCGGTCTTTCTGCGGGATCTTCTTGATCGACACGTCGAGGCCGTGCTTCTTGTAGATGCCGGCCTCCTTCGCAAGCGTCAGCGGCGCGAAGCCGGTCCAGCCGGACATCGCGATCGCGACCGGCGTTTCCTGCGCCATCGCCGGCAGCGCCGACCACATCATCGATCCGACCATCAGGCCGGCCAGGGCACGCACTGGATTCATCAGGACTCCTGCGGGAAGGGGGAAGCTGACGGGCCTGATGCAAGCCCTGTGCCGGGCAGTCTACACTCGGCCTCCCGGTTGTCTAGGCCACTTCCACCCATGGAAACCAGCACGCACGCACCGACGCACGCACTCTCGCGGGGCAGCGTCCCGCTGCTCGTCTCGTTCCCGCACGCCGGCACCGGCATCCCGCCGGACATCGAGGCGCGCATGACGCCCGAGGCGCTGTTGCGCGCCGACACCGACTGGCACCTGCCGCTGCTCTACGACTTCGTCGCGCAGATGGGCGCGAGCACGCTGGTGCCGCAGATGTCGCGCTACGTGATCGACCTGAACCGCCCGCCGGAGGACACCAACCTCTACCCGGGGCAGGACACGACCGGCCTGGTGCCGCAGGACACCTTCCACAAGCAGCCGCTGTACCGCGACGGCCAGGCACCGGGCGCCGACGAGGTGGCGGCGCGGCGCGAGCGCTTCTGGCAGCCGTACCACGACACGCTGCGCGGCGAACTGGAGCGCCTGCGCGACCTGCACGGCGGAGCGGTGCTGTGGGACGCGCATTCGATCTCGAGCGTGCTGCCGCGCTTCTTCGACGGCAAGCTGCCCGACCTGAACCTCGGCACCGACCAGGGGCGTGCCTGCGCGCCGGGCGTGCAGGCGGCGGTCGAAGCGGTGCTGGCGGGCCAGCGCGACTACACCCAGGTCAGCAACGGCCGCTTCAAGGGCGGCTACATCACGCGCCACTACGGCGAGCCGGCGCGCGGCATCCACGCGCTGCAGATGGAGATGTGCCATTGCACCTACATGGACGAGCCGGCGCCGTTCGGCTTCCGGCCCGATCTCGCGGCCCGCGTGCGGCCGCTGCTACGGCAGATGCTGCAGGCCGCGCTCGACGCCTCGGTGAAAGCACGCGCGTAGCGGGCTCGCGCCGATCGCGTAGCTCAGCGCGGCCGGGTGGTCGACGTCCCACAGGCACAGGTCGGCCTGCCGGCCCGCTTCGATCGCGCCGTGCGTGGCCGCGAGCCCGAGCGCCTGGGCCGCATGGCGCGTGACGCCGAGCAGCGCCTCGGCCGGCGTCATGCGGAACAGCGTGCAGGCCATGTTCATCATCAGCGGCAGGTGGGTGCCGGGGCTGGTGCCCGGGTTGCAGTCGGTCGCGACGGCCATCGGCACGCGGTGGCGGCGGAACAGCGCGACCGGCGGCGCCACCGTGTCGCGCAGGAAGTAGTACGCACCGGGCAGCATCACCGCCACCGTGCCGGCACGCGCCATCGCGATGACGCCGGCCTCGTCGACATGCTCCAGGTGGTCGGCCGACAGCGCGCCGAAATCGGCCGCCAGCGTCGCGCCGTGCTGGTTCGACAACTGCTCGGCATGCAGCTTGACCGGCAGGCCGTGGCGCTGCGCCGCGTCGAACACGCGCTGCGTCTGGGCCGGCGTGAAGCCGATGGTCTCGCAGAACGCATCGACCGCATCGGCGAGGCCGGCGCGCGCGATCGCCGGCAGCAGGTGGCCGACGATCTCGTCGATGTACGCGTCGGCGCGGCCTTCGAACTCCGGTGGCAGCGCGTGCGCGGCCAGCAAGGTGGTGCGCACGTCGACCGGGAAGCGCTCGCCGAGCCGGCGCGCCACCTGCAGGCACTTGCGCTCGGCATCGAGCGACAGCCCATAGCCGGACTTGATCTCGACGGTCGTCACGCCGTGCCGCATCAGCTCGCGCAGCCGGCGCGCGGAGGCGTCGAACAAGGCCTCGGGCGTCGCGTCGCGTGTCTGCCGCACGGTCGAGCGGATGCCGCCGCCGGCGCGCGCGATCTCTTCGTAGCTCGCGCCCTGCAGCCGCAGTTCGAACTCGCGCGCGCGGTCGCCGGCGTAGACGAGGTGGGTGTGGCAATCGATCAGGCCGGGGGTCAGCAGCGCGCCGCCGGCGTCGTGCTCGGCGCGTGGCTGCAGGCCGCGCGGGAGCGCGGACATCGGCCCGACGCGCTCGATGCGGCCGCCGGTGACCGCGACGAAGCCCGGCGCCGATGGCGTGCAGGCCTCGTCCAGCCCGTCGACGATGCGCACGTTGGTCAGCAGCAGGTCGGTCATCGGTGTTCCAGAAGATGGGTGCGTGCGGCGATGAAGGCCTCGGCGGCGCGCTCGGCGCCGGCATGCTGCCCGTCGTGCACGCGGCGTTGGCCGGCCACCCAGACGTCGCGCACCGCGCGGGTGCCGTGGGTCGCGAACACATGGCTCGCGAGACGCTGCGATGCGCTCAAGCCCACATCGTCGAATGCGTTGAGGTGCAGCAGGTCCGCCTGCTGGCCGACGCGCAGCCCGGCGATCGAGCGCCCGCTGGCACGCGCGCCGCCGGCCACCGCCGACAGCCACATCGCATCGGCCACCTGCGGGTGCGCCGCGCTCGCGAGCACGTTGCGGCGCTGCTTCGTCAGCCGCTGGCCGTATTCGAGCAGCCGCAGCTCCTCGGCCGCGTCGACGCTCGCATGGCTGTCGGAGCCGATGCCCCAGTGCCCGCCGTCGGCGATGAAGGCCTCGGCATCGAACACGCCGTCGCCGAGGTTGGCCTCGGTGCTCGGGCACAGGCCGGCGACCGCGCCGCTGCGCGCGAGTGCGCGCCGCTCGGCCGCATCGAGGTGCGTCGCGTGCACCAGGCACCAGCGCGCGTCGACCGCGGCATGGTCCAGCAGCCACTGCACCGGCCGCTGGCCGCTCCAGGCGACACAGTCGTCGACCTCGCGCTGCTGCTCGGCGATGTGGAGGTGCACCGGCGAGCTGGCGTCGGCGCCATGCAACCCGCCGAGCAGGTCGCGCAGCGCTTCCGGCGGCACCGCGCGCAGCGAGTGCGGCGCCGCACCGACGCGCACGCCGTCGTGGCGCAGCCGGCCGATCAGCGTGAGCAGGCCGTCGACGCTGTTCAGGAAGCGGCGTTGCTCGGCCAGTGCCGGCTTGCCGCCGAAACCGCTCGCCTGGTAGAGCACTGGCAGCATCGTCAGGCCGATGCCGGCTTCGCGCGCGGCGGCCACCAGGCGCAACGACATCTCGGCCGCATCGGCATGCACCCGGCCGTCGGGCTGGTGGTGCACGTAGTGGAACTCGCAGACGGCGGTGTAGCCGGCCTGCAGCATCTCGATGTAGAGCTGCGTCGCGATCGCCTGCAGCGCGTCGGGCGTCAGCGCCTGCGCGAAGCCGTACATCAGCGCGCGCCAGCTCCAGAAGCTGTCCTGCTCGGCGCTGCGGTGCTCGGTCAAGCCAGCGAATGCGCGCTGGAAGGCGTGCGAATGCAGGTTCGGCAGGCCGGGCAGCAGCACGCCGGCCACGCGCTCGGTGCCGGCGGGCAGCGGCAGGCCGGCCTCGACGCAGGTCAGCGTGCCGGCGTCGTCCCACTGCAGCAGCACATCGTCGGCCCAACCCTGCGGCAGCAGCGCGTGGGCCGCGAACAACGATCCTGCGAGGCTCATCGCACGGGCTCCAGTTGAACGAGCAGTGCGCACGGCGCATCGCCGGTGCAGTCGACCGACAGCGCGGGCATGCCGTCGCGCCACAGCCAGGCCTGCAACGGACCCAACCCGCGCGCCCCGTCGGACCAGCGGCCGAGGCTCGCGAGCAGCAGCCCGGCCGCGGCCGGCTCGGTGCGCACGGCGCCGTGCAGCGCGCGCACGTCGGCGCGCCAGCGGCCGCGGCGCACCATCACATTGAAGTCGCGGCACGGGCCGTCGACCAGCGTGGCGCTCAGTGCGACGTCGCCGGAGAAGTGGAAAGGCTGGTGCGGGCGGTCGAGCCGCTCGTCGAGCCGGCCGTCGGTCGATTGCAGCCGCATGCCGGCGCCGCGCAGCAGCACGATGCAGCGGTCGATGCCGGGAAAGGCCGAGAACGGCGCGTCGCGCTCGACCTCGGCGACGCTGAGGCGCCAGTCGAAGTCCGCGGTGTCCGGCGGCTGCACCGCCAGCTCGCGCGTCAGCCCGGCGCCGTTGCGCCAGGCCACCGCCGGCAGCGATGACAGGTCCAGTGTCTCGCTGCGCCCGCCCGTCAGCGTCCGGCCCATCAGCGCCCGACCATCGGCAGCTTCAGGTGCTGGGCCTGCGCCGTCTGCACCGCGAGCTCGTAGCCGGCGTCGGCGTGGCGCATCACGCCGGAGCCCGCATCGTTGACCAGCACGCGCGCCAGCCGCTTCGCTGCCGCGTCGCTGCCGTCGGCGACGATCACCATGCCGGCATGCTGCGAATAGCCCATGCCGACGCCGCCACCGTGGTGCAGCGACACCCAGGTCGCGCCGCCGGAGGCATTCAGCAGCGCGTTCAGCAGCGGCCAGTCGGACACCGCGTCGGTGCCGTCCTTCATGCCTTCGGTCTCGCGGTTCGGGCTCGCGACCGAGCCGGTGTCGAGGTGGTCGCGGCCGATCACGATCGGCGCCTTCAGCTCGCCGCTGCGCACCATCTCGTTGAACGCCAGCCCGGCCACGTGCCGCTCGCCGAGGCCGAGCCAGCAGATGCGCGCCGGCAGGCCCTGGAACGCGATGCGTTCGCCGGCCATGTCGAGCCAGCGGTGCACGTGGGCGTTGTGCGGGAACAGCTGCTTGATCTTCGCGTCGGTCTTGCGGATGTCGTCCGGGTCGCCCGACAGCGCGACCCAGCGGAACGGGCCCTTGCCTTCGCAGAACAGCGGGCGGATGTAGGCCGGCACGAAGCCGGGGAAATCGAACGCGTTCGTCACGCCCTGGTCGAACGCGACCTGGCGGATGTTGTTGCCGTAGTCGACGGTCGCGACGCCCATCGCATGGAAGTCGAGCATCGCCTGCACATGCACCGCGCACGACTGCGCGGCGGCCTGCTTCAGGCGCTCGTGCTGCTGCGGGTCGCGCTGCGCATCGCGCCACTGCGCGACGCTCCAGCCGGCCGGCAGGTAGCCGTTGATCAGGTCGTGGGCAGAGGTCTGGTCGGTGACGATGTCCGGGCGGATGCCGCCGGCCTTCGCGCGGCGCACCAGCTCGGGCAGCAGTTCGGCGGCATTGCCGAGCAGGCCGATCGACACCGCCTCGCGCTTGGCCGTGTGGTGCTGGATCAGCGCGAGCGCGTCGTCGAGGTCCTTCGCCTGCTTGTCGAGGTAGCGCGTGCGCAGCCGAAAATCGATGCTGCTCTGCTGGCATTCGATGTTCAGCGAGACCGCGCCGGCGAAGCTCGCGGCCAGCGGCTGTGCGCCGCCCATGCCGCCGAGCCCGGCCGTCAGCACCCAGCGCCCGGCCAGCGTGCCGCCGAAGTGCTGGCGGCCGGCTTCTGCGAAGGTCTCGTAGGTGCCCTGCACGATGCCCTGGGTGCCGATGTAGATCCACGAGCCAGCCGTCATCTGGCCGTACATGAAGAGGCCTTGGCGGTCGAGCTCGTTGAAGTGCTCCCAGGTGGCCCACTTCGGCACCAGGTTCGAATTGGCCAGCAGCACTCGCGGCGCGTCCGGGTGCGTCTTGAAAACGCCGACCGGCTTGCCGGACTGGATCAGCAGCGATTCGTCGTCGTCCAGCTCGCGCAGCGACGCGAGGATCTGGTCGAAGCAGGCCCAGTCGCGCGCCGCGCGGCCGATGCCGCCGTAGACCACCAGCTCCTCGGGGCGCTCGGCGACCTCGGGGTCGAGGTTGTTCTGGATCATCCGGAACGCCGCTTCGGTGAGCCACGACTTGCAGCTCAGCGTGCTGCCGCGCGGGGCCCGCACGACGCGGCCGGGGGCCGAGCGTGCGGCCTGTGCTGCGGCGTGGGCCACGGTCTTCATGTCGGTGGTGGAATTCATCGGCGGCCTTCATGTACGGGGCAGACCCGGGTTCTGGAAAGTGGTCTAGACCACTTTGCGCAGGATGCCGGGACTTGCCCGGGCCGTCAAGCCCGAAGCTCGGTCTGCCGATTCAGTCGGTGGCCGACTGCGCCGCATCGACCAGCCGCGCGCGCAGCCACTGGTGCGCGCTCGCCCGGTCGTGCCGCATGTGCCACAGCGCCTCGACGTGGATGCCCGCCAGCGGCAGCGGGATCGGCCGCTGCACCAGGTGCTCCTGGTAGCCGGTCGCGGCGATGAAGGTGCGCGGCAGCACGGTCAGCAGGTCGCTGCTGGCGACGACCCGGCCGGCGGTGAAGAACTGGTTGACCGTCAGCACGATGCGCCGCGTGCGGTGCAGTTGCGTCAGCGCCTGGTCGACCAGCCCGTGCGGCCGGCCCGAGAAGCTGACCAGCAGGTGGTGCGCCTCGCAGAAGCGGTCCAGCGTCAGCTCGCCGTCGGCCAGCGGGTTGCCGCGCCGCATCACGCACACATATTGGCTGTCGTACAGCCGCTCGTGGTGGATCGGGCTCGCGCTGCCCTGGGCGACCAGGTTGGCCACCGCGTCGGGAAAGTAGCCGAGCGCGAAATCGACCTCGCCACGCTCCAGCAGCGGCCGCGGGTCGCGCGTCGTCAGCGGGATCACCCGCAGGTTCGCGAGCGCCTGGCTCTGTTCGATCTGCTGGACGAGCGACGGCATCAGCATCGCCGCGGTCGCGTCGGCCATCGCGAGTCGGAAGTTCGCCACATCTTTCTGCGGGTCGTAGTCGCCCGGCGCGAAAGCCTGGCGCAACGCCGCCAGCGCGGCCTGGACCTCCGGCCACAGCTGCTCGGCGCGCGGCGTGGGCTTCACGCCGAACGATGTGCGAGTGAGCAGTTCCTCACCGACGGAGTCTTTCAGGCGCTTGAGCGCGTTGCTGACGGCTGGCTGCGTCAACGCCAGCCGCTCGGCCGCGCGGGTCAGGTTGCCTTCTGCCATCACCGCGTCAAACACGCGCAGCAGGTTCAAGTCAAGTGTGCGGAAATTCATGTTTCGTACTCCTCGACACCGGGATATCACTGGCGTGTATATCACTGATTCACAGCTTTCACTGGTCAACCCATGGGGTAAACCCTAGGATTGCGGTCATGCGAGGTCGAAAACGATTTCGCGAGTCTTGAAAGGACCTCTCCATGAACCCCGTGATCAGCCTGAATCTCCCGCACGTGCCGACCGGCGCCGCCGCGTCCGGTTCGGCATCGCAAGACCTGTGGGGCCGCATCGGCCGCCGTGTCTGGGCGTCGCTGGAAGCCGCCGGCCAGACCCGCGCCCGTCCCGAACTGCTGGCGCTGGCCAGCCGCTACGAAGCGTCGCAGCCTGAACTCGCAGCCCAGCTGCGCTCGATGGCTTCCGTTCGCCAGCGCTGACACCAGCACGCACCGACCTCCCCCGAATTCGCCACAAGCGACCCAACCCCGAAGGAAACACGATGACCACGACGACGATGGACCTGCAAGTCCCCCAACAACGTACCGCTCCGCGCCTGGCCGCGCCGTTCGCCGCCGCTTTCGCCGCGCTGCTGAAGGCCGTGATGCCCGCCGAGCGCGTCAACGTCGAAGAGAACCAGGCCGCCCGTGAGGCCGCCGATGTGCGAGCGATGGCTCGCCAGTACCTGAAGACCGACCCCGGCTTCGCCGCAGACCTGTTCGCAGCCGCCGACCGGCACGAAGAGCTGTACGCCAACTGAATCGCTGCCGCTGCCACGGGCGGCGGCACACACCGAGACCACCATGAACCAGTCGACTTTCTTTGCTGATTCGCAAGCCTCGACGGCTTTCGTCCAGCGCATTTCGGACGCTTATGCGTTCGCCACCGCCGCGCTCGCCAGCCTGCTGAGCCCGGCCGCCGAAAGCCCGGCCGAAGCCGCGAGCCGCCTGCGCTCGCTGGCCGACGTCTACAGCGATGGCCAGCCGAGCTACGCCGCCGACCTGCGCGCGGCCGCCGACCGGGCCGACGCCGAGGTCTGAGCGTTCGACGCTGAAACGAAAAGGCCCGCATCAGCGGGCCTTTTTTCTTGCGGCGGGGAAAGCCTCAGCCAGCGAGCCGTGCCTCGATGCGCGCCTTCGTCGCGGTCAGTTCGGCCGGCAGGTGCCAGGCGAGCTGCTTGAACAGCTCGTCGTGCAGCGCCAGTTCAGCCTGCCAGGCGTTCTTGTCGTTGCCGGTCACCTGCTCGTACTGGGCGGCGCTGAAGTCGAGTCCGCTCCAGTTCAGGTCCTGATAGCTCGGAGTCACCCCGAACACGTTCTCGCGGCCCTCGGCCCGGCCTTCAACGCGCTCGAGCATCCACTTCAGCACGCGCATGTTCTCGCCGTAGCCGGGCCAGACGAACTTGCCGTCGTCGCCCTTGCGGAACCAGTTCACGCAGAAGATCTTCGGCAGCGTGGCGCCCTTGGCTTGCAGCTTCGCGCCCAGCGACAGCCAGTGCTGGAAGTAGTCGCTCATGTTGTAGCCGATGAACGGCAGCATCGCGAACGGGTCGCGGCGCACCACGCCCTGCTGGCCGGCCGCGGCGGCGGTGGTTTCGCTGCCCATGGTCGCGGCCATGTAGACGCCTTCGGTCCAGTCGCGCGCTTCGGTGACCAGCGGCACGGTCGTCGAGCGGCGGCCGCCGACGATGATCGCGTCGATCGGCACGCCCGCCGGGTCGTCCCAGGCCGGGTCGAGCGCCGGGTTGTTGGTGGCCGGCACCGTGAAGCGCGCATTCGGGTGCGCCGCCTTCGCGCCGGTCTCCTTCGCGATGGCCGGCGTCCAGCGCTGGCCCTGCCAGTCGGTCAGCTGGGCCGGCGGCACGTCGGTCATGCCTTCCCACCAGACGTCGCCGTCGTCGGTGAGCGCGACGTTCGTGAAGATCACGTCGCGCTTCAGGCTGGCCATGCAGTTGAAGTTGGTCTTCTCGTTGGTGCCGGGCGCGACGCCGAAGTAGCCCGCTTCCGGGTTGATCGCATACAGGCGGCCGTCGGCGGCCGGCTTGATCCACGCGATGTCGTCGCCGATCGTCGTGACCTTCCAGCCTGGCAGGCCGCCCGGCGGGATCAGCATCGCGAAATTGGTCTTGCCGCAGGCGCTCGGGAAGGCCGCGGCGACGTGGTGCTTGCGGCCCTCGGGGCTTTCGACGCCGAGGATCAGCATGTGCTCGGCCAGCCAGCCTTCGTCGCGGCCCATCGTGCTGGCGATGCGCAGCGCGAAGCACTTCTTGCCCAGCAGCGCATTGCCGCCGTAGCCGGAGCCGTAGCTCCAGATCTCGCGCGTCTCGGGGTAGTGGACGATGTACTTGGTGGTGTTGCACGGCCACGCGACGTCTTTCTGGCCCGGCTCCAGCGGCGCGCCAACGGTGTGCATGCACGGCACGAAGTCGCCGTCGGTGCCGAGCACGTCGAGCACCGCGCGGCCCATGCGCGTCATGATCTTCATGTTGACCGCGACGTACGGGCTGTCGGACAGCTCGACGCCGATGTGCGCGATCGGCGAGCCCAACGGCCCCATGCTGAACGGCACGACGTACATCGTGCGGCCCTTCATCGCGCCGCGGAACAAGGCCGGGGTTCCGTCGGGACGACCCGTCTGCAGCAGCGCCCGCATCTCGGCCGGGTCCATCCAGTTGTTGGTCGGGCCGGCGTCTTCCTTCTTCGCGCTGCAGATGAAGGTGCGGTCTTCGACGCGCGCGACGTCGCTCGGGCTGCTGCAGGCGAGGTAGCTGTTCGGCCGCAGCTCGGGGTTCAGCTTCTTGAAGGTGCCGGCCGCGACGAGCTGGGCGCAGAGCCTGTCGTACTCGGCGGTGCTGCCGTCGCACCAGTGCACGTCGCGGGCTTCGGTCAGCGCCGCCATCTCGGCCACCCATTCCATCAGGCGGGTGTGTTTGACGTAGGCGGGCGCGTTCAGGCGCAAACCCTCCATCGCGGGTCGGTTCATCGTGGACTCCAATCATCAAAGTTGCGGGATCGGGCGAACCTCCGGGCTCGCCCCATGCCGCAAACACGCTCTGCCATGCCGTTCGCCGGGAACAGACGGTTTCATGCCGAAATGGCAATCGGCGTGCCGCCACCGGGCAAGGCATTGTCGTGCGACTGTAATCGCGCCGTAACCACCAGGGCTCGGGGGGCCATGCAAATTGGGAATACGGACATGCAAAGCAGTTGTGACTTTTTCGGCGGTTCTGCGCAGTGGCTGCCGGGCGCCCGGAGGCACGGGGTCCGGTGTTACCTGTCCGTTTATGCGGCCGCTTAAGATCGTCGGATGATGCGACGCCGCCTTCTCCTGTCCCTTGCAGCCGCCAGCAGTCTGGCTGTCCCGTTCACCGCCCGTGCGGCCCAGCGCAAGTCGCTGGCGGACCCGCTGTTGATGGGCGTCGAGCAGGCGCTGCTCGACTCCGGCCTCGGCCAGGCGTTCCAGAAAGGCTTCGGTCGCGACACCGGTGTCGCGGTGCAGGTGTCGGGCGGCCAGAGCGCCGCGCTGATCCAGGCGCTGGAGCGTGGCGAGATCGACATGGCGATGACCAACGCGCCCGAGCTCGAGATGCAGCTCGAGAAGCAGGGCCTGGCGCACGACCGCCACCGCGTCGCGGTCGGCGACTACGTGCTGATCGGGCCGGTCGAGGGCAAGGGCAAGAAGGCCAAGGACCCGGCCGGCGTGCTCGGCGGCAAGGACATCGGCGCCGCGCTGATGGGCATCGCGAACGCGCAGGCGCGCTTCCTCGGCAACAACAACGGCAGCGGTGCGGCACTGGCCGAACTGCCGCTGTGGCGTGCGTCGAAGGTGGCGCCCGTCGCCCCGTGGTACGTGACGGCTGACCCGAAGAGCTCGATCGTCGCGCAGGCCGCGGCGCAGAACGCCTATGCGGTGGTGGAGCGCGGCGTCTGGCTGAGCCACCCGGTCAAGCCGCTCGCGATCGTCGTCGAAGGCGACCCGCTGCTGGTGACCGAGGTGCACGTGATGCGGGCGTTCCGCGTCAACCACCCGGCGGCCAAGCTGTTCACGCAGTGGATCTCCGGCCCGCAAGGCCGCCGCGTCGCGTCCGGCGTGCGCGGATGGCGCTCGGTCACCGGCTGAGCCGCCGGTGCCGATGCAGCTGCTCAGCGTCAACGTCGCCCGCGCGAGCGAGCGGCTGATCGACGGAAAGCCGGTGCTGACGGCTATCGGCAAGCGGCCCGTCGACGGCCCGGTCGCGGCGCAGCCGATGGGTCTCGACGGCGACGAGCAGGCCGACCTCAGCGTGCATGGCGGCCTGGGCAAGGCGGTCTATGCCTACCCGAGCGAGCACTATGCGTTCTGGCAGACGGTGCGCGCGCAGGCCCAGGTGGCCGGCTGGGACGAGCCGCTGCCGCCCGGCTCGATCGGCGAGAACCTGACGCTCGCCGGCTTGCTGGAAAACCAGGCCTGGATCGGCGACGTGCTGCGCTTCCCCGATTGCGAGCTCGCGGTCAGCGAGCCGCGCTTTCCGTGCTTCAAGTTCAATGCGGCGATGGGCTTCAACCAGGCCGTCAAGATGATGGCGTCGAGCGCCTGGTGCGGCTTCTACCTGTCGGTGCGCTCGCCCGGCACGCTGCGCGCCGGGCAGGCTTTCGAGCTGGTGCCGGGGCCGCGCGAGGTCGGCATTCCGGAGCTGTTCCGCGCCCGGATGAAGAAGGGCTGAAGGCTCAACCCTTTGGCCCCGACCAGCGGAACATCGGCGACGCCAGCAGCACCACCGCCGCCATCCGCGTCACGTGGAAGGCCGTGACCACCGGCACGCCCAGCTCCAGCACCTTGGCCGTCAGGCACATCTCGGCGATGCCACCGGGCGAGGTGCCGAGCAGCACCGTCGCCGGGTGCAGCCCGCTGAGCTGCGCGACACCGAGCGCGAAGCCGGCCGACAGCGCGATCATCACCAGCGTGCCCACGCCCACGCTGAGCAGCCAGCGCGGCGCGGTGTGCAGGAAGGCCGGCGTGAAGCGCGTACCGAGCGCGACGCCGATGAAGAGCTGGCCGAGGTTGGTCATCCATTTCGGGATGGCTGACAGTTCGACGCCGGTGGCGGTGAGCCCGAACGCGACGAACAGCGGGCCCAGCACCCATGGGTTCGAGACGCCGCGCCAGCGCAGGAAGGCGCCGCCGGCGGCCGTCATCGCGATCAGTTGCAGCAGGCCGTGCCATTCGACGGTTTGCGGGCCGGGCAGCGTCGGGTCGAGCCCGTGCAGGCCGGCGAACTGGAAGCCGAACGGGATCGTCAGCACGACCAGCAGGATGCGCAGCGAATGCGCGCTCGCGACCAGGTCCATGCGCCCGCCGAAGCGCTCGGCCAGCACTGCCATCTCGGAGGCGCCGCCGATGGCACTCGCGAAGAACAGCGTCGGCCGGTCGAGCGCCATGCCGGCATTGGCGCGCGCGAGGTAGGCGCCGAAGCCGGCACCGAGCAGCAGCGCCCACGCGATGCCGGCGAGGATCACCGCCCAGTGGCTCGCGACGATGCTGACCACCTGCGGCGTGAAGTACAGCCCGAGCACGGTGCCGATGGCCCATTGGCCGGCGTTGCGCAACGGCGTGGCGGCCACGAGCGGCAGCCCGGCCATGCAGCCGATCGCGGTCGCGACCAGCGGGCCGATCATCCACGGCAGCGGGGTATGCAGCAGCAGGCACAGGCCGGCGGCCGCGGCGCCGGCGAGCAAGGTCAGGGCAAGGCGGGCCGGGCGGCGCGAAAGGAATTCAGGCACCCCGCGATGCTAGCTGCGGGGCCTGTCAGGGCGCTTTCAGAACCCTTCCAGCACCACCTTGCCGCGCGCCTTGCCGCTCTCGATGAACGCATGCGCTCGTTTCAGGTTCGCCGCATTGATGCTGCCGAAGTGCTCGCCCAGCGTGCTGCGCAGCCGCCCGGCGTCGACCAGCTTCGCGACCTCGTCGAGCAGCTCATGCTGCTTGTGCATGTCGGCGGTCTGCATCATCGGCCGCGTGAACATCAGCTCCCAGTGCAGCGACAGGCTCTTGCGCTTCATCGGCATCACGTCGAGCGGCTCCTTGAAATCATCGATCAGCGCCAGCTTGCCCTGCGGCGCGAGCGCCTCGACGATCTGCGGGTAATAGGTGGGCGTGTGCGTCAGCCCCGCGACCGCGGTGACCTGCGGCACACCGGCCGCCTGCAGTTGCGGCAGCAGCGGCTGGTGGTGGTCGATCACGTGGTGCGCGCCCAGTTCGCGCAGCCAGGCCTGCGTCTCGGGGCGCGACGCGGTGCCGATCACCGTCAGCTTCGTCAGCCGGCGCGCGAGCTGCGTCAGGATCGAGCCGACGCCGCCGGCCGCGCCGATGATCAGCAGCGCGCCTTCGGTGTCGGCCGTCGCGCCGAGGCGGTCGAACAGCAGCTCCCACGCGGTGATCGCGGTCAACGGCAGCGCGGCGGCCTGCGCGGCCGGGATCGACGTCGGCGCGTGGCCGACGATGCGCTCGTCGACCAGCTGCAGCTCGGCATTGCTGCCCGGCCGCGTGATGTCGCCGGCATACCAGACCTGGTCGCCCGGCTTGAACAGCGTGACCTGCTCGCCGACCGCTTCGACGGTGCCGACCGCATCCCAGCCGATGACCTTCGCCTGCCCGTCGGCCGGCGTGCTGCCGGCGCGGACCTTCACGTCGACCGGGTTCACCGACACCGCCTGCACGCGCACCAGCAGGTCGCGGCCGGCGGCCACCGGTTCGGGCAGCGTGACATCGAGCAGCGACTCGGCATCGGTGATCGGCAGGGGGCGGCGGTAGGCAACGGCTTTCATCGAGCGGCTCCGGAAGGAAGTGGTGCGGTCCGGGCACTGTACGGAAAGCGGCATGAATTGATAATCCGGCCCCGGCCACTATCACCTTCAAACAAAATTTGAAGGATGCCGCGGTGGCGATCGAGGCAACGACAATACGGTGCTGAACCGTTTCCAGAAAGCCGCCGATGCTCGCCTACCGCCACGCCTTCCACGCCGGCAACCATGCCGATGTGCTCAAGCACACCGTGCTCGGCATGGTGCTGCGCTACATGAACCAGAAGGACAAGCCGTACCGCCTGGTCGACACCCATGCCGGCGCCGGCGGTTATTCGCTCGAAGGCCAGTACGCGACCAAGAAGGGCGAGTTCGAGCAAGGCATCGCGCGGCTGTGGGGCCGCGACGACCTGCCCGGCCCGGTGGCCGACTACGTGGCCGCGGTGCGCCAGTTCAACCCCGACGGCAAGCTGCGCCAGTACCCCGGCTCACCGGCCTTTGCGCAGATGCTGCTGCGCGCGCAAGACCAGCTGCGGCTGTTCGAGCTGCACAACACCGACCACCGCATCCTCGAGTCCTTCCTCGGCGCGACGAAGAACGTCGAGATCTTCAACGCCGACGGCTTCGACGGGCTGAAGGGCCAGGTGCCGCCGTCGAGCCGGCGCGCCGCCATCCTGATGGACCCGAGCTACGAAGGCCATGGCGACTACGGTCGCGTGATCGCCGCGTTGCGCGAAGCGTTGCTGCGCTTCGCCGAGGGCGTCTACATGGTCTGGTACCCGCAGGTGCAGAAGCTCGAAGCCGCGCAGCTGCCGCGCCGCCTCGAAGGCCTGGCGCCCAAGGGCTGGCTGCATGTGCGCCTGACGGTGCAGGTGCCCGATGCGCAGGGCTTCGGCCTGGCCGGCAGCGGCATGTTCATCCTGAACCCGCCGTACACGCTGCACGACGAGCTGCTGGCGGTGCTGCCCTACCTGGTCGACGTGCTGGGACAGTACGACGACGCGAACTACCTGCTCGAGCAGAAAGCCGCCTGAACCGCGCGGCCCCGGCAGCGTAAGTTGGGTTGCAAGCGGTTTCAGCCGAGTTTCACGAAACGCTCGGTAGATTCCCTGACGCCCGCTGTTTTGCTGCAGTGCCGTAGCTGCACCGCCGCAATCCGCGCCAGGGCGCGCGCCTGCTTGTGTCGGGCGATGTCATGTGATGTTTTTCACAGCCTTCCACAGGCTCTTCCGGGCTTGTCGTCGCCTTAACGATTGGTAAACGTCTTCTTGCAAGCGCTTTCAGCCGTGGCTATGCTCGCGCCGCGTTCGCACGGTCCACCGATGCGCTCGACATACCCACAAGAGGAGACACAGCCATGATCCGTTCTTCACGCGCTGCCCTGCACGGGCTCGCCTGGGCCGTCGCGCTGACGCTGGGCGCCTGCGGCGGCGGCGATTCCAACGACAGCCCGCCTCCGCCCTCGCCTCCCGTGAGCACCGACATCCCGACCACGCCGCTGCAGGACTGGCCGGCGATCAAGAGCGCTGTCGCTCGCGATGCCAGCATCGAGTCGCAGGTCGACGCGCTGCTCGCCAAGATGAGCCTGGCCGAGAAGGTCGGCCAGATGACGCAGGTCGAGATCCAGGGCGTGACGCCGGACGACATCAAGACCTACCACCTCGGCTCGGTGCTGAACGGTGGCGGCTCGTTCCCCGGCCAGCACAAGGATGCGCCGGTGGCCGACTGGCTGGCACTGGCCGACACGCTGTGGACCGCGTCGATGGACCCGGCCAACCCGAACCCGATCCCGCTGATCTGGGGCACGGACGCGGTGCACGGCCACAACAACGTGCGGGGCGCGACGCTCTTCCCGCACAACATCGGCCTGGGCGCGACGCGCGACCCGGACCTGCTGCGCCGCATCGGCGAGGTCACCGCGCGCGAAGTGACGCACACCGGCAT
>Ga0209050_1002124_pt1 | contig 18057 bp, 14 predicted proteins | sample Araplavi_mTSA_r2_FD_184276 | JGI IMG/M metagenome (GOLD analysis project Ga0209050, IMG submission 184276) | Arabidopsis root microbial communities from North Carolina, USA - plate scrape MF_Cvi_mTSA_r2 (SPAdes) (version 2) | ecosystem: Host-associated > Plants > Roots > Endosphere | place: USA... | reverse complement strand
GGGGTCGGTTGGGTGGCGGCGCGGTCCCCTCGCGCCACCATGATCGTGCTGCCCGCGGATCACATGATCCAGGACGTCGCCGGTTTTCAGCGAACCCTGCTCACCGCCGTCCACGCCGCCGAGCACACTTCCGAACTGGTCACCATCGGCATCCCGCCGACCTGGGCCTGCCCGGGGTTCGGGTACATCGAGATGGGATCGGTCCTCAACCTGCCCGACCAATCGGCCGGACCCGCAGTGCACAATGTCTCGCGCTTTCGCGAGAAGCCGAGCCCGGAGCTGGCCGAACAATTCCTCGCCCAGGGCAACTTCCGGTGGAATGCGGGCATGTTCATCTGGACGATTCCTTCGATCCTGAATGCCTTTGAGCGCCACGCGCCGGAACTCGCGGAGTTTGCGACCCGGCTGCGGAATGGAAACTTCAGCACGCTCCTGCGTGATACCTTTCCGCTCCTGCCGAAAATCTCCATCGACTACGCGGTGATGGAAAAAACCGGCCGGGTGCTGGTGGTGGAAGCCGCCTTCGATTGGGACGACGTCGGTGGCTGGACCGCCGCGGCCAAGTATTTCCCGGCCGATGAAGGCCAGAATCGCGCGAACACCGGCCTGCGGTTGATTGATGCCGGCCACAACATCGTTTTCTCCTCCCAGAAAAAGCTCGTCGCGCTCATGGGCGTGCACGATCTGGTGGTGGTCGAGACGCCGGACGCGCTGCTGGTCTGCCATCGCCACGATACCGAGAAGATCAAACAACTCGTCGCCCTCCTGCCGCCCGAACTGCAATAACGCGGATGGCGCAGATGAGGAAAAGACCACAGATGGCTCAGATGTTTGCTGCGTGAGCGTCCAGCGGAATGGGCCACTTTTCTCCATCGAACCACCCGCCACAAAACATCTGAACCATCCGTGTTATCTGTGGTTCTTCTATTGACGGCATCTGCGTCATCTGTGGTCCTGCTCTGATCTGCGCCACCCTCGTCGATGAAAACGCGGTCTGGCCATCCTCGCCGGATCGGCGTATCTCCCGTCTTCCTAACATGACCCGCTCCCTTGGCCTCGACCACGGCGACGCCCGTATCGGCGTCGCGATTTCCGATGAACTCGGAATGCTCGCGCATCCGCACAGCACGATTCGCGTGGCCGATGGGGATCCGCTGCCGAAGATCGCGGAAATCGTCACGAAGGAGAAAGTCTCGACCATCGTGCTCGGCATGCCGCGCAAGCTGGACGGCACCTATGGACCTGCCGCGGAGAAGGTGCGTGCTTTTGCCGAACAACTCCGCGCGGCGGTGACCTGCCCGGTGAAGCTCTGGGACGAACGCATGACAACCAAGGCCGCCCAGCGTGGCCTGCATGCAGCGGGTCGCAATACCAAGCAGAGCCGCGAGGTGATCGATCAGGCCGCGGCGCAGTTGATCCTCCAGGGCTGGCTCGACGCGCAAGCCATGCTCGGCTGAGGTGAAAGCCGGGCAGGAGCGTCTCAAGCTGCTGGTCGCCTACGATGGCCGCACATTGCGCGGCTGGCAAAGCCAGCCGGATGGTCAGGCGGTGCAGGATCGGCTCGAAGCAGCGCTGATCAAACTTTGTGGCGAACGCATCGTCGTCCACGGCTCCGGCCGCACGGATACCGGGGTGCATGCGCTGGGGCAGATCGCGCACATCGAGGTGCCGAAAGGGAAGTTCGATGCGCGGACCTGGCTGCTCGCGATCAATGCCCACCTGCCTGCCGAGGTCCGTGTGCTGAAGGTCACGCGCGCGAAGCCGGATTTTCACGCCCGCTTTTCGGCCAAGGGCAAAGTTTACGTCTACCGGCTCTGGGTCGGGCCGGCGCTGCATCCACTGGAAATCGGCCGCGCCTGGCATGTACCGGTGGCGCTGGATCTGGCGGCGCTCCGTGCCGGCGCCAAAATACTCGCTGGTACTCACGATTTCGCGGCCTTTGCGGCCAACCGCGGTTACCCCGAGCGCGATACAGTGCGCACAATTCGTTCGATCCAGGTGAGCGGAAAAGGACCCTTGGTGAGCCTGCGCTTCGAGGGCACCGGCTTTTTATACAAGATGGTGCGGCTGCTGACCGGCTCCCTTGTGCGCGTGGCGCAAGGCAAAGCCGATCCGCTATGGCTGGCCGATCTGCTGGCGGGCAAAGGCGCGGCGAAATCCAACTTCGCCGCACCCGCCGACGGACTCTATCTCGTCAAAGTACTCTACTGACCCGGAGTCGGGGACGGGCTGCCGTTCGAAACGACCCCGCCGGCCGGCTTCACCACGATCGCGTATTTTTGGTACTCCACCTTGGCGTTGACCAGTTCGGTCATGTAACGCAGCGCTTCGGTGAAAGGAACGTCGGTGAGGCTCAGCGTGATCTGCGCGTTTTGATCGACGCCCGGCTGCACCACGAAATTGGCCGCCTGTTTGCCGGCGCTGGCTTCGGTGACCTTCTTTTTCAGCGCCTCGAGCGCGGAACCAAAGGAGGCTTCCTTGAACTGCACCTGCGGAATGATCAGTGCGGCAAATTGTTTCTCCACCGCGCCGCCCGGGCCGGCTTTCTTTTCCTGGGCCGCGATCTGCTTAAGGCCCCCGATGGCAATCGCATTGCGGGAATCCATTTGGTAGGCCAGCTGGAAATTGCGTTTCGCGGTTTCGAGGTCCCCGCGAATCATCGCAGTTTGGGCGTCCTGAAGCACGCGCTGGAGGTCGGTACCAAGGGCGGACGTAGCCACGGCCACGGTGAGGAGAAGTGTCTGGAGGAAGACTTTCATGCCGGAAGATGCCTGAGTCCCGCGCAAAGGCAAAGGCGGGCTGGGAAAATTTGCAGGCTATTCTTCGCTGGCGAGACTTTCGAGGCGTTTGGGGATGTATAGGACAGTCCCGAGCAGGCATAGGCCGGTGACGAGCGCATAGACGACCAGGCTTGATTCGTCGCGGAAGATGACCCCGCAAAGCGAGCTCAGGACGATATTCCCGATAAACCAGAGGGCGAATCCTCCGGCGGCGGGAATACGCCGAAATTGCAGCGACATCCAGGCGATCAATACGGGCAACTCCAAGAGGGTGAGAGCCGCCGTGCAACTGAAGAAGGTGCCGTAGATGAAAGAACTGGCGTTCGATGGTCTGCGCCCATATTCGGTCCCAGCAAGCCAGAGCAGCATCGCCAGGCCGATGGCGAGAGGAATGGCTGCCGGCCACATGGTGGCCAGCCGGCCGACGATTTTGGCGCGGATGAGCTGGCCGACGGAAAGGGGAAGTCCGCAAAGAGCGCCGAGCGTTTTTTGCCTCCGTTCGGCGCCGAAAATGTTGCCGGCTTCAATGCTGAGGGCGAACTCAAGGTACGCGATGCCGGAGAGGACGAGAATGTAAATCCCGGCGTAGAGCCTGAAAGGGGCGACGGGGCCGTTGGGAATGGTGCCTACGCCGAGGTAAATCGCGGTGAGCAAGCCCACGGAGACCAGCCCGTAGATCCAGATCGATCGCCAGCCGCCGGCGGCGCTGAATTCGCGCGCTCGAACTGCAGCCAGCCCCAGGGCGGGTATGCGCCGGGAGTGGTTGAGGCGCGAGCTTTTGGTGGATAGCCCTTCGCCCATGGCGAGCGTGCGATCGGCGCTGGCGTCGAAAAGCCGCCAGGCTAGTCCGAAACACAGGGTGCCCAATCCGAGGCAGATCGCGATGGCTTCGCCCCAGATCGGGCCGCGAAAGCCGGTCCTGAGCACCGTGGACAAATAAGGCGACGGCGTGGCCGTCCACCAATGGTTCAAAAGATCGGTCGAGACTGTCAGGTCGAACGCCGGCCAGTGAGTCATCGCCCAAGTGAACGCCTTCAGGGCAAAATAGGGGCCGAGGGCAAAGAGGCCGAGGGCTCCGAAAGCGACGCATGTGGCCAGGACACCCCGCTGGAACCAGACCGAGGCCAGCAGGCCGAAATTGGCGGCCAAAAAGGTGATCGCGAGGAGATAGGCATAGCCCGCAAAGATCTGGGTGGTGCTGATGCCACCCATCGTTACCGCCACCAGCGCGAAGGGGATCTGGGCGATCAGGAGGAGCAGTACGGTGAGGAGTTTGCCCGTGGATTTTCCCAGCAAAATGGCGAGCCCGTTCAGGTTCGTCATGCGCAACAGCCCGAGGGTGCCGTCTTCCTTTTCCTCCGTGATCACCGAGGAAAACAAACCGAGCCCGGCGACACTGACGATCACCAGATCGATCCAGAGCACGAACTGAAAAAACGTGCGGCCGGAGGCACCCATGTACTGGTGCGTCATGTGGGTCGACCACAGGAAAAAGAGAATGACGCAGACGAGTCCCGCCCGGATCAGATAGGTGGATTTGCTGCGCATGTCTTCGCGCAGGGTCCGGACGAAGAGAGCAAACAGAGGCTGCATGGATCAGGTGGACGCCGCCATTTCCTCCAGCCGCTGGTAGATCGTCGTCCGGAGGTGGGACACGTAGGTGAAGGCCACGATCGGCAGCACAAAAAAGCCGAGGCAGAAGAACATCCCGACGATGTTGGCCAGGAGCACGATCGCGATGGCGATAGGCAGAGCCCCCCAGCTCAACCTTAACGAAAAATAAGCGGCGAGGTGCGCCAGCAGCCACGCCTGGGAGGTGACGTAGCCAAACATAAACAGGGTGATGAAGAGGATGAATCCCTCCCCAGAGCTGTGGTCGGAAACGATCGTCGAAAAGACCACAGCGACCGCAGCGACGATCACCATGGTCATCGCGGGCCCCAGGCTGCGCCGGGCGCCGTTCAGTTTCATGAGCGCCACGTGGTTCATGGAGAGCGGCAAGGTCGCCAACCCATCGAGCGTGCCCTCGCGCAATTCAGACCGCAGGATGCGGCCCCCGATCAGGCAGATCTCCAGGCAAAAGAACCCGGTCATCAGCCAGAAAACCGACTGGCTGGCTGCGATGAAAGAGCCCCCGGAGCTCAATGATCCCGTCGTCCAAATCAGCACCGCCAGCCCGCTGTAAAGGATCCACTTGGTCCAGTGCGCGAGCCAGCCGCCGTAGAGGAAATGGAAATCCTTCCACGCCGGCGCGCTGACCAATTGGGCGCGGCCCGGGCCAAAGCGCGCCCAGCGCGAGGCTGGGGCCGGCGTGAGCCGGGGCGTGGTCCAGTTGGGCGCATCGCCCGTAGCCAGATCGAAAAGCAGCCAGGAAACGCCCAGAAATCCAAGCGCCAGCAGCAGGCTCCACCAGAATTGGCTATCCACCAGGCTGCCGGAAAAACCGGTCGTTAAGATCGCGCCCAGCCGGCGAAAGGGGTTCACCTGCTGCAGGACCTCGGCTGCGTGGGTGAAGATCGGGGTGAAGCCGACGATCCGCTCAGCGAAGGGAGCTTTGGCAAACCAACTGGGCAAGGCCCCCAGTAGTCCGGCCAGACTGGGCGTGCCGAGCACGATGCCGGTCGTGATCAACGTGGAGTAAGCTCCCCGCGGACTCACGACCGAGGCCAGCAAAGCGACATTCGCGAGCAGCACCAGATAGGCCCCGATGCAGAGATAGCTGGCAAAAATCTGCCGGGCGGAAACCCCGCCCAGCGTGATCGCCAGCAAGGTGAAGGGGATGGTTGCGGCCAGCAGCAGGAGCGCCGCGGTGAGCCGGCTCGTTGATTTTCCGAGGAGGATGGCTAGCGGATCGAGATTCGTCATCCGCAGCAGCCCGAGGGTGCCTTCTTCCTTTTCTTCGGTGATCGCCGTCGCGAAATAACTCACCGCCGCGAGGGTCACGAAGGCGAGTTCGACGAAGAGGGAGTTGAGCAAAAAGCTCAGGCCGGGCGCGGTCGAATTGGCGGCATCCGCCTGGGCCCCAAGGAGGAAAATGAAAATTACGCCCACCATCGCCACGAGTACCCAATAGCTCATCTTCGAGCGGAGCAGCTCGCGGAGCGATCGGGTAAAAAGGGCGAACAGTGGGGACATGATTTCCGGGCGAAGACGGGTCCGCGGACTAGGTGCGCACGCCCGGTTCGGTGAGGTCCATGAACGCTTCGTTCAAGTGGCGCTGAGCTTCGGAGAAACTCACGATTTCCGCACCCGCCGCGAGCGCGGCTTGCAGGATCGCATTGGGCGAAAGCTGCGCGCGATCGAAGAGCAGGGTGTAGCGCGGCTGGTTCGGCAGGGGCGGGATCACCTGGTCCATGCCGGGCAGGCCTGCGAGGGCGGTGGCGGCAGCCTGGTGGGCGGCGCGTAGCGTGAGATGATACTGGGCCTGAGGGCCGTCGCTGGCGCTGATCAGGTCCTGCATCGGCCCGCTGTATTTCACGCTGCCGCGATCGAGGATCGTGCAGCTGTCGCAGAGCGTGGCGAGCTCGCTCAGGATGTGGCTGGAGATAAAGATCGTTTTGCCCATCCGCCGCAGTTCCTCGAGGATATCCATCAGCTCGATCCGCGCCCGGGGATCGAGACCGCTGGCGGGTTCGTCGAGCAGGAGCAAATCGGGATCATGGACCAGCACGCGCGCCAGCGACACGCGCTGCTGCATGCCGCGTGAGAGACCGTGAATCAGGTCGTTTTTCCGGCCGCTCATATCCGTGAGATCGAGGATATCGCCGATGATCCGGTCGCGCCGATCCTGCGGCAATCCATAGGCCGCGCCGAAAAAGTCGAGGTACTCGAACACCGTCATCTGCCGGTACATCGAGAAGTGGTCGGGCATGAAACCGATCTTCCGGCGCACTTCGGTGCGCTGCCGTTTCACGTCGTAGCCGAAGACGCGAACCAACCCGTGCTGCGGAGGAAGCAGGGTGGCGAGGACCTTGAGCGTGGTGGTTTTGCCCGCGCCATTGGGGCCGACGAACCCGTGAATCGATTGCCGTTGGACGGTGAAGCTGACGCCATTCAGCGCCTGGTGAGTTTTGTAACGATGCAGCAGACCATCGATCTGAATGGCGGGCGTCCGAGCGGGATCGTTAGCGTTTGGCAGTTCGTTCATGAGACGTTCAGCGCGGTTCAAGTGGGGTATCCCCGGTATCGGCCGGGCGGAAGACATCGACGATGTAAAGGGTGTGGCCCTGTCCCTGGTCGAAGCCCTTGCCGCGCACGCCAAATGCAGCGGGCGATTTGGCCAGGACCAGAAGTTGAAGATGGTCGGATGCCAGCGGCCGGACGGGCGAACTGGAAGGAAGGCCTCTCGCGCTGCCCAATTGATAGGCCAGCAGGGGCAGCAGCACGACTCGCGGGGAAAAGTTGCGGGAAGCCCATTCGAACCGCTGGAGTTCATCCATCCCTTGGTGGACGAAGTAGTCCGCCTCATCGAGGCCTCTGCCGGAGGGAGAGCCGGTGAGATGGCGCCCTTCCTTCTGCAGGGTGAGGATTTTGCCCAGAAACCGCGCGTAGATCGTTTCCACGGGTTCGGGAAAGTTTTCGCCCAGTTCCAGTTCGATCCGATCGCGCTTCCAGGTGATCACATTGACCTGTGCGGATGGCCCCGAGAGGGTGGCACGATGCAAAAAGGGGCGCGTGGAGAAGAGCGGGATATCCACGTCGAAATGGCCGTCCTTCCCGCCAACGATTTTTCCGGCGACGGCTTCGCTATCACTGGTTGCCGAATAGAAGTTCACCGGCGCTTCGTGGTGAAGCTGGTAGAATGCTCCCTTGGTCGCGAAAGCACTGACCCATTGCTGTACATCCCAGCGTCCATTTCCCAGCGCGTGGGCGATCGCGATGCTGTGGGAAGTTTGCTTTTCGCCCGAACCGCGGTGGCCGCCGATCATGAAGGCGAGCGCGAAAACGGCGACGATGCCGAGGAAACCGCCGATCGCCAATCGGTAGTTTACCCGCTGCGCCCAACGATAGTGAATCGGCCCGATCACGACCAGGTAGCCGATGGTGAGCAGATAGAGAAACCACCACTGCACATCCGGTTTGGTGAGGTCGGCGAGAGAGCGCAGCAGGGTCTGGTCGAAACGATAGAGCGCCGGCCCGCCGGAGCCGACGTCGGTCTTATTTAAAGTTCGCGGCGGAAACCCTGCCGTCGAGAGAGCCGCTTCGCTGCACTGGGTGCGATCGAACTCGTGGCGCACGATTCTTCCCGCGCCGAAGCGGGCGCGCGGCCCGCTCGTCTGGAAAGCGGCCCAATCGCCATCGAAGGCCGGATAGCCGCCCGTGCCTTGCAGGATATGGACGATGCCCCCACGGCGGACCCAATCGAAGAAGGCCTCCCGGCGCGGAAGATCCCAGCGGGGAACATGGTCGAGCACCACTTGATCGAGCCCGTCCAGAGCGGCGAGGCTGGTCGGGAAAAGCTCCTCAGAGAAAATGCGAAGTGGCGCGGTACCGGTAAAAACGCTGGCCGAGTCGACGACGAGGACCGTCGCCGGAGGTCCCAGGGTTGGGGGGTCGAGGTCCCGCCGCTGATTGGCCCCACGGCCCCAGCTCAGATGCCAGGGGTTGTCGCCGGTCACATAAACCACGAACTGCACCCAGCGCGAAGTGCCGGGCGAGATAAAAACTGGCTGGGCGATCGGCGCCCCGACGTCGATGGGGCCGCGCTGTTCGTGCAGGGTGATTTCGCCCTCGAAGGGATGTGGCCCACCCTCCACGATGAGCACGGAAAGGAGGTTGAAGCGATTCGCCACGACTTTTCCATCGAAGCCCCAGCGGACCTCCTTGATTTCCAAAGCAAACGCCGCAGAGGTCAAAACGAGGAAAATCAGCAACCGGAGCATCGGGAAATCGCGCCGGAATCTGGCAAGCCTCGGACCATTTGGCTAGCTCCGGAAAAAGCTAAATGCGCGATTTTGCGTAACGGTTCGTTGGATTACAGGTTTGCCTGCTCGCGGCTGCAGGAAACGCCCTCCGCCTTTCTCGCCGCCCGAGGCTGGGGAACGGTTTAGACGAAAACCAGCGGCGGAGTCGCGGAGGCGATCTGGCCGTTGCGGAAAAGCAACTCGCGGAATCTCTGCAATCCCGCCTTTTCGCGCGCTCCCAAGGCGAAGCGGATGAATTCGTGCAGATAGCGGCGGCGGAAGTCCGCTGTACTCGTGTCGTCATCCGCGATGATCTGCTCCCGGCAGCTCAAACCATGCGTTTTGAGCGCGCGGAATCCGGCAGCGATTTCCGGCAGATGGGCCAGGCCCGGACGCAGGGCCCAGACGGCAAAGACAAACGGCAGCCCGGTCCCACGCAGCCACTCGGCGCCGAGATCGAGAATCTTTACGTCGGAGTTGGTCGCCTCGCGGTCGCGAAATTCGATCGCTTGATTCCCGATCAAGACTTGGGCTTCGCCTTCCGGACCAAATTCCGGCGTGAGGCCGTGAAACTCCCGCAGGATGACCCGGATCAAATTCACCGAGGTCAATGAAGCCGGATCAAGGCCGACGCTCCGGATATCCTGAAGTTCCCCACGATAGGCGAGCAGGACGCTGAAAACCGGGCCGTCACAGGCGATGGCCACATCATCGACCAGCGTGTAGTGCGGATCGCGCAGGACTTCAAAGACGGGGACCAGCGCAGCGTCGAGTTTGCCGGCGGCGAGTTCTCGGGCGAGTTCGCGTGGGTGGGCGAGGCGCATGGCACCCTCGTAGCCGTGGATGAGCGGCTTGGAATTGAGGTACTGCACACAACCGATGCGCAGTTGGTGCAGCGCGGTCCAGGGGCGGGCGTCCGCCGGTGGTATGGTCACGCCAGCACGAGCTCCGGGGAAGGAGTGGCCGGGGTGGGACCACTCGCGGGCGGCACGGGCAACCGGCGATACCAGGTGTCCCGTTGCATCGGTTCACGCCCTGCTTCGCGGATCGTCTTTTCCAGTGCCTGGGTGGTCTGGGCGGTGGGTGTTTGCGCGCCGGCCATGTGGAAGATTTTTTCCTCCATGATCGTACCGTGCAAATCGTCGACCCCGTAGTTCAGCGCCAGGCCGGCGAGGGGCAGGCCCAGGCTGATCCAGTAGGCGGTGATGTGGTCGAAATTATCGAGGTAAATGCGCGAGATCGCGAGATTGCGCAGCTCGTCGAAGGCCGTTGTGCGGGGCAAATGCCTCAGTTCCGGGCGAGCCTGGGCGCTTTCAAAAGCGAAGGGAATGAAGCCGGTGAACCCGTGGGTTTCATCCTGCAAGGCGCGCAGGCGGTGCAGGTGATCGACCCGCTGCGCGAAGGTCTCGATGTGGCCAAAAAGCATCGTGGCCGTGCTGCGCATGCCCAGTTGGTGCCAGGTGCGATGCACTTCCAGCCATTCGTCCGCGGTTTCTTTGCCCCGGCAGATTTGGTCGCGCACGCCGGGATCGAAAATCTCCGCGCCGCCCCCGGTGATGGCCCCGAGCCCCGCATCCTTGAGCTGCACGAGCAGGTCGCGCAGAGGTTTCTTGAAAATGCGGTCGGCAAGGTGCCGGATTTCGACGGCGGTGAAAGCCTTGATGAAAAGATCCGAACTCAGGCCGCGCAGGCGGCCGAGCAGCTCAAGGTACCACGACGGAGGCAGAGTCGGGTGCAGGCCACCGACCATGTGCACCTCGGTGACACCAAATTTCAGCCCATACTCGACCTTGGCCACGATCTCGTCGGCGGTGAACTCGAAGGCGTGTTCATCCCGTTTCCGCGCCCCGAACGCGCAGAACTGGCAGGCCAGCACACAGACGTTCGAGTGGTTGATATACTGATTGTGGATGTACGTGGCGACGTTCCCGTTTTTCCGCTCGCGGATGACATTGGCGATGGTGCCGAGGGCATTGAGCTCGCGGGTGGCGTAGAGCTGCAGGGCCTCGTCGTCGGTGATCCGTTCCGCGGCCACCACCTTGTCGTAGATGGCGCGGAGGTCGCGGGGAATGAGCTTGGCGGAAAGTGGCATCGAAAGGGTCACCCTATGCGTAAATACGGTTGGCTGGCTTGGCAAGTGACACCACCGTCCGAAAGCCTTGGTAGGATGTCTGTAAGGGAAAAAGCGACGCCGGAAGTGGGGCAACTGAAAGTGAACTCTTTCCGTATTCAATGGTTGTATTTGGAAACTAAATGCCTCCCGATCCCTCCAACTGCGCCCGCGATATCATCGAGGTCATCCCTCTGGTGATGCGTACGATCCGGGCGGAAATCCGCCGCAGCCGGTTTCACGAAATGTCTCTCGCGCAATTTCGGTCCCTGGCTTTTCTCGGTCGAAACCCCGGTGCCATGCTTTCGGATGTTGCTGATCACTTGGGACTTACCCTTCCATCGGCCTCCAAGCTGGTCGATGGGTTGGTCGTCGCTGGATTGCTGACCCGCCGGGGCCACGGGGCCGATCGCCGCCGGGTGATGCTCGGTCTGACTCAAGCCGGCCAAGCTCAGTACCGGGTGGCTTATGATGGGGCCCTTCGGCTGATGACGGAACGGGTCGCCGGGCTCGACGAGACCGAGCGAAGCCGCGTTTCCGACGCCATGTCCCTGCTGCGGGACGTCTTTTCCCGAAAGCCGGCGGGCGCGGTTGCCGAAGGCCTGGGCAAGAGCGAGATACAGAAGAAGAAATCTTCGCGCCCCCTCCGCCAGCGCCCTTCCAAAAAGAAGCCTGTCTATGCGAATGGTCCCCTCTCTTAACCGCCTCGCTCTCTCCGGGGCCATGGCCGCTTTGTTGTTCGCGGCCGGCGCTTGCTCCAAACCCAAGGCCGGGCCGCCGAAAAATCCGACCGTGCCTGTGCTGGCGGGAGACGTGACGCGCAAGGACATGCCCGTGCTGATCCGAGCCATCGGCCGCGTCGAATCACCCGCAACCGTCTCAGTGAAGCCCCAAGTCAGTGGGCAGATTTCCGAGATCCACTTCACCGAGGGCCAGACCGTGAAAAAAGGCGACCTGCTTTTTACGATCGATCCGCGCCCCTTCGAAGCCGTCCGCGCCCAGGCGGAGGCCGCCTCGGCTCAGGCCAAAGCCCAGGCTGCCAATGCGGCGGAGCAGGCGCAGCGCTACTCCAGGCTCGACCGCTCCGGCACGGTGGCCAAAGAGCAGGTCGATCAGCTTCAGATGGCCTCGGTCGGCGCAGCCGCGGCGGTGCAAGCGGCCGATGCGGCCTTGCGCACGGCTCAACTTCAACTCGAGTATTGCTCAGTCAAGGCACCCATCAGCGGACGGGCCGGCAAATACCTGGTCGATTCCGGCAACGTGGTGCGCGTGAACGAAACCGATCTCGTGGTGATCAATCAGATCGCGCCAATCGAGGTGACCTTCAGTGTGGCTGAGCGGCATCTGCCGGAAATCCAGGCTCGCATGGCCGAGGGTAAATTGCCGGTGAAAGTCACGGCCGATGGTCAGACGGGCCCGGCGCCCGAGGGCGAGCTGGCCTTTGTCGATAACGCCGTGAAGGCCACGAGCGGGACGATCGAACTCAAGGCCACTTTTGGCAACGATCCGCAGGTGCTCTGGCCGGGGCAATTCGTCGAGGCGGAGCTGCTCCTGCGCACTGAACCGGAAGCCGTCGTCGCTCCGGCGCGCGCCGTGCAGAGTGGTCAGAAGGGGAACTACGTTTTTGTCATCAAGCCCGACTTCAGCGTCGAACCCCGGCCCATCGCGCTCGATCGCACGATCGATACCGAGGCGGTGATCCGTGAAGGTCTCAAGGGTGGGGAAAAGGTGGTCATCGATGGGCAGAGCCGGCTGATCCCCGGCAGCAAGGTGGAAATCAAGACCTCGCTCGATGCCCTCTCTTCGCCGCAAACGGCGAAGCTGACCCGCCAGCCATGAGCATTCCCGAACTCTGTATTCGCCGCCCGGTCATGACCACGCTGGTCATGCTCGGCATCCTCGGCTTTGGCCTGCTCGCTTACAATCGACTGCCGGTGAGCGATCTGCCGAATGTCGACTTCCCGACGATCTCGGTGACGGCAAACCTGCCCGGCGCGAGCCCGGAAAACATGGCGTCCTCGGTGGCCACGCCGCTGGAAAAATCGTTCTCCACGATTGCCGGTGTCGACTCGATGACTTCGACCAGCGCGCTGGGGACGTCGAACGTGACGATTCAGTTCAATCTCAAGCGCAACATCGACGATGCAGCGCTCGATGTGCAGTCGGCGATTTCCTCGGCGATGAAACAGCTGCCGCCGGATCTGCCGAGCCCGCCGTCCTTCCGCAAGGTGAACCCGGCCGAGTCGCCGATTCTCTACCTCGTGCTGACGTCCGAGACCGAGACGCTGTCCAAGGTCGACGAATACGCGCAGACCCTGCTCGCGCAGCGCATTTCCACGGTCTCCGGGGTGGCCCAGGTGAATGTCTTCGGGACACAGAAATATGCCGTGCGGGTGCAGGCGAATCCGCTGGCGCTCGCTTCGCGCGGCATCGGCCTCGATGAAGTGCGCACCGCGCTCGATCAGGCCAATAGCAATCTCCCCACCGGCACGCTCGATGGCAAAGCGCAGAGCTTCACGGTGGAAAGCAGCGGCCCGCTCCTGAATGCGGCGGGGTTTCGCCCGTTGATCGTGGCCTATCGCGATGGCGCGCCCGTGCGGCTCGATGAAGTGGCCAAGGTCATCGACAGTGTGGAGAACGACCGCATCGCCAGCTGGTATCGCGACACCCGCGCGATCATTCTCTCCATCCAGCGCCAGCCCGGCTCGAACACCGTGCAGGTGGTCGACGATATCAAAAAACTGCTGCCCTCGATCCGGCAGCAATTGCCTGCGAATATCGGGCTGCAGGAGTTGCTCGATCGTTCGCTGCCGATCCGCGAATCGGTGCACGATGTGCAGCTGACCCTGCTGCTGAGCATCGCGCTGGTCATCATGGTGATCTTCCTTTTCCTGCGCCGGCTCTCGGCGACCGTGATCCCGAGCATCGCGATCCCGCTTTCGATTATCGGCACGTTTGCCGTGATGTACCTGCTCGGCTTCAGCCTGAACAATCTCTCGCTGATGGCGCTGACGCTGTGCGTGGGGTTCGTGGTCGATGACGCGATCGTGGTGCTGGAAAACATCGTGCGCCATATCGAGAACGGCGCCACGCCGCTCGAAGCCGCCATGCGCGGTTCGCGGGAAATTGCGTTTACCGTGGTTTCGATGACCATCTCCCTGGCCGCGGTGTTTTTGCCCGTGCTGTTCATGGGCGGGATTCTCGGGCGGCTCTTCAACGAGTTCGCCGTGACCATCGGTGTAGCCATCCTCATGTCCGGCTTTGTGTCGCTGACGCTGACACCGATGTTGTGCAGCCGCTTCTTGAAGGGGGATGTGCATGAGGAGCACGGGAAGAAGCCTCGGGGGATTCTCGGGTTTTTCGAGCGGATGGTGGATGGGATGCTGAAGCTCTACGAATGGACGCTGCACGGGGTGATGCGGCATCGGGTGACGACGATGATCGTGACCGCGATCACGGTGGCAGTGACGGCGTATCTTTTCACGGCGTTGCCCAAGGGATTCATCCCGACGGAGGATATTGGGCAGATTTATGTGATCACCGAAGGAGCCCAGGATGCATCGTTCGATGCGATGATCGAGCATCAGCAGGCCATCTCAAAGATCCTGCTGAGCAAGCCGTACATCGCCGGCTTTTCTTCCAACGTCGGCGCCGGCGGGCCGAACTCGACTTCGAATGCTGGCCGCTTTTTTGTCCGCCTGGGACCGCGCAATCAGCGCCCCTCGGCGACACAGATCGTCGAGCAGCTTCGCCCCGAATTGGCCAGGGTTCCAGGCATCCGCGCCTTCCCCCAGGTGCCTCCGGTGATCCGGATCGGTGGGATGAGTTCGAAGGCGCCGTACCAATTCTGTGTCTCGGGCGTGGACTTGCAGGAGCTCTACCAACTCGCGCCGCAGGTGGAGGCAAAGATGCGGCAACTGCCGGGGCTGACCGATGTGACGACCGACCTGCAAATTTCCAGCCCGCAGGCCTTCGTGAAGATCAATCGCGACAAAGCGTCCGCGCTTGGGATCACGGCCAATCAAATCGAGAGCGCGCTCTACAATGCGTACGGCTCGCGCCAGGTCTCCAGCATCTACACGCCGGCGAATACGTACTACGTGATCCTCGAAGTGCTGCCGGAGTATCAGGACGATCCGACTGCGCTTTCGCTGCTCTATGTGCGGGCGCCCTCGGGCGAATTGGTGCCGCTCGATTCAGTCGCCGAAGTGCAGCGCACCGTGGGGCCGCTCACGGTGAATCACCTCGGGCAGATTCCGTCGGTGACCCTTTCCTTCAATACCAAGCCGGGCGTCTCGCTCGGTCATGCGGTGGAGCAGATCCGCGAGGCGACGAAGGATTTGGTGCCCTCCACCATGCAGACGTCTTTCCAAGGGGAAGCGGGGGCGTTTCAGGATTCACTCGGCGATCTCAGCCTGCTGCTGATCATCGCGGTGGTGGTGATCTACCTCGTGCTTGGCATTTTGTACGAGAGCTTCATCCATCCGCTCACGATTCTCTCCGGTTTGCCCGCGGCCGGTGTGGGCGCATTGGCCACGCTGCTGCTCTTCGGGCAGGACCTGAATGTCTATGGGTTCGTCGGCATTCTAATGCTCATCGGTATCGTGAAAAAGAACGCGATCATGATGATCGACTTCGCCCTCGAAGCGCAGCGCGAGAAAAATAAGGCCCCGGCGGACGCGATTTTCGAAGCATGCATTGTGCGCTTCCGTCCGATCATGATGACCACCTTCGCCGCCCTCATGGGCGCGCTGCCGATCGCCTTGGGCATCGGCGCCGGCGCGGAATCGCGCCGCCCGCTCGGTCTCGCTGTGGTCGGCGGTTTGATGGTTTCACAACTGCTCACCCTCTACATCACGCCCGTCTTTTACCTCTACATGGAGAACTTCCAGGATTGGTGGAATCGACACAGTGGTCGCCGGAAAAAGGCTGATTCGAAGCCCGCTGTTCCGGAGCGCGAGCTTGAACCGGAGTTGGTGGGTGCCGGACACTGAGGTCGCATGTTGTTTTCGTTGCGCCGCTTTTCCTCCCTCCTGCTGATCGTCTCACTCGCGGCTACCACGCTGGCTGCTGAGACCAAAAAGAAAGGAGGATACCGCGGGGCGACCCCGAAGCCAAAAGCGACTCCCGCGGCGTCGGACGACGCGGATCCGACCCCACGTCCGAAAAAGAAAACGATTTCGGAGGAGGACAGCGGGGAAGCCACCCCTCGGCCGAAGAAGAAGAGCACGGCGGAAAACAGCGAAGAAGCAACGCCGAGTCCGAAAAAGAAGAGTGCTGCAGCCAGCGAGGAGGACGTCACTCCGGCGCCAGGTTCGAAAAAGAAGAAGAAATCCGGAGCGGCGGCGAGTCCGACGCCCGCGGTGAAAGGCAAAACGAGCGAAGAGCCCGCGGCTGAGGAGAAAGAAGCGACTCCGGTGCCAAAAAAGAAAGGGAAATCAGGCGTAACGCCGATCCCGAGCCCGAGTTCACGAAGTACTCCGGCACCGGATGAATCGGAGGGGGGGGGGCAAACCATGAAGAGCGGGATGCAGGGCCCGGATGTGGCGATGCTTTCCTCGGATCGTTTGGTGGAGCTAGGGCAGCAGCCACCGGCCTTGCAGCGGCTCATTCACGATGCGCTGGCGCTGACGGAAAAGAATCTCGGTTATCTCTATGGCAGCGCAGAGCCTTCACGCGGAGGGATGGATTGCAGCGGCACGATCTACTATTTGCTCCGCCAGGCGGGGTACAAAGATGTGCCACGCGATAGTCCCGGCCAGTTTCTCTGGTTGCGGGAGAAGGGGACGTTGCGGGAGTTGAAGGGCGAGGAGATGAATCGCTTCGATGCGAAGGGTTTACGGCCGGGGGATCTGCTTTTCTGGTCAGGCACGTATTCGATCGAGCGCGAAGTGCCGATCACGCATGTGATGCTTTTTCTCGGCACGGAAAAAGACACGGGCAAACCGGTGATGTGGGGAGCCAGCGATGGGCGCTCCTATGGCGGCAAATCGCGCTACGGGGTGAGTGTCTTCGATTTCAAACTTCCCAAAGCGGAAGCAAAATCGAAGTTTGTGGGCTTTGGCCAACTCCCGCCACCGCCCAAGTAATCAATGAGCCGCCCTCGCTCCTCCCGCCCGGAACCGCCCGAGACCTGCCCCGTCTGTGGGGAGGACGTACCACGGAACGCCCGGGCCTGTCCGGAATGCGGCGCCGATCACAATTCCGGCTGGCGCGAAGAAGGCGAAGGGATCGACGCCGACGGAGAGTCGACCTTCGACTACGACGAGTACGTCGAACGGGAGTTCGGCAGCGGCTCGCCCAAACCGCACGGCATCAAACCCGTCTGGTGGATCACCGCGCTCGTCCTCCTGGGGTTGATGCTGTACGGATTTTGGCTTGGGGCGAGGTAGCCACCGGGAATGTTCTTTTGGGCGTGGCTGTCAGTCCGTGGTTCACGTAGCCCCCTGCGTGAAAAGAAAAGATTACCTGCGCCAAAAGGCAGGCATTCATCGTCTCACGCAGAGGGCTGCGTGAGCCACGAGGTGATGCTGCGCGCTACCTGAGTGGGGCGTTTTTGATGGCGTCTATTGCTTCGGCGCTTCCGGTGCCTTTTTTTCTTCGGGCTTGGGTGCGGGAGCAGGAGCAGGCGGGGCTGCGTCCTTTTTCTCTTCCGGTTTCGGAGGAGCAGGCGGTTGCGCCGCGGGTTTCGGCGGTTCTGGCTTGGCTTCCGGCGGTTTCGGCGCGTCGGGTTTCTTTTCCTCTGGCTTCGGGGGAGCCGGTTTGGCTTCCGCTGGCTTGGGTGGTTCCGGCTTCTTCTCCTCGGGTTTCGGAGGAGAGGGTTTGGCCTCGGCCGGTTTAGCTGCCGCCGTGGCTGCGGCGGGAGCCGCTTCCTTTTTCTCTTCGGTCTTGGGCGGGGCGGGCGGCGCGGTCCAGCCGCGGTCGATCTTCAGCGCAGTGTTGGCGGCCTGGATCGATTTCACCCCGGCGTCGGTGACCTTGGTCTCGAAAACGTAGAGCCGTTTCAGCTTCTTGAGGCCCTGCAGTTGGGCCAAGCCAGCATCGGTAATGTCGGTGTGGTAAAGGTTCAGCGATTCGAGTTCGCCCAAGCCTTTTAGCTGGGCGAGGCCGCCATCGGTGACGGCCGAGCGGGCGAGACTGAGATGGCGCAGATTTTTCAGACCCGCGAGATTGGCCGCGTCGGCTTCAGCCAACGGCATGCCGGAGAGGTCGAGATCGACGATCAGCACACACGGCTTGAGCAGGGCGAAGAGGGCGGCGTCGG
>Ga0209050_1002123_pt1 | contig 18059 bp, 19 predicted proteins | sample Araplavi_mTSA_r2_FD_184276 | JGI IMG/M metagenome (GOLD analysis project Ga0209050, IMG submission 184276) | Arabidopsis root microbial communities from North Carolina, USA - plate scrape MF_Cvi_mTSA_r2 (SPAdes) (version 2) | ecosystem: Host-associated > Plants > Roots > Endosphere | place: USA... | reverse complement strand
CAGTGAATCCGAGATGCCCCGCAGGTAGAACAGCGCGAAGCCGAAGGGCGGATGCATGAAGCTGGTCTGCATGTTCACGCACAGCATCACGCCGAACCACACCAGGTCGATGCCCATCTTGTCGGCCACCGGCCCCAATAGCGGCAGGATGATGAAGGCGATCTCGAAGAAGTCCAGGAAGAACGCCAGGAAGAAGATGAACAGGTTCACCACGATCAGGAACCCGATCTGGCCGCCCGGCAGGTTCGTCAGCAGGTGCTCGATCCACTTGCCGCCTTCGACGCCTTGGAACACCAGCGAGAAGGTGCGCGAGCCGATCAGGATGAACACCACCATCGCCGTGATGCGCATCGTCCCGACGGTGGCCTCCTTGATCACCGGCCAGGTCAGGCGCCGGTGCATCGCCGCCAGGATGAAGGCGCCCACCGCGCCCATCGCGCCGGCTTCGGTCGGCGTGCAGATCGCCGTGTCGATGCCAGGCAGCCCGCCCATCGAGCCCAGCACCGCGAAGATCAGGATCGCCGACGGGATGATGCCGCGCAGGCACTTGCGCCACAGCGCCCAGCCGTTGAGCGTGCGCGCCTCCTTCGGGACGCCGGGCACGTGCTCGGGCTTGATGCGCGACAGCGCGAAGGTGTAGAGCGCGAAGATCAGCACCTGCAGGATCGACGGTCCCCACGCGCCCTTGTACATGTCGCCCACCGGCTTGCCGAGCTGGTCCGCCAGCACCACCAGCACCAGCGACGGCGGCACCAGCTGCGTGATCGTTCCCGATGCCGCCAGCACCCCGGTCGCGTAGCGCATGTTGTAGCCGTAGCGCATCATGACCGGCAGCGAGATCATCGCCATCGCGATCACCTGGCCGGCCACCGTGCCGGTGATCGCGCCCAGGATGAAGCCCACGATGATCACCGAATAGCCCAGCCCGCCGCGCACCGGCCCGAACAGCTGGCCCATGGAATCGAGCATGTCCTCGGCCAGGCCGCATTTCTCCAGCAGCGCGCCCATCAACGTGAAGAAGGGGATCGCCAGCAGCAGGTCGTTGGACAGGATACCGAAGACGTTCTGAGGCAGCGCCGACATGAACTCCGGCGGGAACCAGCCCTGGCTCACCGCGAAGAAGCCGCAGGCCAGCCCCAGCGCCGCCAGCGAGAACGCCACCGGGAAGCCGATCAACATGATGATGATCAGCCCCGCGAACATCAGCGGGGGGAATTGCTCCATCGTGATCATTGCAGCGGCCTCTCGTAATGGGTGTCCATCTCGACGAGATGGGCCAGATAGCCGATGCGCTTGATCACCTCGGAAATGCCTTGCAGGAACACCAGCAGGAAGCCCAGCGGCAGCGTCAGCGCCGCCGGCCAGCGGATCAGGCCGCCGGCGTTGCCCGACAGCTCACCGCTGCTGAGCAGCTTCCACACGTAGCCGCCCAGGCCGAGGGCGGCGACGGTATCGTCCGCGCGCATGCCGGTGGTCAGCTTCACCAGGAAGAAGTCCCACGACAGCCAGCCCGCGTAGCCCATCACCGGCAGCAGGAAGACGATCAATCCGAACAGGTCGACGTAGACCTTGCCGTGGCCGCGCAGCCGCGTGTAGACGATGTCCACGCGCACGTGTTCGTTGAGCCGCAGCACCTGCGCCGCGCCCAGCATCACGCAGACGGCGAACAGGTACCACTGGATTTCGAGGAAGGCGTTGGAACTGATGTCCAGGCCGTAGCGGATCACCGCATTGGCGGCGCTGATCAAGCACGACAGCAGGACGGCCCCGGCGGCAAGCGTGCCGAACCGGTCCGTCAGCCAGTCGATGCCCTTGGCGAATGCAAGCAGGGCGTTCATCGACGAGTCCGTCTCCAGGAGCCCCGACGGGAGGGCTCGGTTCTTGTGTGTGGAGACGGACTGTAGCCAGCCCGCGCTGACGGAAAGCTGATTTCAGCAGGGCCTGCGGGAAAGCCCTGACCCGGTCAGAGCTGCGTCGCGGCGGCGTACAGACGCGTGGAGCGCGCGCCGGAGCGGCAGAAGGCCAGGACCGGCTTGGGCACTTCGTCGAGCAGGTCGCGCATCGCGGCGATCTCCTCGGGCGACTGGTAGCCGCCTTGCACCGGCAGGTGGCGGTAGACCAGGCCCGCAGCCTCGGCCGCGGCGCGGACCTGCTCGCTGGTGGGCTGGTCGGGGCCGCCCTCGAAGTCCGGGCGGTTGTTGATCACCGACTTGAAGCCGGCCGCGGCCAGCGAGGCCATGGCCTCGGGGGTGAGCTGCGGGGCGACGCAGAAATCGGGCGTCAGTTGTTGGACGGTCAGTTCCATCGACATGCTCCTGTGTGCTTGAGAGGCGCCAGGCGCTCAGCCCGCCAGCGCCGCCTTCACCGCCGCCGAGACCAGCCCCATGTCGGCCTTGCCGGCGAGCTTGCCCTTGACGGCGCCCATCACCTTGCCCATGTCGGCCGGGCCCTTGGCGCCCAGTTCGGCGACGATCGTGGCGACCTCGGCCTTGATCTCGGCCTCGCTCAGGCGCTGGGGCAGGTAGGCCTCCAGGACCTTGAGTTCGGCGCTCTCCTTGTCGGCCAGATCCTGGCGGCCCGCCGCGGCGAACTGGCTGATCGAGTCCTTGCGCTGCTTGATCAGCTTGTCGACGATGGCCACCAGCATCACATCGTCGACCTCGACGCGCTCGTCGACTTCCTTCTGCTTCACCGCCGCCAGCAGCATGCGGATCGTGCCCAGGCGGTCGCTGTCCTTGGCGCGCATCGCCGCCTTCATGTCTTCGGTGATCTGTTCCTTCAAGGTCATAGAGGCTCCTTGCTGATTTTCTGAATGGGGTGCTCGAGCGGGCGAGATACCGCTGAGTCTCGCGCAAAACAGAAAAGCCCGCGGCAGCGTCCTGCGCGGGCTTTCTGTGCTGTTCGGGCGGTGGGGATCGTCAGTCGAGAATCCCCGGTGCCGAAGCGGTCCGATCCTTCGATCAGTACAGCTTCTTGGGCAGCTGCATGCTGCGCACGCGCTTGTAGTGGCGCTTCACGGCGGCAGCCTTCTTGCGCTTGCGCTCGGCCGTCGGCTTCTCGTAGAACTCGCGGGCGCGCAGCTCGGTGAGCAGGCCCAGCTTTTCGATGGTGCGCTTGAAGCGGCGCAGGGCCACGTCGAACGGCTCGTTTTCTTTGACGCGAATGGTGGTCATGAAATTCCTTCAAATAGCGCTCGGTGTTCGCGAGGAAGGGATTGCCTTCGAAGCGGAGTATCCGGATTCCACTTCCGAATCGACGCGCAGGGTTTGCCAGCAAAACGCGCATTCTAGCCTTATTTTTGACCGCCCGCCAAATCGCGTGACAACAGCGCCGAACTGCCGCCGCGGCGCGCTAGGATGCCGCACCCCAAGCTTAGGGGGAGTGGCGTCCCGTCCCCGCCGTGGGCACTTGCCCGGTCAACGGACGCCCATCTACATTCGATCCACCACCATTCGACTGCCAGGGGCACGCCCCGGCCCGGCCCCACCCATGGAATTACAAGCCGCCGCGACGCCCGCGCCTGCCAGTTTCGATGCTTGGCTGGCGTCGTCGGGATCGCCGCAGGGGCCCGTCGCGGCCGGCCTGCTCAGCCTGCTCGAACCGACGGGCGCCTGCCTGACCGTCAAGTCGATGGCCACCGGCCGATACGTGTTCGCCAGTCCGGGCATGAACGAACTGTTCGGCCGGCAGGAGTCCGGCATCGTCGGCGCGGCCGACGCCGAGCTGATGCGCGGCGACGAGGTCCAGGCGATGCGCCGCTCCGAGCAGGCCACGCTGGCGCAGCGCGGGGTCGTGAGTTCCGAGCACCGCCTGGAGATCGGCGGCCGGCGCCGCGAGTTCATGGTCACGCGCATTCCGCTCGGCTCCGAGCACGTGATGGCGCTGTGGAGCGACAAGACCGAGGAGCGTCATCGCGAGACGCATCTGCAGCGCGCGCTGCAGCAGCTCGAGCAGCAGCAGAAGTCGCTGGAGCAGATGCGCCGGGAACTGCAGCAGGGCAGCGGCCGCGACGAGGTGTCCGGCCTCTACATGCGGGCGCAGTTCGACGACCAGTTGCTGCGCGAGATCGATCTCTCGACTCGCGAGCATCGCGAGTTCACGCTGGTGCTGATCGCGCTGGATCCCGTGCCGGCCGACGCCGTCCAGGGGCTGGGCGAGGAGGCGCGGCAGCGCCTGCTCGAGGGGCTGGGCCGCATGCTGCGCGCGAACACGCGGGCGATGGACGCGGCCTGCCGCATCGGCGACGACCTGTTCGCGGTGCTGTTGTCGGGCGTCGGACTGGCCACCGCGCACGCGCGCATGGAGCAACTGCGCCGCCAATGCCACGCGCAGATCGTCGTGCTGCAGGGGCAGGATCTGGGGCTGTCGCTCTCGATGGGCGTGGCGAGCTTCCCGCACACCGCCTCGCGCCAGGAAGAGCTGCTCGGCGCCGCTGAAATGGCGGTCAAGGAGGCGCTGCGGCGCGGCGGCAATCAGGTCGTGCTGGCGTCGATCCCGTTCGGGATGAGCGGCTGAGGCCGCCGGTCAGGCGAGCAGCCGCTGCAGGTGCGCCCACTCCGCCGGCGTCACCGGCGTGATCGACAGCCGATTGCCCGGCTGCAGCGTCTTCATGGACGCGAGCACGGGATCGCGCTTCATCTCCGCCAGGCTCAGCAAGCGCGTCTTGCGCACGAAGCGCACGTCGACGTGCAGCCAGCGCGGCTCCTCGCGCCTGGCTTTCGGGTCGTGGTACGGGCTTTGCGGATCGAACTGGGTCTCGTCCGGATAGGCGCTGCTGCTGACCTCCGCGAAGCCCGCGATGCCGGGCTCGGGACAGGACGAGTGATAGAACAGCACGCCATCGCCGACGCGCATCGCGTCGCGCATGAAGTTGCGCGCCTGGTAGTTGCGCACGCCGGTCCAGGGCAGTTCGCCGGCGGCCTGCAGGTGATCGATCGAGGCCTCGTCCGGTTCGGACTTCATCAGCCAGTACTGCCGGCCGGCGTGCGGTGGGGAAGTGCTCAAGACCTGGCCCTCGGGTGAGCGGCCGGCCTTGCGGCCGGCCATGAAAAAACCGCGCTCGACGGGAACATCAGGCGCGGTTTCGGGAAGAGGTGTCCACGGCGAGCCGTGAGCCGCATTCCTGAACCCAAGGGGTACAGGTGGGCGAGGTCAACATGGCTTCGGGTTCATCTGACGCGAGACGCTCACACCAGCCAGGTAATGTTCCAAGCCCTTGCTCGCGAGAGCATCGGTTCAAGGAAATATAAAACTCACGCGAACGCAGTGGACGGGGTGGATTCTACGCGCGGCGTTTCGCCGATCACAGCAGTTGCCCGTCTTGGACAAGGGCTTCATCGAGCTTCTTCATCAGCGCGTCAAGATCGGGTAGAGACTCGCCGTCACTGGCCGTTGCATTGGTTGCAAGGCCCGTGGTCATCGGGCTCGCCGGCGATTCGGTGAGCGAATAAGCGAGGTTCAGCGCGGCCAGCACGGCGATGCGTTCGCGCGCCTTGATGCGGCCGGCGTCACGGATCGCGCACATCTCCTTGTCGACCCGGGCGACCGCCTTCTGCAGCGCGGCCTCGCCGCCTTCGGGGCAGCCGAGCAGGTAGCTCTGCCCCATGATCGTGACTTCCATCTGCTTCATGCGCCAGGCTTTCCAGAGTCGGTGGGATCGGCACCCTCGGTGCCTTCGATGAGATCGGCCGCCTCGAGCGGCAGCCGGTCCAGCAGCGCGTCGACGCGGGCGCGGGCCGCGGCCAATCTCGAGCGCAGGCTGTCGCGCTCCAGCGTGAGCGCCTGGACCTGCTGCTCCAGCAATGTGTTCGTGCGCTTGAGCTCCTCGTGGCGCACCAGCAGGCGCTCCACGCGGTCGACAAGATCGTTGATGCTGGACATGGCTTCTCTGACGGAATGAACGCGCGGATTGTAGGCGCCGGGGTTCGCTCAGCGGGCCGCGGCCATGGGCGCGCTGTCACATTGCGCGACGACGGCGCAGCGCTCGCACAGCGGCCGGCGTGCTTGGCAGACATAGCGGCCATGCAGGATCAGCCAGTGATGCGCGTCGACCAGGAACTCCTGCGGCACGCGCTTGAGCAGTTGCTGTTCCACCTCCAGCACATTCTTGCCGGGCGCGAGTCCGGTGCGGTTGCCGACGCGGAAGATGTGGGTGTCGACCGCCATCGTCGCCTCGCCGAACGCGACGTTGAGCACCACGTTCGCCGTCTTGCGGCCGACACCGGGCAGCGACTCGAGCGCCTCACGGCTGCGCGGCACCTGGCTGTCGTACTGCTCGACCAGGATGCGGCAGGTGGCGTACAGGTTCTTGGCCTTGGTCTTGTACAGACCGATGGTCTTGATGTACTCCGCCAGCTTCTCCTCGCCGAGGTCGAGGATCTTGCGCGGCGTGTTGGCGACGACGAACAGCCGCCGCGTCGCCTTGTTGACGCCGACGTCGGTGGCCTGCGCCGACAGCAGCACGGCGGCGAGCAGTTCGAAGACGCTGGCGTACTCGAGTTCGGTCTGCGGCGAGGGATTGGCCTGGCGCAGGATCTCGAAGAACTCGCGGATCTGGGTCTTGTTCATGGCGAGCGAGGGGCTGGCGAAGGATCATGCGCCGCGCTTGGCGCGGGCGCGGGCGAGGGCGGCGGCAATGACCGCGCGCTTGCGGTCGAGCTGCCCGGGATCGGTCAGCCGCGATGCCTCCTCGAGGTGGGCCAGCTTGTGCTCGGCCTTGGCTTCGAGCCGGGCGTCGTGCTCGCGCTGGGCGCGCTCGACGCGGATCTCATGCCAGCGGTAGCGCTCGCGGGCGCGCGCGGCCTGCGCGTCGCTCCAGGCGGCCCAGCCGCCGCGGCCCGGTGTGACCTCGGTCAGCGAGATGCAATCCACCGGGCAGACCGGGATGCACAGTTCGCAGCCGGTGCAATCGGCGTCGATGACGACATGCATCTGCTTGTTGCTGCCGACGATCGCATCGACTGGGCAGGCCTTGATGCAGAGCGTGCAGCCGATGCACCAGGCTTCGTCGATGACGGCGAGCTGGCGCGGCCCTTCCACGCCGTGCTCCGGGTTGAGCGGCTGCGCCGGGCGGCCGGTCAGGGCGGCGAGCCGGGCGATGCCCTCGGCCCCGCCGGGCGGGCACTGGTTGATCGCCGCCTCGCCGCGCGCGATCGCGTGGGCGTAGGAATGGCAGTCCGGATAGCCGCAGCGCGTGCATTGCGTCTGCGGCAGGGCCAGGTTCAGGCGCTCGACGAGCTCGTCGAACGCGGCGCCCTGTGCGGGCGCCTCGGTCGAGGGGGCGGAAGGGGCGGGCGGGAAAGGCGCTTCGGGATTCACTCGGTCGGCTTGCGCGTGCGGCGCGCCGCCGGCCGGGTGCTGGTGGCGCGCTTGGCCGCGGCGGGCTGGTGCAACGGGGCCGCATCGTACTTGGCAATGAAGTCGCGGATCACCGGGTACACCTTCTCGCGCCAGCGGCGGCCCGAGAAGATGCCGTAGTGACCGGCGCCGATCGCGTCGTAGTGGACCTGGTTCTTCGCGTCGATGCCGCTGCACAGCTCGTGCGCCGCCTTGGTCTGGCCGGCGCCGGAGATGTCGTCCAGCTCCCCCTCGACCGTCAGCAGCGCGGTCTCCGTGATGTCCTGCGGACGCACCAGGTCGCCGCCGACGGTCCAGGTGCCGTTCACCAGCGCGAAGTCCTGGAACACCGTCCTGATCGTGTCCAGGTAGTACTCGGCCGGCATGTCCAGCACGGCGTTGTACTCGTCGTAGAAGCGGCGATGGGATTCGGCGCTGTCGTCGTCGCCGCGCACCAGGTCGAGGAAGTAGTCGTAGTGCGAGGTCAGGTGGCGGTCCGGGTTCATCGCCACGAAGCCGGTGTGCTGCAGGAAGCCGGGGTAGACCTCGCGGCCGGCGCCCGGGTAGGTGGTCGGCACGCGGTAGATGACGTTGTTCTCGAACCAGCTGTAGCTCTTGTTCATCGCCAGGTTGTTGACCGCGGTCGGGCTCTTGCGGGCGTCGATGGGGCCGCCCATCATCGTCATCGAGCGCGGCGTGGTCTCGCCCTTGGAGGCCATCAGCGAGATCGCCGCCAGCACCGGCACGGTCGGCTGGCAGACCGAGATCACGTGGCAGTCCTCGCCGACATGGCGGATGAAGTCCTGCACGTAGTAGATGTAGTCGTCGAGGTGGAAGGGACCGGCCTCGAGCGGGACCATGCGGGCGTCGGTCCAGTCGGTGATGTAGACCTTGTGGTCCTTGAGCAGTTGCTTGACGGTGTCGCGCAGCAGCGTCGCGTGGTGGCCCGACAGCGGGGCGACGATCAGCACCGTGGGCTGCGCCTTCATCTTGGCGAGCACGGCCGGATCGTCGGTGTAGCGCTTGAAGCGCAGCAGACGGCAGAAGGGCTTCTCCAGCGCCACCAGTTCCTGCACCGCGACGTCGATGCCGTCGACCTCGACGCTGCGGATCTCGAATTCCGGTTTCTCGTATTCCTTGGCCAGGCGGTGCATCAAGTCCAGGCCGGCCGACATCCGATGCGACAGCGGCGTGTGCGCGAACGGCGACAGCGGGTGGCTGTAGAGCTTGGCCGTGGCGCTGGCGAACTCGGAAAACGGGCTCAGCAGCGCGCGTTGGGTTTCATAAAGCTGGTAGAGCATCTGGCGGACCTCGGGAGGGGGAGGGGAGGCGAAGGCTGGCACCCGTTGTGCATTGCAGCAATTCTAGGTCCCGGCTGTTGGGAGTGTGTGTCGCCGAGCTGCGGAGCAGGCCCGGGGCAAGGGCTTCGAAGCCTGCGATTTCGCCATAAATGCGCAGGGCCGGCCCGCTTGCGGCGGAACCGGCCCTGGTTCGATGAGCGATCGTGCGATCAGCGCATCGAAGTGTGGTGTCAAAAGGGGATCACGCCTTCTTGACGGCGGCGATCGCGGCGGCGACCGGCTTGAGGTTCTTGCTGTTCAACGCGGCCACGCAGATCCGGCCGGAGTCGACGCCGTAGACGCCGAACTCGGCGCGCAGGCGCTGCATCTGCTCGGCGGACAGGCCGCTGTAGCTGAACATGCCCTTCTGGCGGGTGACGTAGCTGAGGTCGTCGGTGATGCCGGCGGCCTGGAGCTCGGTGACGAGCGCCTCGCGCATCTGCTTGATGCGCACCCGCATGCCGGCCAGTTCCTCCTCCCACTGGGCGCGCAGCGCGGGCGTGGACAGCACGGTGGCCACGACCTGGGCGCCATGGGTCGGCGGGTTGGAGTAATTGGTGCGGATCACGATCTTGAGCTGGCTCAGCACCTTGGCCGCTTCCTCGGCCGAGGCGCAGACCACGCTCAGCGCGCCGACGCGCTCGCCGTAGAGGGAGAAGCTCTTGGAGAAGCTGGTCGAGACGAAGAAGTCCAGGCCGGCGGCCAGGAACTGCTGGATCACGGCGCCGTCCTCGGCGATGCCTTCGCCGAAGCCCTGGTAGGCCATGTCGAGGAAGGCGACCAGGCCGCGCGCCTTGACCGCCTCGACGACCTGTGCCCACTGGGCGGGCGTCAGGTCGTAGCCGGTCGGGTTGTGGCAGCAGGCGTGCAGCACGACGACCGTGCCGGCCGGGGCGGCGTTCAGCGCGCCCAGCATGCCGCTGAAGTCGATGCCGCGGTTGGCGGCGTCGTAGTAGGGATAGGTCTCGACCGGGAAGCCGGCGTTGGTGAACAGCGCGCGGTGGTTTTCCCAGGACGGGTCGGAGATCAGCACCTTGGCGCCGGGATTCAGGCGCTTGAGGAAGTCGGCGCCGATCTTCAGGCCGCCGGTGCCGCCCAGCGCCTGGACGGTCGCCACGCGCTTGGCTTTGAGGACCTCGCTGCCGGCGCCGAAGACCAGGCCCTGCACGGCGCTGTCATAGGCGGCGATGCCGTCGATGGGCAGGTAGCCGCGCGGTTTGGGGGCGGCCTGCATCTGCGCCTCGGCGGCGGCCACGCAGGCCAGCAGCGGCAGCTTGCCGTTGTCGTCGTAATAGACGCCCACGCCCAGATTGACCTTGGCGGGATTCGGATCGGCGTTGAATTGCTCGTTCAGACCCAGGATGGGGTCGCGGGGGGCCATGGCGACGGCGGCGAACAGGGACATGGAGGCTTTCCTGACAGTGCGTTGGCAAGAGCGGAGAGGACCGGATCCGGTGAAACCTGTCCGGCTGCGCTACGCTGTCGCGTCCTGACGCCCGAGGCGCCTCCCGCGCGCCCAGCGAAGCCCGCCGATTGTAGGCAGGGAACACGCGTTGCCCCTGGGAAACCCTGATGAGCCGATCCACCGCCGCCAAGCCCGCCAACCCCGTCGCCAAGGGGAAGAAGTCCGAGTCGACCGAGGCGCCGACCGCTTCGGCGAGCGAGCCGCCGAAGGGCGAATTCGTTTCTTTCGAAGGCTCTCCGTTCCAGCTGTTCCAGCCTTATCCACCCGCGGGCGACCAGCCCGCCGCCATTCAGCAACTGGTGGAAGGCGTCAACGACGGCGAGAGCTTCCAGACGCTGCTGGGGGTGACGGGCTCGGGCAAGACCTTCACGATGGCCAACACCATCGCGCGGCTGGGCCGTCCGGCGATCGTCTTCGCGCCCAACAAGACGCTGGCGGCGCAGCTGTACAGCGAGTTCCGCGAGTTCTTCCCGAAGAACGCGGTCGAGTACTTCGTCAGCTATTACGACTACTACCAGCCCGAGGCCTACGTCCCGCAGCGCGACCTGTTCATCGAGAAGGACAGCGCGATCAACGAGCAGATCGAGCAGCTGCGGCTGTCCTGCACCAAGAGCCTGCTGGAGCGGCGCGACGTGGTGATCGTGGCGTCGGTGTCGGCGATCTACGGCATCGGCAACCCGAGCGACTACCACCAGATGGTGATGACGCTGCGGGTGGGCGACAAGCTCGGCCAGCGCGACATCATCCAGCAGCTGGCGCGCATGCAGTACACGCGCAACGAGATGGAATTCACCCGCGGCCACTTCCGCGTGCGCGGCGACACCATCGACGTCTTCCCGGCGGAGCACTCGGAGCTGGCGCTGCGCATCGAGCTCTTCGACGACGAGGTCGAGGGGCTGACGCTCTTCGATCCGCTGACCGGCCAGATCCGGCAGAAGATCCCGCGCTTCACCGTCTATCCGTCCAGCCATTACGTGACGCCGCGCGACCGCGTGGTCGCGGCGATCGAGACGATCAAGGAGGAACTGCGCGAGCGCGTGGCCTTCTTCATCAAGGAGGGCAAGCTGGTCGAGGCGCAGCGGCTGGAGCAGCGCACGCGCTTCGACCTGGAGATGCTGCAGGAGGTGGGCCACTGCAAGGGCATCGAGAACTACACGCGCCACCTCTCGCAGGCCGCGCCAGGCGATCCGCCGCCGACGCTGGTCGACTACCTGCCGCCGGACGCGCTGATGTTCCTGGACGAGAGCCACGTGCTGATCGGCCAGTTCAGCGCCATGTACAACGGCGACCGGGCGCGCAAGAGCACGCTGGTCGAGTACGGCTTCAGATTGCCGTCGGCGATGGACAACCGGCCGCTGAAGTTCGAGGAGTACGAGCGCAAGATGCGCCAGGCCATCTTCGTCAGCGCGACGCCGGGCGACTACGAGAAGCGCCAGGCGGGCGCGGTCGTCGAGCAGCTGGTGCGGCCGACGGGGCTGGTGGATCCGGTGGTCGAGGTCAGACCGGCGACGCACCAGGTCGACGACGTGCTGCAGGAGATCCGAGATCGGATCGAGGTCAACGAGCGCGTGCTCATCACGACGCTGACCAAGCGCATGGCCGAGCAGCTGACGGAGTACCTCAGCGACAACGGCGTGAAGGTGCGCTACCTGCACTCGGACGTGGACACGGTCGAGCGGGTCGAGATCCTGCGCGACCTGCGGCTGGGCACCTTCGACGTGCTGGTCGGCATCAACCTGCTGCGCGAAGGGCTGGACATCCCGGAGGTGTCGCTGGTGGCGATCCTGGACGCGGACAAGGAAGGCTTCCTGCGCGCCGAGCGCAGCCTGATCCAGACCATCGGCCGGGCGGCGCGCAACGTGAACGGCAAGGCGATCCTGTACGCGGATCGCATCACCGACTCGATGAAGAAGGCCATCGGCGAGACCGAGCGGCGGCGCGCCAGGCAGATCGCGTTCAATGAGGCCAATGGCATCACGCCGCGCGGCGTGGTCAAGCGCATCCGTGACCTGATCGACGGGGTCTACAGCGACAAGCCGGGCCGCGACGACGCCAAGGTCATCGCCGAGGCCGCCGAGGTCGAGGCGATGAGCGAGAAGGATCTGAGCAAGCGCATCCAGCAGCTGGAGAAGCAGATGCTGGAGCACGCGCGCAATCTCGAATTCGAGAAGGCGGCGCGGCTGAGAGACCAGCTCGCGCAGCTCAAGGAGCAGGCGTTCGGCGCCGCCGTGCACGACAACGTCGTGCCGATCACGGCGGGCAAGGGCAAGTAAGGCCGGCGCTCAGCGCTCCAGGACGCGGAAGAAGTGGGTCCCGTCGCGATCGAGCTGCGCGAGCAGCCCGGTCTCCCAGTCGAGGTAGGCCTGGATTTCGTCGGGCGCGTGGTGGGCCCCTTCGAAGGGGCGGCGATAGCGATCGTCGCGAGGGAAGGCCAGGCGCGGATTGGCTGATTCGATGGGCAGGCCGGCGTCGTACCAGGCGCTGGTGCCGCCTTCGAGCACCAGCAGCTCGCGCCCCTCGGCGGCGAGCTCGGCCGCGAGGTCCGCGGCCACGAAGCGCGGCAGCACGCCGAGATTGCCCGTCAGCACGACGCGGCGCGCATGCGGGATCACCGAGCGGAGCGCCTCCGCCAGGCGTGCGCGCGGGCTCCACCAGGCGCCCGGGATGTGCCGCACGATGTAGGTGATGCTGGGCGCCACGTCGACGACCACGGTGTCGGGATGCTCGCGATCGGCTTCCTCGGCGCGCCACCGGGCGAGCTGGGCGGGCGTCACGGTCGCCACGGCGGGGGAGAGCGGCTGCGGGGGCAGGTCGGGGCCGGTCTCGGTGTGGGCGGCGTGGTCGGGCGGGAGCACGGCGGTTTCCCATCCCATCTGCGCCAGCCAGGCGGCGGCGACCGGCGCGCGGATGCCGTCGTCGTCGGCGAGCACGATGCGGGCGCCTCGCACCGGGACGAAGTGGTCCGTCTCCCGGACCAGTTGGCCGCCCGGCGCGTGGCGGAAGCCGGGCCGATGGCCTCGCGTGTATTCGGAGCTGCCGCGCACGTCGAAGCGATAGGTCGTGCGGCGCGGATCGGCCAGCCATTCGGCGACCACGGCCGTGTCGATGCGCTGCACCCGCGCGCGGCGGGCGAAGGCGGTGGCGCCCTCGCGGGCGGCGCTCAGGTCGCCCAGGGGCAGGTCCTCATGGGAGCGCCCCTGGCCGCTGGCCAGCGGCAGGCCCGCCAGTGTCCAGCCGATGGTCCCGTTGCGCAGCGCGAAGACGGGATTCGGGAGGCCGGCGTCGATCAGCGATTGGGCGCCGATGAGGCTGCGGGTACGGCCGGCGCAGTGCACGACGAGGGTCGTCGACGGATCGGGCGCGAGGTCGCGCGCGCGCCGCACCAGTTCGCCGCCGGGCACGCTGATGGCGCCGGGCAGGCTCGCGGTGCGGTACTCGTCGAATCGGCGCGCGTCGAGCACGACGAGGTTCTCGCGCCGCGCCAGGCGGGCGTGGACCTCTTCGGCGGACAGCGACGGCGTGCGGCGGCGCGCGTCGAGCAGTTCACCGAAGGCCTTGCTCGGGACGTTGAGGTCGCGGAAGAGCTCGAGGCCATCCTCGCGCCAGGCGGAGAGCCCGCCGGCAAGCAGTGCGACATCGGTGTAGCCCAGCGACTGCAGCTTGCGCGCCGAGGCCGTCGCGACGCCTTCGCCATCGTCGTAGACGACGATGGGCACGTCGCGGCGGGGCAGGCGGCCCCAGGCGTCGAGTTCCAACCGGGAGGCGGCGAGGTTGGCGGCCCACAGCGGATGGCCCTCGGCGAAGGCGGCTTCCTCGCGGACGTCGAGCAGCGCGATTTCCACGCGAGCGAGCAGCGCGGCGCGGACGTCGGCGGCGGTGCGGGTCGGCAGCGGTGTCGGGTGCGTCGGCACGGGCGGGCGCGGCAGGGACGAGGCCGCGGTCGAGGCGAGAGGGTCGAGGACGGACATGGCGGCTTCCTTGGAGCGGTCGGCGAATCCGCAGCCTAGAAGCAGGGCCCGGTACGGCAAACGAAGCAATGCGAGGATCGATAGGCGGTCCTGTTTCCAATTGCTGTCGCGCATGCCTCCAATCTGCTAAGTGAATATCCCGGAAGAATTTCGGTGGCGACCGCTCTAGAGTTACTGGCGATGACGCTCGACTCCTCACGAAAGATCTTCGGCCCCTTGCTTGCAGGGCTTGGTGCGTTGATATTGATCGCGGCGGCCGTCGGCGCAACGCCCGCGGAACTGCCAATGGCGATTGCGAATGCGCGTTTCTATGCCTGGGGTGTGGTCGGCACGCCTGGCCGGACTTCGGAAGAGGAGCAGGCGGCGCGCGTCATTGCCCGAGATTGGCCGAGCCAGAGGCTCATGGCCTCGATTTCCCAGGCGAATGCCGAAGGGCGCCTCTATTTGCTTTGCGTGGCACGAAGGAGATTTCCGGATGATTACGCAAATGCAAAATCGCTGGCGGGATTCTCGGCTGGGCAGCGGGTCTCGATATTCTCCGGATCCGTTCTTCAAAAGGTCGAAGCCGAAGATTTGATTCGACAGCTCGAAGCCAGTCACTGCGCGCCGCTCGGTTGGCCGCAATGAGCCCCTTGCTCCGCCCGAACGGCGTGACAATCGCCGCCCATGTCCGCCGACCTGTCGATCCTGTTCATCTGCACCGGAAATATCTGCCGCTCCCCCACGGCGGAGGGCGTCCTCCGCCATCAACTGGAGCGTCGGGGTCTGGCCGACTGTGTGCTGATCGACTCCGCCGGGATTCAAGGCTGGCACGCCGGCGAAGCCCCCGATGAGCGCTCCCAAGACCACGCCCGGCGCAGGGGCTATGAACTCTGCGACCAACGGGCGCGCGCAGTGCGCCCCGACGATTTCGAGCGCTTCGACCTGCTCGTCGCCATGGACGCCGGCCATCTGCGCGAGCTCCGCCGCCGCTGCCCTGCTGCGCTGCAGCACAAGATCTCCCTCCTCCCGGGGGACATTGAGATCCCCGATCCCTATTACGGCGGCCCTGACGGCTTCGACCGCGTCCTCGACCTCCTTGAGTCAGGTTGCGAACGCCTAGCGCAAATCGCCGTCAGCCGCCTGGCCTGAACAGGCCCCCTCGACGCCAGTCGGGGGTAACCCGAGCAAGCGGCTTCTTAATTGAGTAAAATGCTCGGACATTGCAGGGGGAAACCCTGCTTCGTGAGTCGACCCGGCGTCAGCCGAGCCGCCGCCTCCATGTCCTGAAGCCCGACACGGGCGCCAAGGAGAAGTTCGATGCGTCTCACCACCAAAGGTCGTTTTGCCGTCACCGCGATGATCGATCTGGCCCTGCGCGAAAACAGCGGCCCTGTCGCGCTGGCGGCAATCAGCCAACGCCAGCAGATCTCGCTGTCCTACCTGGAGCAGCTGTTCGGCAAGCTCCGCCGCCATCAGCTCGTCGAGTCCACCCGCGGCCCCGGCGGCGGTTATTCGCTCGGCCGCCGTTCCGATGAGATCACCGTCGCCGACATCATCGTCGCCGTCGACGAACCCATCGACGCCACCGGCTGCGGCGGCAAGGAAAACTGCATGGGCGACGACAACGGCCGCTGCATCACGCACGACCTCTGGACCGCGCTCAACAACAAGATGATCGAGTTCCTGGACTCCGTCACGCTGCGCAAGCTCGTCGACGACCAGCTCGCCAAGGGCGTCACCGTCGAGGAAGCCCCCGTCAAGCGCGCCATCTCCAGCACCCCCGTCGTCAAGCCCATCCGCATCACCGCGCCGAACTCCGTCTTCGCGCTCGGCAATGCGATGAGCAAGTGATCCCGGCCCTCCGCTCCGCTCCGATCTGCGTCAACCCGATTCAGTAGTCGACAAGAAGAACGTTCCCATGGACATGACCCCGCACTTCCCCATCTACATGGACTACGGCGCCACCACGCCGGTGGACCCGCGCGTCGTCGACGCGATGATCCCGTGGCTGCGCGAGCATTTCGGCAATCCGGCGTCGCGCAGCCATGCCTGGGGGTGGGAGGCGGAAGAGGCCGTGGAGAAGGCCCGCGGCGAGGTCGCCAAGCTGATCAACGCCGATCCGCGCGAGATCGTCTGGACCTCCGGCGCGACCGAGTCCAACAACCTCGCCATCAAGGGCGCGGCCAACTTCTACCAGTCCCGCGGCAAGCACCTGATCACCGTCAAGACCGAGCACAAGGCCGTGCTCGACACGACGCGCGAACTGGAGCGCCAGGGCTTCGAGGTGACCTACCTCGACGTCAAGGAGGACGGCCTGATCGACCTGGACGTGCTGAAGGCGGCGATCCGCCCCGACACGATCCTGATCTCGGTGATGTTCGTGAACAACGAGATCGGCGTGATCCAGGACATCCCCGCCATCGGCGCGCTGTGCCGCGAGAAGGGCATCATCTTCCACGTTGACGCCGCGCAGGCCACCGGCAAGGTCGAGATCGACCTGGCGACGCTGCCCGTCGACCTGATGAGCCTGGCCTCGCACAAGAGCTATGGCCCGAAGGGCATCGGCGCGCTGTACGTGCGCCGCAAGCCGCGCGTGCGCCTGGAAGCGCAGATGCACGGCGGCGGTCACGAGCGCGGCCTGCGCTCGGGCACGCTGCCGACGCATCAGATCGTCGGCATGGGCGAGGCCTTCCGCATCGCCCGCGAGGAGATGGCCACCGAGCTGCCCCGCATCAAGGCGCTGCAGCAGCGCCTGCTGGATGGCCTGAAGGGCATCGAGCAGGTCTTCATCAACGGTGACCTCGAGCGCCGCGTGCCCCACAACGTCAACGCCTCGTTCAACTACGTCGAGGGCGAGTCGCTGATCATGGGCATCAAGGGCATCGCCGTGTCCTCGGGCTCGGCCTGCACGTCCGCCAGCCTGGAGCCCAGCTACGTGCTGCGCGCGCTGGGCCGCAGCGACGAACTGGCGCATTCCTCGCTGCGCATGACGATCGGCCGCTTCACGACCGAGGAAGAGATCGATTACGCCGTCTCCCTGCTCAAGGACCGCGTGGCCAAGCTGCGCGAGCTGTCCCCGCTGTGGGACATGTACAAGGAAGGCATCGACCTCAGCACCATCCAGTGGGCCGCCCACTGACGCGCGCCCGCATCACCGAACAAGAGACGTTGGAGAACTGACATGGCATACAGCGACAAGGTCATCGACCACTACGAGAATCCCCGCAACGTGGGCGGCTTCGACAAGGGCGACGAGTCGGTCGGCACCGGCATGGTCGGCGCCCCGGCCTGCGGCGACGTGATGAAGCTGCAGATCAAGGTGAATCCGGCCACCGGCCTGATCGAGGACGCCAAGTTCAAGACCTACGGCTGCGGCTCCGCCATCGCGTCGAGCTCGCTGGTCACCGAGTGGGTCAAGGGCAAGACGCTGGACGAGGCGCTGTCCATCAAGAACAACCAGATCGCCGAGGAGCTGGCGCTGCCGCCGGTCAAGATCCACTGCTCGATCCTGGCCGAGGACGCGATCAAGGCCGCCGTCGACGACTACCGCGCCAAGCACGGCGCCGCCGTCACCGCCTGAGGTCCGCGATGTCCGTCACCCTGACCGAAGCCGCGGCCCGCCACGTCACGCGCTACATCAGCAAGCGCGGCCGCGGCGTGGGCGTGCGCCTGGGCGTCAAGACCACCGGTTGCTCGGGCCTGGCCTACAAGCTGGAGTACGCCGATGAGGTCGCTCCCGAGGACATCGTCTTCGAAGGCCATGGCGTGAAGGTGCTGATCGACCCGAAGAGCCTGCCGTATCTGGATGGCACCGAGCTGGACTTCGTCCGCGAGGGCCTGAACGAGGGCTTCAAGTTCCGCAACCCGCGTGAAAAGGACCGCTGCGGCTGCGGCGAATCCTTCCGCGTCTGACTGTCGGCCCCCGGACGGGCGTGTACGCCCGTCCCGCCCCCCCCCCCCCCCCGGGGG
>Ga0209050_1002122_pt1 | contig 18066 bp, 16 predicted proteins | sample Araplavi_mTSA_r2_FD_184276 | JGI IMG/M metagenome (GOLD analysis project Ga0209050, IMG submission 184276) | Arabidopsis root microbial communities from North Carolina, USA - plate scrape MF_Cvi_mTSA_r2 (SPAdes) (version 2) | ecosystem: Host-associated > Plants > Roots > Endosphere | place: USA... | reverse complement strand
CGTGACCGTGTCGGTCGCACCCGATTCCCGCCGTCCTTTCCTGGTGCAGACTGCCCAGGGCACGGTCCGCGCGCTCGGCACCCGCTACATGGTGCGCCAGCAGGCGCAGCGTACGGTCGTCGTGGTGCACGAACACGAAGTCGAGGTCGAGACCATGTCCGGGGCGCACGGCACCATTCGCGCCGGCACCGGCGCCCGCTTCGACAATGCCCGCATGGACACGCCGCGCGCCGAGCTCATGGCCGAAGCCGCTTGGGAATCGGGCTGGGTTGAGGCCCGTGGCCGTCCCCTGGGCGAAGTCATCGCGGCGCTGCGCCCCTATCGCAGCGGCACCTTGCGCGTGTCCATGGCCGCAGGCGGCTTGCCCGTGTCCGGCCATTTTCCGTTGGACGACACCGACGCCGCGCTGGACAGCCTGCAAGACCAGATGCCCATCCAGGTGCGCCGTTTCACGCCCTGGTTCGTCTCCATCAACGTCGCCGCCTGACAACGTCCGCCCCGAAGGTATGCCGGGCGGCGCGGTTTCCGTTGTATACTCGACACCTAGTTTTTATCCAGTGGTTTGTCCATTGGTTTTATCGATAGGCGCCGCGAATTTTCCTCATGTTTTCAAGAGGATCTGACGCAAGGGTTCTCCAACCCGGGAATTCTTCCCAGCAGCGCCCTCCCGCCCGGTTGACGGGCGCTCCATCGGTTAAAGCGACATTAAAAGCTTGCATTCCCCACGGGGCTTGCTACAATGTTCGACTTTGCCGAATTCAACTTACAAAGCAACATGGCCAATACCGCCCAAGCCCGCAAGCGCGCTCGCCAATCCGTTGAGCGCAACAAGCACAATTCCAGCCTGCGCTCGATGCTGCGCACCGCCATCAAGCGCGTTCGCCAATCCATCGCCGCTGGCGACAAGGCTGCGGCTGGCGAAGTGTTCCAGAAGGCCACCAGCGTGATCGATCGCGTGGCTGACAAGAACATCATCCACAAGAACAAGGCCGCTCGCCACAAGAGCCGCCTGGCTGCCGCCATCAAGGCGCTGGCCTAAGCCATTCTGCCGCCCCGGTCTTCCGGGGCGACACGAATACGGCAAATAAAGAAGGATGCCCACGGGCATCCTTTTTTGTTGTCTGCGCCGATTGACTGAGCGGTTCGCTGCGCGCCCCAAGGCCCAGCACCTGCGTCTCAGCCGGCCTACCGGGCCGCCCCCTCTCCGGCGTGCCCTGCCCCGCTTCATGCGGATTCTGCTGCCGCCAGCCTGCCCTTGATGGCTGCCGCGGCGTCGCGCAGCGATTCCATGAACGCGGCGACCAGCGGATTGCCCGGACGGTGTTCCGGAAACACCACATTCACGCGGAACGGAAACGACCGTGTCAGCGGCCGGATGTGCAGCCCTCGCCCCACGAAGTCCAGCGCGGTCAGCGGATTGACGATCGCCAGGCCCAGTCCTTGTCGCACGAATGTGCAAACCGACACCGCAGTAGGTGTTTCCACAATGGAGCGGGGCAAGACGCCCGCCTGGCCGAACGCTTCGTCGATCTGGACGCGGTAGGGATCGCTGGCGGACAGACTGACGAAGGAATGCCCTTCAAAATCCGCCAGCTCGACCGCCGCGCGCGCCAGCAGCGGATGGCCGTCAGGCAGCACGCAGACCTCGTCAACCTGCACCAGCAATTCCAGCCGGGTGCCGGCGGGCGCGGCATCGTGTTCGGTCAAGCCCAGGTCGTAGCGCTGCGCTGTCAGCCACTCTTCGAGCAGCGGAGACTCCTGGGTTTCGACGGACAGGCTCACACCGGGGTGTTGGCCATGAAAACGCTGAAACGCATCAGGCAGAATCGAATGCGAAAACGCCGGCAGGGTGATCACCGACAGCTGCCCCTCGCGAAACGCTCGCAGACGGGCCGCGGCGGACGCCACGCGCTCAAGGCCGGCGTAGGACTGCCGCACCTCTTCAAAGAGCGCCAACGCCGGCATCGTGGCCCGCAGACGCCCCGCAATCCGTTCGAAGAGAGCGAAACCGATCGTTTGCTCCATCCGGGCCAGTTCGCGGCTGACGGTGGGCTGCGACGTGTTGAGCAGATCGGCGGCCTTCGTCACGCTGCCCGCGATCATCACCGCGCGGAAGACTTCGATATGCCGATGCGTGAGCATCGCGCCTCCCATATCAGGAATGAATCGGTGTCGAAAATCAAAGCATTTTACTGGATGGACCAACGCAGGCATCATGCCGCCTTCGCTTCACTTCCCACAGGGTTCCTTTCATCATGACCTTCGATCCGCGCCAGCTCACCCAACTTGCCGCCGAACACGGCACGCCGCTTTGGGTGTACGACGCCGCCGTCATCCGCGAACGCATCGCCCAACTGCGCCGCTTCGACACGATCCGCTACGCGCAGAAGGCGTGCTCGAACCTGCACATCCTGCGCCTGATGCGCGCGCAAGGTGTGGTGGTGGATGCGGTATCCCTGGGCGAGATCGAACGCAGCCTGGCCGCCGGCTTCGACCCGCGCAGCGAACCGGAAGGCATCGTCTTCACGGCCGACCTGATCGACCACGCCACGCTGGCCACCGCGCTCAAGCACGGCATCTCGGTCAACGCCGGGTCGCTGGACATGCTGTCGCGTGTGGGCCAGGCGTCGCCGGGCCATCGCGTCTGGTTGCGCATCAACCCGGGCTTTGGCCACGGCCATAGCAACAAGACCAACACCGGCGGCCCGCAAAGCAAGCACGGCATCTGGATCGGCGATGTGGCCGAGGCGATCTCCATCGTGCGCCGCCACGGCTTGAAGCTGGTGGGCGTGCACATGCACATCGGTTCGGGCGTGGACTACGGCCATCTTTCCAGCGTGTGCGACGCCATGGTGGACGTGGTGAAGTCGCTGGATCACGACATCGAAGCCATTTCGGCGGGCGGCGGGCTGTCGATCCCCTACCGTGACGGCGAGCCGCGCATCGACTGCGATCACTACTTCGAGCAATGGGATGCCGCGCGTCAGCGCATCGCCCAGTATCTGGGTCATGAGATCCGCCTGGAGATCGAACCCGGCCGCTTCCTGATCGCCGAGTCCGGCGTGCTGGTCGCCGAAGTGCATTCGATCAACCGGCGTCCCGAGCGCGACTTCGCGCTGGTTGACGCGGGCTTCAACGATCTGATGCGCCCGGCCATGTATGGCAGCTATCACCGGATCTCGGTGCATGCGCCGGACGGCAGCGACCCGCAGGACGCGCCGCAGACGCGCATCGCGGTGGCCGGCCCGCTGTGCGAATCGGGCGACGTATTCACGCAGAACGAAGGCGGCGTCATGACCGACCAGTTGCTGCCTCGTCCGCGCATCGGCGACTTCATGGTCTTTCACAACGCCGGTGCTTACGGTTCGTCGATGTCCTCGAACTACAACAGCCGACCGCTCGCACCGGAGGTTTTGCTGGACCAGGGCGAGGCACGCCTGATCCGGCGCCGCCAGACCGTGGCCGAGCTGCTCGCGCTGGAAGAGTAAGCCGCCTGTAAATGCAAACGGCGCCGGACAGTTTGCCTGTCCGGCGCCGGCGTAGCGGTTTCGCTCGCAACGGCCAGCGCCCCCACGGGGGCCTGGCGCATCAAGACATCAGGTCGGGAACGCCTCGCGCAACGCGAAGGTTGCCTGCTTGAATACGCCCAGGTCGGTCCCCACGGCCACGAAGTGCATCCCCATGTCCAGATAACGGCGCGCGTCGGCATGCACGGGCGCCAGAATGCCCACCGCCTTGCCTTGCGCAGTCACGCGCTGATGCAGGTGGCGGATCGCCTCCTGCACCTCGGGGTGGCCGGGGTTGCCAATATGACCCAATGCCGCAGCAAGGTCCGACGGGCCAATGAACACGCCATCCACGCCTTCGACAGCGGCGATCTCGTCCACCGCCTCGATGCCCGGACGGCTTTCGATCTGCAGCAGCACGCAGATGTTGTCGTTGATGGTGTGCAGATAGTCCGGCACCGTGCCGTAGCGGTTGCTGCGCATCGCGCCCGCCACGCCGCGGATGCCTTGCGGCGGGTAGCGCGTGGCGGCCACCGCGCGGCGCGCGTCTTCTTCGGATTCGATGAAGGGAATCAAGAGGTTATAGAAGCCGATATCCAGCAGGCGCTTGATCTCGACCGGATCATTCCAGGACGGACGCCCCACGGCCGCGCTGGCGCTGCCCTGCAGGGCCTGGAGCTGCTGCAGGAACATCGGCACCTCGTTGGGCGAGTGTTCGCCATCCAGAAGCAGCCAGTCGAAATCCGCCAGGCCGACGAGTTCGGCGGTGATGTGGCTGGACATGCACATCCAGAATCCGATGAGCCGCTCGCGGGCCAGGATGCGTTGCCGGAAACGATTGGGAAGAGGTGAATTCATTGCTGACCTCATGTCTTGAAAAGTGAACTTGGAATCCGATGGCCACGGGACCGCAAAGCGGCTCGGGCTTCTTGCGCGCGCGCCTCGACCGGTCAGGCGGGATCCAGCAGATACGGCGTGCCAGCGCGCTCGCAGATGGCGCGCAGGCGTTCGGCCAGCGCTGCGGGAATCGGGATGCCCTCGCGCAGCCGGCGCATGCGCTCGGCCGCTTCGGGCTCGCCCGCCACCAGCACGGGTTCGGCGGGATCGGCGGGCGGCGTGTCGTGCATGGCGTCGATCATGTCGTCCATGTCGGTTTCGAACGACCCGGCCGCGCGGAAGGCGTCGGGGTTGAGCGCCAAAAAGAAATGTCCGACGTCGTCGGGCTCGCCGGGACGGCGCGTGCCCGCACGCCGCGCAGCGAACGCGCTGCCGCTGAGCGTGCCGCCCAGGATCTGCGCCATCATCGCCAGGCCATAGCCTTTGTGGCTGCTCATGGCGGTGGTGCCGCCCAACGGCGTGAGGCCGCCCTCGGGGCGCTTGAAGATGTACTGCATGGCCGCATCCGCGTCCGTGACCGGCGCGCCCTGCCCATCCACCGCCCAGCCCGGCGGCAGCGGCTTGTCCAGGAAGTCGTAGACCTTGACCTTGTTGGCCGCGACGGTCGTCGTCGCCATGTCGAGCACGAAGGGTTCGTTGTAGGCGGCGGGCGCACCGAACGCGATGGGATTGGTGCCCAGCATCGGCATCGCGCCGCGCGTGGGCACCATGATGACGCCGTTGGCGCTGCTGGTGACCAGTCCCACCACGCCGCGCTCGACGGCGATGCGCGCATAGACGCCTGCCGCGCCGAAGTGGTGCGAGTTGCAGACCGAGACAGCGCCCACGCCGTGTTCCAGCGCCTTGTCCACGGCCAGGTTCATGGCCTGCGCGGCGACCGGATAGCCCAGGCCGCCCATGCCGTCGATCAGCGCGCTGGCGCCGCCGTCGCGCACCACGCGGGCCCGGGCGTCCAGCCGCAGCGTGCCGGCGCGCCATTTGTCCTCATAGGCGGGCAGCATGGAGATGCCATGCGAATCGATGCCCAGCAGGTCCGTGCGCGCCATCAGGCCCGCGGTGATGTGGGCAAGGTCTTCGGCCATGCCCCATGCCATCAGCACCTGCAGGATCTGTTCTCGCACCTGCTCCACCGGCACGGCCGTGGCGTTTGCTCCGTTCCCTGACACTGTCTGTCTCCTGTCGTCTTGTAGGTGTGGCGGGCGTCGGCAGCGGGGTCAGTCCCGGTCGCGGTCGACCAGTCTGTGCCGCGCCTGACCCAGATGGAATTGCATGGCGACGCGCGCGCGTTCGCCGTCCTGTTCGCGGATGGCGTCCAGGATGGTGGCATGTTCGTCCACAACGCGCTGCGCGCGCTGGCGCGAGCCGGTGCGCGTCAGGTTGAGCGTCAGTCGCATGAAGCCGCTGATGGACTCATGGATGCTTTCCAGCACGCCCAGATAGAAGTCGTTGCCGCTGGCCTCGGCAATGCTGGCATGAAAGGCCAGATCCGCTTCGGCGGACACTTGTCCCTTTGCCAGCGTGTCGGCAAACGCGGCGTGAGCGTCGGCAATCTTTCCAAGCTGATCGTCGGTGCGCCGCAGCGCGGCCAGGCGCGCGGCATCGCCCTCCAGCGCCACACGCACCTCCTGGGCCCGCAGATAGGCGCTGACATTCTGCACATCGTTGAAGGCTTTCAGGCGCGGCGCAGGCTGGTGGCTGACAAACGTGCCCAGGCCCTGGTGCGCGGTGATGAGGCCGTCGGCGCGCAGGCGCAGCAAGGCTTCGCGCACGACGGGCCGCGACACGCCGAAGCGTTCGGAGATTTCGTTTTCGGACGGCAGCTTGTCGCCGACGTTCAGTCCGCCGGACACGATCTGTTCGAAGATCTGCCCGTAAAGCTGGTCCGCCAGCCGCACCCGGTGCCCGCGTTCCAGCACCGGCGCGGCGGGCGCTTGCGCCTCGTCGGGCGCGTGCGGCGTGGATGAGGGGGATGCTTTGGGTCGAGCCACGGAAACTCCTGGTAGTAGGGCCTGTCCTCGCGCGGAGAACAGGCCCTGAAAGACTGCTGCGATGCGCGGACGGCGCTCATCGTACCCGCATTGCGTCCGCTGCGCCGCACGCGGTCATGCCGTGGCGGTTTCGCGGTCCCAGGCGGCCAGCGCGCGCGCCACGGGCGCTACGCGTTCGCGTTCGGTGCTGGAGATGCCGGTCAGGAGCGGCAGCATCGGACCCATGTCCGCCACACCCGACAGCGTCACGGCGTCGTGCAGCACGCGAATGGGGCTGATGCCGTCGCGGCAGTCTTCCAGGCCCATGTACTGCTCACGCACGGCTTCGGCTTCGTCGAAGCGGCCTTCCTGCAAGAGATGAAGGAGGCGCATCGAACCGCGCGGCGCCACGCAGACGGATCCCGACGTGAAGCTCTTCAAGCCGAATTCGCGGTAGTGGACGATGGCCGGGCGCTCGCCGATGCCGCTGACGACCCAGCGCGAATCCACGGCTTGCAGCAACGCGGACAGGTAGGCGTCCTCGGACGGGTTGTCGCGCACGACGGCGTACTTGAAGGCGACGAGACGGCCTTCCTCGATCAGGCGCGCCGCGGTCTCCGGGGCTAGGTAGTCGGCCGACTTGATGTAGACCACCGCAGGCTTGCCCAGCGCATCCGTGAAACGGCGCACGCCGTCGGCCAGCCCGGCGTCGGTATAGGGGAAGGACATGGGCAGCAGCATCGCGGTCGGAAAGGCACGCGATCGCAGGATGGCGGCCTGGTCCATCATCTTGCCGTAGTCGGGCCCCACCGAGGGCAGGATCCAGGTGTCCGGACCCGCCAGGCTTGCCAGCATGTCCACGATGCGTGCATATTCGCTCACACCCACGTTGTAGAAGTTGGCGTTGCCGCCATACATGACGTTGCGCACGCCGCCCGCTTCCAGGTGGCCGAGCAGCGTCTTGTTGGCCGCTTCGTTCAGCGACAGATCGGCGTTGCGGGCCAGCGGCGGCACGGCGATGACCGAGCGCTGCAGATCCTGGGCGGTGACCGGGGTGGTTTTCATGGAAGGGGCTCCTGGCGGGGTGGGTTGTCAGTGCGGTTGTCAGATAAGTAAGGTGAAAAAAGTATACTTGGTTGACAAGCTATAGCTCAATACCTATATTTGTTTTACAAGTAGTTCGGCAGCACACAAGTCGCATGAGGCGCGGGCCGCATGCGGCTTTGAGCTCCCGGCTCGCCGGGAGCGGAATACCCCCAGAAACGATGCGCGGCCACGCGCACACCGAGGAGACGAATTCCATGCATGCAGCCCCTGTGCGAGGCCGGTTTATTGCGGCCGCCCTGCTGACGGCCACCGCCTTTGCCCTGCCGGCCTCGCCGGCCTTCGCGGACTACCCCGAACGCGAAGTCAAGATCATCGTGCCCTTCCCCGCCGGCGGCACTGCCGATATAGCCGCGCGCGTCGTGGCGGCCGAATTGGGCAAGAGCTGGAACAAGCCCGTGGTGGTCGACAACAAGGCGGGCGCCGGCGGCAATGTCGGCTCGGCCGAAGCCGCGCGCGCCACGCCCGACGGCTATACCTTTCTGATGGGCACGGTCAGCACCCACGCCATCAATCAGTCCGTGTACGCCAAGCTGCCCTATGACCCGGTCAAGGACTTCGTGCCGGTGACGCTGGTGATCCCGGTGCCCAACATCCTGGAGGTCAACCCCAAGTTCGCCGACAAGCACGGCATCCGCAACGTGGCGGACCTGATCAAATACCTGAAGGCCAATCCCGACAGCGTCAACATGGCGTCCACGGGCAACGGCACGTCCACGCATCTGTCGGGCGAACTCTTCCAGAGCATGACCGGCACGCGCATGACGCACGTGCCCTACAAGGGCAGCAGCCCCGCCCTCACCGACGTGATGGCCGGGCAGGCGGACCTGATCTTCGACAATCTCCCCTCGTCCATGGGCTTCATCAAGGCCGGCAAACTGCGCCCGCTGGCCGTGACGACCGCCAACCGCTCGCCCGCCCTGCCCGACGTGCCCACGATGGCTGAGGCCGGCGTCAAGGGCTACGAGGCCTCGAGCTGGTTCGGTCTGCTGGCGCCGGCCGGCACGCCGCCCGCCATCGTGGAAAAGGTCCAGCGCGACGTGGCGGCGGCCTTGCAGCAGGAGCCCGTGCGCGCACAGCTTCAGGCGCAAGGCGCGACCCCATCCGGCAACACGCCCGCCCAGTTCAAGCAGTTCATGGCCCAGGAAACCGTCAAGTGGGCCGACGTTGTGAAGAAATCCGGCGCCAAGGTCGACTGACCCTGCGCCGATCCGGGGCCCGTCCGCAACGCGTGAGCGGCGGGCTCTTCATCATCACGCGAACCAGGAGACACCATGAACAAACTGATCAGCGCCGTACTCGCGGCGGGCGCCGTTGTGCTTGGGTCGCCGGCGGCCCTTGCCGCCGGTTACCCGGAAAAGCCCGTCACCATGATCGTGCCCTTCGTGCCAGGCGGTTCTTCCGACATCACCGGGCGCTCGGTCACGCCGGCGCTGGCGAAGATCCTGGGGCAGACCTTCGTCGTCGAGAACAAGCCGGGCGCAAACAGTGCGATCGGCGCCCAGGCGCTGGCCCGCTCCACGCCCGACGGCTACACCATGATGGTCGGATCCATCGGCACCTTCGCCATCAACGAAGCCCTGTACAAGAACCTGTCGTACAACCCCAGCAAGGACTTCACCTACCTGACGCAGGCGGTGCGCAACCCCAACGTGCTGGTCGCGGCGACGTCGTTCCCGGCCAGCACCGTGGCCGAACTGGTCGACTACGCCAAGAAGAATCCGAACCGCGTGTCCTACGCCTCGTCCGGCACGGGATCGTCGGACCACCTGTCGGCCGTGCTGTTCCGGCAGCGCACGCAGAGCACCGGCGTCGACGTGCCGTACAAGGGCGGCGGCGCCGCCATCGCGGACCTGATCGGCGGCCAGGTCAACGTGTCCTTCCAGAATCTGGGCGCGGTGCAGAACCACATCAAGGCGGGCAAGCTGAAGGCGCTGGCCATCACGGGCGACACGCGCGCAACCGACCTGCCCGACGTGCCGACGCTGGCCGAGGCCGGCATCAAGGATATGGTCGTGTATTCCTGGCAGGGCTTTGCCGTGCCCAAGGGTACGCCGCAGCCGGTCGTCGACAAGCTGGCCGAAGCCCTGCGCACCGCGCTGCGCGAACCGCAGACGCAGAAGACGCTGCAAGGCCTGGGCTTTGAAGTGGTCGCCAACACGCCGCAGCAGTTCGCGGAATTCCAGCAGGCCGAGGTCAAGCGCTGGAAGGACGTGATCCAGAAAGCCAACATCCAGCTCGAGTAAAGCGACGGGATGCCCGAAGGCGGGCATCTTTTGTCCGCGGCCCGTCCCGATCCCGCGGATGCGGGGCTGGCCCGCGGTCTTCTGCATGAATCAAGTAGCATGAACCCTTCGCCACCCTACCGTACGACAACATGACCACCAATCAACGCATCATCCAGGTCGGCTCGCTGGCCGGCTCTCCCTCCGCCAACAAGCGCCTGGCCGACGGCTATGACGTCATCGAATTGTGGAAGTACCCGGACCGCAAGGCCGCGCTGGCCGAACATGGCAAGGGCGTCACCGCCGTCGTCACGTCCGCGAATTTCGGCGCCAACGCCGAACTCATCAACGCGCTGCCCGACCTGAAGGCCATCTGCAGTTGGGGCGTGGGTTACGAGACGATCGATGTCGACGCCGCGCGCAAGCGTGGCGTGCTGGTCAGCAATACGCCGGACGTGTTGACGGATTGCGTGGCCGATCTGGCCTGGGGCCTGTTGATCGCAGGCGCGCGCCGCATGGGCCAGGGCGAACGCTTCGTGCGTGCCGGCCAATGGGGTCAGGTGCACGGCAGCATTCCGCTGGGGCTGCGCGTCAGCGGCAAGAAACTGGGCATCGTGGGTCTGGGCCGCATCGGCGAAGCCATCGCCAAGCGCGGTACGGGCTTTGACATGGACGTGCGCTATCACAACCGCAGAAAGCGCGACGACGTCGACTATGGTTACGAGGCCTCGCTGACGGACCTGGCCAAGTGGGCCGATTTCCTGATCGTGGCAACCGTCGGCGGACCGAGCACGCGCCACCTGGTGAACCGCGAGGTGCTCGAGGCGTTGGGACCCAAGGGCATCATCGTCAACATTGCACGCGGGCCGGTCATCGACGAGACGGCGCTGGTCGCCGCGCTTGAAGGCGGCAAGCTGGGCTGCGCCGCGCTCGACGTCTTCGAGCACGAGCCCAAGGTGCCGGAAGCGCTGATCAAGAGCGACAAGGCCGTGCTGCTGCCGCACATCGGCAGCGCCACCGAGGAAACGCGTCTGGCGATGGAAGACATGATGCTGGAGAACCTGCAGTCGTTCTTCGAGAACGGCCGCGTGATCACGCCAGTGGAATAAGCGAATGCGGCCGCCGCCGTCACGGCGCGCGGCTTGAAGCAGAAATGAAAAAGCCTCTCGGCGCCCATACCGAGAGGCTTTCGACCTTCCGGCCCCCGCGTGTCCGGTCAGTCTTTGTCGCGCAAAGGAACGTGGGCGTCGCCGCCCGGCGCGGTTACTTGGTCGGCGTCGTGGCGCCGGACTTGTGGTTGGTCGCTGCGCCTGCTGAATGCTTGGCGGACGACTTGTCAGCCTTGTGATGCTTGTGATGCGCCTGGGTCTTGGTGTCGCCGGTCTTGCTGGCGCCAGCCGCGAACGCCGACGGCGCGGCAGCGAGGCCAAGGCACAGGGCCGAAGTGGAAAGAAACGCAGCAATGCGGGAGTGAGTCGTCATGTAAGTACTCCTGGTTGGTGAAGGGCAGATGCCCTTTTCCGTTACGGGGCGGCACGATGCCGCTAGGCCCGTATGCGGTTGGAAGCTTGCCCGCCAAGAAGGTTCAACACCGAACCACAATTTTTCGGTCTCTAAAAAATTGTTGCCCCCACGCCGCACTCGCTTCGCTCGCTTGCTGCCCCCCGAGGGGGCTGCCCCGCCTTCGGGCGGCCGGGCGGCGGGGCGGCTATTCTTGTCGCCCCCACGCCGCACTCGCTTCGCTCGCTTGCTGCTCCCCGAGGCGTTTGCCCCGGGCGGCGGGGCGGCTATTCTTTTGTCGGTTTAACCTTCAAACGCCAACAGCGCGACGGTGGCAAACAGCATCAGCGCAAAGCAAGCTCTCAGCTTGCGTTCAGGAAGCCGGTACGCAAGCCGCACGCCGATGGGCACGAAGATGAGGCTGCCGATCGCAAGCGGCGCGCCGACCATCCAGTTGGCCTGCCCTGCCCACGTGTAGGTGACGAGCGCGATCATCGAGCCCGGAATCACCATGCTGAGCGCGAGCGCTTGCGCGGCGGTCTGCGGCAGGCGGAAGACCGATGTGATGATGGGAACGGCCAGCACCGCGCCGCCCACGCCGAAGAACCCGCCAAGCGTGCCGCACAGCATGCCCAGCACGCTGGCGCGCCGCGGCGTGAAGACGGGCGTGGCGCGTGTCGGCCGCGGTGCGTGATGGGCCGCCGGGCGCGAGGCGCGCCACGTCTGCCAGACGTAGAACAGCGCGATGAAAAACAGGAACACCGCGAAGCTCTGGCGCAGCAAGGTCGAGTCGATGCCCAGCGCCATCTGCGCGCCCACCCACGTGAACACCACGGCGCCCGCCGCACCGGCCAACGCGACGCGCTTGTCGATGCGCGTCTGCTGGTTGTATTTGCGCACGGCCATCATGATGGTCGGCAAGACCATGATGAGCGCCGTGCCCTGCGCGAGCTGCTGCGACATGCCCATCAGCAGGACAAGGGCCGGAATGGCGATCAGCCCGCCCCCGATACCCAGCACGCCGCCCATGAAACCGATCATGCAGCCGGCGGCCAGGCATGCGGCGATGACGAACAGACTCACGTATTGCTCCAACCAACGACGCCACGCATCAGCGCAGCTTTTCCAGTGCCGCGTCCAGCCGGTCTACCGCCCAGATCTCCAGGCCCTCGATGGGCTGGCGCGGCGCGTTGGCCTTGGGGATGAGGGCCACCGAAAAGCCGAGCTTGGCGGCTTCGCGCAGGCGCTCCTGCCCGCGCGGGGCGGGACGGATCTCGCCGGCCAGACCGACTTCGCCGAACGCGATCAGACCGCGCGGCAGCGGCCGGTCGCGCAGCGAAGACATGATGGCCAGCAGCACCGGCAGGTCGGCCGCGGGTTCGGTGATGCGCACGCCGCCCACCGCGTTGACGAACACGTCCTGGTCGAAGGTGGACACGCCCGCATGCCGGTGCAGCACGGCCAGCAGCATGGCAAGCCGGTTGCCTTCCAGGCCGACCGTCAGGCGGCGCGGATTGGGCGCATGGGAACTGTCGACGAGCGCCTGGATTTCGACCAGCAACGGGCGTGTGCCTTCCTGCGTGGCCATGACGCACGAGCCCGCGACCTGCTGTTCGTGTTGAGACAGGAACAAGGCGGACGGATTGGCCACGCCGCGCAGGCCGCGGTCGGTCATGGCGAACACGCCCAGTTCGTTGACGGCGCCAAAGCGGTTCTTGAACGCGCGCACCAGGCGGAACGACGAATGCGTGTCGCCCTCGAAATACAGCACGGTATCCACGATGTGTTCCAGCACGCGCGGGCCGGCCAGCGCGCCGTCTTTGGTGACATGGCCGATCATGACGATCGCGATGCCCGTCTGCTTGGCCAGCCGCGTCAGTTGCGCGGCACATTCGCGCACCTGCGAGACCGAGCCCGGCGCCGCGGTGAGTTCGCCGCTGTACAGCGTCTGGATCGAGTCGATGACGGCAACCGACGGCTTCTGTTCCGACACCGCGGCCTGGATGGCTTCGAGGCGGATTTCGGCCAGCAAATTGACGTTGCCGGTTTGCAGGCCAAGCCGGCGCGCGCGCAGCGCGACCTGTTCGGCGGACTCTTCGCCCGTGACGTACAGCACGTTGGTGGACTCTGACAGCGAAGCCAGCGCCTGCAATAGCAGCGTCGACTTGCCAATGCCGGGGTCGCCGCCGATCAGCACCACCGCGCCGGCCACCAGGCCGCCACCAAGCACGCGGTCGAATTCGTCCAGGCCGGTGGGCGTGCGCGGGGTTTCGCGGGCCTCGATTTCGGACAGGCTGCGCACCGGGCTGGACGAGGCCAGCGGCGCATAACGATGGGCAGCGGCCGCGGGCGCGGACGATTCCACCGTTTCTTCAAGCGTGTTCCACGCGTTGCAATGCGGGCATTTTCCCTGCCACTTGGGGGTGGTGCCGCCGCAATCGGCGCACACATATACGGTTCGGGTTTTTGCCATGCGCGAAAGTGTACCCGGCAACCTGCGGGCGCTGCGCCAGTACCGAGATCGTTTTGGCACACCGATTGCGCACGGGCGAAAGGCATTTCTTTCAGACAGCTTTCACAAACCGCCCAGCGCAGTGGTTACATGATGCAAACAGAAGAAATTTCCTGCCCGATCCGTTTCAAATCGCGCATAATCGCCAGGTGCAGCGCATATTGTCGAACCGTCCCGACCGGACGGCATACTTCACGACGGACGTCCTTGCGACGCACTGCGTGGGGAATCGCGGCGCAATCACTCGCGGCCTTTCACGAGACCGCTCAAACCGGAACATGACCCCAGCACGACCAGACGCCGGACCACCGGCGCGGCGCTCGCAAAGGTCGAACGCGGATACGCTGTGCCACCCGGCGTATGTGCGAGGAGTACGCGCATGAGCATTACTTATCGCCCCCCTTTTGACGAAGACGATGAACGGGATCTGCGCGCCCTGTACCGCAAGCCGGGTCCCGGCGCCAATCCGGAACTGGATGCCGCGGTACGACGCAGATGGCACCCCGGCCATAGCTGGCATCCCGGTTGGGGCGCCGCCGCCTGCGCCGTGATGGTCGCAGGCCTTTTTGCATGGACCGACATGCGCGAGGCCATCGAGGACACCGAGCCTCAGATGCAACTGGTGGCTGTGCAGGAAAGCGACGCCGCGCAGGCTGCGCCTTCCGCGTCCGCCGCGCCGGCCAGCGATCCGTCGCCCCTGCGCCGCGTCGTCGCCCTGCAACAGGAACCAGCCGTCCCGGCACAGCCGGCGGTGTCGCAACCTGCATCGACCCAACCCGCATCGACCCATCCTGCAGCGGCGCAACCCGCCGCGGCCGCAGCTCCCGCCGAGCCCGCGGCCCCTGAAACGGCTGCGCAGGAATCCGCGCAAGCAGCCGCGCAGGAGGCCCCGGCAGAAGCACAGCAGGTTGCAGCCTTTACCGAACAGGACATCGAGGCGCGCGTGGCCCAGATCCGTGGCCTGATCGTGGACGACCGCGAAGAAGACGCCGTGCAGGCGTTGCGCGAGCTGCAGCGGGGCGCGCCCGATTTTGCGCTGCCTGACGACCTGCAGGAACTGTCCCGTCAGAACCCGGCGTGACGTCCGGGATTGGCCCTCGCCAGTCCCAATGCGGCTTTGGCTTTGCCTCCTGACTGCGGCCTGACTGCGCCGCTGGTCCGCCCCCCTGACCTGCCCCTGCCCCGGCCCGCCGCCGCGCCGGGGCAGGCCTCGTTCAGGCCTGAATAATTGAGCATTTTTTGGGCGGCTTCTTGCTAACATAGCCGCCATGAGTCCGAGCTTCCACCACCGCAATCTTCCCCATTTGCTGCTCTACGCGCGCGAAACGCTGATGGCGCATTTCCGCCCCATCCTGCACGCAGCCGGCGTCACCGAACAGCAATGGCGGGTCTTGCGCACGCTGAGCGAGGTGGGCTCACTGGAACCCAATCAGATCGCCCGGGCCTGTCAGATCCTGAGCCCCAGCCTCACGCGCATGCTGGCCGGCATGGAAGAGCAAGGGCTCATCAAGCGCACGCGGTCCAGCGCCGACCAGCGCCGCCAGGAAATCTCCCTGACCGCCAAAAGCAACAAGCTCATCGACCGCATGCGGCCCCAGGTCGACGCGAAGTACCAGGAAATCGAAGAAAGGATCGGCAAGGAATTGCTGGAGCGCCTGTACACCGATGTGGACGCCATGGTCGACCTCATCAAGCGCGACGGCCCCACCCGCGATGCCGGTACGCCCTGAACGTCAATCCCCTCTCCTCCCTCCACGCGATCCCCAGTCCATGGACCTCCTGACCAATACGTTCAAGCAAGCCCTGCGCGACGGCAAACCCCAGATCGGCCTGTGGGCCGGCCTGGCCAGCGCCTACACCTCGGAAATCCTTGCGGGCGCCGGGTTCGACTGGCTGCTGATCGACGGCGAGCACGCGCCCAATACGCTCGACTCCACCCTCGCCCAATTGCAGTCCGTGGCGGCGTATCCGGTTGCCCCCGTGGTGCGTCCGGCCTGGAATGACCCCGTCCAGATCAAGCAGATCCTGGACACCGGCGCGCAGACCGTGCTGGTGCCCATGATCCAATCGGCACAGGAAGCGGCCGCCGCGGTTGCTGCCGTGCGCTATCCGCCGCAGGGCATCCGCGGCGTGGGCAGTGCGCTGGCGCGCGCGTCGCGCTGGAATCGCATTCCCAACTACCTTGAACGCGCCAACGACCAGATGTGCGTGCTGGTGCAGATCGAAACCCCGGACGGCATCGCGGCGCTTGACGAGATCCTGGCCGTGGACGGCGTGGATGGTGTCTTTATCGGACCCGCCGACCTGTCGGCCAGCATGGGCTACCTGGGCCAGCCGGAGCATCCCGTGGTCGAGAAGACCATCGACGATGCCATCGCGCGCATCGTGCGGTCCGGCAAGGCGGCAGGCATCCTGCACAGCGGCGTGACGCAGGCCAAGCATTACCTGTCCTTGGGCGCGACCTTCGTGGCGGTGGGCGTGGACGCCGTACTGCTGGCGCGCGCGGCCGAGGCGCTGGCCGGCGAGTTCAAGGAACTGGCCGCCGTCGGCGCAAGCAAGGGTCCGTACTGACGTGCGCGGCGGCGCGTCCACCACAGCCAGACCCCGGTCACGCTTAGCGCCAGCGTAACCACGCCGACCAGCGCCACCGTCAGTTGCAACGGCCAGCCCCAGAACGCCGCCATGTGCAGGCTGGTCAGCCAATGCTTGACGGTATCGCCGGCGGCCCTGCCCGTTGGAAGATGGCTGCCCACGAGCTGCCCATTCACCGCATTGAACACGACCGACGTCGCGCCGCTACGCGTGCGCAGATCCCGGCTGCTGCGCACGCTGTAGCGATACAGCTTGCGGCGCGCATCCAGCGCCAGCCAGTGTTCGCCGAGCACGACGAAGCCTTCGCGGGCAGCCAGTTCCGCCATCAGCCGCCGCCCGGCGTCGCGGGCCTGAGCAGGCGGCATCGGGTCACCCGCCGCCACGGCCGCGCCGCGCCGGGGATCGGCCTGATAGGTCAGACCGGCACGCATCACCGGATCGTAAATGGAGGGCAGGTTCAGCGCGACGCTGCTCCATGCCATCAGCGTCAGCGCTGCCCATAGCCACAGCCCGCCGGCACGATGCAGATCGTAGTTGCGCTTATGCGGACCACCCTGCCAGCGGATGCGCCAGGCGGGCGCCCAGCGCTGCCACGCGGAGGACGCCGGCTTGCGCGCTCGGGGCCGGGCAGGCAGCGTAAGCCACGCGCCCACAAATCCATCCAGCGTCCACGCCAAGGCGACGATGCCGAGCAACAGCTCGCCGATACCCTCGAACAGCAGGGCCGTGTGGATCCGATGCAGGAACGGCATCAGGTTGCGCAGCCCTTCCCGCAGATCGCCCCAGCGGCGCTGGCCCAGAATGGCGCCGGAGTACGGGTGGACGAAGACCTCGTGCAGCACCGGCGCGCCCGCGCCTTCCTCGTGCAGCCAGACCGGGAACGGCACGCTGCGGCCGTCCTGTCCACCGAGCGGCGTGGCGGGCATCGCCGCGGCGGGCGCGAGCCGGGCGACGTGTTCCCGCAGGGTCAACGCGTCCAGCCGCGCGGCATCCGCCGAAGGCGGCGCCACGCGATGCAAGGCCGGCGCGGTGGCGGCGTCCAGCGTGTCGTACCACGCCAGCGGGATGCCGGTCAGCGCCACCAGGCAAAGAAAGCCGGCCAGCACCAGGCCGGTCCAGCGATGCAGCCGCAGCAGCGCGGCGCGCACGTTCACCAGCGGTAGCTCACCGTGCCGATGATGCGGCGCGGCTCGCCGTAGTCGCACACGCCGCCGTAGCAGATCGACGGAATGTAGGTCTTGTCCGTCAGGTTGGTGACGTTGAGCGCGTAGAGCCACGGGCCGCTTTCATAACTGACGCGCGCATCGATCAGCGTGTAGCCGGCGCCGCCGAGCGAACCGCTGGACGGCCGGTCGGGACGCGCCGAGACATAGCGCACGCCGGCGCCGGCCTTGAGTCCCATCAGCACCCACTCCGACAGGTTCACGTCGGTCCACAGGGAAGCAGCGTGCAGAGGCGTGTTGAAGCGCTCGCCCTCTTCGCCCGGCAGATTGCTCTTGACCACGCGGGCGTCGGTGTAGGTGTAGGCGGCAATCACATCGATTTGCGGCGTGACGCGTACGCGCGCCTCGAGCTCCAGGCCGCGCGAGCGCACCTTGCCGGTCTGCACCAGAAAGGTCGGATCCACCGGATCCGGCGTGAGCACGTTCTTGCGCTCCAGGTTGAACAGCGCCGCGCTCAGCATGATGTCTTGTCCGGCGGGCTGATATCGGATGCCGACTTCGTACTGCGTCCCGCGGCTGGGCTCGAAGGCGCCTTCGGTG
>Ga0209050_1002116_pt1 | contig 18094 bp, 16 predicted proteins | sample Araplavi_mTSA_r2_FD_184276 | JGI IMG/M metagenome (GOLD analysis project Ga0209050, IMG submission 184276) | Arabidopsis root microbial communities from North Carolina, USA - plate scrape MF_Cvi_mTSA_r2 (SPAdes) (version 2) | ecosystem: Host-associated > Plants > Roots > Endosphere | place: USA... | reverse complement strand
GACGCTGGAAAGCGACTTCGCGATCCGCCACGACACGCAGAACGGCGGCGGCAAGGAAACCGCCGAGAGCAAGATCGAGCTGCGTCGCCGCTTCTGATTCGCACGCCGCGCCCAACTCAATCCGCGTCGAACGCGGCCAGCAGCAGGATGATCAGCGCCGTCGCCGCCAGCAGCGCGTGAGCGATGACCAGCCATGCCGGCAACAAGCGCTGCCGCCACTTGTACGCAAGGCTCATCACCGCGCCGCCACCGGCGGCGAGCAGGAACAGGACCAGCGCGATCAGCACCGTCGAGGGCACCTGCTGCGTGCACAGCGCATAGGCAACGAGCGTGAGGCCCGACGCGGCCAGCAGGCCGTGCAACATCGCCAGCCAGGCCGGCGGGTTGTGCCGCGTCGAGAAGCGGATGACCGCCATCAACAGGCCACCCAGCGCCGCGATGACGAACAGGATCGAAGCGGTCTGGATCATGCACGGCGCCTCGTCTGAGCCGCACCCAGCCTAGGCCGAGCGCGGTGAGGCGGCCGTGTCGGCGGTGTCGATGCGGCGTCACGATCCTGCGAGGCGCGGCCCCGCGGAACTTCAGTGCGAAGCGGCGATCAGGTCGCCCGCGCCCAGCGCCAGCAGCTGCTGCGCGATCTCGATACCGAGCGCATCCGGCGCATCGCCGCGACCTTCGCCTTCGGCGCGAACGATGACGCCATCGCTCGCCGAACCGACCAGCCCCGCCAGGTGCAGCTGCCCGTCGTGCAGGCGCGCGAAGGCGGCGACCGGCACATGGCAGCTGCCGTGCAGCGCGCGGTTCATGGCGCGCTCGGCTTCAGCGCAGGTGCGCGTGTTGGCGTCGTCCAGGCGCGCGCACAGCTCGCGCGTGGCGAAGTCGTCCTCGCGGCATTCGATCGCCACCGCGCCCTGCGCCGGCGCTGGCAGCCAATGCGGCGCCTGCAGGCGGTCGCGGATGCGATCGTCGAAGCCGAGGCGCTGCAATCCCGCGCAGGCCAGCACGATCGCGTCGTACTCGCCCGCGTCGAGCTTGGCCAGGCGCGTGTTGACGTTGCCGCGCAGGTCGGCCAGTTGCAGGTCCGGACGCAGCGCGCGCAGCTGCGCCTGCCGGCGCAGCGACGAGGTTCCCACGCGCGCGCCCTGCGGCAACGCGGCGATGTTCGCGTAGCGGTTGCTGACGAAGGCGTCGGCGTAATCGGCGCGCGCCAGGATCGCCGGCAGCGCGAAACCCGGCTCCAGTTCCATCGGCACGTCCTTGAGCGAGTGCACGGCGCAGTCGGCATCGCCGCGCAGCATCGCCAGCTCGAGCTCCTTGAGGAACAGGCCTTTGCCGCCGATCGCCGCCAGCGAGCGGTCGAGCACCTCGTCGCCGCGCGTGCTCATCGGCACCAGTTCCACTGTGAGGCCGGGATGCGTCGCGCGCAGGCGGTCGGCGACGTGCTCGCTCTGCCACAGGGCGAGCGGACTTTTGCGAGTGGCGATGCGGAGCGTCTTCATCGGCACATTATCGCCACTAACGCCGCCGGGCGCCCGCTCGCGCTCAGCCGGGCTTGGCGACCATCAACCAGAAAACGACGATGACGCTGATGAAGGCGGGCCAGCCGAGCCAGAACCACCAGCGCATCACGCGGTAGTAGGAGGCCGGCAGCGGCTGCCCGCTCGCGACGGCTTCGCGCGCCAGATCGCGCGCCCGGACCTGCAACCACAGCACCGGCAGCCAGCACGCGCCGATCACGAAGAACAGCATCAGCGCCGCCTTCAGCCAGAACACGTCCAGCGGCATGCCCAGCAACCGGGTGAGCCACAGGCCGGTCGCCAGTTGCACGACGACAGCGGGCGCGGTGAAGAGGGCATCGGCGATGACGACGTGACGTGCGGTGTCCGCGATGACGCGCGCGTCGCCGCGACGGTGCGCCATCCACATAAAGAATGCGATGCCGAGTCCGGTGCCGAACAGCAGCGTGGACGACAGGATGTGGAGCCACTTCAGCCACAGATAACTCATGCGCACTCCCGCTCAGCGCCGATCGGAAAGGACCCACAGCACGGCCAGCGCGGGCAGCGTCACCAGGTTCTTGGCCAGGCCGCCCAACGGATCCCCCCACATGGCCGGCAACGCCACGCCGAATACCACTGTGTAGACGAGCACCAGCGCGATCATCGAGGCCACCGCGGCGCGTGCCACACGCCCGCTGATCAACCACACCGCCAGAATCAGATCCAGCACCGACGCGACGCGCGCCATCGCCACCGGATGCGCCGACGCGAGCGCGCTGCCTTGCGCGAGCGATTCGATCGTCGCCGCGGGTGTGGCCCAACCCGCCCACGCCGAGAGCAGGAACAGCGCCACGACCGCCACGCGCAGCACCGGCCCGAGCCAGTACAGGCGTGCATGCCAGCGGTCCTGCACCTGGCTGGGTTCGCTCGCCAGCACCTCGTCCAGTCCGCGAGGCGCAACGCCGAACGCCGCGTGCAGGCGGCCATGCGCATCGGGCGCGGCCACGTTGCCCCGGCGCAGCATCTTCCACATGGTCTGACCGAGCGGACCGGCGCCGAATCGCTCGCCCAACCACGCCAGCATCGATACCGCCGATTCCGGCGCCCGCAGCGTCAGCGCAGGACCGACGCGCAACCATCGGCGCCAGCGGCACAGGTAGTCGGCCAGCGTGAGCGGCGCGGGACCAACGACGTCGAAAACGCCCGTCGCCTGACTGGCCGCTGCCTGCGCGACGAGTTCGCCCAGGTCCTCGGCGGCCACCGGTTGCAGCGGCCATTGGCCGTGCCCCGGAATGGCGAGCACGCCCGGCAGTCCGGCCATCGCACGCAGCAGCGAGGTGCCGCCGTACGAACCACGTGTCGAATAGACGACCGAAGGACGCAGCACGACAGCGCCCAGCGGCAAGCGCAGCAGGGCATCGTCGAAGCGGTGCTTCGAGGCGACGAATTCGCCGTCGTCCGCATGCCCCAGCGCCGAAACCTGCACGAACCGGCGCACGCCCGCCTCCACGCACGCACGCGCCAACGCGAGCGGCGCGGCATGGTGGATCGCTTCGAAACGCTGGCGACCGGATTCGCGCAGGATGCCGGCCGCGTTCACGACCGCATCGACGCCGTCGAGTACGGCGCGCCAGTCGGTGTTCCCGTCGGCCAGATCGCATGCGCGCGCGTCGTCGCTGCCGTCCGCCCTACGCACGCCGCGAATCACGCGCCAGCCGCGCGTACGCAGCGCGGCGATGATGAAGCCGGCGATGAATCCGTTCGCGCCCAGCACGAGCGCGGTGCGCCCGTGTCCGCTCACGCGTGTTCCATTCGGGACCGGCGCGTCGCCGGCGGTTACCGCTACTACCGACATCATCACAGGTGCTTCAAGGTTTCCTTCAGCCCCGACACGCAGCGCCGGCTGACTTCCAGCGGCGCCTTGCCATGGCGCAGCACGGCCTGCACGTGGCCGTCGGGCGCGCGGCGCAGTTCGACGATCTCGTGCCGCGCCACCAGGCAGTTGCGATGGATGCGCACGAAGCGTTCGCCGAACTCGTCTTCCAGGGACTTCAGCGATTCCTCGATGAGGTCCTCGCCGCGCGCGTGGTGCACGACGACGTACTTCTCTTCGGCATGCAGGTAGTGCACGTCCTCGATCGGAATCAGCCGCAGGCTGCCGCGCAGGCGCGCGCACAGGTGGCTGCGGCGCTGGCCGACAGGCCCGGCACCGTTGTCGCCGTTCTTCTCGCGGCCGGCGGCGAAGGTGCGCACGCGTTCCAGCGCAGCGGCCAGGCGTTCGGCGCGCACGGGTTTGACGAGGTAGTCGATGGCCTCGGCCTCGAACGCCGACAGCGCATGCGCGTCGTACGCGGTGCAAAAGACCACCGCCGGGCGCGGATCGAACGCCGCGAGGTGTCGCGCGGCTTCCAGCCCGTCGATGCCGGGCATCGCGATGTCCAGCAGCACCAGGTCCGGGCGATGTTCGGCGCAGGCGTGCAGCGCGTGCTGGCCGTCGGCCGCCTCGGCGACGACCTCGACGCCACGCTGTTCGGCCAGCAACCCGCGTAGACGCTCGCGCGCCAGCGGCTCGTCATCGGCGATCACTACCCTCATCGGCGCCTCCATCCCCAAGGCCGGCACAGCCGTATGGGGGGAGGATAGCCCCGCGCGGGGTCGGCTACCAATCGTCCGCTGGCCCTAGCCGGCAAAGCGACGGGACAGCCAGTCGCCCAGGTCGCGGATCTCCTCGGCGCAAACCTGGTGCGCCATGGGGTAGTCATGCCATTCCAGCGCGAAACCCATCGCCTTCATGGCTTGAGAACTGCGCAAGCCGATGGCTGCCGGCACCACCGGATCGAACTGGCCGTGGGCCATGAACAGCGGCTGCGACGTCGCCGCGGCCTGCAATGCGGCGGCGGCCTGCGAAGGCGCTTCGGGCAGGTAGGTCGACAGCCCGGCCAGCCCGGCGAGCGGCACGCGCCGGCGAAGGCCGGCCGACAGGGTGATGGCGCCGCCCTGCGAGAAGCCGATCAGCACGATGCGTTCGGCCGGAATGCCGCGTTCGTTCTCGCGCGCGATCAGCGCCTCGACCTGCGCCACCGACGCGGCGACACCCGCCTCGTCGGCGCGGCTCTTGCCGGCATCGGTGTGCAGCGCGTCGAAATCGAAATGGACGATGTCGTACCACGCGCGCATGCGCATGCCGTTGTTGATCGTCACCGGCCGCACCGGCGCATGCGGGAACACGAACCGCAGCGACGGCCAGTCGCGACGCACGAGTTCGGGCACGATCGGCGCGAAATCGTGGCCGTCGGCGCCCAGGCCGTGCAGCCAGACGATGGACCACGTCGGCGACGGTCCGGTTTCGAATTCGACGGTTTCCAGCAGCGGGGCGGTGGTGTTCATGCCCGCATTGTCGCCGCTGTGCGACCGCGCGCCAATCGACTCCGGACTCAGCTCTTGGGCTCCGGCGGCAGCTGGAACGTCAGCGTGCGCGTCGTGCTCACGCGGCGCGGCGTGGCCTCGAACTGCCAGCGCGCGGCGGCGGCGAGCGCGGCCTGTTCGAACAGGCCTTCCGGCTGCGCCGAGACGGTTCGCACGTCGGTGACGCTGCCGTCGGGCTGGATGGTGAAGGCGACCTGCACGCTGCCTTCGATGCGGCGGTTGCGCGCGGCCAGCGGATAGCGCGGCGCGGCATCGCGCAGCAGGCGGGGCAAGGCGGTGGGTGCGGGTTCGGTGCGCGCGGCAACGACGGGCGGCGGCGTGGGCTCCTTCGGCGCGACCGGTTCGGGATCCGGCGGTGGTGCGGCGTTCGCTGGCGTTGTGGCGTTCGCTGGCGTGGCTGCTGACAACGGCGCGCCTGGCGACACGGTCCGTGCGAGCGCGGTTGCAGGTGCCGCAGCCGCCGCGGCCGGCGGCGCAACCGGCTTCGCCGCTTCCGCGATCCGCGCACCCTCGTCGCGATCGGCCTTTTCCTGCGCCACGCGCAGCGATTCGCGCAATCGTGGCAAAGCCGGCGCATGCGCATCCATCCGCGCGAGCAGACCAATCAGCCGGCGCGCTTCGTCCAGTTGCTGCTGGCCGAGCGCCTGTTCGCTGGAGATCAGCACATACGGCTGCAACTCGGCCAGCGCCGCGGCGACGCCCGCATCGGATTCGCGTTCGCGCAGGGCGAGGTAGTACTCCACCGCGTTGTCGCCGGCCGGCGTGTGCAGGCGCTGTTCGCGCAGCGCGGCCTCGGCGCGTGCGCGTAGCGGCTGGATTTCCATCTGCTCCAGCACGGGCGCGGGCAGCGCCGCGTCCCCCGCCGTCGGAACCGACGCCTCCTGCGCCGACGGCGCCTGCGAGCCCCCGCATCCAGCCAGAGCCAACATCAGCAAACCCGCACCCGCCAGACCCGAACACCGCATCGCGCATCCCCCTGCAAAAGCCGGCACAGGCTAGGCAGTGCATGTGACGGCAATGCGGCAAGGCGCCGTTGAAGCGGGACGCAATTGTGTATCGCCACGTCCGGCACGTACCCTTGTCCGGATGCTCCGCCTGCGCGCCCTCGTCATTTTCCAGTGCCTGATGCTCGGCCTCCTGCTGGCCGGGCTGGCGATCAAGCCTGCGCTGGCGGCGAGCGAGGAGCTGCACGACCTGGTCGCGCACGCGTCGCTGTCGGAAGGCGGCAGTTCGCACGACGACGCCTCCGATCACGACGCCACCGAGAACGACACACGCGACGGCAGCGGCCAGCCGCACGACGACGACCATTTCCACCTGACCCACTGCTGCGGCCACCAGGCCGCCGTGCCGGTGCGCGTGCATTTCGAACTACCGGTGCCGCACGACGCGTCGCCGCTGGAGTGCGAGCGCATCGCCTTCGCGCCCGAACCGCGCACCGCACTGTTCCGTCCTCCGATCGCGGCCTGACGTCGCCGCCGGCCGCTGCCGGCGTTCCGTCCGCCCTTTCTCCGGAGACATTCCATGTCCGTTCGACCCGCGGCGTTCGCCGCGCTGGTCGTCGTGCTCGTTGCGGCTTCGCCCGCACGCGCCGACGACCGCCTCACGCTGGACGACGCATTCGCCCGCGTCGCCAGCGCGCATCCCGATCTTCGCCTGACCCTTCCACGCGCGCAGGCCCTCCAGGCCGAACGCGATGAAGCCGCGCAACGCCCCGCCTTCACCGTGGGCGCGACGCTGGAAAACGCCTTCGGCACCGGCGATTACGCCGCGCTCGATTCGGCCGAAGCGACGCTGACGCTCGCGTCCGTGCTCGAACGCGGCGGCAAGCGCGACGCTCGCCTCGCGCTCGCGCAGGGCCGCATCGATTCGCTCGCCGTGCAGCGCGAAGCCACGCGCCTGGACCTGCTGGCCGAGACCGCACGCCGACATCTCGCCGTCGTCGCCGCGCAGCGCAATGCCGACATCGCGAACGCCGACATCGAACAACGTCGTCGCGCCGTCTCTGCCGCACGCGAACGCATGAACGCCGGCGGCGCGCCCGAGTCGGTCATGCTCACCGCGCAGGCCGCCCTGGCGAAGTCCGAACTGGATCTCCGTCGCGCGCAGCAGGCAGGCGTCGCGGCGAAGCAGCACCTCGCCGCGCTATGGGGCGAGCGCGAGCCGCGCTTCGATCTCGTCGCTGGCGACCCGCTCGCCCTGCCCGCCATCGCCGATTTCGACGTACTCGCGCGCGACCTGCAAGGCACGCCCGAACTGCGCGTCTTCGCCGACCGCCAGCGCATCGCCGAAGCACGCGTACGACTCGCCGAAACGCAACGCAGCGCCGACATCGAATGGCAGGTCGGCGCGCGCTGGCTCAATGCGAGCGAGGACATGGCGCTGATCGCGAGCGCATCGATCCCGCTCGGCGCCGCGCGTCGTGCGGAGCCGGGCATCCGTGCGGCGCAGTCCGAACTCGCCGCGCTTGAGATCGAACGCGAATCGCAGGACCTGTCGCTGTATTCCACGCTGGTCGAAGCGCACGGGCGATACCGCGTCGCGCAGCTGGAGGTGCTGCGCCTGGGCGAGGACGTGCTGCCTCGACTGCAACGCGCCGAAACCGCCGCCGAACGCGCTTGGCGCGCCGGCGCGACGACCTACCTGGAGTGGTCGCAGCTGCAATCCGAACGCACCGCGATGCGCCACCAGCAACTCGACGCCGCGCTCGATGCGCAGCGCGCCCTCATCGAAATCCAGCGACTGACCGGCCAGGCCCTCGTGCAGCCGGCGCGCCCCATGGAAACGGGAGTTTCACCGTGAAGATCCGACTCATCGCTGCATTCATCGCGCTGGCGCTGGCCGGGTGCGGAAACCCCGGCACCACGGACGAAGCCGGCCACGATCACGCCGCCGAAGGCGCGCACGAGGAAACCGAAGCGCGCGGCGAGCACGGCGGCCGCCTGCTCAAGCAGGACGACATCGCCGTCGAACTGGCCATCGCCGAGGACGGCACGCCGCCGAAGTACGAAGCCTGGCTCTACCGCGACGGCAAACCGCTGCCCGCGAAGGTCGGCGAAGTCGACGTCGCGCTCGTGCGGCTGGGCGACGCGCGCGAAACGCATGCGCTGCGCGCACGCAAGGACGGCCGGCTCATGGCCGAGTCCATCGTCACCGAGCCCCACTCCTTCGACGTCGCCGTCACCGCGCGCATCGACGGCCGCACGCTGCGCTGGACGTTCCCCAGCTACGAAGGCCGCACCGTCATCGCCGCGGATGTCGCCCGCGAATCGGGCATCCGTGTCGCGAAGGCCGGGCCGGGCGTGATCGCCGACGAACACGAAGTGCAGGGCCTGCTCACGCCGGTGGAAGGCCGCGTCGCCAGCGCGATGGCGCGATTCCCGGGCCCGATCCGCGCCCTCCGCGCCAACGTCGGCGACGCCGTGCGCGCAGGCCAGCCGCTGGCGTCCATCGAAAGCAACATGAGCCTGACGACGTACACCGTCGCCGCGCCGATCTCCGGCGTCGTGCTTGCGCGCAACGCCGCCGTCGGTGCCGTCGCGAGCGAAGGCGCGCCGCTGTTCGAGATCGCCGACCTGTCGAAGCTGTGGGTGGACCTGCACGTCTTCGGTGCCGATGCGACGCACCTTCGCGCGGGCGTGCCGGTCACGGTGACGCGCATGAGCGACGGCGTGCGTGCTCAAACGACGCTTGAACGCGTGCTGCCCGGCACCGCCACCGCGAGCCAGAGCACGGTCGCGCGCGCGACGCTCGACAACGCCGACGGCCTCTGGCGCCCCGGTTCGGCGGTAAGCGCGAAGGTCACCGTCGCGCAGCAGCCGGTCGCGCTGGCGGTTCCCCTGTCTGCATTGCAGACCTTCCGCGACTGGGAGGTGGCGTTCGTTCGCGTCGGCGATACGTACGAAGTGCGTCCGCTCGAACTCGGCCGTCGCGATGCGACGCAGGTCGAAGTGCTTTCGGGATTGCGCGTCGGCGATGCGGTCGTCGTCGAACAGAGCTACCTGGTGAAGGCGGACATCGAGAAGTCGGGGGCATCGCATGACCACTGACGCCGGCTTCCTCGAGAAACTCATCCGGTTCGCGATCCGCCATCGCTGGCTGATGATGGCATTGACCGCGGCGCTGATCGCGGTGGGCGTGTGGAGCTTCCAGCGCCTGCCCATCGACGCGACGCCCGACATCACCAACGTGCAGGTGCAGATCAACACCGAAGCGCCCGGCTATTCGCCGCTGGAGTCCGAACAGCGCGTCACCTACCCCATCGAAACCGCGCTGGCCGGGTTGCCGAAGCTCGACTACACGCGTTCGCTCTCGCGCTATGGGCTGTCGCAGGTGACCGTCGTCTTCAAGGACGGCACGGACCTGTTCTTCGCGCGCCAGCAGGTGGCCGAGCGGTTGCAGCAGGTGAAATCGCAACTGCCCGCCGGACTGGAGCCGGAGCTCGGGCCCATCGCGACGGGATTGGGCGAGATCTTCATGTACACCGTCGAGGCGGACCCCGCCGCGCGCAAGCGCGACGGCACGCCGTGGACATCGACCGACCTTCGCACGCTGCAGGACTGGGTCGTGCGCCCGCAGCTGCGCAACACGCCCGGCGTCACCGAGGTGAACACCATCGGCGGCTACGCGCGGCAGGTGCACATCACGCCCGATCCCGCACGCCTGGTCGCGCTGGGCTTCGGCCTGCGCGACGTCGTCAGCGCGGTGGCGGCGAACAACCGCAACGTCGGCGCGGGGTACATCGAACGCAACGGCCAGCAGTTCCTCGTGCGCGTGCCAGGACAGGTGGCCGACCTGGATGCGATCCGCGACATCGTGCTCGACCGCCGCGACGGCGTACCGATCCGCGTTCGCGATGTCGCGCAGGTCGACGAAGGCCCAGAACTGCGCAACGGCGCGGCGACGCAGGACGGCCGCGAGGTCGTGCTCGGCACGGTGTTCATGCTGGTCGGCGCGAACAGCCGCGACGTCGCGCAGGCCGCGGCGGCGAAGGTGGAAGCCGCCAACGCGAGCCTGCCGGCCGGCGTGAAGGCGCACGCCGTCTACGACCGCACCGCGCTGGTCGACCGCACCATCGCCACGGTGACGAAGAACCTCGTCGAAGGCGCGCTGCTGGTCGTCGTCGTGCTGTTCCTGCTGCTGGGCAACCTGCGCGCGGCGTTGATCACCGCCGCCGTGATCCCGCTGTCGATGCTGTTCACCATGACCGGCATGGTGCGCGGCGGCGTGTCGGGCAACCTGATGAGCCTTGGCGCGCTGGATTTCGGCCTGATCGTCGACGGTGCGGTGATCATCGTGGAGAACTGCCTGCGCCGTTTCGGCGAAGCGCAGCATGCGCTCGCGCGCGAACTCACGGACGAGGAACGGTTCGACGTGACCGCATCGGCGACGGCGGAAGTCATCCGCCCGAGCCTGTTCGGCCTGGGCATCATCACCGCGGTGTATCTGCCGATCTTCGCCCTCACCGGCATCGAGGGAAAGATGTTCCACCCGATGGCGATCACGGTGGTGCTGGCATTGACCGGCGCGATGCTGCTGTCGCTGACTTTCGTTCCGGCGGCGATCGCGCTGTGCATGCGCGGGCGCGTCGCGGAGAAGGAGAGCCGCGCGATCGCATTCGCACAGCGCATGTATCGACCGGCGCTGTCGTGGTCGCTGTCGCATCGCGGCGTGGTGGTCGGTGCCGCGGCCACGCTGCTGGTGGGCTGCACACTGCTGCTGACGCGGCTGGGCACGGAGTTCATCCCGAGCCTGGACGAAGGCGATGTCACCGTGCACGCGATGCGCATCCCCGGCACCAGCCTGAGCCAGGCGGTGACGATGCAGGCGCAACTGGAACGCAGCTTCAAGTCGTTGCCGGAAGTGGAGCGCGTCTTCAGCAAGATCGGTACGGCGGAGATCGCCAACGATCCGATGCCGCCCTCGGTCACCGACACCTATGTGATGCTGAAACCGCGCGACGCGTGGCCCGACCCGCGCAAACCCCGGACGCAGCTGCTGGCCGAACTCGAAGCCGTCGCGCAGCGCCTGCCCGGCAACAACTACGAGTTCACCCAGCCCATCCAGATGCGCATGAACGAGCTGATTTCCGGCGTGCGCGCGGACGTCGCGGTGAAGGTGTACGGCGACGACCTCGACACGCTGGTGCGCGTGGCGCGCGACGTGGAAGCGGTGATGAACACCGTGCCAGGCGCGGCCGACGTGAAGAGCGAGCAGGCCACCGGCCTGCCGCTGTTGTCGATCACGCCGGATCGTCGGGCGCTCGCTGGATACGGGCTCAACCCCGGGGACGTGCAGGACACCGTGGCGACCGCGATCGGCGGCGAAGTGGCCGGGCAGTTGTTCGAAGGCGACCGCCGTTTCGACATCGTCGTGCGCCTGCCCGAGGCATTGCGTTCCGATCCCGCGCGCCTGGCCGACCTGCCGATTCCGCTGCGAGCGGACGGCAATGCGGACGAATCCAGCCGCGATGCGACGTGGGCCTCGGGCGCGCCGCGCACGGTGCCGCTGCGCGAGGTGGCGAAGATCGACACCGTGCTCGGCCCGAACCAGGTGAACCGCGAGGACGGCAAGCGCCGCGTGGTGGTCACGGCCAACGTGCGCGGTCGCGACCTCGGCGGTTTCGTCGACGAACTCCAGCAGCGGCTGCAACGCGACGTGACGCTGCCGTCCGGTTACTGGCTCGGCTACGGCGGCACGTTCGAGCAGCTGATCTCGGCCAGCCAGCGCCTGGCGGTGGTGGTTCCGCTCACGCTCGCGGTGATCCTGGCGCTGCTGTTCTGGGCGTTCGGCTCGGCGAAGGACGCGGCGCTGGTGTTCAGCGGCGTGCCACTGGCGTTGACCGGCGGCGTGATCGCGCTGGCGCTGCGCGGGATTCCCTTGTCGATCTCGGCGGGCGTGGGCTTCATCGCGCTGTCGGGCGTCGCCGTGCTCAACGGGCTGGTGCTGGTGAGCTTCATACGTCGCCTGCGCGAAGACGGAACGCCGCTCCGCGAGGCCATCGTCGATGGCGCGCTGGGACGGTTGCGCCCGGTGTTGATGACGGCGCTGGTGGCATCGCTGGGCTTCGTGCCGATGGCGTTGAACGTCGGTGCGGGTTCGGAAGTGCAGCGGCCGCTGGCGACGGTGGTGATCGGCGGCATCGTCTCGTCCACGCTGCTCACGCTACTGGTGTTGCCTGCGCTGTATGCGTGGGCGCATCGGCGCAGCAGGTAACGCATCAGCTGTAGCCCGGGTAAGCGAAGCTCACCCGGGCTACGAAAGCTCAGCCACTGGCTGGCGCGTCGGGGCACGGCGCGCCGGCATCCATCCAGGTGCGGAATGCGCGCACGAACTCGTCGTGCGGCACCGGCACGGGCACGCGGTTGCCGCCCGGCGCCCAGCCCCACAGCACGAGTTTGTCCTCGGCGACGTGCTTGAACATCGCTTCCATGTCGCGCCCGCCGTTGCGCTTGCGGTCCTGGATCATCGAGCACAGCTCGTGCGACGGAACGCCGATCCACGCCATCTTCTGGTCTGGCGGTGGCAGCGCCCAGTGCGGCGCGCCCGGTGGCGCGTGCGGGCCATAGCTTTCGGGAAGGTTGGCTTCGCCATGGCAGGCCGCGCACGGCAGGCCCGGCGCGCCCTCGCCTTTCGGTCCGCGCACGACGTTCATCATGTGCGGCTTCTGAGTATCGAACTGCAGCGGCGCGTCGCCCGGGATGTGGCAGTTGCTGCAACGCGGATGCTGGAAGACCTTCTCGACCGTGGAAAACGCGGCCAGCGCCTGCGCCTTCTGCTGCGGATCGACCTTCGGCGCGCACGCAGCCAGCAGCGTGAGGGAGGCCAGTGCAACGAAGCGGAAATCCCGCATGGCGTTCTCCTCAGGCGACATTGGCAGGCAGGCGCAGCGGCAGTTCGCGAAGCCGGTGTCCGGTGAGCGCGAAGATCGCGTTGGCGACGGCCGGCGCGATCGGCGGCGTGCCGGGTTCGCCGGCGCCGCCCATCTTTTCGGTGCTGGCAACGATATGCACGTCGACCTGCGGCATCTCGTCCATGCGCAGCACGCGGTAGTCGTGGAAGTTGGATTCCTGCACTTGGCCGTCCTTGAAGCTGAGCGCGCTGTGCAGCGCCGCACCCAGGCCGAAGGCGATGCCCGATTCCATCTGCGCGCGCACGCCTTCGGGATTCACCGCGATGCCGCAGTCGATCGCGCACACCACGCGATGCACGCGCACCGGATGACGCAGGCCGGGGTTCGGATCGATGGAGATTTCCGCCACCTGCGCGATGAAACTGCCGAAGGACTCGTGCACCGCCACGCCACGCGCGCGGCCTTGTGGCAGCGGCGAACCCCAGCCGGATTTCTCTGCCGCGAGATCCAGCGCCGCCAGATGCCGTGGGTGCCTGGCGAGCAGCGCGCGACGGTACTCGACCGGATCCTGCTTCGCCTCGTGCGCGAGTTCGTCGATCAGGCTTTCCATCACGAACCCGTTGTAGCTGTGGCCGACCGAGCGCCACCACAGCACCGGAATGCCCGTGCGCGGCGAATGCAGTTCGACGCGGTGATCGGTGAGGTCGACGATGTACGGCGAATCGACGACGCCTTCGACCGACGTACCATCGATGCCGCCCTTCACCATCGCCGCCTCGAACGGCGAGCCGATCAGGATCGACTGCCCCACCAGCACGTGATGCCACGCGAGGGGCTTGCCCGCGTCGTCGAGCGCGATGCGCGCCTGCTGCACGTACATCGGCCGGTAGTAGCCGCCGCGGATGTCGTCCTCGCGCGTCCACACCGTTTTCACTGGTTTCCCGGCCGCTTTCGCCACTTCGACCGCTTCGCTGACGAAGTCGGACGTCGGCGTCGCGCGGCGGCCGAAAGCGCCGCCGAGGAAGGTCGTATGGATGTGCACGTTCGCCGGCGCGATGCCGAGGATCTTCGACGCGACCTGCTGGTCCAGCGTCTGGAACTGCGTGCCGGTCCAGATATCGCACACGCCGTTCTCGAACTTCACCGTGGCGTTGAGCGGTTCCATCGGCGCATGCGCGAGATAAGGGACGTGGTATTCGGCTTCGAGCGTGCGAGATGCCTTCGTCAGCGCGATCTTCGCATCGCCCGCCTGTTTGGCGATCGCGCCGTCGGTGAGCGCAAGGGCGCGGAACTGCTCGCGCAGCGCGGCCGTGTCGAGCGCGGCATTGGGGCCGTTGTCCCATTCGACCTTGAGCGCATCGCGGCCGAGTTTCGCCGCCCAGTAGTGGTCGGCGACCACCGCCACGCCGGTCGGCACCTGCACGACATCGCGCACGCCGGACACGGCCTTTGCCGCCGTCGCATCGAAGGATTTCACCGTTCCGCCGAACACCGGCGCACGCGCGACCACCGCCGTGAGCAGGCCGTCGAACTGCACGTCCATGCCGAACTGCGCGCGGCCGGAGATCTTCTCCGGCGTGTCCAGTCGCTTCGTCGGATGGCCGATGAGCTTCCAGTCCTTCGCGTCCTTCAATGCGACCTTCGCGGGGGCCTTCAGCGTGGCCGCCTGCACGGCGAGTTCACCGTAGCGCGCGCGCTGATCGCCTGCGATGGCAGTGCCGCTCTCCGTGCGCACCTGCCCGACCGGAACGTTGAATTTCTGCGCGGCGGCGGCGACGAGCAGCGCGCGTGCGGTGGCGCCGGCCTGGCGGTAGCGGTCGAACTCGGACCACGTCGTCGTCGAGCCGCCGGTCATCTGCATGCCGAATGCGGTGTGGGCGTAGGGCGGCGCGGCCGGCGCGTGTTCGACGCGGATGCGCGTCCAGTCGGCGTCGAGTTCCTCCGCGACCAGCATCGCCAGCGTGGTCCAGATGCCCTGGCCCATTTCCGAATGCGCGAGCAGCACGGTGACGCTGTCGTCGGGCGCGATGCGCAGGTAGGCGTTGGGTTGCAGGCCGTTGGACGCCGCGGCCGCCTCTTCGGGCGCGGCCTGCGCGAAGCGGCGCGCACCGGGGACGACGAAGGCGACGACGAGGCCGGCGCCTATCGTCGCGGTGGATTTGAGGAACTGGCGGCGGGAGGGGTTCAGGCGTGCGTTCATTGCGTGCTCCGTTCTTTGCATTTCCCTTCTCCCGCGCGCGGGAGAAGGTGCCCGGAGGGCGGATGAGGGCGGACGGAGTTGCAAGGCCTCGAACTCGGGGTGCGGAACTGCACCGGTGGTTCGAACTTGAAGCTCCATCGGCCCTCACCCCAGCCCTCTCCCGCGAGCGGGAGAGGGGGAACATCAGAGGAGTCAGGCGTCCGCTTTCCCGATCTCAGCCGCCCGATGCACCGCCGCACGAATGCGCTGGTACGTCCCGCAGCGGCAGATGTTCCCGGACAGCGCCTGGTCGATGTCGGCATCGTTCGGCGCCTGCACCTTCGCCAGCAGCGCGGCGGCGGACATGATCTGGCCGGACTGGCAATAACCGCACTGCACGACGTCCAGCTCCGTCCAGGCGCGCTGCACCGGATGCATGCCGTCCTTGGACAGTCCTTCGATGGTGGTGATGGCGTGGCCTTCGACCGCCGACACCGGCGTGACGCAGGCGCGTCGCGGGGCGCCGTCGACGTGCACCGTGCAGGCGCCGCATTGCGCGATGCCGCAGCCGAACTTGGTACCGGTGAGATGGAGGACGTCGCGCAATACCCACAACAGGGGCATGTCGGGAGGCGCGTCGATGACGTGCTCGGTGCCGTTCACTTGCAGCTTCATGGAATCCCTCGCGGCGGCTGGGGCGACCAAGTCCCACCTTCGGCTGGAACGGCGGAACGGACCGCTACAGTAGACCTTCGCCGTCGAAGGGATCGTTAGCCCGTTCGTCGCCGATCCTTGCCCGATCCTCCAGCGACGCGTCGCTGCGCGCCGCCGCTCCCTTACGCTGCGATCACGCTCCCGCGCCGGCCCACCGCCGATCCTTCCCGAATGGACCTTTCGCGACTCCCCGACGGCGCCTCCGCCTTTCCCTCCGCGCTGCCGGCCGGTGGCGCGCGCGCCGTGCTCGATGCTTCCGTCGCCGCGCTGCGACGCGGCATCCCGGCAACGCTCGCCCTTGTGCTGGAAACCAGTGGTTCGACCTACGTGCGAGCCGGCGCGATGGCGCTGTTCGATGGAGATCGCGCGCAGGTCGGCTGGCTCAGCGGCGGCTGCCTGGAACCGGAGATCGCCCAGCGCGCCGATGAAGCCGTGCGCGCGGTGCACCTTGATTTCATGGAGATCGACACGCGCTTCGACGAAGACCTGCTGTCGGGTTCGGCCATCGGATGCCGCGGCCGGCTGCGCATCGCGCTGCTGCCGCTGGCGGCGCTGCGCGACTGGACCGCGCAGGTGGCGGCGTGGCGCGATGGCGAAGCGCTGCGCCTGAATGTCGCGGTCGACGGCACCGTCGACATCGTCACAGGCGAACACGCGACGACGCATCGCCTGCGCGCGAACACGCCTACGTGGCCGGATGCGCAATCGCACTGGTCGCTGACCGTGCCCGCGGCGGCGTCGGTGATCCTGTTCGGCGCCGGGCCGGAAACGCCGTTCGTGCTGCCGATGCTTCGCGCGCTAGGCGCGACGACGACGCTGGTCGAACGGCGTCCGCGCTGGAGCGACGCCGGCGTGCTGGCCGACCACGCACTCGCGCTCACGCCGACCCAGGCGCTGTCCGGGCCGCTGCGCCGGCACGACGTCGCGCTGGTGATGCACCACAATTTCGAACTCGACCGCGAAGCGCTGCACGGCCTCGCCGCGGCGCCGATCGGGTTCGTCGGACTGCTCGGCCCGGTACGCCGTCGCGACGACCTCTTCCGCGTGCTTCCGCCAGACGCGCGCGAAGCGCTGATGTCGCGCCTGCATTCACCCGTCGGCCTGCACCTGGGCGGAAGCGGGCCGGAGGCGATCGCGCTGAGCATCGCCGCGCAGCTGCAGCGTCACCTGCACGGCACGCCCGCGTGAAACACCACGCGGCGATCGTGCTGGCAGCCGGCGGCAGCACGCGCCTGGGTCGGCCGAAACAGCTGCTCACGCGCGATGGCGAAGCGCTGGTGCATCGCGCGGTGCGACTGGCGGCGGCGACGCATCCATCGCGGCTGGTGGTCGTCACTGGCGCCTACGCGCACGAGGTGGCGACGGCGTTGCAGGTGATCGCGATCGATCTTCGCGTGGAGCTGGTCGTCAATCCCGATTGGGCGCAGGGGCTGTCCACCAGCCTCGCCGCCGCGGCGCACGCGCTGCGCGATACCGACGCGCCCGCGCTGATCCTGGTCTGCGATCAGCCCGCGTTGCAGAAGCACCATCTGCGCGAACTGCTCGACGGCGCCGCGCATTCGCCCTCGGGTTGCGCGGCGACGCGGCATGGCGACCGGCTCGGCGTTCCGGCGGTGGTCAGCGCGCGAATGTTGCATGGCGCCATCGATTTGCGCGGAGACGTCGGCCTGGGCGCGCGACTGAGCGCGCTGGACGATGTGTGGACGCTGGACGCGCCGGAGCTCGCACTCGACCTGGATACGCCCGACGACGTGGCGCAGGCCATCGCGCGAGGCTGGCTGGACGACGGCCACGCGCGGGATTGAGCTACGGGATTGAAGCGCGGCTCGAAGCGCGGGATGACGTGCGGAATCAAGCCGCGACGCGTTCGACATCGCACGAATGAACAAGGGCAGGAACCAGAGGCGGGAGAGGCATGCCTCTTCCACCGCTCGTTCCTGCCCTTATCCGTTACAGCATCAACAGGATGCGGCCGCTTTCGCGCGCCGCATCCCGCGCGGTCATCAGGCCGCGGCGTCCTTCAGCTTCTTCAGCGGACGGACCTTGACCTTCACCGTGGCCGGCTTGGCAGCGAACCACTGCTCTTCCTTGGTGAACGGGTTGATGCCCTTGCGCTTCGGCTTGGCCGCAACGCTGACGGCGGTGATCTTCAGCAGACCCGGCAGGGTGAACGCACCAGCGCCCTTCTTGCTGACCGACGCGTGGACGGCGCCTTCCAGCGCGGCCAGCACGTTGCGGACGTCCTTGGCGACCACGCCCGTCGTTTCCGACAGGTGCGCGACCAGACCCGACTTGGACAGCACTTCCTTGATCGGCTTCGGAGCGGCCGGCTTGGCAGCGGCCTTCTTCGGGGCGGCCTTCTTTGCCACTTTCTTCGTCTTCGCCATATGTGTCTCGTGATACTCGATGGTTGATGGATGCCCG
>Ga0209050_1002113_pt1 | contig 18129 bp, 7 predicted proteins | sample Araplavi_mTSA_r2_FD_184276 | JGI IMG/M metagenome (GOLD analysis project Ga0209050, IMG submission 184276) | Arabidopsis root microbial communities from North Carolina, USA - plate scrape MF_Cvi_mTSA_r2 (SPAdes) (version 2) | ecosystem: Host-associated > Plants > Roots > Endosphere | place: USA... | reverse complement strand
TGCGCGCCTCTGGTGGCCGCTGGTGGCCGCGCGCACTTTAACGCTTATCTCGCCGCTGCCACGACGCGCCGGAGCCTTCAAGACTACTGGACTCAGTTTGACGTTGGCTATGGCCTGTATGGCTGGGATCTGGGCCAAGGCGTATGGTTTGCGGCAAATTCCCTCTACGGATCCTTAAGGAGTTCGGTCAAGCTTACGAGTGCCCTTTCCTCGATGGATGCAAACATGTTTGACAATGTTCCGCAATCTGTCAAAGCACTGGCGGGCGCGGTCATCGCTGGGGCTACGGTAGTCCAAAATGCAACCTACACGGTCGCGTTGACTTCCAATGTTGCGCGGTTCTCTCACAACCTTGTGAATGCAAGGGCGAATCGGGATATTAGCAAGCATCTGGTGCTTAAAGCTCAGGCACTTGAGGATGAAATCAGGCGCAATGCCTTGCTCAATAGCGCCAGCACTTTTTTCCTGGCGGAACAAGCCCAGCAGCCCATTGGCCCTGTCCAGCCAGCTTCCGTTAGAGCTGGGATTTACGGTGGCGAGCTTTGGCGTGGCGCCGCCAGCTATGCACGAGCGCTGGGGGGGGGCAGGTATGTGGGGAACGTGAACAATGTTCCCCCCGTAGACGGCGACACTCCTGTATCAGCCTGTCAAAACCCGGATAGTGACCTATGCAGGGCTACCCAGAGCCTGGAAAATTTTCAATCAGCCTGTCAAAACCCGGATAGTGACGCGTGTAAGGCTGCCATGCAGAGCCGATATCCATCAGCCTGTCAAAACCCGGAGAGTGACGCATGTAAGGCTTTAGTTCAGGGCATTGCAATTCATCAAAAGGCTGAGGACGCGGAAGCTGTTGCAGGGGCTACAGCTCAGGGCGCGGCAACTGTTAAATCAGCCTGTGAAGGGCCGAATATCACGAGTACTGCATGTAAGGCTGCCATAGAGCGCCAGAAGAATCTTCGATCGACCTGTCAGAAACCGGATAGTGCCGCATGCAAGGCGGCCATCCAGGCAATTACCAGCGGCTGACAAGAGAAGTGCAGGAGGATGCGATGTCACCCTTTCCCCGATTGAAAAATCATGCGCTCCTCGCACTCGGCGTGCCCCGCCGCCGGCTGCCTGCCGGCCGGGCGCGCCCAAGCGCCAGGGGCTTTACCCTGGTCGAGATGTCGATGGTGCTGGTCGTCATTGCCGTCATTGTCGGAGCGATCACGGTCGGCAATGATGTTTTGCGCCACGCGCATGGGCAGAGGATTTTTTCCGAGTTCATTATGGGCTGGAGCAGCGCTTTTTCCCGCTACGTCTCAACTGCCCACGTTGTTCCAGGCGATACCCCTGCTACGCCGACGAATCGCATTCTCGCTGCGCTCAATGTGCCGCTTTGCAACAATCCCGGCGCGCCGCAGCTCAGCAATATCTTTCTTGCGCAATCGGTGGCGTTGCCCTCTGGGGGCGGGCCAGGGGAAGAAGACCGCTTTATATACCAGGACAGCAATGGCTCGCCCCACGAACTCCGGGTGTGCTTCAAGACTGACAACTGGTCTGTTCCCGCGACTGGGCCCGGGGCCGTGGTGGGGCACTACGTTCTTGTTGAACGGCATGTCATGCACATCACGGGACTCACCTCTGAGCTTGCTTTGCAGCTGGACACCTTGATTGATGGACGGCTGGATGCCCGGTTTGGGAAATTTCGCAGACGGGATTTGGCGACCAACACCGGGGCCGCCAGCGTTGCCTGGGATCCGGTCAAACTGAATCTCGGGGAAGCCAATATTGGCGAAGTTGATGCTTATCTGGAAGTGAATTAGGCCAGGCGGCAAGGGCGGCCGGCAATCGCGGACGCACTTGGCAAAAAAACGTGCCGGTCTTCTGCGAAGTAGAAGAAGCCGCGCCGCCGGCCCGGCGAATATCCCCTTGAAGCAGCGGCGATGCGGCGAGCGAGGCCCTCGACTTTGTGCGTCCCGGCCAGGAAATCGCCGTCAGGCTCGAAAACTTTCCCTTCACCCTCTGCGGTGCAATACCCGGCGCAATACCCGGCGTGATCACCGGCGTGCTCGCCGACGTGCCGCGTGATGCCATAGCCGGCGACAAGCGCGGTCTGCTCCAAGCCGTTCGCATGCCGCTCTCGCGCACCCGCTTCGCGGTTGGCGGGTAGACGCCTCGCTGGCCCCCCGGCATCGTGGCCCATGCCGCAATCAGGACCGGCAGGCGCCGGGTGATCGCTTTTTTTTGGGGCCCTTTGCTGCAGGCGCAAGAAGGTTTGCGCGGATGCCAGGCGTGGCTGCGCGGAGAGATCGGCCTTCCATGGCACCAGGAACGAATCAATTTCCAAAGTAAGCAACAAAGATTGTCCGCAGAAAGACTATCTCGAAAAAACTTCGTAAGGGCTATCGATAAGCTGAAACCTGTTTTTGCTTCTTGCTTGCTTTTATGGCTTTAGTCGCTCTATGCAACACGTCTTCTGGAGTGCTCAGCGATTTATCCATGAACTTGTTTGTCTTTCAGACTTTCGTTGAACGGGACGGCCATTGTGAAAAAAACATCTGCGAAAAAAGTACTTTGTGCCGCTACAGCCGCGTGCCTTGTGGTCCGAACCGTGTGGATCGTTGGCTGATTCTCCCGACAGCCCTCCCCGTATCCCCATGAAAGTCCTGATCCCCCTGGTGTTTGTGTCCCTGGCCCTGTGCGCCCCTGCACACGCGCAGAGTGAGATCTCCGTACCGGCCTTTGGGCCTGCGGAGTCCGCGGGCATCCGGCTCGCCATGACGGCGCTTTGCAGCACCTGCGGCACGCTGCATGCACAGGCCGACGAGGCCGCACCCGACCCCCAAGCCACCGAAAGCCTGGGCCTGCGCCAGCTGCTGCAAATGGCCATCGAGACGCATCCCACCATCGCCAGCGCGCGCTTTGACCAGCAATCCGCGCAAAGCATGATCGAAGCCGCCCGCCAGCAGTTCTTTCCCGCTCCCGGCGTGCAGAACGATTCATTGTCCGGGCGCAGCGCGACCACCTTCCGCCTGACCCAGCCCCTATGGACGGGCGGCAGGCTGACCGCCGACCTGCGGCTCTCCGAGCTGCGCGAACTGCGCGCCCGCGAAGCTATTTCAGAAGCGCAGATCACGCTGGCAACGCGCATGGCGGGCATCGCCCAGTCTTACCTGCTGAACGCAGGCCGCCGTATTGCCCAGGAGCGCAACGTGAGAACACTGAGCGACCTCTTGCGCATGATCGAACGGCGCAGCCGGGCGGAGGTCTCCGCCACCGCGGACGTCAACATGGTGCGCACGCGGCTTGCGCAAGCCCAGGCCGACCTCGAATCCTTCCGCGCACTGGAGAATTCCGCCCTGGCGCAACTGGGCAGCGCGATAGGGCGGCCCCTGCAGCCGGGCGCGCTCGAGATGCCGCCGGCTCCGCCGCGCCCGCCCATGCTCGCGCGGCTTCTTGAGCGCGCCGCGCAAGACAACCCCCAGGTACGCCTCGCTGAAATCGACACACGCCTGGCCGCCATCGAGATAGACCGAACGCGCGCCGCCATGTGGCCGACGGTGTCCTTGCGGCTGGAGCGCCAGGTCGGCGAATACCTGGGTTCCGCCGCAGCCGGAAACCGCGTTTTTGTGTCCATGCAGTATTCGCCGGGGTCGGGCTTGTCGCTGAGTTCCCAGATCGAGGCTGCCGAACAACGCCTGTCGGCAGTGCAGCGAAGCGCCGAAGCCCACCAGCGCGACGTTACCGAACGCGTCGAGTCCGAGTGGCGCGACCTCGAATCGACGCAACGGCGCCTGCCGGAGCTGCAGCGCAGCCGCGAAGGCGCCGTCGAGGTGCTGGAGTCCAACCGGCGCCTGTTCGTCAGCGGCCGCCGCAGCTGGATTGACCTGCTCAACTCCGTGCGCGAGATTGCGCAAGCCGAGCAGTCCGAGGCCGAAGCCCGGGCCATCGGTATCGGTGCCTATTACCGCCTGGGCCTGTTGCTCGGCATCCCCATGTGGTCTCCAGAAAGCGAGCTTCCGTGAATTCCTCACCGCCCAAGAGCGCAGCCTCTACCGTCACGCGCAGCGTGCTGTGGCTGGCACGCCGTCTGCCCGACATCGTCAAGGACCTGCGGCCCCTGCAATCCCACATGATGGCCGAACTCGAAGGCCGCTTGATGGCCCTGCAGGAAAAAAGCGTCACCCGAGATGGCCTGCGGGACTGCGTCGACTACGCCTTCCGGTCCATGGGCGTGCGCTCGCAATCCTGGGTCGAAGGCCACGCGGCGGCCAAACTGCCCGCCGCGGCCATCCACCCCGACGCCGGCGCCTTCATCCTGCACCAGCACACGCCCTCCGGTGGCTGGCTGCTGGAGGATGCCAACGGCCGCAGGCACGTCACCGTGCTGCCCCAGGGCGCGCTCTATACCGAAATCCACACAAGCCAGGCCGAGGGGCTCAAGTTCCATCGCACGGCCGGCGAGCTGTTTCGCGGCGCGCTGCGCGACAACCGGCGCTACTTCTTCCACGCAGCCATCGCTTCGGTGGTGATCAACCTGTTCGGACTGTTGACCTCTCTTTACAGCATGCAGGTCTACGACCGCGTGATCCCCACCCAGGGCCTGGCCACGCTCTACGCGCTGACGGCCGGCATTGCCGTCGGCATTTTGCTGGAGTTGATCGCCAAATTCGCGCGCGCGGCCATCACCGAACACTCGATCAGGTCCATGGACCTCGACCTCTCGCACAGCATCTTCGAGCGCCTGCTGCGCGTGCGCATGGACCAGTTCCCCGCCAGCGTCGGCACCCTGTCAGCCCAGCTGCGCAGTTACGAAATGATCCGCTCATTCGCCTCATCGGTCACGCTTTACCTGCTGGTCGACACGCCGTTCGCGCTGCTCTTTCTGGGCATGATCTATTTGCTGGGCGGGCCTCTGGTCGCCGCCGTGCCGGTGGTGTTTTTCATCGTCGCGTTGGCGGTCGGTTTTCTGTTTCGCAGCGGCATGGAGCGCCACGCGCTCTCCGGCCAGGCCGCTTCCAACCGCAAGCTGGGCCTGCTGGTCGAAGCGGTGGAGGGCGCGGAATCCATCAAGGCCAGCGGCGCCGGCTGGCAGTTCCTGGCGCGCTGGAACGGCCTGACCCGCATCAACGTCGACGAAGACATGCGCCTGCGCCACCTGGGCGAGTCGGCCAGTTATTACGCCGGTTTCCTGCAGCAGATCAGCTACGTGCTGCTGGTCGCCACCGGCGCCTATGTGGCGTCTACGTCCACTTCACTCACGGCCGGCGGCATCATCGCCTGCTCCATCATCTCGGGCCGTGTGCTGACGCCGGCCGGCATGCTGCCCGGCCTCATGGTCCAGTGGGCCAATGCCAAATCGGCGATGCGCAGCCTTTCGCACATCTTCAGTCTGGAGCAGGACAACCACACCGTCGAACGTCCGCTCGTCATCGACCGCCTGCGCGGCGGGTTCGCGGTCCAGAAGGTCGAGTTCGGCTACCGCGGTCACCCCACGGTGCTGCAGCTCGAGGGTCTGCACATCGCGCCCGGCGAAAAGGTCGGCCTGCTCGGACCGGTCGGCAGCGGCAAGAGCACCCTGCTCAAGCTGTTGTCGGGCATGTACATGCCCTCCAAAGGCCGCGTCTCGCTTGATGGTATCGACTTGCAGCACATCTCGCGGGCCCACCTGAGCGACCGCCTGGGCTACCTGCCGCAAGATGTGCGCCTGTTCGCCGGCACACTGCGCGACAACCTCACCACCGGCGTTGTTGGAAAGACCGAGCAGCATCTTCTTGCTGCTTGCGAACTCACCGGGCTGAACCAGGTGGTGGCCGCGCACCCCAAGGGTTTCGATTTGCCCATCGCCGAAGGCGGGACCGGCGTGTCGGGCGGCCAGAAGCAGTTGATCGCGCTGACCCGCATGTTGCTGGCCGCGCCCGACGTGTGGCTGCTTGACGAACCCACGGCGTCCATGGATGAACCCCTCGAAATGCGCACCATCGCCGCGCTGCGTGCCGGCGTGCAGGTCGACCAGACGCTGATTCTGGTCACGCACAAAACCGCCTTGCTGCAGCTGGTGGACCGGCTGGTCATCCTGTCGCCCAGCGGTGTCGTCCTGGATGGCCCCAAGGCGCAAGTGCTGCAGCAGCTTGCCACCCGGCCCCGCCCGGCGTCCGCCACCCGTTCCGGTGCATCGCTGGAGGCCGTCGCATGAAGAAATCCCTGTCCTTTGAACCGCCGGCCCTGCGCTCGGCACAGCGCATCATCGCCTTGCTGATTCTCATCATCGGGTGTTTCCTGGGGTGGAGCTTGTGGTTCGACGTCGAGCAGATCGCCCGCAGCACCGGCCAGGTGATTGCCAGTTCGCGTACCCAGCTGGTGCAGGCGGCCAACGACGGTGTCATTGAAAAATTCCTGGTGCGCGAAGGCGGTCACGTCAAAAAGGGCGACGTTCTCGTCATGCTCGAACGCGAGCAGGGGCTGGCTTCACTCAGCGACAGCCGCGCCAAGGTTGCCGCCCTCAAGGCCGCGCTGGTACGCCTGCACGCCGAAGTCCTGGGCCGGCCGTTGGTCTTCCCGCCTGAGGTCCAGGCATTCCCGGCTTTTGTCAGCAACCAGACGGAGCTTTTCCAGCGCCGCCAGCGCGCCGTCAACCAGGAGGCCGCCGCGCTGCAGTCCATGCTGGCATCCACGCGCGACGAGCTTTCCATCAGCGAGCCCTTGCTCAAGAGCGGCGACATCTCCCGCGTGGAAATCATCCGCCTGCAAAAGCAGGTCGCGGAACTTGAAGGTCAGATCACCAACCGGCGCAACAAATACTTCCAGGACGCCCAGGCCGAGATGACCAAGGCCGAGGAAGACCTGGCCACCCAGGAACAGGTGCTCGCCGACCGCGCCACCACCTTTGAGCGCACTGAAATCCGCGCGCCCGCCGACGCTACCGTGCGCAACATCCGCTTTACCACCCTTGGCTCTCGCGTCAAGGCAGGCGATGTGGTCATGGAGCTCACGCCCACCGGCAGCGAGCTTGTGGTCGAAGGCAAGTTCAAACCCGCCGACATTGCCAGCATCCGCGTGGGCCAGCCGGCGGTCGTCAAGCTCGACGCCTACGACTATTCCATTTACGGCGTGCTGTCGGGCACCGTGAAGTACGTCAGCGCCGACGCCCTCACCGAAGACACGCGCGCGGGCGAAAACATTTATTACCGCGTTCAGGTGCAGCTTGACCCGGCGCAGCAGCGGCACGGCGCCGGGCACAAGCCGATCGAGATCCAGCCCGGCATGACCGCGAGCATCGACGTCCGTGGCGTCAGCCACTCGATATTCCGTTACCTGACAAAGCCCATCACCAAGACCTTTTCCGAAGCCTTTTCCGAGCGTTGATTTTTCCGATTTTCTCTTTCTTTTTTATTCACTCAGGAGACTTGTAATGAACCAGCAGCCCCACCAAGCCGATACCTCTGTTGCCGCCCACGCGGTTCCGACACACGCAGAATTGCCGGTGATTGTCGCGGCCGCACAGCCGGTCCCTGCGCAGGCTGCTGCCTACAAAGCGCCCACGGCCGCCAAGCCCGTGACGGCCGCCAAGCCGCCCACAGCCGCGGCCGCAATCCAGATGGAGCAGGAAGCGGCCTCCAACCAGGCGCGGCAGGCGGCCGACAAGCTCCTGCGCAAAAAAAGGCTGGGTGAATTCGAGAGCGAACAGGGCGCTGAATCGTCAGCCGATAGCGCTTACGAGGTGGCCGCAGCCGACACCAGCACAAGCACAACTCCTCCGCCCGCGGAAGCCACCGGCGGTACCACGGCTGCCGCTTCTGGTGGCGGCCTGCCCTGGCTTCCCGTCGCCGGTGTCGGGCTGGGCCTGGCTGCCGCCGCCGGTGGCGGCGGCGCCGCTGCTGTTACTGCCGCTGCTGCGGGTTCGAGCAGCTTTGCGGTGAGCATCGCTGCAGTGGCCGGCCCGGTGACCGCTGCGCTCAATTACAAGATTTACGACGCGGCAGGAAATGTGGTGGCATCCGGCGTGACCGATGCCACCGGGAAAATCACCGTCAACCTGGGCAACGCCTACGCCGGCCAGGCCCTGCTGATTTCAATCTCCGACGCCAACGGTGCCGCCGCCGACTACCGTGACGAAGCCACCAATGGCGCTACGAGCCTGGGCGGCACTTCACTGCGCGCCGCCTTCGTGGCCACAGGCTCCGACCAGAGCATCACCGTCAGCCCTATCACCGAGCTGGCCGTCGAAAAAATGGGCATCACCACCAATGCCGCCACGGCCTCCGCTGCCACGGTCACCGCCACCAACGCCTCCGTCGGCACGGCCCTGGGCGTGACCGACATCCTGGGCGCCGTCACCACGGTGCTCAGCGCCGACTACGTGGAAGCCAACGGCATCAATGCAGCCGAAGCCTACGGCCAGGCGCTGGCCAAGCTTTCCGGCCTGGATGCGGCCAATGGCAGCGTGAGCGCCACCCTCGCTCAATTGCTGGCCGCGCTGAACATCGTGGACCCTGCTGTGCGCGCATCGACCCTGGTCACCTTGCTCAATGAGGGCGCGGCCCGCTTTGAGACCGGCCCCAATGCCGGTTCCGCCGCACTGGTGCTGGCTCCCACCTTGGCCATCGCCGACAGCGTCGCCTCCGGCCCCACCAATGCACCGGTCACCTACACCTTCACCTTCAGTGAGGCTGTCACCGGCTTTGACGCGGCCGACGTCACGGTGACCAACGGCACCAAGGGCGTATTCACTGCGGTCAGCACGACGGTCTACACCTTGGTTGTCACCCCCACGGCGAACGCCACGGGGGCGGACATCGGCGTCAGCGTCAATTCGGGACCGAATGGCATTGGCTACCAAACTGTCCTGACCACCAGCATCGTCAAATCCGCGGCCGCCCAGGCCTTCGACACCATAGCCCCCACAGCCACCATTGTTACAGCCGGCTTCTCAGCAGATACCGGCAGCTCGGCAACGGACTTCAATACCGCCACGGCCGCGCAAACCATCTCGGGAACGCTGAGCGCCAACTTGGTGGCCGGCGAAATCGTTCAGGTCTCCACCGACAACGGCGCGACCTGGGCCACGGCCACCACCACGGTCGGTGCCAACACCTGGTCGCTGGCAGCTACGCTTACGGGCAGCAATACGCTGCAAGTGCGCGTCACCGATACAGCCGGCAACTCCGGGCCCGTGCACTCCCAGGTCTATGTGCTGGACACCGTGGCCCCCACGTCCACGGTTGCCACGGCAGCCTTCTCGGCCGACACCGGAAGCTCGGCGACGGATTTCAACACCGCCACGGCCGCGCAGAGCATTTCGGGCACGCTGAGCGCCAACATGGTGGCTGGCGAGATCGTTCAGGTCTCCACCGACAACGGCGCGACCTGGAGCACCGCCACCACCACGGTCGGTGCCAACACCTGGGCGCTGGCTGCCACACTCACGGGCAGCAACACCCTCCAGGTGCGTGTTGCCGATACCGCCGGCAATGCAGGCGCCGTGTTCTCACAGGCCTATGTGCTGGACACTGTCGTGCCCACGGCCACCGTCGTCACGGCCGGTTTTTCGGCCGACACCGGAAGCTCGGCGACTGACTTCAACACCTCGACGGCCGCGCAAACCATCTCGGGCACGCTGAGCGCCAACATGGTAGCTGGTGAAATCGTTCAGGTCTCCACCGACAACGGCGCGACCTGGGCCACGGCCACCACCACGGTCGGTGCCAACACCTGGTCGCTGGCAGCTACGCTCACGGGCAGCAACACCCTCCAGGTGCGTGTTGCCGATACTGCCGGCAATGTAGGCGCCGTGTTCTCGCAAGCCTACGTGCTGGACACTGTCGCACCCACAGTCATTGCCGCCACAGCCGGCTTCTCGGCAGACACCGGCAGCTCGGCGAGCGACTTCAATACCGCCACGGCCGCGCAAACCATCTCGGGCACGCTGAGTGCCAACATGGTGGCCGGCGAGGTCGTTCAGGTCTCCACCGACAATGGCGTCACCTGGAATGCGGCCACCACCACGGTCGGCAGCAACACCTGGTCGCTGGCCGCCACGCTCACGGGCAGCAACACCCTCCAGGTGCGTGTCAGCGATACCGCCGGTAATTCGAGTACGGTATTTTCCCAAGCCTATGTCTTGGACACTGTGGCACCTGTGGTCAACCAGGTTTCCTTCAGTGCAAATGAGAACGGCACCGTCGTCGCCAATCTGGCAGCCACCGATGTGAACGCCGTGACATGGGGTTCGCTGTCAGGCATCGATGCCGCCCTGTTTTCACTCAACGCTGCAGGCGTGCTGGCCTTCGCAGGGGCGAAGAATTTCGAGGCACCCGACGACGCGGGGGCCAATCGCGTCTACGACCTTAGCGTGCAAGCCACCGACACGGCGGGCAATGTCACGACCCAGGCTATCACCGTCAACCTGACAGACGTGAACGAGGCGCCCACCGTGGCCAATGCCATCGCCGACCAGACCTTCCTGGTGGGCGGTGCGGTCGACAGCTTCACCTTTGCGGCCAACACCTTTGCCGACCCCGACACCGGCGCCCCCAACAACACGCTGACCTACACGGCAACCCTGGTCGGTGGGGGTGCATTGCCCGCCTGGCTCAGCTTTGACGCGGGCACCCGCACCTTCAGCGGAAATCCTCCGGTCGATGGCGCCACGACCGTTCGGGTCACCGCCACCGACGGCGGCACAGGCAACCTCAGCGTGTTCGACGACTTCGTGATCAATGCCATTTCCGCACCCGCCATCACCAGCGCGTTCGAGAGCACGGCGGTCGGTAACTTCGACGTGCGCTCCAACATCGTGCTCACGGCCAGCGAGAGCGTGGACCTTACCGGCATCACGGCGGGTACCAAGTTCATTCACATCGTCAACACCGGCGGCACCGGCTACTACGGTGAAAGCACCGTTCATACCTTCGATATCGACGTGACGGACAGCAGCCAGGTCACTATCGTGGGCAACAAGATCACCTTGAACCCGACCTACGACCTGGATCTGTCGAACAACTACCACATCACCGTCGACGCCGGTGCCTTCCATGGTGTCACCAGCGGCCAGGCCAGCATCGCCGTCAGCAGCGTCACGGCCATGGACTTCAGCACCGTCGCGCCGGGAACAACCGACAACATCAGCGCGGCCGTGATGTCGCAAAAAATGGATGCGACCGGCGCCCTGGCCAACAGCTACCAATACCTGGACGTGGAAGGGATTGGCAACAACACCGGTTCCATGACGGCCCTGGGCTCGCTCAGTGGCGGCCAGTACGCACTCGTCATCAAAAACTACGAAGACCTCCGCGGTGGTGATGTCGGTACAGGCGGCAATGGCACCGACGGCGTGGCTGCCAACGATACCAATATAGGCGTCACCAACTTCGGCATGGACGATGTGCTGTACATCGACAGCCAGTTCAACAGCGCCACCGCGCGCTATGCCCTGGATTATTCCCTGATGGGCGATGGTGCAACCGTCGGTGGCGTTGCGGGCCAGAACCTGGTTTATTTTGGTATGGCGTCCGGCCAGTCCGGCTCTGCGGCCCACTACGTTCTGGGCTTTGAAGGCAACGCGGCCAACACCATTTATTCCGACCTGCCGAGCGTCAAAACCGCACTTGGCTGGACGGCCGATCCGGTCATCCAGGGCTGATCCGGCCCTTCCTCGGCACTAAAAGCCTAACCTAATCCAAAGAGACCATCATGGCTACAACCAGCAAGTATTTTTTCCTGACGCCCAGCGCCGACAATCTGAACTTCATGGACTTCAGCTTGAGCTATGGAAGCTTGAGCATGGACGGCGAAGAAATAAAATTCTTCGGTTCATCGCGCGTGGATTCCATCTATGTGCGGCCGGGCCTGGTCTATGACCTGACGCTCACCGGCGCGGGGGCCGACAAAATCTACCTCGCGGGCAACCTGGGGGCCTATACGCCAACGGCCAATACCACCAACCTGACACTGCAGCGCACCGTGGACGGCAAGAACGAAACGGTCGTGCTTTCCGGCGGAACCGCCGTGCAGTTCGACAACCTGGTGTTTGCCGATGGAACGGTCAATGCCAACACCTTGTTCAACGCGGTCAAAAACGCCACGCCGCTGCCCACACCGGCAGGCGAGACTTCCGCAGCGCCTTCGGGCGCGGCTGCCGTCGGCTCAAGCCTCAATGCCACCATCAAGGCTTTTGCGGTGGATGCATCCGGTGAGACTTTTGCGCTCAGCCGGCCTGGCATTAATTTCACCGTCAACGGCAGCAACGGTGTAGACAAGGTCTACGTGGCCGATGGAGCCACGGTCGATGCCGCCCTGCTGGGCGGCAGCGCCGACTTTATTTACCTGCGCGGCAACTGGGCCGACTACACCAAGGCCCTGATCACCAGCAACACCAAAATCCAGTTCACCCGCACGGTGGATGGGCATGCCGAAAGCGTCACGGTCACCGCAGGAACGGCGGTGGTTTTTGACAAGCTGGTATTTGCCGACGGTGCCGTCACCACGATCAACGCCAAGAATGCGATCATCGCCAACCCCACCGGTGCCATCACGGCCGTCAGCGGCTATGACGCGGGAACCACAACGCCTGGGATTGCGAGCGCCGTCACCACCATCAACGTCAGCACCGCCCCCAACCTCAGCGGCCAGTCCGTCATCAGCGGTAAAGCGCTGGCCAATGCCGCCGTCACCGTCACCATAGATCCGGACAACAACGCGGCCACCGGCAACAGCTTCACCTACACCACCACGGCCAATGCCAGCGGCGATTACAGCCTGGACCTGGCCACGGCCACACCCTCCAGCGGCAGTGCCAGCTTTGTGGCGGGCACGGCCAGCGTGAGCGTGACGCAGGCCGTGCCGGGCGGTGCCAGCCCGGCCACCGTCATCACCCTGCCGGTCAGCACCACCACCAGCTACAGCGCCAGCATTGCGAGCGACCATGTCACTGAGGGCAGCAGCGCGGTGTTCACCGTCACCCGCTCGGGCGACACCAGCGGCACCGGCACGGTGGTCTATGCCACCCAGAATGGAACGGCCAGCGCCGGCAGCGACTACACTGCGGCCGCCGGCACCACGCTGACCTTTGCCGCCGGCCAGACCACCAAGACCGTGACGGTGGCCACCACCGACGATGCCGACATCGAAGGCAACGAGACCCTGAGCCTGGTCCTGAGCAGCCCCGTGGGCGGCAACCTGGGCACGGCCAGCGCCAGCGCCACCATCGTCGACAACGAGGTCGGCCTGTTCAGCATCGCCGGCACGGCAACGGGTGTCAGCTTCTCCGAAGGCGTGGGCACTTACAGCTTCACCGTCAGCCGCAGCGGCCTGAGCACCGGCGCGGCCACGGTGGTACTGAATTCCGGCGGCGGCACGGCCACGTCGGGCGGCGACTACACCGCCGTCAACCAGACCCTGAGTTTCGCGGCCGGCGAGACCAGCAAGACCGTGGCGGTCACGATTGCCGACGATGCGCTGGTCGAAGGCCAGGAGACTTTCAACCTGCAGCTGGGCGGCGCATCGGCGGGCAATTTGATCGATGCGGCGAATGCCAGCGTCACCGCGACCATCCAGGACAACGAGGTCGCCACCATCAGCCTGGACAACGCGGCAGCCGGCTTGAGCTTCAGCGAAGGCGCGGGCAGCGTCACCTTCAGCCTGAGCCGCAGCGGCAACACCACCAGCGCTGTCAGCGTGGTGGTGCAAAGCGCGGGCGGTACGGCCACACCCGGCACGGACTACACCGCTGTCAACCAGACCATCAGCTTCGCGGCCGGCGAGACCAGCAAGACCGTTACCGTGGCCATCAGCGACGATGCCCAGCTTGAAGGCAACGAAACGTTCAGCCTGCAGCTCGGCAGCCCCTCGGCGGGCGCGGTTGTTGGTTCGGGCTCGGCCCTCGCCACCTTGCTGGACAACGAGCAGTCGCTCTGGAGCGTGGCCGGACCCGGTAGTGTGAGTGAAGGCGCGGGCACGGCGGCCTTTACCGTCAGCCGCAGTGGCGCCAGCGGCGCGGCCACCATCGTTTTTGCCACGGGCGGCGGCACGGCAACGGCCGGCAGCGACTACACGGCCGTCAACCAGACCCTGAGTTTTGCCGCCGGCGAGATGAGCAAGAGCGTGAATGTTGCCGTGACGGATGACGCCGTGGCCGAGGCCAACGAAACCGTGGGCATGGCCATCAGCGACGCCAGCAGCGGCAGCATCGCCACGGGCACGGCCAGCGCCACCATTCTGGACAATGAGCAGTCCAACTGGAGCGTGGCCGGCCCCGGCAGTGTGGGTGAAGGCGCAGGCACGGCGGCCTTTACCGTCAGCCGCAGCGGTGCCGGCGGCGCGGCCACCATCGTTTTTGCCACGGGCGGCGGCACGGCAGCGGCCGGCAGCGACTACACCGCAGTCAACCAGACCCTGAGTTTCGCGGCTGGCGAGATGAGCAAGATAGTCAATGTCGCGGTGATTGACGATGCGAACCCCGAGGCCAACGAAACCATGGGCGCGAGCATCAGCAATGCCAGCAGCGGCAACATTGCCACCGGCATCGTCAGCACCAGCATCCTGGAAAACGACCAGTCGCTGTGGAGCTTGGGCGGCGGTGGCACCGTAGATGAGGGCGCGGGCTTCGCTACCTACGTCGTGAGCCGCAGCGGTGCCACTAATGCAGCCGCCACCATCGTGTTCAGCACAGGGGGCGGCACGGCCGTGGTGGGCAGCGACTACACGATGGTGAACCAGACTTTGAGCTTTGCCGCCGGCGAAGTCAGCAAGACCGTGAGTGTTGCGGTGGCCGATGATGCGGTGGTCGAAGGCAATGAGACCGTTGGCGCAGTCATCAGCGACGCCAGCAGCGGTGCCATCGTCACAGGCACAGCCAGCACCACCGTCCTGGACAACGACCAATCCTTGTGGAGCATCAGCGGCCCCGGCAATATCGATGAAGGCGCGGGCCTGGCGCCGCTTACCGTCAGCCGCACCGGCGCCAGCGGCGCGGCCACGATCGTGGTTCACAACCATGGTGGTTCGTCCACGGTGGGTAGTGACTACCTGGCCTTCGACCAGACTTTGAGCTTTGCCGCTGGCGAGATGAGCAAGACCGTGAATGTCACCTTGATCGATGACGCGGAGGTCGAGTCGACCGAAAGCGTCGGCCTGACCATCAGCAGCCCGAGCAGTGGCAGCGTCGTCGTGTCCAGTGCCGCCGCCGGTATCCTGGATAACGACCAGTCGCTCTGGAGCGTAGCTGTCAGCAGCGTTGTGAGCGAAGGCGCTGGCTTGGTCAGCTATACCGTCAGCCGCACTGGCGCTAGTGGCGCAGCCACTATCCTGTTTTCCAGCGGCACTGGATCCGACACCGCTTCAGTCGGCAGCGACTACACCGCGGTCAACCAAACCCTGAGCTTTGCCGCCGGCGAGATGAGCAAAACCGTCAGCGTGCTCATCAATGACGACGTACTCGCTGAAGTCACCGAAACCATGGGCGCGGCCATCGGCGAAGCCAGCAGCGGCACCATCGCAACGAGTTCAGCGGCTACTTCCATCTTGGACAATGAGCAAATATCCTGGACTGTGGCAAGCTCCGGCAACGTGGACGAAGGCGCGGGCCTGCTCACCTACACCGTCAGCCGCAGCGGCAGTGCCACCGCCGCCACAATAGAGTTTGCCACCGCGGGCGGCACGGCCACACCGGGCAGCGACTTCACGGCCCTGGCGCCAGTGACGCTGAGTTTTGCCGCCGGCGAGCTGAGCAAGACCGTCAATGTGGCCGTCAGCGACGACGCGGTGGCGGAGAGCAACGAAACAGTGGTGGCTGCCATTGGCAATGCCAGCAGTGGCATGGTCTCCACCGGCACCGCCACAGCCACCCTGCTGGACAATGACCAGTCGCTATGGACTATTACCGCCGCAAGCGGCGCGGGCGAAGGCAGTGCAGCTAGTTTTTCGGTCAGCCGGACGGGCGCCGGCGCAGCGTCCACCATTGTGTTTGACGTGAGCGCTGGCAGCAACGCTGTGGCGGGCGTGGACTACCCCGCAGCTGTCCAGACGCTGAGCTTTGGCGTAGGTGAGATGAGCAAATTGATAAGGGTACCGATCAACGACGACAGCGTGCCCGAGAATATCGAGAGTCTTGTGGCCTTCATTTCGAATGCAAGCGCAGGCAGCATTGTGAGCACATTGGCTACCGTCAATATGAACGCCAGCGACCAGACGCGCACCCAATTCAGCATTTCGAGCGGCACGTCGAACGAAGACAATCCGGTGGTGATTGTTACCATTACCCGCAGCGGCGACCTGAGCAGTTCGCAGACCATCGAGTATTACGACCTGGGTACCGGTTCTGCCTCGGCTGGCAGCGATTACACCTCGCCCAGCCCAACGGCGGTGACCTTTGCCGCCGGCGAAACCAGCAAGCATGTCTCTGTGGCCTTGCTGGGCGATGCCGTCGCCGAAGGCAGTGAAACCGTGATACTGGGCCTGCGCAACGCTTCGGGCGGGGCCATCAGCACAGCAACTGGCACGATCACCCTGAACGACAACGATACCGCTGCCGGGGCCAGCGCCTATAGTGTCAGTGTGGCCAGCAACAACGTGTTTGAAAATGCGGGAGCCGTGGCCTACACCATCAACCGCACTGGAGACGCCACCGGCGCCGCGACCACTTACTTCCGCACCAATGGCGGCACCGCTGCCGCGGGATCTGACTACACCAACATCACCGGCCAGACGCTGAGCTGGGCCGCGGGCGAGACCTCCAAACAGGTGCTTGTGACTTTGGCTGACGACGTGCTGGCCGAATCCACCGAAACCCTGACCGGCCAGATTGCCACTGACAGCGGCTTCACCACCGACTTGAGCTCGGCCAGCGCCAATATCCTGGATGACGACACCGCGCCTACGGGTGTGAGCACCTATACGGTGTCGGGTACGGCCAGCGTCTACGAGTCAACCCAGATAGCTGACTTCGCCATCACGCGTGTTGGTGACCTGAGCATTGCCAGCACCAGCTACTGGCGCGTCAATGGCGGCACCGCCACGGCGGGCAGTGACTACACCGCCGTGGCGGGGCAGACCTTGAGTTGGGCCGCGGGCGAGGTAGTCAAGACGGTATCGGTGGTCCTCATCGATGACGCCGTCGCCGAAGCCCTGGAGACATTGACTGTTCAAATCGCCACCGACAGCGGTTTCACCACAGGCACGGCATCTTCGACCCGTAGCCTGACGGACGATGATGCTTATACCGCCGGTGCCGGCGTGGCCGATACCTTAACCATAGGCACGGTCAACGGCAGCTACCTGGGGGGGGCGATTGTGCATACCGGCGACATGGCTGACGCCGTCAATATCACCAGTTCGACAGGGCTTCATTCGGCCAGCGTCATCGATCTGGGCTCGGGTGACGACACCTTGAGTACGAATTTCTTTGTTGCTTCCATGCAATGCATAGGCGGGACCGGCGTGGACACCCTGGCGCTGAGCGGCACTTCCTACAATTTTGCGAGTTTCAATACACCGGGCAACCTCATCACGGGCTTTGAAATCGTGAGCTTGCTGACCGCGGGCAACCAGACGCTGACCATTAGCCTGGCCGACGTGCTCGAATTCACCAGCGGCAACACCGTGGCCGACACCTTGCGCATCACCGGCGCGGCCGGCGATGTGTTGAACCTGCAGGCCCTGGGCAAAACCGTGAGCACGCTGCCGGCGGGTACCGGCAACCTGACTGACGTGGACGGCACCACCTACAACGTGGTGGCCTCCGCGGCCGGCAATGCTTCGGCCAACGACGTCACCATTGGCGGGTCGACCTATGACGTGTACCAGTACCAGCACAGCGGGCATACGGTCAACCTGCTGGTCAATACCCTGATGACTGCGAATGTGATCTGACATGGGCGAGGTCCGAACCCTTTACCCGGCGACAGATTCGCCGCTGCGCGCGGCCAACCGCGCCTATGCCGACAAGCGCTGGGCTGATTGCCAGCGCCTGGTGCAGCAGGTGCTGGCCGCGCAGCCGGCCTCGGTGCAAGCCTTGCGGCTGGCGGGGGCGCTGGCCTTCCGGGGCGGCCGGCTGGAGGAGGCGCAGGCGGCGTTTGAAAAAGTGCTGGCGTTGGTGAAGGAAGCCGGCGGCGAGGGCGGCGCGGACGATTGGTTCAATCTGGGATCGGCCCT
>Ga0209050_1002109_pt1 | contig 18147 bp, 34 predicted proteins | sample Araplavi_mTSA_r2_FD_184276 | JGI IMG/M metagenome (GOLD analysis project Ga0209050, IMG submission 184276) | Arabidopsis root microbial communities from North Carolina, USA - plate scrape MF_Cvi_mTSA_r2 (SPAdes) (version 2) | ecosystem: Host-associated > Plants > Roots > Endosphere | place: USA... | reverse complement strand
ATCGAGCTGACGTGTGCCCCGGCAAACCGGGTCACGCAGCTCATGTAAAACGTTAGCCCACGACGAAGACATGATTGACAAACTACTTGATCCTTTGCTCAAGGGACTCGAAAGCGGAAACTGGGGCATCGTATTCGTCGTTGTGGCAATCGCGCTCATTGTCAATCTCAGGCCGATACTTGAGTTTGTAGAGCGACGTGAGTCGCGTCGGGAGGAGTTCGTCAAGGAAGCAATAAAGATCGAAGCAGTGGCTGGTGCCGTGAGATCGTTTCTGGAAGAGGAACTCAACTATCTGCTGTTTAAGAAAGTCACTGGAATTCCCGCAAACAGAGCTCTTCGAGACAAGCTCAAGGATATCGTCGATCGCTCGGGAGGCGAGATCCAGACATTCCAATTGGCTCGAGCAAAGAAGCACTTGAGAATGAAAGATGGAAAGCTCAAGATCAACATCGATACAAGTGACAAGGTTGAGTGGCTATTCAACTGGGCTGCAGCTATCGCGATGGCATTGTTTGCGCTTGCCTTTTTTATGTTGCCGACCGCCGCAATAAAGGGGGTTACCCTGCAGCAGTTGGTTACTCTTATGGGTCTTGGTTTCCTCTTCTTTATTTTTTCACTCTTTCTCGTATCCCAAACGATCTCACTATCTGTCGCCAGAAAGCTTGAGCCGATCATTACGAGACTAGAGGCCATGCCGGAGGATGACGGCTAGCCCATCCATCAAGCGGACGTCCGAAAAGCTTTGACCTTGTTTGGCTGCTCATGTCGAGCGTTAGGCTCGTTGGGAGCACAGCATCCGCAAGCTCGTGTGCTCGCACGATGTGGTTGGTGGACTCGTGTGGGCTGCCCGTCCTCCGGCGGTCAGCGGGCGAGCGGCTTGGCGCGATGCACGTGAGAAAGTTCGGCCCTCATGTTCAGCGTCGGAGATTGTTCGGGCATTGCCGTAGAGTAGAGGCCGAGCAAGACGAAACAGCACCTGGGGAGATCGCGTCGTCGGAGGTTGGTCTCACATCCAGCATTGGGGCGTGCCGCCATCCCGCCGACCGTGCATCTCATCGACGTCGACTGTGTGGTGTGCCGCGAACCACCGATCTAACCCGTCCTTCGAGCGGACGCGCCAAAGCGGGCTTCGCCAGCTTCGTCCCGCCGCTCAAGTCCAACGTTAGGCGCCGGAAGGACGCAGGGCGCACATTGAGAGACCGAGAAAGACAAGAACAAATGAGACGCTCATCTTGGCTACTTGGCAGCGCGTCGGCCGCACTTTTCCTCTTGGTGCTCCTCTACCGTGCACCAAAAAATCCGTTCAATGAGATATCTCCACTATTGGTCCTCTTGGGTCTCGGCCTCTTGGCAATCTCATTTACCTGCTCCTTAGGAGCGCTGGTTCTAAATGTGATCTCTCTGCGTAGATCGCAAGGCCCCCGATCGAGAGCTCGCCTGCTGGAGCCATTCGCAGTAGGAGCTGTCTGCTTAATCGTCATCGCCACACAATTCACCGCAGTGGCATATCGGCTGGTGGCGGGGCATTGAGAGCCATGCCGGCGCCTAACCCTTCCATCGAGAAGACGCTTCCGGCCTACGGCCTCCAAGCGCCTCTCATGTCAAACGTTCGGCGTCGTATGCAAATCCCCTCTCATTTCTTCAGCGATCACAGTTGGCCGACGCCGGAGGAACTTGTCGAGTTCGCTGAGAAGCGTCACGGCTTTGTAAGGGACGAGGGAAACGGTGGGCTTTGGTATTCCGAAGATCAAGATGAATGGGACCGGTCGCAACCCAACCCCATTCCTGATGGGATGCTTCGGATCTCTTGGATGGGTAAGTACACGCACGAAGAAGACGTCGAGAAATTCATCTCCGAGCAACAGTACTTGGCTGCTTTAGAACTCCATTTGCGGACCATCGGCTCGACGCAGGCTGCTGCCCGATTGGCCACTCTGCTTGCCCCGAACTAACGATCTGGTCATGCGTGCATGTGCCTCATCTATCGGCGGGCCGCCTAACCCTTCCATTGAGCGGACGTACCGCAGCGGGCTCCGCCCGCCGCGCATGTCAAACGTTGGAGCTCACGAGCCAGTGGGGCCGATTCATGCCTCCGTCTGCGTGCTCGTCGAGGTGCTCTGAGCTTTCAGTGGTGCTCGCTAGAACGGGGCGTCGAGATCTTGCGCATGGTCCGCGCCGAGCTTCGTGATGCGGTGTTCAAAGGCCTCGCGTCGGCCAGGCTCCGCGTTCCTGCGTCGGCGCGGGCTGCCCGTCCTTCGGCGGTCAGCGGGCGGCCGGCGTGACGCGCTGCACGTGCGGGCGCTCGCTGCAAATGTGGAACGGTGGAGGGTGTTCGGGCAGTGCCGTAGAGTAGGGGCCTGAGCAAGAACGAAACAGCACCTGGGGAGGTCGCGTGGTCGAAGGTTGTTCTCACATCCAGCGGCAGGCATCGGCGTCATGCCGGCCGCGTCACGCATGGTCAGCATCGTCTGGGCCTTGTGCTGCAAACCACCCGTCTAACCCGTTCTTCGAGCGGACGTGCCCAAGCTGGCTTCGCCAGCTTCGTCCCGCCGTTCGAGTCCAAAGTTAGGCATCTCTTTTCTCGACGGAGAACAACTTTGATCCGGCTACTTCTCGCACTTGCATTTGTACTGTTCACCCGGGCCGCTTGGTCGGCGGAAGCAACGCCGGCAACACTGGAACGCTTCCTCAATGCCTACCAACTCGAACCGGTTAGAGCGATCTGGGTCTTCCAACTCGAGAAGGAGGTCAAGTCCGAACTTGAGAAGCTCCGCGCGACGCCAGGCCTCAGCTCTGAGACGCGTAACGCAATAGCCAAGTACGAATCGGCTGCAGTTGCAGAGCTTCAGAGGCGACTGACATCAGAGAACCTGCGACCCAGATACGCGGCGATCTTCGGAAAAGTATTCACCGAAGAAGAGATGCAGGAGATCGCGCGCTTCTACGAGTCTCCCGCAGGCAAAGCTTCAGTGAAGAAGCGAAGTCAAGTTGCTGCCTTGATTCAAGAACAGTACGTTGGCTTAGCTCAAGAAATGTCTGCAAATCTCGCTTCGGTTCGAAAAGAGGTTCTGGAGTCTGTCCAGAAGAAAGCCGGCAAATAGAGATGCCTAACCCTTCCATCGAGAGGACGCCTTACGGCCTTCGGCCTCCAAGCGCCTCTCATTTCAAACGTTAGGCGTCGGAACAAGAATGCTGCTTGCCCCGCCGTTTGAAAGCTTGCAGTGCAATTTGTGCAGGACGAAATTGCACTTTCCTTCCCAAACGTTTTCTTATACGCATCGAAGGCAACCACAAAGAGAGAATGAAGGGGACTTCGAGGTTCACCCGATCATGACTACACGTGCCTGGTGTATCGCCTGCAATGCGCCAAGCTACGCCGAGAGAGTGCCAAGTTTTCGTGAGTTTGAATTGGCCACTGCAATAGTCAGGCGGCAAGAAGACCTTCCAAGGAACGAGATCGAAGACGATTTGCTCGACCTTGGTCGCGAGTTCGGCGTTGGAGCGCTGAGGTACTGGCAGCACTACTTATCCCGCAGGAAAGTACATAGCAGATGCCTAATGTGCGGGAGTGAGCGTCTGGTAGCTGGTGGAAGAGATGTGCATATGCAGCACGCCGAATGCGGTGGCGATCTCGCACTTGAGAGCTACCACTTCAGCCACCATCCGGGCAGAGGCCCTGTTCGCTTCTACGGCTGGGACGGAGAGTTTCTTTGGGAGCAGCATGAACAACATTCACCTCCAGTACTGGGAACGACAGAGGTCCCCACTGAACTCAAGCTCGTTCCGCCGAGCGCCTAACCCTTCCATCGAGAGGGCGTCGAACGGGGTGCGCCCGTCGGCCGCCTCTCATGTCAAACGTTAGGCGACGGAGGAGGCAAGCTTGCTCAAGTTTCTAGTTCGCATCGCAATGTTTGTCTTCGGAGTGGCTTTGCTCATCGACACGGGTCTTCCGATCAAACTAGAAGCGCTGCAAGTCGATCAGCACACAAGCTCAACACACCGCGAGCGCACCGCTGGCAGAGATGGCACCTGGGCGGATACGAGCTACACACTCCACCTCATAGGAGGGCGTGTGTCTTCTTGCTCGGTTGGGTACTCGGCGTATGGTCGTCTGAAAGACGGAGAGACGATCGATGTGAGTGCTACGAAGCTGTTCAAGACCTGCGTTCGCATCGCGAAGGGAGAAGAAGTCATTGAAGAAGACAAGTACTGGCGAATACTTGTTTTCCTTGGTGGCTGTTTGCTTGTTGCCGCCGCATTTGGTTGGATCGAGCAAGACGACGATGGCAGCTTCCGTTTTTCTTAGAAGCCAAGCCGTTGGAAGCCATGGCACGCGGCGGCCTAATCCCTCCATCGAGCTGATGTCCAACGGGCTGCACCCGTCGGCCGCAGCTCATGTCAAACGTTGTGCATCGGAGCACGCATGCGTTCCATCATCGAGAAGCTCGCCGCGCTTCGCGCCAAAGACGTCGAATTCAAAGTCTTTGGCGCAGGCGCCCATTGCTACAAGCTGAACCCACCTCTAGCCGAAAAGGAAGTTCAGCGTGTCGAGCAGAAGTATCGTTTCTCAGTTCCCAAAGACTATCGCTGGTTCCTCACCAGCGTTGGTAACGGTGGCGCAGGCCCCTTTTACGGCATATTCCCTCTGGAAATGAATGACGATGGTCACGACCTCGCATCGTGGGAGAAGGTCGGATTGATTGGCCCGCTAGATCAAGCGTTTCCGCACACCGAAGCTTGGAACCTGCCAGCCTCATTCTGGAAAGAAGAGCCCGATCCAGGAGGGGATGTCACGGAAGAAGACGAAGACAAGCTGTGGGAGGCGTGGGACGAGAAGTTGGAAGAAAAGTACTGGAAACCAAGCGTCATGCAAGGCGCAATTCCAATCTGCCACGAGGGCTGCGCGCAACGCGATTGGCTGGTAGTCACTGGTCCTCAAGCCGGCACTATGTGGTGCGACATGCGAGCTGACAATGAAGGCATCGCCCCACTGAAGAACAAAGACGGCACACCGATGACGTTCTCAGATTGGTATCTTGATTGGCTTGGTTCGAATTTGAGCGGAGAGCGCTATGCCGGTGCCTAACCCTTCCATCGAGAGGCCGTCACCCGGCAAGCCGGGCGCCGCCTCTCATCTCAAACGTTGGGCGCCTTGAGGTGAGTTCGCTGCAGCCATTCCACCAAGCAGTTCTTTTTGCCATCGTCTACGGGCTGGCGCTGATCACGCTCTTCTTCCTCAATAAGCGCGAGTTCAAACGAAATCCCGAAAAAGGGGCGCGGTATGAAGAGCTTCCGCTGCGCTACAAGCTCGCGTGCTGGGTTGTTGTCGTTCCGCTCTTTACGGGGACGGCTTTGCAGCCTGCGCTCTTCTTGGGTGCCATACTTGCCTTTGCCTTCTTGGAGGCTGCGTGCGTTCGGTGGTATCGCAAGGCGGGGTTGTTGCCATGAGCGTGGCGTCTAACCGTTCCATCGAGCTGACGTCCTTCAGCAGGCTTCGCTTGATTCCGGCCGCAGCTCATGTCAAACGTTGGTGCTCATCCCATGCGGTTGTTCCTTCGCGTCTTCGCGAACTGCGAGAACGCTGAAGTCGCCGTCGGCATCGCGGAGCGCCTCGCGCTTGCCCTGTCCGGGTTATCTCCTCAACAGAGGTCATCGCCGCGGGCCTACTGGAAGCTGCCGCATCTCTTCGAGTTCACGTATAACCTGTTTCCGGCAGCGGAAGCGTCATTCCACGAAGTCGTGTCTCTCTCGTCAGGCGAGTGGCATCACTCTTCGTGTGCGACCGAGCGTTCTTCAGTTTGGAATCGTTCTTGTGATCGTGTCTTTCTTATTTCGGAGGTCAGTTGGGCAGAACTGCAGCTCTTCGAAGCAAGGCCCTAGCCCCTCCATCGAGCGGACACGCTCAAGCTACGCTTGAGTCTGCCGCTCATGTCAAACGTTAGGCATCCGAAAGAATCTCCTATGTCTACGAAGTCACTACAAAGAACCCGCTCTCTCGGCACGCTACTCCTGGGTACGGCACTGGTTGCAATGCTTTCCGCTATCCTCTTCTTTCCCAGTGGATCGCAGGAAAGTCACCTGGCGTGGAGACTCATCAAGGGTTGGACTATTGCGGCGTTCGCGTTCGGCGCTTGGTGTGTCAAACGATCTTCGCTAGAGGCGTCTACTTTCCACTTCTCTGCAGAATCAGACTTCCGGCCTAACCTGGTTGTTCGGGTCACATTTCCGTTCGGCACCAAGTCCCTCGAACAGTTCCACAAAGGTCCTCGAGACGGGTTCTTGGCAGTCGATTCATCGGCGTACACAGCCCGCTTCAAACCTACTTCGCAACCTTCCGAGGTAGGTCCAGCCGAGACAGTCGAGTTGTCTGTCCAGCTTCTCTCTCCCGGCACCGCGTTGACGGCGCTGACCGTAAAAACCACCGTCAAGGTTTTTCTTGATGGTGGCCCTGAAGGGGCTGCAGAGGTCGTCTCAACAGAGCGTTCAGATGCCTAACCCTTCCATCGAGCGGACATGCCCCAGCAAGCGTCCCGGCTCTCATGTAGAACGTTAGGCGCTTCAGTGAGCATCAACACAACCACCAGCGTTCCGAAAGAAATCGCCACACGAGCCTTGGTCGCCGTCGAGACGCACCCCTTGAGAGCCGAGGCGGTTCAGTGGTCCTACTGCGTGCATGATGTATTCGCAATGTCAAAGACATTCATTGATCGCGGTCGCTTCTCGGAAGAAGAGAAAGACAAGCTTCTCAGTGCTCTTACGAACGAAGAATCGATTCTCTTGGTTAGCTACTACACGTCGAGCGAGAAGCCCGACCCGCTGTCCGGAGCAGGAAACCACTATGTCTTCCTCTTGCACCCAACAACTCTTGAGGTCCTCCAATCCAGCGTTGGCACTTGGCGATCATGAAGCGAAACATGCACGAAGAACCGCCTAACCCATCCATCGAGCGGACGTCACAAAGACTTCGGCTTTGCGCCGCCGCTCATGTCGAACGTTAGGCGTAGTGAAACATGAACCTTGCCGATGTTCTGCTGCACCCGAACGAGTACGACGGGAACTCAGTTGCTTCTCCATGGAGCTGGCTGTTGCCGGCGAGCGCGTCGTTGCTGCATGTGACGGTCTTTGGAAACTTCGTGTTGCTAGATGCGATGGGTCGAGGGTGGCTTCTCGACAGTTGGGCAGGCAGGTTGCACGGAATGTGCGCGAGCTACGAGGAGTACAAGCATTCAGCAGCCTCAGACGAGGAGTTCTTTCGCTCTTGGTTCTTGGTAGACCTGTTTGAAAGTCTCAAAACGGCAGGTCTGGTTCGCCAGGCTGTCCAGGTGTTTGGCCCAATTGTTTCTCCAGGCCTTGGAGGTAGCTTGTCGCCAAAGAACTTCTCGATCGCTCCGCTCGCCGCTTACATCGCGACGTCGGCTGCAGAAGCGCATTTACTTCAGAAGGGTGCGCATCGTCGCGCCGGCGCCTAACCCCTTCATCGAGCGAACGTGTCACAGCTGGCTGTGCCAGCTGCGTCCCGCCGCTCAAGTCCAACGTTAGCTGCAAAGTAGGCCTCATGACCCTGGATGAACTTCTAGAGCGCAGCAAGCCGCTTCTGGCTCGCAGCGTAAGCAAGAACGGCGACTTCTTCCTTGCCTGCACAGAGTTGGCAGACCTGAACGATCGGTTGAGCGCGCAACAGGTGGTGTCGCTGTATGAGTACATTCGTGACCACTCCGGCAGACTCGAATCCGAGTGGCGAGCCGAATTCATCGCAGCCTTTTCCGAGTTCAGATCCCAGTTGCCCGCACAAGGCGAGGGCTTCAGTGGCTAGCGGTTGGGGTTTGCCAGCTAGCCACCTTAGTCAGGCTGCTCAAGGTCACGGTGTCGCGATGCTGCCGCCTAACCCTTCCATCGCGCTGACATGCCCCGGCAAGCCGGGTCATGCAGCTCACGTCAAACGTTAGGCCTTACATAGGTCGCTACCGATGCAATTCGGGCGATTCCCAATCACATGCGCGCGCAGTTCTCTACCAGCCCGAATTCCGCGGAGGTCTCCGGTTTCGATCATTCGACAGCGGTTTTCAATTGGTACGGAATTGTCGGCGGCGTCTTTCCTTACTTGGTTGTTCCAGCGCTCTTGGCTCTGCCATGGCGGACCGCACTATTGTCCTCAATCGGCGCAGCGGCGATGCTTGCATTGGCAATGTTGCCCCTTCGCTACCGGGTTTGTGTGAGCGCTCGAAGTATTGTTCTCAAGCGCTCCTGGGCTGGCTACACGTACAAGAGGATAGAAGTGCCTAACGGACCAAGGCTTCAGTTCCTGGTGCTGGGGACCGGAGATTGGAACGACGAAGGCGTTTGGCCAGGGGCTCACTACTGCGAAATCGTTTCTCCCGAACAAAGTGAGCTGCACGTTGGAACGCCTGGTGGTGCTGTTGAAATGGCTGCTTGGCTTTCCGCCCAGGCAAGCCGAGTCGCATGCAGCGATGCCTAGTCCATCCATCGAGCGGACGTCACCGAAGCGGCTTCGCCGTTCTGACGCCACCGCTCATGTCAAACGTTAGGCATCGCTGAGCAATCATAGAAAGCGCGACCACACACAGCGCACTGCAACACGTCCGAAAACAAGAGGCCGTGCCTCATAACGCCGATGTTCCATAGCTTCACGAGGAGCGCTGCATGAAGTGGGTAGGAATTGGGATCTTGTACTTGCTGCCATTCGGCTACGCCGCATTCATGCGGGCCATGGAGCAACCGATAGAGTGGCTCGTCATCGCTTTCATCCTGGCAATGGCAGTTGGAATGACGCTCTACGCCACAGTGTTCAAGAAGTTCATAGAAGATACTCCGGAGAATCGCGACCTTGCACAGAAGATTCTGGCCAAGGCGGCCCGCGGGACTACTCGATCAAACGACTAACCACCGAAATCGACGCGAAAGAATGGGCTCTCCATCGGCGCTGCCTAGCCCTACCATCGAGGGGCGCTGCCCGGCAAGTCGGTCAGCGCTTCTCATCTCAAACGTTCGGCGGCACTTCTCAACACAACCTCACCTCATGCGAAGCTTCTTGGTCTCTGTAGTCGCTACTGCGCTCAGTCTCTCAGCGGGAGCTGCGCCGACTCCTTCACCGGCGCGCCCCGAGATCACTGCGCTCTTGTCTCGGCTCGAGTCTTCGAGTTGCTCGTTCAATCGGAACGGAACTTGGTACGCTGCGCCCGAGGCCAAGGATCACCTACTCAAGAAGCTTGAATACCTCGAAGGCAAGTCAGCCGTTCAAACTACCGAGCAGTTCATCGATTTGGCGGCGTCATCAAGCAGCATGTCTGGCAAGCCTTATCTTGTGAGGTGCGGGGCCTCTGCACCCGTGGAAAGCAAGTCGTGGTTGTCCACGCAGCTGAAGGCGGTACGCTCGTCCGCGGCGACCAAGTAGGCCCCAGCCCAGGCCCTGCAGCCAGCCGCCTGACCCATCCATCGAGCGGACGCGCAACAGACGGCTTCGCCGCCCCGCTGCGCGCCGCTCAGGTCGAACGTTGGAGTCCACGAGCCAGTGGGGCCGAACCGTGCCTTCGCTCGTGTCCCACCGCCCGAACGCCGCAACTGGTGGGGCGACCCATTCTTCCAGCTGCCGAAGCTCGAGGCCCTGACCTGGAAGGTGCCGTACCGGGTGTTGCCCGCCGGGCAGGGGGCGGCCGGAGCACGGTGACGGGCGGCGGGGGAGAGTTCCTGTAGAGTTCAGCCATCCACATCGATGGAAAAGCCATCGGGTTCGAGCCTCGCCGTAGAACGGGGCCGAGCCAGAACGAAAACAGCACCTGGGGAGGTCGCTTGGTCGAAGGTTGTGCTCACGTCGGGCAGCAATGCCGGTTCACCGCCCGCGGTGGCGTCAGGTCGCATGCACGAGCCATGAGTGCGGCACGCCGCCTCCTGTGGTCCGCCTCGTTGGCGCTGGGTTGCGCTACCGCAGCCGTCGCAGCCCCCAATGAACTCGTCCAGGGGTCAGCGGAAGACGAGGCCGCTGTCGTGTTGCAAGTCCGGAAGGCCATGGGTCTCCTCGATGCCGGGGAGCACGGAATCGCGTGGGACCAGGCGTCGAAGGCACTCCAGGATGTCACGCCCCGACTGGCGTTCATTGCCGGTACCAAGTCGATCCGGCTGGTCCTTGGCAGCGTCAAGGGCAGAACGTTCCAGGGCATCGGGTTCACGAAAGATCTGCAAGGGGCGCCGCCGGGCCACTACGCGGGTGTTCTCGTCCGAACGGACTTCGAAAACGCCACCGCCGTCGAAGAGAAGTTCATCCTCTTCAATCAGGCGGGTCAATGGCGACTTGCCGGCTACTTCGTCAAGAAGCGTCGTTCGTCTTCGAGCGGGGCCACCCAGTGAAAACGGCCGTGCCGGCCCCTTTCATCGAGAGGACACCATGAAACTCGCGCCTGCTCTCATCTGCACGTCCGGGCTCGTCGCCGGCCTCTTCGCCGCCGCGACGGCGCTTGCCGCTTCGTCGAATCGACCCGAGCCACTGCCCAAGGATGCTCAGCGCCAGGTTCTCGGCATCTGGAAACTCGACAATCCCAGTTGCACGCGAGCACTCGAGCAGATCTCCAACCGGTTCTTCATCGTCGCCCGCTGCCGCCAACCCGCCGACATCGACGGTTCCACCGGAATCCCCCTCACGCGTGTTTCCGAGACGTCCTACAAGAACTTCTCCGGGGTCGTCTATGAGATCGACGGGGAGGGCCATCTGCTCGTCAAAGTCGGCAATGAAGTCTTCGAGCGCGGAGTTCCGCAGAAGAGCCTCTGGCCGGAATAGTGGGTGTGTCGCCGCAGGGAACGACAAATTGAACCGGGTGTACTGTCAAGCCAAGGTCATTGGGCAAAGGACCTTTGCAGTCAGCTTCTCCTACTACAAGCACTCTTGCACGGCGCCGAACCGAGAAGTCGAGACGCGAGCGCGAGAAATACTCACTGCATGCCTGGTCGCAGCCGATACCTGACCCTTCCATCGAGCCGCCGTCCAACGGCCTCGCCCGTCGGTCGCAGCCCATGTCAAAGGTCACGCACCTACACAGTCCGCCATGATCATCTCAAGCCGAAACTCCATTGTCTTCATCGTGCTTCTTTTCTCCATGGCGGCCGGCGCGTTGCTGCCCGGAGCGATGGCACTGTGGGAACTGATCGACTATCACGTCAATGGCAAGGCGGCGGTCATGATCCCCGCAAACCCGACGAAGAAGATCATTGTCTCCAATGGTGGATGGGACATTCAAGGCGTTGACGTTCGATACGTGAGTCCGGATGGGGAGCTCGTCGTTCCAGGAAAGCTGCTCGACCGCGCAACGGTCAAACGGCTCGCCGCTGGTGAGCGCGTTCCCGTCACTTACTTGAAGAGCAATCCCAGGCACATCTACTTTCCATTCGAGGAGCCGCCAAACCCGTGGGGCTGGCTCACCGCGGGTCTCCTGCTGCTCGCGACCTCGGTCTATGCCGTCAAGTTGCGCCGCAAGGAAAGGGAGTCGCACGTTTGAGCCGAGCCCCTGACCCGCCCATCGAGTGGACGTGCCTCAGCGGGCGCCGCCGCGTCGTCCCGCCGCTCATGTCGTACGTCAGACCCCGAAACCAAGAGTTCACCCATTCAAAGGAACAGAAATGCAAGAAGGCAATGCGTCGTCGTTCGTCAGTTTTCTCCCAATGATTCTGTTGTCGGTGGTCTTCGCCGTCTCAGCACATCTTCTGGCGAAGGAGAAGGGACGGAACATCATCAAGTGGACGATCCTTGGCGCCATTCCCATCGTGAACATCTTCTGCATCTGGTTCTTTGTGGGAGCGGCGAACCTGAGACTCGAACGGAAAGTCGACGAACTCGCCGAGAGGCTCTCAGCGATCAAGTCCACGCCTTGATTCCGGACGCCGCTCTTTCACCGCGCCCCGAGGCTGAACTTCCAATGTCAAACAACATGCAACTCATGTCAAACGTCAGAGCTCATGTCTCCTGTATGAAGCCATTGGGTCACGCCATCGTCGTTTTCAGCCTCGCGCTGGTTGCCGGCTGTTCCAGCAGTGCCGGAGAGTTCAGTGTTGCTTTGGGCAAGAGGCTTCAAGTGGAGCGTCAGCCCGTCGTCGACCTGGCCAAGGTAACTTCTCTCAACTGGGAAGAGTTGTTCATATTCGGCCCGTATTCCATCCGCGAGGAAAGCTGCAAGTTGCTCCAGCTGAGTTGGCTCGAATGCCGGTTCACCATCCCATCGTCAGTGGATGAGGGGGAGTATTTCCTCGTCTTCAGGGCGAAGCAGAAGGTTGTGCACTCGGAGCGCCACGCCCGCGGCAACGGTGACTTCCATTCCCGAGGGGGGCGGCGCCCGCAGCCCGTCAGCCACCTTTCAGCGAAGTTCAACGTGGTCCCCACAGGCAGCGCCACGCCTCAAGGAGCGCAATGGTTTCGCTTGGAGTACGCGAACCCATGAGGTCCCATGCATGCTGAGTTCTCCCTCGCCAATCGAGGTTACCGCCACCGGCGTACGACGATCGGGCGCTTTTGCTCGTGCGGTGCCCTGCCGCTGTCTGTGCCTCATCTCCTGCGTTGGGCCTTCCCGATGAAACTCGTCTCGAATGGGTCATTTGATCGTCGTCAGCAAGCGCTGGCTGCAGAGCTGATCAGAACGGTGAAGCGCGAACTCGAGAAGGTAGATGCTCCGCCGGAACTGATCGAGGAACTGTCGGGAAGCATCGCATTCTCCGTGGCTTCGCTGATCGACGACGTCGCGGGCTTCGAGTGTGAAGGCGAGGCGGTCAACCCCATGCTCACATTCCTCGTCGCTGATGACGAGCTCGAATTCGCAGGCGGGAACAGTTGGATGCACGAATACATCCATCGACTGTTGCCATCTGTTTTCGAAGAAGACGCTCGACAAGGCAAGAGCGGCGCGGATGAACCAGGTGCCTGACCGAGAGGGGCCGCCGCGGCCCGCGCGATCGGCTGAACGCCGTTCTGGATTTGGAGTGACCCACTGCCATGCCTGAAAAAGCCGAAATCTACTGCCCACACTGCGAGTACCGACCCAAGGCGGAAGACCGCTGGGAATGTGTCCCTTCGTGTGGAACCGTGTGGAATACGTTCTGGACACGGGGCGTATGCCCGGGCTGCGCAACCCAGTGGCCCCAGACTCAATGCCTGGCGTGCCACGAGTGGTCCCCCCATGAGGACTGGTATCACCATCCTCCCGGGGGAGAAGGCTTCGAGATCAAGCAAGAATCCGAGCTGCCCGCAAGTGCCTGACCCATCCATCGAGCTGACGTCCCACGGGCTGCAGCTTCTACAAGACGTTCGATCTCAGGGAGGAAATTCAGATGTTTCGAGTGATGGTGTTGTGTCTGGCTGCGTGGGCCGTGCCATTGGCATGGGCGAGTCCCGACGTGTTGCTCCCACCAGGGGCGTCCGTGGACGACAGCACGCCTGCGCAGCTCTCGGCGGAATGGTGGCAGTGGGCGCTGTCTGCGGAACGCGAATTCAACCCCGTCAGCGATCTCACGGGAACCCACTGCGCCGTCGGACAAAGTGGGGCGGTCTGGTTCCTGGCCGGTGGCTTCGGCCCATCGAAGATCCGCAGAACCTGTGCGGTTCCGAGTGGGAAGAGCTTGTTCTTCCCCGTCATCAACATGATGTACAGGCCCGCCAGGGGATACGCCCCCATGTCATGCGATGAAACGAAAGCCGCCGCCGCGGTGAACAACGAGAACGCGATCGATCTGTTCGCCGAGATCGACGGCGTTCCTGTGCCTGATGTTCAGCGCTACAGGGTGGCGACGCCCAGCTGCTTCGACGTCTATGCGCGGATTCCTGAAGCTCAGCGCCGGGTGAACGGCTTCCCTTCGGCCTCGGATGGCTACTGGCTTCTCCTGCGGCCGCTGGACAAGGGGACGCATGTCATCAAGTTCGGTGGGAAGTACAACCGGAACTCGGATGCCTACGGCCGGATGATCCAGGACATCGAGTACGAACTCCTGGTCGAGTGAGGCGGATCTCCGCCCCTTCCATCGAGATGATGCTGCCTGAGCAGCAAGCTGGATGGTCGGGCGGCCAGGAAAGTCTGGAAGCGAATGGCCGTCGTACTCGACGTGTGGCCCGGCGATTCCATCGTGTTGAAGGTCCGACGGGTTGCGCCCGCCGGTCCCGGCTCATGTCGAGCTGCAGGCCGCACAATCCACGGACATCGAGGCACCAAGACATGAAGCACACCCCCGAAGCAGGACAGAAACTTTCGTTCGAAGCCGAGTTGGAAAACTGGGCCGAAGGCATGGACTACTGCGCCGTTCCGGTTCCCGCCGAGATCACCAAGGCTCTGGGGACCACGGGGCCGGTGTTGGTCCTCGCGCGCGTGAACGACTCGGAGCCCTTCCAGGTCAGCCTCTTTCCGGTCGGTGGCGGCCAGCACTACATTCGCATCAAGGCGAAGGTGCGTCAGGAGACGAACACCAAGACGGGTGATCTCATCCGGTTGCGCATGACGGTCCTCGATCGGGCAAGTGTCACGATTCCTGAAGACCTGCTCAGTGCGCTTCAAGCCGAACACGTGGTGGAGGCGTTCAAGTCGCTGCCGCCCGGAAAGCAGAATTTCATGATCCGGCGAATCGACGAGGCGGTCAGTCCCAAGACTCGCGAGAAGCGAATCACGGATGTCGTGATGGCCGCACACCAGCGGAGGGAGGAACTCGCAGACAAAGGGAACGTTGGATGCGGCACAAGTCCACCCCGCGACCCTGTGGACTCCAAGCGCGGCTGACTCTTCCATCGAGCGGACGTCCAAGGGGGGCTGCGCCCTTCGACCACCGCTCATGTCAAACGTCAGGCCTCCCAGACCAAGCCTCAGCACCATCCAGCATGAGCAACTCGAAACCTCACAACCCACCATGGGCCGAAGCCGCAGATTCGGCGGCCACCTCTGACGCGGCCACCGAGCGCAGGAAGCTCGTCCCGCTCTGGATCAAGATCTTTGGGTGGATGTTCATGGTCCTGGGGATCGCGAGCTTCGTCCTGCCGATGGCGACACCCGTTCTTGACAAGCCAGCGGCTTACGGGATCTTCGGCCTTCATCATCAAGGCGCTCCGTTCGACCCCATGGCGCTCGCCATCTCTGCGATCATTCTGTCGTTGGCAGCATCAGCGTATGGCTTGCTCTTCGGGAAGTCGTGGGGGCTTGCTGCGTGCCTGGTCACTGGGTATGGTGGCGTTGCCATCTGCCTTGGCACGATGGCCCACTCAGTTGCATCTCAAGGCACCCTCACCATCCGCCTGGAGTTGCTGCTTCAGGTTCCGTATCTGGTGAAGTTGCACCAGATCAAGCCCCTTTGGCTCTCCGGTTCGCGCGCCCATCGAGAAGCCTGACCGTCCCGCCTCTCCTGTCGAACGCCAGTCATCACGCACAGTCTGGACACGATGCTTCTTTTGCCGCGGGAGATTCATCTCATGAGGGAGGGTGACGTGCAGCCATTCCAACTCGTTGGCGATTCGGCATGAAGATGTACATCCTGGTCCGGGACGACATCCCGCTCGGCTTCGCCATGGTCGCCGTCGCACACGCATCCCTCGCTGGGTACCTGAAGTTCCAGGATGCGCCGGAGACGAAAGAGTGGCTTGCGGGGCCGTTCTTCAAGGCCGTCTGCAAAGCCAACCCGACGGAGTTCGAAAACGCCAAGCGGGTGCCGGACCATGTCGTCCTCACGGAGTCGGCACTGGGCAACCAGGAAGTCGCGATCGTTTTCAAGCCACGAGCGGAATGGCCGAAGATGTTCAGATTCCTGAGGCTCTACCGCGATGCGCCTTCCGTCGGGCCTGGCACCGGTGAGGCCTGACCTGTCCCTCACACGATTTCAGAGCGCATCAGAACACCATGCCCATCACACCCTTTCACTTCGGCCTCGGCGCGTTGTTGCATGGCAGGTCAGGCCCTCACGTCGAACATCGAGCATCGCAGCCGGGACGTCCATGAACCAGCCCTCTCTTTCGACGCTCATCGAGGCCCTGCAAGCGCAACCGGGCAGGGAGAAGTACGAACACTTGCTCTCCGTCTTCAGCCAGTCCTCGGTCGGAGTCGTGGTCGTCGGTGCTCCTGAGGGGAACCCGGGTGGAACGCTGAAGGCGGATGGCGAGCGAATTTCACTGGGGTCATCCCAACACGGTGACGGCAAGTCCCGCATCCTGGCCTTCGCCGACCCCAAGGAGTTCAGTGCCAACTTCGGCCCGCGGTTCAACGGCGAGATGCTGGGTGAAGATGTCTTCAAGGTCGCGCTTCACAACCAGACTTGCAGCGGTATCCTGCTGAACAGTGCCGAAGCGCCCATCAGCCTTCCGATGGAACGAGTCGACATTCAACGGTTCCTGCAGGCTGCGCCGCCAGGCCAGGACGGTCCTGCGAAGAGTCCATGGTGGAAGCCATGGAAGAGATGAAGCCAGCCCCAGCCCCATTTCAGTCGGAGTGCATCGCAACCATGCCGATCCAGGTCACCGCCGAAGAGACGATCTCCATCGGAGCGTCCGCCGTTGTCGAAGGGCCCGCGCCCGAGGGACGTTGCGTTGCCGTTTTTGAAGACGACGGCGACACGGGCTACTTCTATGCGGTCGACCCGTCCGCCGGAGGCAACCCGATCCAGGACGCCGTCCACATCTACAACGTAGCGAACGTCGCGGATCGGGACGCGCCTTCGGTCGTCCAGATCGGCTGGTCCGCCGATTCGAGGAAAGTCGTTCTGCTCATCAACGGCCACCCGCACGCCGTCTTCGACTTCGAGTCGAAGCGTGGCTTCTGCAGGACGGGATTCCCGCCACCGTCTGGGGAGGGGCCCTGGTCCGTGGGGGGCCATCGGTGGGACGACGCGGCGCTGCAGTTGTTCGTGTGACGGGGCCGCTCGATCATGTCCACGAGCGATCAACCAGAGAAGCTGCAGGAGGTGCTCCGTTCTGCGGCGCAAAGCATGTTCCCGGCCGAAGATGATGACGGTTCGGTCGATGTGAATTCCAGAGGCCCCGACGGCGACACGCCGCTGCACGTGTTCGTCTGGCGAGGTGATGTCGCCTCGGCGAGGGTGCTCGTCGAAGCGTCGGCCGACGTGAATGCCGCGGGCGACATGGGTGAAACACCGCTGCATGTCGCGCTGAATCAGCAGAACGAAGCGCTGGTCCGCCTGTTCGTGGAGGCGGGAGCACGCACGACGATCCGCTCCGAATTCGGCGAGACGGCTCAGGACATCGCACAGCGAGTTGGCGGGACCTTCGCCAAGCTCGTTCCCGTTCGCCGTGGAGAGCGCCAGAACAGAAGATGAGCAAGACACGAACCATCCTCGCGTACGAGCTGACCGGCCAGGACGATGACTCGTACATGCTGGGCGAAGAGACCTTCGAGCCGGCATCGGCCCCAGGTGATTGGCGCTTCGGGCGTGAAGGGCTTCCGCATCCGGCCACCTGCACCGTGTGTGGCGGGAAGATCGATGCCGGCTACGTGAATCCGCAATACCGTGTGAAGAAGCGGCGAAGGGACCTCACGGCGACGTACGACGGGTACCTCCTGGCTTCGGCGCGCCTGTGCGAGGTCCTGAAAGAGAGTGGTGCCGACGCCGCCGATTTCGTGGCGCTGCCGGCTGACCCGGGGTACTTCTGGCTCCGTCCGACGGCCGTGCTGGGCTACTCGGCTGAGGAGTGCCTGCGGCGCTGCGATTCATGTGGGCAGTTCGCGGATGCCGTGGTTCCGGTTCCGCTGTTCCTGGCGCAGCTGGCCCAGCCGCTCTCACCCGGGGTGTACCGCTCCAGCATGGAGTTCGGCTCGGTGCCTCTGAAATCATTCGGCGTTGTCGTGGGTGAAAGCACCGGCGCAGCGCTTGAATCGGCCGCGCTCAAAGGGGTGGAACTGAGGCCGCTCCATGCCTGGAGGGACGGTGATGCCTGATCGGACCATGATGCCCACACTGATCTTCACGCCCCGGTACACCGAAGACTCCCAGGCCCTCTGGAAGGCTGCGGGCTCCCTCGGCTGGAACGTCGAACGCCTGCCGAACTGGCGCGTTCCAGAGCACCTGCGCCAACTGTCCGATCCAGTGCTCTACGGCGAAGCCCTCTTCGGCCCCACGCTGGCCGAGCAACTGGGCCTTCGCCTGCTGAATCCGCCCGAGGATTGGCTGGTG
>Ga0209050_1002108_pt1 | contig 18167 bp, 13 predicted proteins | sample Araplavi_mTSA_r2_FD_184276 | JGI IMG/M metagenome (GOLD analysis project Ga0209050, IMG submission 184276) | Arabidopsis root microbial communities from North Carolina, USA - plate scrape MF_Cvi_mTSA_r2 (SPAdes) (version 2) | ecosystem: Host-associated > Plants > Roots > Endosphere | place: USA... | reverse complement strand
CCAACCGCAGACTGGCCCTCAGCCACAAACATATGGAAGAAAACCCTTGGGATACGTTCGAAACGATCTTCACGATCGGCAGCGTTCACAAGTGTACCATCATCAGCAAGAACGACAAAGGTGCCGTGCTGGAATTGCCTTATGGCATTGAAGGCTTCTGCGCTGCCAAGAACCTGGCGAAAGAAGACAACTCCAAAACGGAAGTTGGCGAATCGCTGGATTTCAAAGTGCTTGAATTCTCCAAAGACGACCGCCGCATCGTGCTTTCGCACAAGGCCGTTTGGTCGGGCGAGGAAGAAAAACCGAGCGCTACAGCAGCCAAGAAGAAACCGGCTCCCGCAAAGGGCAACACGATCCAGTCGATCAACCAACAGTCGGAGAAATCCACGTTGGGCGACCTGGAAGCGTTGAGCGCGTTGAAAGAGAAAATGAGCGGCGGCAGCGGCGAAGCCAAAGCCGAATAAGCAGCTTAAAAGAACGGAAAGGTGGCCGCCTTGGCCACCTTTCTTTTTTTACGGGCGTTGCAATAACCCCCGTTTTTTTTAGTTTTGCACACTGTTTGGACGAACGGGCGGCTATGCCGACCGATAGGAAAAACGGTTAAATTGGTCTCGTGGCCGAGTGGCTAGGCAGAGCTCTGCAAAAGCTTCTACAGCGGTTCGAATCCGCTCGAGACCTCAAAAGTCATCCGCAAGGATGACTTTTTTGTTTACAAAGCATTTCAATTCGTGGCCGAGTGCGGCTAGCCCCGGCGCGTGCAGCGGTTCGCGGAGAAGACGGCTCGGAACCTCAAACACAAAAAAGCCGGTGCGCCTTTGGCGAACCGGCTTTTTCATTTTTACTAAAAAATCGGGCCTTATAAGTTACTTAATCGTTACCCTCCTTTGTTCTATCCAGGCACGGTCTGCGAGTTGCTCGTATCGCAAACCTACCTTATCTCGCGTTGGCTCAGGGGTGAATAGGGTGAATCAATCGCGGTGCCTATAATTAAATATCCGTTAACGTGTCACGCGTTCGAAGTCTCTCATTTTTTGAGGCGGATGGCCATGCCATTTTTTGAAGCTGTGGATAAACGCTGCCGGTTCGGAGTAGCCTAGCACCGAGGCAATGTCGGTGATGGAGAAGCGGTCGTGGAGAATCAGCAGGTTGCAGATGTCGCGCTTCAGGTTGTCGGTGATCTGGCGGAAGGTGGTGTTCTCGGCCACGAGGCGGCGTTGAAAGGTACGCGTGTTCAGGTTAAAAAATCCAGCCAATGTTTCGAGCGCAGGCAGGCGTGGCTTTGCCATGCGCAGCGCCGTGAGCTTCACCGTGGTGCCAAACGATGGTTGTGCCTCCATGCTTTCGATGAGCGCTAAGTATTCGGGAATGAGCAGGTCAAGCCCCCAACGCGTGTTGTCCTGCACGGCGGCTTTGAGAAGGGTTTGGTTGAATTTTATTTCGAATGTGGTGCCCTTCTTCCATGCAGGCGGATAGTCCCTTGTGTGATGGGGCGACGATAATTTCACGTTGATGTCTTCGCCTGAGATGATGGCAATCTCGCGGGCCATCACCGTTAAAATGGTTTCCAGAATATAGCGTGTGATGGTTTCATGGCCCGGTGGCAGACCAACGGAAATAGTGGCCGTGCGCCCGGCGGTAGCGTTGTGGATGGTGATGTTGGGAAATGTTTTTTGGAGGTAGGATTGACAATAGTGTAGGGCCTCCTGATTGGTGGTGGCCTTTAGCGAAATGCGATAGATGGCGCCCAACGTATTCAGGTTGAGACATTGGCCCACGTGAATGCCCATGAGCGGATCGTTTAGTGTCAGCGACAGGTGTTGCACCACGGCATAGAAATCAGTCACGCTCACCTTGGCATCGGCGTCGGCAAAGTCGGGAGGCGATTTCATGACCGTTCGCAACTCGCGCACGGGTATGCCGCGCAGTTGGCCGTAGTCAACAAAACAACCGAGGTGTTTGGCAAGGATTTTCATTTTGTCGTAAAATATCAATTGAGCCCCGTGAGGCAAAGGTACCTTTGTTGGCATCAACAAACAAAAACTGATGAAAGCGTATCACCTCGAATCGTTTGGCAGCATCGACGGCATCCGTCTGCGCGAACAGGCCATCCCAACCCCGCAAGCGCAGGATGTGTTAGTCAAGATCAAAGCCGCGTCCATCAACCGGCGCGATCAGTATATTCTTCACCAAACCTATCCGTTGCCTGCCAAGACAGGCGTCGTTCCCTTAAGCGATGGCGCGGGAGAAGTTGTGGCCGTAGGAAAAGACGTGACGCGCTTTCGCGTGGGCGATCGCGTGATGGGAAATTATTTCGCCCGCTGGCGCGATGGCCGCATCGGCATGGACATCATGGATCAGTTGGGCTGTACGCTCGATGGCATGCTGGCGGAGTATGCCGTGCTTCACGAAGATTCGGTGGTGCAGGTGCCGGCTAATCTCGGCTATGCAGAAGCCTCTACCTTGCCCTGTTCGGCCCTCACCGCATGGTCGGCGTTGACCAACGTGCGCGCGGGCAACGCCGTGCTCACCGTCGGCAGTGGTGGCGTGTCGGTGTTTGTCATTCAATTTGCAAAGATGCGGGGCGCCAAGGTGTTTGTGCTCACCTCGCGCGACGAGAAAATAGAAAAACTAAAAGCCCTTGGCGCCGATCATGTGCTGAACTACAAAATAAACAGCGCGTGGAGTAAAACCATACTGGAGCTAACGCACGGGGCAGGCGTGAACCTCGTGGTGGAAACCGGCGGCATTGACACTGTGGCACAAAGCCTGCAGGCCACGGCCATGGGAGGGGAGATCGCATTGCTCAGTCCTGCCACCACCCTCGGCAACGTTGACGTTGTCGACGCGCGGGCCATTCTCACACCGTTGTTTGTTCGTTGCATCACACTGCAACCGCGGTTTGTGGGCAGCCGCCTTGAGTTTGAAGCGATGAACCGTGCCATCGAACAACACAACCTGCATCCACTCATTGAGAAAACATTTTCATTTGGCGCGGCACGAGATGCTTATCGTTATCTGGCGGCAGGAGAGGTGATGGGGAAAATTGTGATCGCGATGGAATAGGACGCTAACGTCTCTACACAAATAGCTTATGAAAACAATATACACAGCTCAAGTAACAGCCACAGGCGGTCGCCATGGGCGCATCACTTCATCCGACAATATTCTTCAACAGGATCTTGCACTGGTAGACGGTCTCGGCAAGCAAGATAGTAAAGTAGGAACAAACCCCGAGCAACTCTTTGCCGCAGCCTATGCAGCATGCTTCGAGACCTCGCTTCGCGCCGTTGCAGATCACCTGAGCATTCGCGTAACCGAATGCGCCGTAGAAGCCTTTGTGTCCCTACAGAAAGACAACTCCGGTTTTCATATTGGTGTGACGTTGCATGTTCGCCTGTCGGGCGTTGACAAGGACACGTCTCAGGCAGTGTTGAAGAAAGCACACGAGGTGTGCCCATATTCCCGCGCCATTCGAAACAACGTTGCGGTTGCGATGAAGTTGATCTAGGAGGATTAGAAATGAGCGCGACGCGAAATTCAATAACTTGAAAAAATAGGTTTAAATTGCTTGAAACCCCCTCTCGCGCCATGTGCAATTTCGAACGGCCTGGAAGTTTCGGCTCCACAAGGAATTGGCAAAACACCAAGGCTTTCGCACTGGCAGCATACTTGTTAATTTGCTGCTGGGAAATTTCTTATGGACAGCAGACGTCCCATCGTGTCGATAGCCTCGAACAGGCGTTTGAACGGGCCACCAACATAACCGACAAAATCACTATTGCACACCACCTTGCTGATGCTTCGGACCCCATCGCAGCCATTGGGTACAGCGAGCGGGCCCTGAACCTTGCCGAACAAACGAACGACGGCCAGGCGATCATGGAAAGTTTAATACACCTGGGGTCACTGCACACCCGGACAAGCCGCTACACGGAAGCGCGCGCCATTTTGAACAGGGCTATCCGTATCGGCATGGCTAAAAATTTATCGTCACATTTATCCGAAGCCTACCTGGAACTTAGCATCGCTTATGTCCGGCAGCAGGAGCTGGATTCGGCGCGGGCAACGTTAAACAAAAGCCTTGCGCTCGTTCGGAAAAAGGAAGATGAAGTCAACACGGGCTTCGTATACAATATGCTGGGAAATGTGGCCAAGGAAGAAAACAACTTTGAGTCTGCATCGCAGTATTACATCCGTGCCACAGAGATTTTTGAGAAGTATCACAACGACGATGGGCTCACGCAAAGTCTTTCCAACATCGGCAACATACAATATCTGTTAGGGAACTATGACAAGGCGGAAGCCTATGCGTTGCGGTGTGCAGACATTGCCAAAAAACTGAACAAAGCTTCCTCCATCGCCTATGCCAACCGGTTGCTCGGCCGCATTTACCGCAAACAAAAACGATTTGATGAGGCCCTGAAAAACTACGCTGCCGCATTGGGCGTCTATCAACGATCGGGCGAACGACGCGAAATGGGCGAGACGTACACCAACATCGGCAACATTTATTTCGAACTTGAAAAATTCGCCGACGCGCTGGACCATTATTCGCGGGCACTCCGCATCAAAAGATCCATTCCGGATTCGGTGGGTATGGCCTACGATTTTAATGCCAGCGCACAGGCCTTTTTTCAGTTAGGCAAACCCGACAAAGCTATCCTTTATTTCGATTCGGCCATGTTCTTCGCACAAAAGAAGCGCTTGTTGTCTTTGGTGATGGATGGCTACAAGGGCAAAAGTGAAATCTATTCTCAAGAGAAACAGTATCGCCTGGCGCACGAAAATTACGTACGCTACACCGAGCTGAACGACAGCCTGGAAACGCTTCGGAACGAAACGGCGGCCAGGGAGCTGGAGGCGAAATATGAAAGTGAAAAAAAACAGGGTGAGATCAACGCGCTTCACGCCGAAAATGAAATCAAAACCCTGCAGTTGGAGCAACAGCGTTCGCGGTGGGTCTACCTCGCCGGCGTCGCGCTGTTATCGCTTTTGCTGATCGTCGTGCTGTATAACCGTTACAGGATCAAACAACGCAGTGCGGAAAAGCTGAAACAATTGGATGCCGCCAAGTCCAGGTTCTTTGCCAACATCTCTCATGAATTTCGCACCCCATTAACGTTGATCATAAGTCCATTGCAAAAGTGTCTTTCGCAACCTGATGCCGGTTTAGCGACAGACGATATTCGCATGATGCATCGCAATGCGACGCGGCTTCATATGTTGATCAACCAGATGCTTGACTTATCCCGCATCGAGTCCGGCAAAATGAAGTTGCAGGTAGAAGAAAAAGACATCGAGCACACCGTCAGAACGCTATGCTCCGTCTTCCAATCGCAGGCCGATCAACGCGGAATGGATTACCAGGTCATCGTGAGCAGCGAGGTCGGCACCGGTTTCATCGATATCGATAAACTTGAAAAGATCGTTTATAACCTGGTGTCTAACGCGTTTAAGTTCACTCCCGATGGAGGGCGCATTGTAGTGGACGCCGCGCGGCAGGAATCGGTGGTCGCGCTTCGTGTGTGCGACAATGGAATCGGCATACCGGCGCAACACATTCCGTTCATCTTCGATCGGTTTTACCGGGTCGACGACTCGCAAACGCGGATGACGGAAGGCACCGGCATTGGGCTGGCCCTTGCCAAGGAGTTGGCCGAAGTCCATCGCGGCACCCTGCAGCTCACGAGCGAGGAAGGGTCCGGCAGCACGTTCGTGCTCACCATACCCGTAGACCGAAGCGCTTACGGATCCGACGATTGCCTGCAGACCCGTGATGAAAAGACGACCTTAAACGCTTTCTCGTTCGCGACGACAAATCCCGAAGAAAATATCCTCGCCGAAGCGAGCATCGAAGACGGGTTGCCACTGGTCCTGATCGCAGAAGATAACGCCGATATGCGATCCTTTATAGGCAACGTGCTCAAACCCGACTATCGGATAATGGAAGCACACGATGGGTTGCTGGCGTGGGAAAAAGCCCAGGAGTTTATTCCCGACCTTGTCGTTACCGACGTGATGATGCCCCGGATGGATGGAACTGCCTTCTGCGAAAAATTAAAAGACACGCTGGCCACGAGCCACATTCCCGTGGTGATGCTTACGGCCAAAGCCGGTCAGCCCAGTAAACTGGATGGCCTGAGACGAGGTGCGGACGATTACCTGGTGAAGCCTTTCGATGTACAGGAACTGCAGATCCGGGTTCATAACCTTATCGAACAGCGGCGCAAATTGCGGAAGCTGTATCGCATCACGGAACACACGACACCGCCGGAGATGGTCACGGCAAACGCCGTCGATGCGGCATTTCTCCAAAAGATCGGAGCCATCCTCGAGCATAAGTTTCCCGACGCAGATTTTGGCGTTGAAGAGTTTAACCGCGAGATCGGCTTAAGTCGTATGCAACTGCATCGCAAATTGAAGGCAGTCACTGATCAATCCACAGGAGAATTTATCCGGAACTTCCGGTTGGAAAAAGCAAAGCAATACCTCGTCATCAAAGACGCCCAGGTGAGCCAGGTGGCCTATGATTGTGGATTCAACAATGTCTCACATTTCAGCAAAACGTTTAAGGATCACACCGGCATGACACCCTCGGAGTTCATCGCAAACGCGGTGAGTGTACAAACACGATAGGTTATTTCCTCAATTTACCGACCTCACTTGCCATTTTGGTGCACCCTCGGGGTTATTTTCTTTCTGCAAGGTCATGATGTTCGCGGCGTAGTTGAAGCCCGGCGGCGTATCGGAAAGATACCAGCCCGGCATGCCCACACATTCGATGGCATATGTCCGCACTCCTTTTACATCTTCGGCCTGGTGAAAATAAAATCTGGCTTCGTCCGAATCATCGCCGGGAGAATAGTACGACGGACTGCCCACCGGTACAATTTTTTCGCCGTGAAAAATGAAAAGATGTACCTCTTCCTTATTTGAAGAAGATCCGGCGGATAAAAAAAGCTCCGGGTCGTCTGCGAGTTGAATGGTGTAGCATTTTTTGGGGCCGTCACACTGACTTTCGGCGACCGTAAAAAGACAATGTTCCTCCTTCACCAGCTCGCTCAGCGGATAAGTTTTCAAAATATCGTCGCGGAACATGGCCGACTTGTTCGTATAAATGTAGCTGTACCGTGCGACTGACGGATCTTGCTCAAAAATGGATTCATCCTTTGTGAAAACGTAATCGCCGGGCAAGTTCTTTTCACTGACAACGGGCTCAGGATCGTCGTCGGAACTCGACGATGAACAGGAAACTGCAAAAAGCAGTATACATGAGAAGAAAAGAGGGTTTTTCATGACACTATTGATTTTAGTTAAAAATTCGTGTGGTCTTTAGGTTTGATATTGATTCCCATCGGGGAAGACCGGGGCAACCACCCAAAGCTTGCTCGCTGGGAGCAAGCCCTGGACAGTTTAGCGCATGCCGTGGCACGCGCCCGGACGGGACGTTCTTATGCACCCTTCCCATCCATCGATTAAAGCCTCATGGACAGTTGCTCCGATGGGCCGCCAATGCTCAAAACATGAAATAAAAATAGGAGCTGGATGCTGAAAGGGTTATCGGATTTGTCCCAATTGATGTTCTGGTTGTAACATGGCGTGAAAACGGGTTTAAGATCCGTTGGGAAACTTCAAAAATTGTACGCTATTACTTCTCAAAAAAAACAAGGTCCTTGCCATGCGTCTCGCTGATGGTAAGGACCTTGATAAAACAAAAATTCGTTCTTAGTTCTTCTTTCCGGTAGCCGCCCAGAATATGCCCGCGTACAAGTGGTTCAAATAGGCCGGGTCGCTAAAGATGGCGGGGATGTGGCCTAAGGCTGTGTAGAAAGAGCGGCCGCCGTCATAGTTGTGATACCAGGCAACGGGATGAAGTTTTCCCATGCCCAGACCTTTTTTCTCGCCCCATTGCACCTTGGGGTCGTAGGAAGTTTCATCGACGGCGAGGATGTATTTGAGGCCTGCGATTTTTTCGGGTCCGAATTCATACCATTCATCGGTCCAGAGCTTGCCGTCGGACAGTCCCTGTAAACCCGGAAAGGTTCCATCGACGATCGTGAGTTTAGCGGTTTGGATCACGGGGTGGATATGAAACATGCGGCCTACGAGTTTTGTGTACCAATCCCAATCATATTCGGTGTCGGATGCGCTGTGTATGCCCACGAACCCTTTGCCGGAACGGATATAGCGTTCCATTACTTTTTGCTGGGCCGAGTCCAGGATGTCGCCGGTAGTGTTTAAGAAGATGACCACCTGAAATTGTTCCAGGTATTTATCGGTGAAGCCGTTGGGGTTTTCGAACAATGCCACGTCGAAGGAATTCCGCACGCCCAATTGCTGAATGGCCAATACACCGGCATGGAGGGATTCGTGATGCCATCCCTTTGTTGTGGTCACCAACAGTGCCTTGAATTGCTTCTGTGCGGCGACGGTGAAACATAGTGATACTTGTATGATGAGCGCGGTGACGATTTTTCGGAAGTCCATATTTTTATTTGGTAAACAATGATACATCGGAAATTAGTACATTTTTTGAATAAATCAATCGCCATTCGAGGGCAACGGAGTGATTGCTGTTTCAAAGGTTACTCCAGATATCCCAGATAAATCATTGTCAGACCGATGAAATCGAAGAAGGTGTGACAGAACAATCCATACCAAAGGTTGCGCCCAAATCGCAGAATCAGCAGATGATAGACCGCCCCGGCCACGGTGGTCAATAGTATTCCTTTGACGCCCTGCTGGTAATGATACAACCCGAAAATTGCATTCGTCACGATAAAGCTGATGATGGCTCCCCCTTTGAAGTCAAAAACCCGCTCCAGTCTTGTGAAAAGAAAACCATGAAAAATGATCTCTTCGTAGAAGCCACCCACCAGGAAGGCAATAAGTAAAATGACATAGTTGCTGACATTGCCTTTCAATGAAGCAAAATCCGATAAATCATAGGAGTGGTTCGGTAGAAGATAATGAATAAGGGGATCCCAGGCCAATTGAAAAAACGCCGAAAGCAAAATGGCAACGGTTAAGCCAATGCCAAATGCCTGTACAGTAAAGCGGTCGAATCGAAAAAGCAGGTCACTAAAATCCTCGTGGGAAATATACTTCAGAAAAAACCAGATCGCGCCCAACACAATCGGCGGATAGATAAAGATGATCCCCAGATAGTGCGGAAAGAAAAAAGAGAATGCTACCAGTGAGAGCTCTAAAATATTTCTGATTTTGAAAACAGGTACGGTCCCAGGCATGAAGAATATCGAAATTGCGTCTATGTTTATTCGTCAACCGAAATTAGATATTTAGACGATTATTGTGATTGGAAATTTTATAGTTTCACATACAAACAAAAAGATGGCTTTTCAGCTTTGTCAGCAGCGGTTAGCCGGGAAGTAACAGGTTAACGTAGTGACCAAAATTACCGAGGAGAAACGGATAGCGTCTTCGTTGGTTTGGCAGGCAAGGAGAATTGGAATGAACGTATCAAGATGACGATAAGGTCAAGACAGAAACATGTACAGGCGTCTTCGTAAGAAAGGGATACTATGAAGCGCTTCTGCGAAATGACAAGAAAGAAGTACCTCCTGTTTTTTCGTTTATCTATAGAGATACATTCAACCGAATAAGGTTGGCGCTTGCTGTACATGGGGATCTAGCGGAGGGCTATAGCGGGATTGTTTATTCCTGGTTTTCAGCTACTTAATGACCCATTAGTTTCTTTTTAAAACTATTTTCCTGGCGCTAGCTTCATTGAACTGGGGTGAAATCCGTGCGATTTTCCGGGCCTGCCATCCACGACGGGAATAGCGATTTGTCAGGGGCTGAACTGTTAATTCCCATTCAATCGAAACAAAACATGAAGAAGACCACGCTTTTCATTTTTGCCGGCTTGCAACTCTTGCTCACCAATTGCGAGGTTGAAAATAAAAAAAGCGATTACGGATCGAATGGTGGCGCCTACATAAACATTCGAGGCAAAAAGGTTTACTATGAAGAATATGGAAAGGGCATGCCGCTCTTATTGCTTTCCGGCGGAGGCCACAGCAGAAGCATCAAAGATTTTGCGCCATGTATCCCAGGCCTTTCAGAACATTTCAGGATTATCGCACCGGACACTCCCGCTCAAGGACTGTCTGAACAACCCGACAGCATCAGTTATGAAATTTTGACGGAAACCATGTCGCAACTGATCGATAGCCTGAGCGTCGACAGTTTGTATGTTATGGGTTGGAGTGATGGAGGGATCGTGGGCATTTTGCTGGCGGAAAGGCGGGCAGACAAGGTGAGGAAAGTAATTGCCGTTGGCGCCAACAACGGCAAAAGAGGTTTTAATATTCCCCCGGAAATTCCACTCGAGTCCGTTGTTCCACCCTCGAAAGAAGTGTTCGAAAAACTTAACAAGCCATTAATTGAGGACTACTCGAAGCTGCCCGGCAAAGACTGGGTAAAACTCCTGGAAAGCCTGAGCAAAATGGTGTATGCCGACGAGTACTTTTCACCATCAATCTATGGCAGAATTAAAATTCCGGTGATGATCGTCGTGGGAGACAGGGACGACATTTCAATTCAGCACGGAGAGGAAATGTACAAAGCCATCAAGGGAAGCCAATTTTGTGTTCTGCCCAACACGTCGCATGAAGTATTCAAAGAGCGACCTCACCTGATCAACCCGATAGCGATCGATTTTTTCAATGCACTGCCTAAACAAGCCCTCGATACGGTTCGGTGAAAGGCCTGATCGGAGAGCAGCACTAAAAGCGCCTCCCCGTCAATGCCCTTGTCTAAGCGGAGTCGGTTTTGCGCAGCGGGTTTCGTTTCTTAAATTCGTTTGATGTCTTGGGCACACGCAGCGCATGGCAAAAGCCATTTCCTTCTTCATTTACTTTAACACGTAGGGTGCTGCCCTTTTATACATCACAGAGGGGACGTTTTTTTGGATGCCTGCCAGCATTGCACGGCAGGCAATAGCGTCGCGAAACTGGCAACGGCTTAATCTTGACCTCATGCTAATAACGATCACCCGGTTTTTAAACATCATTTTGGTCGCCTTGCTTGCAGGGACAAGTTTTGGGATATGGGTGGGTTTAAACCCCATGCATTATTCGACATCAACCTACATCGAGCAGCAGCAACATCTTGTTCGTTCCCTTCAGACGTTGCTGGTGTCGATGGTGATCCTGGCAACGGTCGTCACCATCGCGTCCGCTTTTCTGCAACGGCAAGACAAGAAGACGTTCATTGCTTTGCTGGTCGCTGCATTATTTCTTTTGTTATGCATCATCATAACACGGTTTGGCAATCTGCCCATTCAAACAAAAATGCTGACCTGGAGCGCCAGTTCGTTTCCCGAGAATTGGGCGATGTTACGAGACAAGTGGTGGTCGTTTCATGTCATGCGGACCGTTGCCGAACTGATCGCATTGGCGCTTGTGGTGGGGACAAGCGTTCAGAAAAACGGCTCACTCACCAAGTGACCGATTCGGAAGGGCCAAGCCAACTGCCCTTCTGCGATTTTATAATATGGGTTTGAACATTGATCGATATCAGCGGCCTGTAGAGCAAAATCCACTGGGAATGGGGAGTTCATGCCTCACTTTTTTTATCGGACAAGCAACGGTTTTGAAATTCAAACAGTTACCCGGCCTTATATTCATGGCACGGGTTTTACTGCGTCCCTAGGGCTGAGCTACATCATTTTGTACAGGCATAGGGATGAAAAACCTTCGGAGCGTCGCTTGTCTCTTCTTTTTTTTACTTCACGCATTTGTTTCAATCGGCCAGGGGAAGGGCGGTAAGCCTGCTATCATTGGCCAAATTCCGGCGCCAGTGTCGGGTCGGCAAGGCACGCCCGTCACGATAGCGTTGACCAACCTGATCGTAATACCTGGCGATCCCAGACACTTTTATCCCAACGGGTTTACACTGGAAGTAAATTCGGGAAAGAACTACACGTTCAGCGGCACGACCGTTACACCCGATCCTGATTTCAAGGGCCTGCTCACCGTGCCTGTCCGGGTGCTTGAGGATGACCAGGACAGCAAATGGTTTAACTTCAAGATCAATGTCAGGGAGGTGGTGAACACCGCACCCCGGATAACCGGACAAACGCCGATAGCCATTAACCAGGGCGAAAGTGTCCCGATAACACTCGGCCAATTAACGGTGACCGATCCTGACAATACCTACCCTTCGGATTTTAAACTGACGGTATATGATGGAAACAATTATACGGTCAATGGAACCACGGTAACGCCTGCGCCAAACTTTTCCGGAGATCTGAAGGTCCAGGTATCGGTAAACGACGGCGACAAGGAAAGCAACAAGTTCACGCTAAAGATCCAAGTGAATAAATTCGTAAATGCCGTTCCGCATATTGCCGGACAGGTTCCCATTTCTATCAATCAAGGGCAAAGTGTTACGATCGATTTCGGTCAGTTGACGGTGACGGATCCGGATGGCAATTACCCGACCGGCTTTACGCTCACGGTGTATGACGGAAACAATTATGCGGTCAATGGAAAAACGGTAACGCCTGCGGCGAATTTTTCCGGCAGTCTGAAAGTCACGGTGTCGGTAAATGATGGTAAAGACGAAAGCAACCGCTTCGATTTGAAAATAGAAGTGCTAAAAGCTCAACCCAGTGTCCCCAAGATCACGGGTCAACAGCCCCTGACGGTCAACGAGGATGGATCGATTGCCATTAAACTGACCGATCTCTCTGTGGTGGACCCGGACAATAGCTTTCCGCAGGACTTTACGTTGAAGATTTCTCCAGGGGCGCATTATACGCTTGACGGAAATACGGTTATTCCCGAAAAAAATTATTCAGGACCGCTCACGGTCGTGGTGAGCGTCAATGATAGCAAGAATGACAGTCCGCCGTTCAATCTTCAGATCGCCGTTGTACCCGTCAATGATAGCCCAGTGATCACGGGCCAAAAGAAATTGACGGTCAACCAGGGTGCTACGTTCTCGATCAACCTTTCGGATTTGACGGTTACCGATCTTGACAACAAATATCCGGGCGGCTTCACCTTAAAGATAGCGCAAGGCAGCAATTACGTGGCCGCAGGAAGTACGATAAACCCGTCGCCGACTTTTGTCGGGACGCTTACTGTAATTGTTTCTGTAAATGATGGCGCAGCAAGCAGTCCTGATTTCAACTTCCAGGTAGAGATTATCGCTACAAACAAGAATGTTGCCCCCACCATTGTCGGTCAAAAGTCTATCAGCATTACACAAAATACTCCCATTGTCCTGCAGTTATTCCATCTCGAGGTGAGCGATCCTGATAATGCGTTCCCGGCAGGATTTTCGTTAAAGGTTTTTCCAGGCACAAACTATACGGTCATGGGCACGCAAGTCACACCGGTAGCGGGCTTTACCAAGGGTACGCTTCAGGTGGGCGTGAAGGTCAATGACGGACGGGATGATAGTCCGCTCTTTGAATTAAAAATTCAGGTTACACCGATCTCGGCGATCCCCCGGATAAACGGGCAAAAGGAATTGACCGTGCTGGAGGACTATACCATCACTATTTATCCTTCGGATCTCTTCGTGACAGACGAAGATAATCCCAACTATCCACAGGGTTTTACGCTTTCGGTGCTGAACGGCAACCCGGGCACTTACAAAGCGAGCGGAAACGTCGTTACACCCGCCCCCAACCTGAACGGGTTCATAGAGGTTGACGTGACGGTAAGTGATGGCGTAAACACGAGTGAGGTATTCAAATTGGCGATTCTGATCGCTCCTGTAAATGACGCTCCCGTGATAACGCTATCGGAAACTTCGTCGATCCCCTTCGAGCCGGGGAACGAACCCGCGGAAGTCTTTAGGGGGTTGACGCTTATCGACGTAGACAACACCTACGTGAGCATGGCAGAAATAGGTTTCCGCGAAATAAACCATAGCCTTAAAAATGACGAGTTGCTGTTTGAGTTTGAGAATCCTAAAATAAGGGTCATCCAGGATTCCGCGGGAATTTTTCTGATCGGCAATGCAACGGTTGCCGAGTATCAGGCTGTGTTGCGCACGATGAAATATAATTACCGCATCACGGAAGATCCCAATGGCGACCCCGAAACCATATTGTCGGGAACAAGAACGATCTATGTCACCGTCAGCGATGGGCAAAGCGTGAGCTTGCCCGCCGAACGAATGGTCGAAATCGAAGGGAAAATCGAAATCGACATTCCAAATGCCTTTACTCCAAACGGTGACAATGCGAACGACACTTGGCATGTCCAGTTGTTGAACAAAGACAAGCTTGATCAGGCCAATATAAAAGTGTACAACAAACGCGGATTGCTTCTCTATGAGGCCAACGGATTCGAGCGGGACTGGGATGCAACCTACCATGGGGAACGCCTCCCGGTAGATACCTATTTCTACACCATCGTCATTAAACTGCCCTACGGGCGACAGACCTACAGTGGGGCGGTCACCGTTCTGCATTGAAACGTCGCCCCTTTGCTGAAACACATTCGGAGCAACGACGTCGCCGGTCGTTCCAACCGTCCAACTCCAATCTTGATCGTTGAATCCCCTTGCTACTGAAATCCCATTTCAGTGCTTCCCTCGTGCTTTGCAGCGGATGAGGAGTTAAAGGATAACCTATTTATGAAATTCACAAGAAGACGCGGGCACCACGCCGGCAGCAAGCGATCAGCCAAAATCAGCCCTGTCGCAAACATGGATCTTTTCCGGTTGAATGCCGGCGTCAAAGAGAGGAAGAGGGTCATGAAGAACAAACCGGCGTTCGCAGTCTTGCTATGGATGATGGTCTTCGCCGCCGGTGGCGCAGTCGCCCAAACGGTTCATAAAAAAGGGCTCATTATCATGGTCGAGTTTCCCGACCGGCCGGCCTCCCTGGCGATGAGCCGCGTCAATAACATCATCAACGGCGCCGGCTACAGCGAACCGAACATCGCGGTTTCCCTGCGGGATTATTGGTACACGCAAAGCAGAGGAAAGATGGACCTGACGCACGATGTGGTGGGCTATTATCTGGCGCCCCATCCCACCACCTGGTATAACAGCCAGCCCGAAGAGGAGGTGTCCAACCTGATCCGATTGGCTTTAGATTGGTTCCGGAATAACAACCCGGGTTACGATTGGAACACATTGACCGCTTCACCAGAGGGTAGACTTTTTTCCATTCACCTGTTCAGCACCGAACATTTGTCGCCGACGATCGGTCCGGGTGTAGGCAATCACGTGGTGGGTTGGGTTGCTCCCAATGGATCGCAGGTAGAAGCTGCATCCTACGAATCTTTTTTCATTCCATGGATCGACGGCATAACGCTCAGTACCGCTGTACATGAAATGGGACACGGCTTGCTTGGGCTTCCCGATTCTTACGATCCCGATGGCAAATCGTGGGGTGCCGGGTACTACAGCATCATGGGCGGAAGCCCGCAGGATCCAAAGGTCGAGGCGCTCGGCGGGCCTTTTGTGGCGTCTGCGGGATGGGCCGATCTGGTGGATATCGAACCCGGCAAAACCTACACGCTTCCCGAAGATGGCGATCTGATGGCCCGCTATCAGAACCCGGATGATCCCCTGGAGTACTTTATCATCGAAGCGCGCAAACGGTCGACGCCCGGAAACGAGGCGATCCCAACGGAAAGAGGATTGGTGATTTGGCACCTGGATAAAAACCTGTTCTACAACCTCTACGAGGATATGACATTCGAGAAACATTACGCTTACTCCGTCGAACAGGCCGATGGGCGGTTCGACCTCGAGCACCTGGCAAACGCCGGCGATGATGGAGACATGTTTGTTGAGGGCGACCTGTTCATGGACTGGACGCTTCCCGATTCCAAATGGTGGAATGGCAAGTCGTCGGGATTGAATATCAACAGCATCAAATTCTTACCCGGCAACCAAATATCTTTTTGCAACGGCGACTGCGGAAACGGCACTTTGTACTGCAGGGCCGGCAACACCGTTACGTCAGAATACATTGAACGCGTCCAGTTCGGCACGATGGATAACACGACGGGTGCCACAACGTATTCCGGCTTTTTGATGGGGACGGAAGTCGGGAAGGGAGGAAGCACACCGATTACGGTAACGGTAGGTTATCCGCAAAGCGAAGACCGCGTGACCCTCTGGTGCGACTGGAACAATGACGGATTCTTTGACGCCCGGGAGCAGACCGCGCTATCGCGTGTAACACAATCGAGTTCCTTCACCGGCGTTGTCGCCGTCCCAGAAAATGCGATGATGGAAAATATAAAAATGCGCATCCGTCTTTACAACGCCAACGCAAAGCCGGGGAACAATACGCCGTGTGGCAATGCGGTCCAGGGGGAAGTTGAAGATTATCTCTTGACGGTGGTCGGAACTTCCCCAGCAAAAGCCATCGCGGCTTACCCGACTCCGGCGCAGCGTGATTTTACATTGGAAGCTACACTCGGTCCCAGCGGCTGGTACGTGGTTAATATCGTGAATGCTTTAGGGCAGGTTGTTTACCAGCAAGGGTTCCGCACGGAATATTCAAATTATCACTACGAAAAAAAGATCAGCCTGGAAGACGCTTCAAAAGGCATCTACATCATCAACGTCAACGGTCCGGGGATATCGCTTCGTGAAAAGATGATCCTTTACTGATGCGTTTCCGTAATCAGTGCTTCTGTCGAAGGCGCGCTTTTTTAGACAATTCTTGACTCGGAATAGAGATCGTAGGATGCGACCAGCGATTCCCTGCCGGTCGATGCCGTATAGGTTTCGTATTGGCTTATTTCGTCGCGGTGCTCGGCATAAACCGGTCGATAGTTGGAATCGTAGTCGTCCCAAATGATCAACAAGTAACTGTAGCCTATCTTGCTCAGCCTACCATTTTCCAGCCAGCCGTTAAAAACTTCTTCATCCAGTGATTTTGGGAAACCCGGTCCATCAAACATAGTAGGAGGATATTTGTATTTCGGGAAATTTAGGCAAGTTCACCCGTTTGGCAATGAGAAATCTGCTGCACAAAGGTTTTAGCGCTTTGCCATTTTTGAGCGGCTTTGAAACAAAAGTCAATGGCTACGTCGCCGTACAGTGTGGTGCGGAACACAGTCTTCGCCATAGATTTGCTATATTTATTGATGAATCTCCGAGTAGCAATCAAAAAGAATAAAATGACAAGCACGATCAGAAAATTCTTCTGTCTGTTGGCCCTGGCAGGCTTTTCTTGTGGGGGCAACCGAAATGCTGCGAAATTGCAGAGTGAAATAAAATTGCTGGACCTGGCGCAAGGCGAAATAGCGCTCTGCGGATCGGGAGCCGGCCAATTTGGAAAAGTCTCGTTTAGCCAGGCGTGCTCCGAAAAAGTAAAAGATGATTTCAATCTGGCTACGGCGTTGCTTCATTCTTTTGAATACACGGAAGCGGAAAAAGTATTTGCAAAAGTTATCGATGCCGATCCCGAATGCGTTATGGGATATTGGGGAGCGGCCATGTGCAGTTTTCACCCGTTGTGGGAAAAGCCTGGGGAAGCAGACCTGAAGAAGGGCTCAAAAATTATTGCCTTGGGCCGATCGGTGGTAAAGGACAAATCTTCGCGCGAGGCCGACTACCTGGAGGCCATCGCCACGATCTATGATCATTGGGATTCGCTGGATCACCAAACCCGCGTTTTGAAATTTGAAGACGCATCGCTGGCGATCTATAAGAAGTATCCGAATGAAACCGAAGCGGCGGTATTCTATTCCCTGGCGTTGCGTGCCGCCGCAGATCCGAAAGACAAATCATTCGTCAAGCAGAAAAAAGCCGGTGATATTCTAGCGGCGATCTTTGCTGATCAACCCGATCATCCCGGGATTGCTCACTATATCATTCACACGTACGACTATCCAGAACTGGCTGAACTGGCCCTGCCTGCGGCAAGAAAATATGCTTCCATCGCTGCTGCGTCGGCACACGCACAGCACATGCCTTCGCATATTTTTACCCGGCTGGGCCTTTGGAACGAGTCGATAACTTCAAACATGAATTCTGTGTCGGCGGCGCAGTGCTATGCCGAGAAAATGAAAATGAATGGACATTGGGACGAAGAACTTCACGGACATGATTATTTGATCTATGCCTACCTGCAACAAGGCAATGACAGCAAGGCAGGCGAGGATATCGAATATTTTAAAGCCATGAAGGCGGTTGTTCCGGAAGCCGGCAAGGGT